>Ga0268244_10000465_pt1 | contig 17022 bp, 11 predicted proteins | sample AgamicMgSfe_FD_200258 | JGI IMG/M metagenome (GOLD analysis project Ga0268244, IMG submission 200258) | Agave microbial communities from Guanajuato, Mexico - Mg.Sf.e (v2) (version 2) | ecosystem: Host-associated > Plants > Phyllosphere > Phylloplane/Leaf | place: Guanajuato, Mexico | collected... | reverse complement strand
ATGAGATTACGGTCGGATCGAGGCATGCCTGCGTGGTGAGTCCCCATCCCTTTGGCTACGAGCTCTCGGATTTCTCGACCTTTCGACGTCTTGACATCCCGCATCGCGTTGGCGTAGCCTTCATGTCGCGTTGGGTCGAAAAGATCACCGAAGCCTTGATCCAACGCCATTTCGTGCAGCTGACGTGCCGTCTTGACAGTATCTTTGCGGCCGTGTACAAACACCATAACCTGATGTCCAAGCTCTAGCATGTCCTTGACCTTCTCGAACGCTGTGTTTTCGATGTTCTCTCGGCTCGCCTTTGATCCAGCTTTGCCCTTGACCCCGATGAAGCGTTGTTCGAGAGGCACTGGGCGGAAAGATTGATCAAAGTAGAATAGTCCTGCCATGCGGTTGACCTTGAGGAAGTCCGATACATCCACATAGTTGGGCAGAGTTGCCGAAAGGCCAACGATGCGGATGAGCGACTGCGTGCTCTCGACCTGCCGCTCAGTCCTGGCGACCAGTGACTCAAGTACAGCACCTCGCGCATCGTGCAGCATATGCACTTCATCGATAATCAACAGTCGCACCTTTTGCACGAGTTCTGTATCACCAGTGCTTTTCCGAGTGACGACGTCCCACTTTTCAGGGGTTGTGACAATAATTTGAGTCTGCACAATCTCTGCCTTGGTAAGTTGCATATCACCCGTCAATTCTCGCACCTGGACGCCGAGCCAGGCAAGTCGTTTGCCCAACTTGTCAGTTACCTCGGCGGCTAGAGCCTTCATAGGCGCAACGTACACAATCTTGAAGTCGTCGGTGTGGACGGCAAAATCTGAAGCTTCTGGCTCCTCGATGGGATTGGGATGGACGTTCTTGGCAATCGTATTCAGAATCGTGAGCATAGCTGCATCAGTCTTGCCGGCGCCAGTGGGCGCACAGATGAGCATGTTCTCACTCGTCTGGTATGCAACAGGGTAGACCAAGCTTTGCATACGGTTGAGTGCTTTGTAGCCCTTGAATGTCCGCTGGCACAAGCCATCCAGGTCCTTGATTTCTACAAGCTTTTGGTGCTTGCCCAGCGTACCAACCTTCGCAGCAGGAATGCTATACTCTTCGTACTTCTCTCGGTCGAGGCGCTCGCTGCCGAGTGGGAGAAGGTACTTTTTCCCTTGGGACGACAAAGTGTTTCCTGCGTCGTGCGAGCGATATACATGCGGGTATTGCTCGCCTGACCGATTCTGAGCGGCCGACAAAGTGGCCGTCTTGTGCTCATAGTCGGCCTGCCGGAGTCGAGCATCTCGGTCTGCTTTCGAGAGAACTCCAACTGAGGGCTTGGTTGGCTCTGACAGCAGCTGCTTTCGGTATTTGATGATGTCCGATACGAGGTCAAGCTCTCCAAAACCCAGTGTATCCGCCAACGTCATCTGAAGCTCATCGTCGCTACTGTCCGACGCAAGCACTGCGACGATTTGCTCGCGCAGAGCTCCTGCATCTAGACCGCTGCCTTTCCTCGCGACATTCTCACAGCTCTTATCAAGCCATGCGTGCGAACCCACGTAGGCCTCTGTCTCCAACGCGGTCTCCACGGGTCGCTCATCTGCAACTTCCCAGCTCTCATCACTATAGTCTTCCTCGTTGTCCTCGCTGATCAAATCCCAGATGTCCTCGGTGGGCGAATCCAGCGACAGGTCATCATCGTCGATGCCCAGACCAGCGCTCTGATCATACCCATTGGCATTACCGTTTGTTGAGGGCAGCTTGAGCTCTGCAATAGCGGCCTTCATCGCGGCCAGCTGCTCGAGCCATTGTGACGCCGCTGTGTCTGCTGAAGGAGACATGATTGCGATGTGAGGTTGCAAATGTGTCCTTTGAAGGAGGATTGATTCATGTACTGGTTCTGTGGCCTCTCGAATCACCATCCAAAGACGTTTGCCGCCAGTGTTTCTGAGGTGGTCCCGAGGTCGAGAAAGTGGATAATGACTCATCGGGCGTCCGTATCAGCACCCGACGTGCTTCGTGGAGCTTATCTGACAAACCTCAGGCATCTCTGCGACGAAACCACCGCAGGCTTGTCGCTCTTTGGGCCTCAGGTTCGGAGGCCAACAAACAGTACCACATACACATACTACTATATGTATATCATATCATCCGCAATAAACAACAACGAAACGCCAGGACCGAGAGCGTGCTCCTGAGCATCGCAAAATCGTCGTCTCTCAGCTAACCTACGAAGGTCCTCTTCTGAAAGCTGCAAAGATGGCGCCCAGAGGACAGACCCTACCACAAGCGACCACCGAGTCTGCTCGAGAAGCGCGCAAGTCATTCTTCTGCGAACTATGCCAGAAAGGCTACGCCCGAATGAACGACTTTGAAGCCCACGAGGGGTCGTACGATCACCAGCACCGAAAGGCAAGCCCGATCCTTTTACCCAATTCACGCGAAACGCCACACACTTACTAATACTAAAGCTTACCGACAGCGCCTGAAAGAAATGCGACAACTGACCAAGGATCCCAACGCCGCTGCTAAAGCCCGCGAGGCCGAACGCAAAGCGAACGAGGAAGCCGGGCTGAAATCAATCGACATCGCCAGCTTAGCACAGCCGGGCGCCAAGATGAAGAAGAAACCCGTCTTCAAAAGCACACTGCAGCCGCACAACGCAGCCGTGCTGGGAGTGCAGCCGGCGGCTGGAAGTAACACCGAAACGAAGTCCGGCCCGGAGGACGAGGGTGACGAAGCTTACGATATCGACGATCCCGATCAGGCCAGGGCGAACGGGTGGGAGGCCGAGCGGTACGATCCTTCGATGCGTGTGCCTCGATCCGAGTGTGAGATGTGCGGCGGAGGTATGTGTCGTAAGGTGAGCTCTGAACGTCAGACAGAGGGTGTTGATGAGATGGAGGATGTATTACAGTCGGTGGAGGAGGATCCCGCGCAGACAAGGGAGCAGATCGAGACGCAGGGGCTGGCGAGGGAGAGGGCCGTGGGTTCATGGTGGAAAAAGGGGTTCAGGCGACCTTTGAAGAAGGGTTGTAAAGTCTGACGGACGAGACTTTGACTTTCGTCTTGTGCATGGTTTTAGCATGGCGTTGGAAGAAGCATCACGCAAACGACTTTCGTCGAAGGGGCCAAACGGCGTCATGCGGTGGTCATGCACTCTGCAGCTTCAGCAAGGTGCAGATGGGAAAGCTTGCGCGAGCAAGACGCTATCGACGGCCCAGATCTACATCCAAGACCTCAACCATCTCGTGCTCATACTTCCCATCAACCGGCAAACCAAAGAACGGCTTCACGCCCACTTCGACAACCCCTTCAAACAACCCTTTGACTAGACTCTGCAGTTCAGTGCCCGTCTGCGCGAAGTCCGGAAACGCATTGACCTCCAGCAACCATGCCGTCCCTTGCGCATCAACCATGAAATCAAGCCCGAATATTTCAAAGGCATTGGGCAAGGGTTGGAAATGGATGCTCATTGAGCGAGCAGCGGCTTCGAATGTCTGGGACGTAACGGTGCAGATCTGGGCGAAGACACTATGGCGCCAATCGTTCTGTTCACCACTCGCTTTCCCTGCGGGCTGGGCGGTGGAGACAGCGAGTAAATGAAGGTCGGAAGGTAGAGACCAGAAAGTGTGTACGCTGCCTTCGCGCTCACCGGACTGGAGGCAGGTATTCGTCAGATGGCTGGTCAGGACGTCATTTGGCGACGTGCCATCCTCGGCGGTAGCTGGTGGAGTATATGGCTGCGTGGCAAAGAGCGCAAGCATGGGTCGGTAGACGTAAACTTTCAGCGCACCGACAGCGAGAACGTAAGTGCGAATGTGGAACTTGCGGCCCGCGGATGGATGAGGTTCTGGCAGGAGAACAGGCGGGTGGATATACGGCTGTACGACGAAGTGGCGTAGTTGGGAGGCCATGACACCATTGGCTGGTCCGGAGTCGTCCTCGCTCTCGGTGGCGTCTTCACCTTCTTCATCAGAGTGCACGGCCGCGTCCTCGTCGTCGCTCTCATCATCAGAAGGTGGATCCCATTCCTCGAAGATAGCCGTCAATTCCTCTTCGGAGCTAAAGAGTCTAACGCCCTGTCCGCGATCACTCATGCCAGGTTTCAAAATCCACCATTCTTTGGTGGCAGTATCCTTGCCCTCGTTCCTTGCCCAGCTTTCCTTCAACTCGAAAGCCTCAAGCAGCGCATCATCCAAGAACTCCGCATAGTCAACCTCAAAGTCGAGAGTAGGCTTGACGTGCTTGGCCAGCGCACTCTCCGGATGTTTCGTCAACCAATGCAACACGGTCGCGGAGAGGTAATGTTTCCGGATGAGAGCTTTGCGAATGACATAGCTGTTGGCCAGACTCGTCTCGGGGTGCTCGAGCAAATGCTCAAAATCGATCTTCTCGTATTGACGCCATTGTAGCAAACGCGCTGAAAGTGGCGGGGACCCAGTCGAAACTTCGTTGATCAAGACCATCAGTTCAGACGGCAAGCGTGCATTCAACGCCGAGAGTAGCAGTGGCTGCACGTAAGTGTCCTTGTAATCAATGTTGAGGAAGATCTTCTTACTTGAGTCCATCGTTGGTGACTGCATGTTGGGTATAGGAATTTCGAAGTGATGCATCGAGGTTGTGAAATTGGGGTGGCGGCAGATCCTCGGCGCTTGTGCAAGCAGCGCGCTCTCTCCTTGACGTCCATCGCAGCGCCCACCTGTCCGTGTTGACTTCACCGCCATACAGCAATAAAACCCACATCGGTCAAGCTTTCTTCGGAGGTGCCTTTGTGAAGAAAGTGCTCAGCTTTTTCATATTGGAGGTGTCGGCTTTCATCAATTTTTTGACGCCCTGGCTCATGTTCTTCTTCTTCGCCTCCTCCTCCTCTTTCTTCCTCCGCTTCGTCTCTGCCTTCTCTAGTGCCTCGTCGTCACCAAGCACTCCTCGCTTGCGACTCACATTGTCGCTGATAGCACGTAAAGCCTGCACATCTCTCTTCATGCTTTCGATCTGTGCAAGTCGCTCGTCCAGGGGTCGGAAGTCTACCATCGGATTGTGGGGTTTGTTGAGTTTCGCTACTATGATTTCGCAGAGGTCAGGGGGGATGTAAGAGGACAGGACGAAGTTGAGCGCGGTACGTAGCCGCAGAAGATGCGTTATCTTGGCGGCAGCGGAGCCAGAATCCTTGGTCGAGTCCGTGGATGCGGAGATTGATGGGGCATCTGGCATCGATTCAAGTGATTTTGTAGCCTGACACGCTGAGACTGGTCCTTCCTCTTTCGCCGCGATTAAGGAAGAACCAACTGGAGTGAATGTGGTGTCCGTTGATGTCGCGACAGAGATGGTCTCGGAATTGCCCGCCGTTGCGACATTCGCGTTCTCCGCTCCCTCGCGGTCATCTCGACTCACTACGCTGACACCGCTCTCTTCCCTTTGGACACTCAAAACAGGCACTTCCAACATCTGTCTCACAAACTTCTCTTCCAAGCTCGCCGGCAAGCCAACCTCGACCATGTTCTGCGCCTTGCTCCACATAACGAGGCATAGCTTGTCAACGTCGAGAGAGTAATGCATCTCCGAATCCGTGCCAAATCCTGCCATCTCGTATGCAGTGCTCACGGCCGCCATGCGCTTCTCGAGCATTTCTCGCAGCGGCTTGCCGTCATGTGCGGTCAGAAGGTTCTCGAGCTGGACGTATCTGTCCCTGTCTTCGTCGTCCAGGAACAGACGGTCATGGAAGGTCTTGAAATTCTGTGCAGAGTCGGGCCACAGGGTAGGTAAGACCAGGAAGAGCGGGTCAATGGGCGTTGCGATGAACAGGTCGGGTGACTGGAGGACGTAGCCGTCCTGTCCGGTCGGTTGTGCGTCCGGTGAAATCTCAGTGCTTAATTTGTCCGACGCGCTGTCCCGGTCAGGAGCCAGTAACCAGCTTCGACATGCTCCCTTCGGCGCGGCGACTCTGGTGATCTCGTAAAAGCCGACTCTAGGACAGGCGAAGTAACGCGTGGACTGCAACGTTGCTGGGTTTGGTAGACTCAAGATACGCGCACTTTGAGACGCATTGTTTGGCAGGATGAATAGCTTGGGAGGCTTTTCCACGCTCGCGTCAAGAGTCCGAAGAGTCGCTTTCGCCGGTCTATCCTGGTTCGCTTTGACCGAAGCCACGGGCTTTTTCGATCGCGTCTTAGCCATCTTCAAATTGTTCCTCGATCCTGCATACGAAGCGTTCACGCAGTTATCCAATGCTGAATCGTCGCGGAGGACTGTACGAACACACGCGGAGACGCGACTTCCAGCCCCGCATTTTCGCGCTGGTTCCGCGTTTCAATTTGAACGAGCAAGCAGCATCCATGTCCTAGTGTAACCGAAGACGAGGCCATTGTTGACGGCCCCAACAACAACAACACCAGCGATGCATTGCTAACCTTTACTGGCGCCGACGTACCAACATGGTCGTCGTACGCGAGTCTCCTCGCGCCAGACTCTCCCCGGATAAGGCCACCACTCAATGGCCGCCCAAGTCGCCGTTTCAGGCGCTACTGTCTTCGCCAAGCGGTCGCAAGAAATGGCAGGACCACCAGGGTCGCGGCGAGGAGAGATCGCCGTCGCCTTCGCCAAGGCGCAAGCCATTGGGCAGCGCGAAAGCCTTGCGAGCGCTGTTGGATGAAGCCGGGGAGGATGATGGTGGTGGAGATGAAGACGAGGATGAGGACGAGGACGTGGAGACTCTGCAGTTGCAGATGCAAATGATCCAAGCAAAGCTGAAGATGAAGAAATTGCGGAAGCAGGGCCAGAGAGCTGGTCCGTCTACCGACGAGAAGGAAAACAGGGGTGGACCAGCATCACGAGCTGCGACTCATCCGGTGTCCCCGCGGAAAGCCACAAAGCCTACCATATCGCAAGCGCAACAACCAAGATCCAATATTGAGGTGCCCTTATCACCGACGCGAGACCGCAGTACGGCACCTCAGGAGCATCTTTCTCCCGCACGGAAGAAACTTGGTATCGACGTTCAGGCCAAGGCTCAAAATGTATCTCTCAAGCGCGCCAGAGACGGGACCCAGCTTAAGCGCTCTGATTCTCAGAGATCGGCTATCAATCTCGATGCATCCAAGCCCAAGAGCTTCAGCGAGCGACTGCAAGCGAGCAAGCAGGAAGCGCAGAACCACGAAGATAAATACGAGCGAATCGAGAGATCCAGGAGTAAAGGCTTTGGCACCCTCCTCACCAATACCGAGCGATCGGGTGCGGACGACGGCAGATCTGGGTTTCAAGAGAAGACTGAGCGCCAGAGACCTTCGTCCACACGCGATACCACAAGTATAAGGCAACCGACTACGGCCGCGGCTGTCTCCCGCAGCGCATCGACAAGGTCTTCGCAAGCAAACACGCAGCGCAAAACAACACAGCCCGCGACCTTCCGAACGCCCGCTGATGCTTTAGCTGAAAAGCAGTGGGCCGGTCACAGCGGTCGTCCGTCAGACGCGCAAGCAGGTAATGAACCTCCGTCCTCAAATTATGACCCACTGTCAGAGGTACATCTCAGTAAACGCCATATCTCACACGTGGACGTTGCCCGCGCGATGGACGGCAAAGAAATCTACACCATCCCACGCCTGTTTAAAGAGGTAGTCTCGCCTCACTATGATCCCCCAGACTGTGAAGACGATTTTGTCGTCTTTGCCGTACTCGCCTCGAAATCATCGCCTTTCGCCCAGAAGGCCGCACATCGCACGTCAGACGAAAAAAAGCCTCAGGACGACGCTGAGGCGCCCCGCAACAAGTTCATGGTTCTCAAATTGACCGATCTCAAGTACGAACTTGATTGCTTTCTTTTCGGTACCGGCTTCGATCAGTTTTGGAAACTTACACCGGGGACACTGCTCGCGATTTTGAACCCGGCCATCATGCCACCGAAGAACAACCATCATAGCGGCCACTTCAGCCTCAAACTCAGCTCGTCCGAAGATTGTGTCATGGAAATTGGCATGGCGCGTGACCTAGGTTACTGCACGAGCGTCAAGAAAGACGGCGAACAGTGCGGCTCCTGGATCGACAAGCGCCACACCGAAATATGCGAGTTCCACCTCAACCTCTTCATCGACAAGCAGCGCAAGCATCGCATGGAAGTTAACGGCATGTGGCGTGGAACTGGCGATGTTGATCTCAACAAGGCCAAAAGTCAGAGCCGTGAAGCCGGCGGATGGGATAAGCAGATGAAGAAGAAGAGGGGTGTTACCAATCATCGGGAATACGGCACACTGTATTCCGTACCGACCGGTCGGCCGGGCAAGAGTGCGGCGAGTCTGCTGGACGCGGAAGACATGGACGCACTGCACGACATGACGAAGGAGGAAGCCTCCCGCAAACGCATCGCGGAAGCGCAACGGGAGCGTGACTTGCGGAAACGTTTGGGAGAGATGGGAAGTGGCCTGGGCGCAGAGTACCTCAAAGCGACAGACACGGATCCCAGCAGCACGTCGAAGTCATCGACCAAGTTCTCGGCCGACGGCGCGACGGCGAGATCGGCTCTCTTCGACAAACCGAAAGCCTCGGATCTAGGCCTCCTGGGCAACAAAGCCTCCGCCACGCATCTCAGCCCGGCGAAAGATCGCAAACACCATTTCGGCACGGCGGCCATATCGAGCAGCGGGCGGGACGCGATGGGCTGGGGCGGCGCGCGGAAACCCGGGCTGCTGCCTGAGACAAATCGCAGGCTCAGCCCGGAACGGGGGCAGACGAAGCTCAGTGCCGTCCGCCCACCGGCCGTGAGGGCGAGGTCGTCGCGGGATGACGGGAGTCTGAGTCCGACCAAGAAGCGGGCGCGGTTCGCGCTGGAGAAGGGCATTCGGGAGCCCGGGAGGGAGAGTCTGGGTGAGGACCTCAACAGCCTTGCTACTCCTGCATTCACCGGCGCTGATGATGACGATGATGACTTGGATATTGTATAGCATGGTATACATCTGTCATGTTTGCATACCTATTTCCACAACTTCCTAAATAGGAAAGTAACCGTGCGCGATTTAGGCTCCCGCTAGCCCCCGTCTGTCGAGAGCCAATTGCGTATCAGGAGCTGTGGAGGTTTCACGTGCTGCGAAGGCACAATTGCGTCATCGGCAAACCAAAGTGAATGCGACAAACGGGCATGCCTTGTGGCGAGCATTACCTCCCCGGCCGTGTGCATCGCCCGACTCCACAGTGTGTGCGAGAGACGGAAGGCTGGGAGATTTTCACTGACGGCTCTAACCACGGTCTGTCACAAGCATGCTATGCATCCGAAAAGCGGTCCCGTGATGTGTGAACCAGACGCTTCGCGATTTGGGTATCATCCTAAATGCTAACTTGACGCTCATTCCACGCTTTTTATGCCCATACGATACTGTCAAGAACGCCCCCAAGTCTAGACCTCATCCCTTATATACTTGCCCTCCTCGGCGCCATGGTCCGCCTCAAATTCCTCCTCTCCTCCGTCTCCTCGCACCCGGGCGGCAACAACCCCTCCTCCCTCAACCCCTCCAAATACTTCTTTCCGAACTGGTACCCGACCTGATAGATCTCGTCGAACTTGGCGAACTCGAGCGTGCCGTAGGCCTCGATCGGCGGGCGCATGTAGCGGCAGCCGGGGATGTTCTTGGCGCGCTCCAGCGCGTCGACGGAGCTCACGTACGCCAGCCGGGCTTGGATTTCCGACAGGGTGGGCGGGTTCGGGTAGGCGGAGAAGGGGTTCCAGCGGTTGAGGCTGGCCCAGATGCCCGAGAGGGAGTCGCCGTAGGCCTGCGGGCTGTCGTCGTCGAGCGCGCCGACGTCCACGGCGAAGACGACGTCGGCGCCGAGGCTTTTCATGTGCGAGACCGTGAGGTTGTCGACGTAGCCGCCGTCGAGCAGCATGTTGCCTTCGTCGCACATGGGCGGGAGCAGACCGGCGAGAGACATGGAGGCGCGGATGTAGCGCCACACGTACCCGCTCGTGTGGATCTCGGAGCGGGAGCGGCTGATGTTGGTGCTGTTGCAGTAGTAGTCCAGCCAGAAGTCCTCGATTTGGCTGTCGCCGAACGTCTTGAAGATGCCGCGGTTGAACTCGTGGCCGGTGGTGTAGGAAGCCGAGGGATACGTGACGTCGAGGGCGAAGCGCCACATGCTGCCCATCCGACCGGCGAATTTCTTCACACGACCATACATCGGCACCACGTCGGCGTCCTGGGCGTACACGGCGCCGATGAAAGCGCCGATGGAGGTACCGCCAACAATGTCAATCGGAAGGCCGGCTTCTTCGAGCGCGCGGATGACGCCGACGTGCGCGCAACCTCGCGCTCCGCCTCCGCCTAGTACCAGCCCCACGGCTTTCCCGCACAGTCTGCGCGCGAGGCGGTGAAAGTCGCCTTTGAATCGTGTCTCGGCGGAGTAGAGCGGTGTCTGCCTCACACGCCTCGAAGTATACTTGTGGATCTCCGCTTGCAGCACTTGGACCCGCTGCTTGATGGCGTTGCCGAATTTCTTGTGCGGCGCGTGGACGGGTTCAGGTGCGCTCCTGAAGGACATCTGAACGTGATGGTGGCCTCCATTAATCCACGACCTGTTCTTCAGCCACGCCCTCGTCGTGCCCGGCGGGCAATAGCGCTCCGCATGAAGAAGCACCAGTTCTTTCCGTGCGGTCGTTTTGGTGGTCAGCAGGAAACGCTCATATTCGCCGATGCTTGGCGAGCCGTCTGCCAGTCCGACGAGATAGATACAATCAGCTTGACTGATGCACGTCTGCGTCCACGGAGACTTGACGCTCGTATCCGCAACGTACAGTACAAGGCCGTACTTCTCTTCGAGGTCAGCAAGATACTGGGATAGCTTCAGTTTGCCCATCCTGCTGAAGGCGTGTCGTCCGAGGTGGTTCAAGATCGAAGACTGGTTGAGAGTGATGACGCCGTTGATGATGCCGATCTGGTTGAGCGCGGTATGCAGCTTGTTCCCAAACTCGACGACAGGTACGCCTGCCGTACATGGTACGATCGCAACGGTGCGAAGGTTCATCGTTGATGTAGCTTTCGGCCTCGACACGGCCAGCTTGCTCTCATTCGATGGTGGCTCAATCATGGGGTTTTCAGTCAGTGCCCTCATTCGCGAAGCGATGATCTTGGAAACCTTGATTGTGATGCCAGGATGCTCCTGGGCTAAGCTGTTGAAGAGAGTCTTTGGGAACTTCGCGAGCTCGGTGTCACGGATGGCGTGCAGCGTACCTGATCTTGTCGACTCGGTCAAAACCTCCAACTCACCAATACTTTCGCCTTGCCCGTACTCGCCGATGACCTTCATCTTGCCATCATCGCTCTCCTGTATAGCTCTCAACCGGCCGTTCAGAACGATGTAGATTGCGTCACTTTCGTCGTGCTGGTGGTAGATGGCTTGGCCTGCATTGACCTGCACCCATTCGAGAGCGAAGTCGATGTGCAAGATCAAACGAGGAAGCAAACTCGTGATTCGCTTCGCCATTGTAAGAAGAACCACAGGGTACCTCTCCACAATCTTCTCGATCGCTTGGCGGGGCAGGAAACCGACGTAGACATCCGTCTTCGCAGTCACGTCGATGAATGATCGATAAGAAGACACAGTACCCAAATAGCCTGCCAGGCCACCAGGCTTGATGAGGTACAGGCTCTTCCGCGCCTGCTTCTTGCGTCGGTGGTGCTCGCCCGTGCCCATGGACGCTGATCTGGACGCTGCCGACGGTCTTCTAGCACCTCCGGCACCTATGAGATCAGGCAGCGGTATTCTCGAAGCACCCGGCGTAGTGCCGAGCATGTTTGTATCAGCGTCCTGGTCGTCTATCGAAGCACTGACATCCAGGAATCCATCGATGACATAGTACAGCCCCGGGTTCTGTTCGCCTTCCTCGACCAACACCGAGCCTTGAGGGAAGAAAACAATCTCTATCTCGTTTCGCAAATCCTCGATGATGTTTGCCGAACCACCAGAGCTGTACGCCGAGACGGACGCCACCGACTCCGAGTCGTCTTGCGAGCCTTCGAACGGATCCATGAACCCAAAGGCATTGTTGAAAATGGCGCTTTGTCGTCTCGGATCAAACGACACCAGCCGTGGCGACTGTGCAGCTGACTCCACTCGCCTGAGGCCATCCTTGGTGTTGGTGAGGCCGATCGCCTTTGCCATGCACTCCATGATCGACTCACGAAACAAGATATCCTCGTCTAACGACTCCTGACGATGCATATGTGCCCCCGGGTTCTCATCGGACGATTCCCCATGGGGAGGGCCTGATGGGCTGTGTATGTCTCCGTTCGCCGGTTTTGGGGTCTGATACGGTTGCGAGAAGCTACCGGGAGCGCGGGCACGGCCAGGAGCTCTTGCAGCGTGCATATTGGTTAGCAGATCACCAGCGCTCACACCATTTCGTTCAGCGTTCAGGTCAGTGACATGGCTACTTTTGTTGCGAGTCGTGAAACGTGCTTTGATGGCAGCGTCACGCTGGAGGTTACTGTTCGTCCGCTTCCGGTGCACGATGCGAGGGTTGTGCAGTGCAATCCCTTTCATACTCTCCTCGGGGCCAATGCGCTCCTGATCTTTACGAAACTTATCTTTGAGCCGTTGCAGCGCCTCGCCTCGCAAAAAGTCCGGCAGGTCGTGGGAGATATATTTATCCATGACTCTCTCCGTGCGGAGCACCTCGCTCGCTAGTCCTAGGTATCTATGACCCGTCTGCAGAGTCACCCTCTGCAAGCGGGTCAAGATGACCTGCACTATCTGCGCAGTCGCTTTGGGGTACATCTTGGTTATCCTGTGGAAGGCGCTGGCAGGGATGACAGCTATTGTGGTGTCTACCGTTGCCCGCGCTACAATGTCTGGGTGCGCAGAACCCTGCTGCTTGAACTTCATGCGGGTGTAGCTGCTGGTGCGGGCGAAGCTGGGTCGTCTACTGCTCGCGTGGTTGTTCTGACCGTCGCTACTGCCATCCAGATTGAGCGGTGGCGGGTCTCTGAAGGCGGCACCGCTAATATTGTTTGCGAGGGTGGAGTGAGTCCGGTGTCTTGACACTGGCCTTGACTTCGAAGCCCTATTTCCCCATGCAGCCGGACTCTCCGCCCCTGGGTCGGGTGTGGCGGTCCCTTCATGGTGAGGGAACGGGAAGCGGCCATGGTGCTTCAGATTCAGCCCTGATGCACTCGATTCGGCCATGTCGTCACCGTCATCATGGCGCAGCTTGACATTTTCCGTGAAGAGGGCAAGGACGGAGAAGAGTGAAGACATGGGGGCCCCGTTCTTGACCTCCGTCAACAACTGGTAGCTACGGTTGCCGTGGCCATCGTCATCGACATGCTCGTCGTCAGATAAGGGAGATTCGTTGCTGGAATCTTGGTCCGGACTGCGTCGAGACTTGACGAAGATCTGAACAAGCCCATCGACGACCAGGCAGAAGCCCTTCTCCTCTTCCAGCAGCAAGGTCTCCCCGGCTATCAACTTCTTGGTCTGCATGGTTCGCGTGAGCTCATGGAAGACCGGTCGTTCCAGGTAGCCAAAGACCTTGATGGCGGAAAGGAACTCGTCGAAGTAGTTGGCCAGGCCTGGCTTGGAGTCTGCTTCTTGCGAGTCTGGGAAGATCTCGATCTGAGGTTCCTTCCGTTGCGGCTCGGGAGGCAGACGCGAGTACATGTTCAGAAAGCGATAACGGACGAACCAGCTGACGGTCGAGGCAAAGGCCAGCAGGAGCAGCAGGAGAGTCGTCATGTTCATGGTGAAAGTCAGGCTCGTGGACAGGAAGGTGAACAGCCATGCTGGCAAGGTCAAGGTAGCGAACGTGATGATCCAGTAGAGCAGATGAGGGACGACGGTGAAGAGGCCGAACAAGAGGCCACCGAGCATACCGAACGTTGACTGACCAGGGTCGATCGCCACATTGGTAGTGGTGGCGGTGGTGGTGATGGCGGCGGTGGTGGTGGCCGCGGATCCTACATGTACATGAGCGGACGACGAGGTGACGGACAGACTTGGCATGAGCGAAGTGAGGTTGGCCATCATCCTCCTCACTTTTCACTCCTCACTCCTCACTCCTCACTCCTCACGTGCGCCGCCGTGGGCCTCGGAGCGATGGGATAGTGCGCCAGTGCTGCGCTGCGTCCATGGACCACGGATTGTACGCAGCACACCCAACCCTTCGTGAACGTGCCGCTCCCTGCTTTTGATTGGCCGAGCACAGCCAGAGGTCGATATTGCAGCCTCAGGCCAACATGAACATCCGCCTCGGATCACCTGCCTTCGCGTCTCGCGACCTTGGCATCGAATGTGAATGTCAGTTTGTCTACCTCATTCTCACTACGGTACAGCAACCAACTCCTGTACACTCCTTCACTGGCGGCCCAGCACCGTCACCCACACTCCTCCGCGACCCACGTCCGCACACCTGCTACGAGGACATGTCGTCCGGTCAGCGCCCTGAGCGCGTCGTCCATCAGGACTACATCGCGCGCATCCGATATACCAACACCCTGCCTCCGCCGCCGAACCCTCCGAAACTTCTCGACATACCCGGCACTGGCTTAGCAGGAGGTCAATACACAAGCGCCGGGTACGCGTCCAGACTGGCCAGGGAACAACCTCTGAACATCGAGGCGGATGCGGAGCTGGGGATGCCTATCGACCTAATAGGTATACCCGGCATATTCGATGGAGATGAGCGAGGTATGTGATGAGCTCGGATCCGAGGTACCAGCACTGGGTTCTGACTACGTACAGCCATCTCAGCTCGACCAGGACCCGTAACGATTCATCCCGCCGACAAGGCCCTTCTCAAGCCCCTCGCCGCGCTGAGCAAAGGCACCGGCACTAGTGGTGGTGTCTCCTTCCTCCGGAGAACTGAATATGTGGCCTCGCAAACCCCTCAGCAGATCTCCAACGCCACGTCCAAAGATCTCTTCCGCCTCCGCAATGACCCCAAGAGAAAGAAAACGACGGCAATGAACAAGGATGATCCGTTGAACATCATCCGTAACGTCGTCAAAGGCTTCGATATCGCGTATCCGAAAGATGCGTATAGAGGCGAAGAGTCCACGACTTCGATCCGCGGCGCTGCAATCACGGACGCCGAAGCCAGAGCATGGTCAACTCCGAAGCACCCCAACAAGCCGGAGCTCCAGCTCCTCGACAGCTACCCCGTACTCCCCGACCTCGATGCCCTGCCAACCACGGCTTACTACACTGTCGCGAAGTTCATCACGAACCCGGTAGGCGCCAGCGATCATTACGACTCTCGGCTCGACGCCGCCATCCTGCGACCGATCGACGATCCACAAGTGCAAGCCAATTATCAGCGAAAGCTTGCCGAATGGGACCAGAACTCATCCAAGCTCCAGCCTCTGCCCGAATACGATTACGACTACTACCTCCCAGACGAGCCAAACGCAGTGCGCGGCATGAAACGCAAGTTCGACGTCAACGACCCAGAAAACGACGATGCCGAGTTGTACACGGATGAAACGCAGGAGGGACAGCGAGGCTTCAAATTCACTCGCTTACGTACGTACGAGACGTACAACCAGCACGGCGATGCGAACAACTTCTACAACGACTCGGTTGCGGTAGCACTACACGACCCGGAATCCGACGTGGGCGTGGTGCCCGGGACCAAGAAGAGACTGGACAAGGCCGCGTACTTCTACCCCATCATCCAGCGGACTGCTTTGCGACCGAAGAGGAATATACGCCGCATGGCTGTAAGCCAGATCAACGAGGACCGGATTGATGAGCTGAACCTCACGATCGGAGACTTGGCTGAGGATGATCGTGCGAGACAGTCGGAGCAGAGGTCGAAGTTGGACCCGAGTGTGAGGAGTGACCGGCCAACGGCTGTCGAGGCAGCAGCAGGATGAATGATGAGCAGCAGACTGGTGTTTGAAGTCATGTGATTGAGCCAGCCGTGCAGCTCCATATCGCGCTCACGGTCGTCAACCCCCCAGCAAAACTGGCGACGCTGCTGCGAACAACTGGAAGTCGAGTGCATCCAATTGAGACCATAACCGAGCAAACAACAACACTGCGACCTGCCATCGGAACCATCCTACCAAACGTGAATCTGCCGTGGCCCCTCGCCCAGGACTCATCCTCGCTCGCCTTATGTGAATGCACATGCTTTCATCGTGCACATCAGACTTCCCGAAGGTCTGGAACATCTACCAAGGAACCTCCGGATTAGCCGCCTTCCGAAATCTTTTCGCCCGGCTGAGCCTGCGAGTCTGCTACCGCAGCGTTAACTCTTGTCACGACCTCATTGCTGACTCTCACCGTCTCGAGTCCTAAGCTCCAAAGCGTGAGAGAGGGGACGAGGGATGATTTGTTCGAGTGGTTTCGCTAGAAGATGCTGCAAGAAATCGAAGGCTGTGTGTCACTTTAATTAAGTAGACACCCGTCGTCGATCGATGGATCGATTGATCAATCAACAATGGCCGTTCTTCCCAACGCAGAAAAGGGGCGGGAAGTGATCGGAGCGGTGTGGCCTTTACTCGCATCTTGCAGTTGTCAATCCCGACCTTTCTGTATTCACCACAGAATAAGATGAGAATATGATGGGAAAACGCCTTTTGGAAACGTCATCAGGTCTTCGTCCGTGCTCGATTCGTTTTCGTTGTGCCTTTTATCTGTCTCACGTTTCGTGAGCGTCGCACATAGGTGCCGCTGTACGGTGATCTGTCCTTGCCATGTCCATACGCGGGCCAACGTAGGCAGAGACTGCAATGTACAACATCACGTTCGCAAGGGGGATGCGGTGAGAATTGGGCGGTGTACGATTGGCTTTTCTGGTATACTCTGGCTTTGGTAACACGACTGAGGACAACGCCACCATGTCTGCCGGGCTTCGCGAGAGGGCGGGCTTATGGATCAAGAGTAATACCTTGGGATTTCCACTAGAGCTTAACCATTGCCACCACTTACGGCTTTCCTGAAGTCCTCAAAGAGAAAGATATCATGTGTCCCCTCATTGTAAAGAGAAGGCCAGAAACATACCCATACAAGACATGATACGCATTGACTTCGTTAAAGCGTTCAAAACCCCCATCC
>Ga0268244_10000462_pt1 | contig 17034 bp, 15 predicted proteins | sample AgamicMgSfe_FD_200258 | JGI IMG/M metagenome (GOLD analysis project Ga0268244, IMG submission 200258) | Agave microbial communities from Guanajuato, Mexico - Mg.Sf.e (v2) (version 2) | ecosystem: Host-associated > Plants > Phyllosphere > Phylloplane/Leaf | place: Guanajuato, Mexico | collected... | reverse complement strand
CCTCCCCACCCCGCAGCACGACGAGCTCGGGCGACCGGGAGGGCAAGCAAGGCGGCGCCATCATGATGGGCAGCAAGATGCGGCCGCTGCGGCTGGTGCAGGACGCGGCGGCGCAGGACGAGGCGACGCGGAAGGCGGGGAACAGGGGCAGTTGGTTCGGGTGGATGAACAAGGGGGTGATGTCGCCGCCGCCGAGCGTGGGCCGGAGCGCGAGCGGGGATGGGGCGGCATTGTAGCGTGGTGTTGCGCTGGACTTGGAGAGGGTGTGGACGAGTTGATGGGGGGGGAGGTGTTTCACATGTGGCGTTTGGGGGCAAAGGGGAGTGTGGGAGGAGTGGGGGATTTTCCTCCTCTTCTTCTTTGCTTCTTTTGAGGAGTACCCCTTCTCCTCCAGGTCTTGCCTTCCTTCATGCCTGTGCGTCTTTTTTTCTCTCTTGGGAAAGGGATATACCCCATGGGTGGATGGAATTGAGATTCTTCTTTGAGTTTCGACCGAGCTTGCTGCTGCTGCTGCTGCTCTCGCCTGGCGTCTCTATAGTCATCTAGATTACTTAGCAATTAAGTCTACATCTTCACGAACGCATATCTTTCCACTTTCGTAACTGAGCCAGTTCGACTGGAATTGGTTGGTCTAGTTGGATGGTTTCATTGGCTGTGTTTACGACGGGACTGTCTTGTGATTCTTGTTCCCTGTCGTGGTATGTCTAGCAGCTGGCTTTCTCTGCTACAGCCAACTCGACGACGTCGACCGCACACGTGCATGGCAGCATGGGGATAGATTGTCCGGGGATATGGTCACTGTCTCAGGGGTTAGTACATGTAGAGTGTGATCGATGCACCTCATCCCGCTAACGGACACGCGCACAGGAACCAGGAACCCAGACCTCGCCCCGGGGAATATGCGCAGGCTTTTTTAGCATTCGGTTTCCGTAGTGTCTTTGTTTTTCGGATAGAGGTCATGTGGTCGTCAGTGAGTATGCATGTCGATCGCTAACAAACGTTCGTCCCCGGTGATGATGATGAATGATGAGCAGCAAAGCTTGTGGCGACCCTGGTGGACTTGCATAAGGTATGGTCCGTATAGACCGACTGGTTGTGAGTTACTCTGTCGGGTTACGGGTAGCGCAAACTCCGGTCGCCCTCGCCAGGTGGAGGGAGCAGGTTCCAACCGGTGTAAGCCCAGGCATGTGATGCTAGCCTCGAGTCTCTTCGTATGTAGACGGGGGCTTGGCCGCTTGGAGGAGGGATGTTGAAGCATGATGATCTGGCCAGCCCGCGGTCTCTTCGCGGAAGCTGTGCCTCGGCATGCCTGGAGCTCGTCGTGAACGGCGCGATGTCAAACTAGGAAGGATATGCTTGGCGGACCCAAAGGACGGTTTGGACGACCAGAGCTTGGATTGTGAGGCGATGATGAGGTTGGCGCCGGTACATCTGCCACTTTATGGGTATAAACAATTGCTTTTTGCCAACATAGTATAGCCAGTACTTTATATATCCATCAAGGACAAGGTATGTATGCATGTCTCTTTTGATCACTGGGGTGGAAAGTCGAGTCTTTCGTAGCTCGCTGCCGTTCGGCTGCTGCCGCGAGAGATCACCTAATCCGTGCGACATGCGATTTGAGGCCCACACGCCAGAACTTGTCGCGATCCCTTCCCCACGAAGATGAGGACGAACCACCGATGTACGCACGTAGCTGAGTTGATGGTTACTCTCTGGTTCTCCGGGCGACTGCCTTCGACCGGACATCGAACAGAGTGCAACGGACGCAAACCCAAGGACCCGAAAGATCCCAGTGGCGACAGCATGAAACGCCTGACTCGGCTCTTTTTTCCGAACGCATCCACGAGCGCAGGCATCCAAGGTCGAATCCAGACGCCCCCACCGTAGTGGAGTTTCACGCAGTCGAACCTACATGTAGAAAGGCAGGCAGCGGCATCTCGCCCGTCAAACTCAACGGCCGACATCTCCTGGGAAGCTAAGTCGACCCGGTGCATGCAAGCCTCGGTTTCGTGACCTGAGATCCACTTTCACACTACAGGTACTCACGTGCGGTACTCTCGATGGTCAGCAACCTAACATCGTCAAAGAACCCTTCGTTCGGTATATAAGGATGGACTTCCAAACCTTTATTCTCCCGCATCTCCCATCCATCGTTCCTTGTTGCATTCACATTGATCACCTTTCAATCATTCCACCCACACTTTCGTTCATCCATCAACCGTCAAGATGAAGTTCACCACCGCTTCCGCCCTCATGGTCTTGGCCACCGTGGCCGCGGCTAGGCCCGCCGACATTATCGAAGAGCGCGCAGTGTGTACCGCCTTTGGATATCCCTACTACTGTGCTGAGACGACCACCCAGGCTGCCGCGACTACCACCGCCAAGGCTGCCGCGACCACCGCCGCTGCGAGCACGGGCGGCTCGAGCAAGTACACCACTGGCTCCAGCGCCACCGACATCGACAACAACACCGGCTGCACCGAGCTGACCGTCATCTTCGCCCGTGGCACGGGTGAGGGGGGCAACATTGGTACTGTCGTGGGCCCGCCAACTTTCAAGCAGCTCCTCAGCGACCTTGGCGCCAGCAAGTTGACACTCCAGGGAGTTACGTACCCAGCGGATTCAGCCGGGAACGCAAACTGTGGTGCGGCAGGTGGCGCTGCCATGGCTTCCGAGGTCAAGACGATCCTGTCTCGCTGCCCCAACACCAAGATCGCCTTGTCCGGCTACTCGCAAGGCGCGTGCGTGGTGCACAACGCCGTCCAGTCGCAGGGTGTCTCGGCGTCGTCCATCTCGGCCGTCGTGCTTTTCGGTAAGTTCCCACTCCGGCCGAAGTACGGAAAAAGGGGTGATCTCTTAGCTGACATGTCGTTCCTCCCCAGGCGACCCATTCAACGGCCAGTCGGTTGGCAGCATCCCCGCGAGCAAAGTCCTCGAGCTCTGCGGCTCTTCCGACGGCATCTGCGACCGTGGCGGGTCCAACGTTTCCGGCGGCCATCTCAGCTACGGCGATGATGCGGCGCAGGCGGCGAGCTTCATCGAGAAGACCACCGGCGTCACGAAGTAAACGAGTGGATCGGTTATCCTACAGTGACTGGTGAGCTCGGTGCGGAGCTGGTGCAGAGGTGATGGATACTCAAGGGGATATTCGAGATCTAGACTGAACAGTATATATTCGTTTGAAGTCAAGGAGCATATTGCTTCATTCAATCTTTACGGAGCTGTTCCATACCACACACATAACTATAAGCGAGCGAAGTATCAATGATACCGCATTCCTCTCGTTCTACGTACGTGATACTGTATAGTGGTCCAGACCGCTACCAGTACCTGATACAACCGAGATGCAGTGGTTGCTGACCGAGGATTCAGCGCAAAAATAACATAAAGTAAACATGCCACGCTTCCGCCCAGTCCAACGAACAGCGCCAACTCGAAGTCACAGACCCGTCACTCAGTACCTCTTCTCCCTCCTCACACCAGCGCAAGCTTCAGCTGACAAGCATTCGAGCCGGCCGTCCACCCCAGCAAACGATTCGCGACATCGCTACTGTAGCAATGCGTCGCGATCCCGTCCTCGAGCCTCCCCGACGCCGCGACCGAGCCGGAATTGTACATCCTCGCGGCCCGGTAAAACCGACTGATGTTGTCGTCCGAAGCAGCGCCCGTCGTGATCAGGAGTTGCTGTAAACCGGGGCCTGCAGTGGTGCCTTCGACGCCGTCGCGCACCATCTGGACGATTTCGGCCTGGGGGCAGGGGGTTTGGATCTGGCCGTCTTTGTTGCAGCTTCCCGTGCCGTCGTGGCTTTGGAACAGACCTGGGTTCGAGACGCCGTAGTTAGTCGTCGGCACGCGCGTGCAGCCGGCGCTCTCTTGCAGCATGATGGCGAGGATGAAGCGTTCGTCGATTGAGGTCGATTTCGCGATGGGTTGGATCGCGGCTTTGATTTCGGTGATTTCTTGCGGCGAGTTATTGGCCGTGTTGGATTGCGCGCAGGATTGAGCGAGGGTTTGGGCGTTGCTTTCGAAGAGGACGTCGAAGCTGAGCCAGGAGGTGATATCAGGCCAGCCCGCAGATGGCTCCCCGTTACCGGTGAAGAACTTGTACGTAGGACTGGCGCCAGACAATGTCGAAGGAAGCGCTGCTGGGGTTGAAGTGGGAGTCGAAGAGGATGCCGACGGATAGTCTGACGCTGAACTGGTGGTGGAGCTCGATGTGGTCATCGTCGTGTACTGCGTGGACGTAACAGTGACGATGCTGGTGCTATTAGTCTCTGGCGACACCGCCGGAGCAGCAGTGCCTGGTGATCCGGCAGTGTTGACGACGATATCGCTCTGCTGGATCTGTCCGTTCGAGCAACGTGTACCTGCCGCAACCGACTGGAACACCAGGTCCCCAACGGTCGGACAGATCGCGAACTGAGTGCCCGCGTCGTTGCAGATGATGGTGCCTGGTACGCAGGAACTCATGCCGCTCGTTATTGACCGTGGAGCCCTCGAGCCATTCGAGTGGTTGCCAGGTAGGGTCGTATGGACGGATGGGTAGAGAGGGGAGGCCGATGCGCTCAGCGCCAGCGCGAGCGTAGAAAGAAGGAACCAAGACATGGCAGATGTGGTAAGGAAAGATGTAGAGAATCGTTGCTGAACTATCTTGTGCAGGTCGAAAGGCCTACAAGTATGAATCGCTGGATAATATCGTGCTAGGTTGGAGTTGTGGGCGGGCTAGAAATCTGAAACATGAGGCAGGCTTTCTGCCTCACATTCTGTGCCTCATACTCTGTGCCTCATGTTGACAGGTGAGGAGTCTTTGTGTCGTGACAATGCATTTGTCGACCGTGAAAGCGCCTTTCACCCACGCTGCCTTTGTTTTGTCCAGACCAAACAATGAAACATCTGTTAGAGGCAGTGTGGACGTGTCACGACGAGCACGTGATCTGTCGAGCCAACACTGAGCTCTCTGGTTGCTGTCGAGTGGTCAACCAATCAGTGAATACCGAGGATGAAGGCCGCGCGGCGCAAGGTTCTCTAGGATGAGCTTCAGCTCGTAGCTGATGAGACTCCTGAAATGCTGAAGGGTGCGGATATGTTTATTCTTGCTCGAGTTTGCGGTGTCTCATTTTCCAGTGCATAAGTAGTAACACCTTTCATGCGACATTGTTACGTTTAGGCACTCCTGGCGCTAGTGGTGAAGCTGTTTGAAGAGTATTCTTCATTCCAAAATTATCCTGCCTACACCTTCGATGCCAGCCCGACATTCGCTGCTGATCCATTTCTGCGCAATGGTAGATGATGACGCCCAGTAGCCCCAGCACGATCGTCCCTGACAGGGATGGTATGCACGGTAGCGGCGCGGAAGAGGTTTAGGCGCGTAGAGCATCGGGCGCGTACAGATTCGAGCCTGTAGTAATCTAGACGCATATGGGAACTAGCGCGTAGAGAGCTGGGCGCTTAGAGAGTCGGGCGCACAATAATGGATTGGGCTGGCAGAGGTGATGGTGGAATCGTTCTTGTCGGCTTCATCTCCGTAGCATCCGCGCTTGAAAGCCTGTTGAGTAGGACTGTAGATGCGGGACTTCGAGGTCAGCCATAACGACGCTGCATGTGAATGGCAGGCCCCTTGGTACACATCGTATCCAGACGAACGGGAGAATGGCACGAGCTCTCATATCCTTACACCCTTACTCCGTAGAAGATTGACCAACGCTCCGCCCTGGAAGCCAGCCCACTCGATCGTACTGCCCACCGCACCCCCAACGACCCGCGACTCCTCCAACCTCCTATCCAAAAACCGCTCCGTATCTCGAAACTCCGTGGACCGATCCGTAGTCTGATACACCTCGGCCGCCGCGTAGATCCCCGCGAGCGACGCCCGCTTCGTATACCACGAGCTATCCACCGACGTGTCCCCCGCCAGAAACCACATCTCGTCCGACAGCAAGGACAGTTCCCGCAACGACTGCGGGATATTCTCGGCGAACGACATGAGCCCCAGCGCCTCTTGCCATCGTCCAATAACACCGACATCGAAGTTGGCGCGCAGCCTCTCCAGCACCAAGCTCCTCACCTTCCGCCCGACACCCATTTGTTCATCGGGAAACTGTATGCGATCTTTCAAGCCTAGCCTCTGGGTGACGAGGTGGTACTTGACCAGCTCGAAGGGACCCTTGGGGAAGAGGTTGGTGGATATGTCGAGGTAGCCCGCGTCTTTGGCACCGAGCATGAGGGACTCGTGAGTGAAGCCACGAGACGGCACGTGAGCCAGAGCGGCGGACAGGATCGCGGATTCGGCTTTACCGTACGGTGGTGGTAAGGTATGCTCGTACGAGTGGTACAGCGCTCGCGATTCTTGCACCAGTAGAGATCGTAGGCCGACCGGGCTGCGCAGCAGTGAGCGGAGTGCTGTTGATGGGAGGGTCATGCTGTGCGTGGTTTGTGAAGTGAGACGATAGCGATGCACAACAGCCAGACGATGGAGGCGTGAAGTCGGAATGGGGACAAGATTAGGTAATCCTTGGCGTATTCCGTCTTCACTTTGATCTGGGATTGAACATCACGTGCAGAGGAATTTATTCTACAACAGCAGTTGCACCACGTAAAAATTGGCGGGGACGTGCTGACCAGCATATAGAATTTTCCAACGCTAAGTGCTCTATCATGCCGACTGCAACAGACCCGCCACCTCTTGTCCTGCACCAGCTTCCCTCCCAGCTTGCTGATTCAGTCAGCTGCTCTGCAAACCCACGCCAGCAGCCTTCCTCCCTTCCACAAACTCCACCGGAGCCGTGTAATGCTGTCTGCCATGAACAACATAGACGATGAGAGCAATGATGATTACAATCACCCATACGGCAGGAGCCCAATTTGCATTCGCCGCGTCGACAGGCAAGTAACTTGGGAAGCAGGAGAACACAATGACGAAGGCCGAGTAGAAGAGCGCGAAGCCGTTGATGACGATACCGTAGCGGCCAAGGCTCCATCTCGCCGGCGGCAGAGGCTCGCCTTTGATCCTCTTTAGTAAGACGCAGCCGATGCTGATCATGTACGTGCTCAGCAGGCCCAGCAGCGAGAGCGAGACGACAATGTTGAAGGCGAGCGCCGAGCCCATCTGGATGAAGCTCAGGATCACGCAGGCGATTGAAGTCGCGTAGACGGCGTTGAAGGGGATGTCCCATTTTCGGTTCATCTTGCCGACCCATCCAGAGAATGGTAGGCCCTGCCATGCGAATGTAAATCAGCTTGTTGCTTTGGAGTGCGTCGCCGTGATTGTCATCAGGTGAGGAGCGTTGTTAACTCAAGACTCACCTTGTCTCTCGCAAACGCCCACGTCTCGCGCGAACAAGTGGCGAGTGCTGTGATGTTGCCCGCGTAGATCAGCACGAATAGTATAACGTTGAGGACCACGGACAAGGCCGGAGACCCCGTGTTGTTGAACAGGATAAGATATGGCACGTCGGAGTTGATCTACAGTCTGTCAGCATCTCCTGCACCTGCGTGCCGAGAACCACTTACAGCGTCTTCCAATGGCCCCATGCAAAACAACATGGTGATCAGCATGACAATACCAAGCGCGATATTCCCAATGTAAGAATACCACATGCACTTCGGCACCACCATCGAAGCATCCTCGACCTCCTCCGAGATGTGGACGACACTGTCAGATCCAAAGTTGCAGTACATGATCGTGACCTGGGAAACGAGAAACGCCGGTCCGGGGGTGTAGCCTCCATTCGCTTGGAAGTCGACGAAAACGTCATACGCGCTGTTTTTCGGACACAGAACCCACAAAGGGATCAGCACGAAGATGAAGCCCGCCAAGTGGCCGTACAGACTCATCGTCTCGAGCGCGGGTAAGGTCTTGGCGCCCCAAGTGTTGAAGACGATGGTGATGGCGATGAAGGCGATCATCAGCAGGGTGTACTGCCAGGCGGAGAAGGCATAGTCCGGCTGCAGGACGTTGATGATGGCCTGGATTTGCTCGGCGATCACGTAGACACTGCCTGCCACGCTGGCGACCCATCCAAGCGTGGACATCCAGCCTGATGCGTAGGAGAGCACTCGCTGGTACGAAGGGGGCGCGAACTCGCTTACCTGGGTGGTCGTTAGCAGAAAGAAGCCTCTCTGAACAGAAGACCCGCCAAACTTACCCAATGATATTGCCCTCCAGAAGTAGGCGACATCGAAGCCATCTCCGCGAGCCTGCCCGTCGTCAGACACCCATCGCCGCCAACCGCCCATCTCGTACTTACGACGCCACAATGCTCGAGTAGCAAAGGACAGTAGTGATATAGCACCAGAACAACCCGGCAAACCCTCCATTAGCCAACCCGACCGACAACGACACCAGCACAAACTCCCACGTCGCCATATAAATCATCACGAACCCGAGCGCGCTGACGAAGCTGAAATTGCGCTTGAACTCCTGCTTCTTGCCCAGTCGTCGCATGTCCCGCAGGTCCTGGGGCGAATCGCCCCATTGCTGCTCCGAGGAGTCTCCATCGTAGACGGGACTCTCGCCGTCGACGTCGCGGTCGTACGGCGACGATTCACTGACGTGATGAGAGGGGCCCTTGAGCTCGATGTTGTCGCGATACGGCTCGGGCTCGACGGAGCGACGGCGCAAGGAACTCTCGGCCATGCTCTATAACCCTTCGCTCGAATGCAGGATGTCTTCTCGTGGGAGAAGTGTGAAAGAAAAGGAAGGGAGAGCACGACGAGAAGAGAGGTTGTTCGAGGCGAAGTCGGTCGGTCCGTGTGACCGGGAATTTATATACAGTGTTTGTATATATAGTGCCCCAACGCACGCTACATACTGTAGTAGGGCACCGAGCGCTGTCCTTTTGCATGGGGAGATGAGTTCTGGAACCACGAGACGTGCCCCGTCGGCAGGCTTGGCGAGTCGTTTCGCGTGATGAAAGCGGGGATGGGATTGGGCGAAACCGCATCCTCCCGATCGGCCCGTTCGTTTCTAACCGCAGCCACGCAACGGTTGTAACTTACCCTTCAATGTTATTATCTCGCCGGGACGAATACTAGTATCGACATTATTCCCGGCGACCACAAGCCTACGGTTTCAGTCTTCGATTCCATTGATGATGACCTACAAGCCATACCCGAGGCCAGCAATCTCATGCTTATCAGCATCACACCTCAAAGCGTATCCATATAAACCCAACAGTCAGGCAGGTCACCGCCGCTCACCAACCAGCACCGTCCACAATGCAGAGGACAACCGCACAAGCATGCTGATCCGCCCAACTTTCCATCGTTCCGTTTTCGCGATATCTGGTCTCGCTGTGAAAGCACTCCTGCTAAACCCCCCGTTGTAGGGATATCGAAAACCCGAGACCTTTGTCATGCTCAATGCCGACCACCTTCCTCAAAAACGCCATGGAAGACGCCAAAGCGCTCGATATGGTAGTACACTTGCCGGCCGCGCCTTTCACGGTCACGGTCGATCCATGCCGGTTTACCGTCCCTAAACCGGCAGATTGAACTTCTTCCCTTGTAAAACCCTAAAGTAATGCCCGTCAGCGAATCCGTCTTCCGAATCAGCAGGGTCCCCAGCACTCACTTCGTCCAGTAAATGTAGAAAAAGTCGGAATACAGCACCGTCTGCACGATGCCGGCCGCGACGGCGATGAGCTCGACGTGTTCGCCCGCGAAGTACTTGTAGATCCAGTTGGGGATGTACAGGGCGCGGTAGGCGCCCAGGGCGAAGAGGTAGTGCGTCGTGATCGTCTCGGCCTCGCCGGTGCGCTGCAGCATGAAGAGCTGGGGCAGGATGGCGACGGATTCGAGCCAGATGGAGAAGGCCCAGAGCATCTGCCCGACACATTTCGATCAGCGTTTCCGGTTCTCCTACTCCTGACCTCCCCCCCAACCATCACCGGGCGTGGTCTTGCTCCAATGATGTGCCAATGGTGCGGTACGTACCTCACTCGGCACGTAACTCGGCGGCCACACGATCCCCAACACCGCCGCCCCACCCAACAGATATTCCACCTTGAACGTGTCCTGGTTCGGGTCGTGCGTGGGTTTGTAGTCGACGAGCATGAGGTAGACAATGTACGACTGGCTGGCGATGAACATGATCTTGAAGGGCGTGTTCCAGAGGTTGCGCGTCGGGTCCGTCCAGAAGAGATCTACCACCTCCTTTCAGCCCAGGATGCCTTGTTTCCACAGCCATAATGGAGGGTACGGTCGGAAAAAAAAGACGTACCTAGATACCGCGAAACGTACACCACCAAGAAGAGGAATTGCGACTTGAACGAGATCCCGGACGCGCTCTGCAATTTATCACATCTTTCAGCCCGGCGACCCTTCTTCCCTAATTGTTCACTCTCTTTCCTAGGGAGGGAAACCATACGCTCGAACTCCGCATCTTCAGTATCAGGATGAAAACGGACGCCAAATGCGACAGGTCCGCTAGAATTTTACATCCCCAACCGTCAGTTCTAGCTCTTTCAGAAATTCCCCAATTGCAGGGGAGCTAGCTGGTTCCTCTTTGGGGGCGAGATCGTCCTAACCTGCTATCCGGAAAAAGTTCAACATCTTGTCTTTGGAACGGGGGTGTTTCCCGCTCGCTGCTCGCTCGACTCCCAGAGCGCGAAAGTTCGCGTGCGAGATCGGAAGGGGATCAGGCGATTGAAGGGGAATCGGAGAATCAGTCGGGTGGGAAGTTGAAGGAGAAAGAGAGTAAACGTTGTTGTTGTCGGTTCACGTCGTTCTTGTTGTCGACGGTTCAAAACAGCTCTCAGGAACAGACCAGCTTTCATCAATCCGATTTCCCCGAAGTCCCTCCCCCTTGGTTGGTCAAACCCAAAGCTTTTCGGGCGCTCCCGCGCGCGCGAAACGCGCAAGACAAGGGGGTCCAACGGATGGATCGTGGAGCAGATCATCAGTCGGGACCCGTGCTTTTGAGCCTCACGATGTTCGGTACGCAGTCGCATAGTATGCCATGATGGCCAGTGACTGCGATATTCTTGTTTTTTTGCATGTCGTTCATGTCGTATCGGCAATGCTACAGTTTACATACACAGGACGTAAGAAAGGAAAACCCGCTCGGACGTGCCTGTTTCTCCCACCCGCCTTCGACTGCTTTTGCCCAGGGCTCAGGTCCGGTAGAGAGACACACTCTCTTCACCACAGTTGCCTGTGAGGATTCTTCTGCGCGATGATCGGGATTCATCCGCATTCGATCCGATCCCTCGGCCCTCACATCATCGACCGCACATGCGTATCGAACACCTCGTTCCGCCACCCACCCACCTCGAAATCCTCCACCCGCTCCGCCGCCCTCGTCGCCTCCTCATTCCACACCTTGACCACGCTCCCGGGCGCGTACACGTTCTTGAACACGCCTTTCCCGGGCTGCGCGATGCCCACGCGGCTGTAGACATCCGGGTCCTCGTCGGGCTGCAGGCGCGCGGCCACGGCTTTGAAGAAGGTGCGCAGGTCCTCTGGGTTGGAGATGCGGGTGGCGCGGAGGCGCTCGCGGGCGTACAGCAGCTCGCGGTTGGCGGCGTGGAAGAAGTCGGCCAGCGCGGACGCGAGCTGTTTTTCCATCACTTTCCGCACGACGGGGCGGAGGAGGGGTTTCATGATCCAGCCGAGCCAGCTGAACTTGCTCTTGCGCATTTGGTAGTTCAGTTTGTGGATGTGGACGCGCACGTCCTTGAGCGTGAGGATCTGCTCGAGCTTTTCTTTGCACACTTCGACGTCGACGTGGATGTCGATGCCCTGGTCGTCGAGGGCGAAGGACGCGATGCCCTCGTCCGCCAGTCGGAGGAAGCCCGAGTGCGCGCGGAGCCAAAACCCGATTTCGTCGGCCTTGGCGCTCATGCCGTCGATCTTGATGGTCATGAGGTTGGTGGTGGAGGTCGTGGTGCGGAACTTGGCTTTGCGCAGCTCGAAGTCGTTGTAGGTCTCGACTTTCAGTCTGTAGGGGAGGAATGAAGTGTGGTTCACCGTGTGACCGGGTTCGATGATGAGGTTCTCCAGGAGGAGATCGATTTCCGGCGTGCTGACTTCGACTCTGGGAATCGGTACGTACTGGATGGCGGCGATGAGCAGAGGAACAAAGACGTTGATGCTGTCTTGAACGAGCTCCATGTTGGACGATTGGTTGATTGGAGACAGGATCTGGAAGATGCAGGATGAGGTGGTGATCAGGTTGTGAATGTCTTGGTCCTGCAGCACGCTCTGAAAGGTGACCTCCAGTTGCTGGAGGAGGGCGTTGACGTCGTCGCTCAACTTGCTACCCTTGCCAGCCTGCTGGCTCTTCTCGCGTAACTCTTGGAACTTAGCTTGGGCGTGGTCGAAGAACGCAGGGTCCGTGAGTAGCTTTTGCAGCGAGTCGCCAACGTCTTGCATGGTCTGTTCGAAGTGCGGGTCATTCTCCTTATGGTTCATGACCGTCTTGAAGCGCTCCTCGCACTTCTCCCATTCCTTCTTGTCGCCGAAGCTGGTCAACAAGGCCCATCCATTCTTCATGGCCCGATCGGTTTCCGCGTTCTGCTGCGTATCTTGCTGCGCTACATCCGAGATCTCCTGTGCAGCACGGGAGTAGACCATCGCGTAACGCTTGATGAGCAACGACAACGTCGACACCGAATCGGAATAGTCGTTTCGTTGCCTGAGCTTGGTCACAGCCTCTTTGAGGCGGTTGAGCATCGTTTGTCCCTCGTCACCGGACAGCTTGTCCTGTGCGCTTTCCACCGCCGTCTTGCCGACTTCCGCGGTGCCATTGGCGACGACTTGACCCACATCGGCCACTTCGTTCCCGAGATCCTCACTGGTTGGGGCCTTGAGTTGAGCATCTTTGCCCGGCTGCTTGACAGCACTTGCTTGATCTTCACTGGGTTCGAGCTTTTTACCCGCTTCCTCGGCAACATTCGACAGCTTGGACGCAGAGTCTTTGAAGATTTCGCGGCCGACGACGTTGAGGTCGGCCAAGAAGGTCCTGAAGTCGGAGTTGGTGAGCAGGAGCGACCCGACCGTTTTGATGCTTTGGTATGCAGCCGCAGTGTCCGCCTTCGCTTTGCTCTGGCGTGCCCTCTGGGTAAGGTCCTCGACGTCGACCGATATCCTGCTCTTACTCAAGAACCAAATCAGATCCTGAATTTGGTCCTCCTCGTTCTTGTGTTGCAACAGATCCATGAACTGCTGGAGCCATTGCCGGGTGAACTTCACCAGCCTTCTGCCGCTCTCCGACAAGTCAGGGTTGTCGTTGTTCAGTAGGTCATTGGCCAGGATGGTCCTGAGGTTGATGATGGCCTGTTCCGTACTCGGCATGAAACCTTTGGAGAGAGCACGGAACATCTGGTAGGTGTGTAGCTTCTGGTGCAGCTGGCGCTGCAACGTCGTGTCGTCCTCATACTGCGGCAGCAGAGGTTCGCGGTCGGAGACGTCTTTCTTGCGGAGACCGAAGCAGGACGAGAGAGTGTCCATGGCTGGTGGGTTGATGGGGGCGATGGTGTCGCCGTAGGTGGTAGTGCTGGTGTGGTTGTTGAAACCGGGAGAAACACGGAGTTTGTGATGAACAGGAAGTTTGCAGCTGTGACCTGTCGAGGTGAGGCAGCAGCAGCTACAGGCAGGATCGTCAAAGTGACGACACAGCGGCGAATCACGAGCCAAACGCGGGCGAAGTTGACGGCGGCAGCGGGGGGGGGGACAGCCGAATTCAAGATCAAGTGCATGTGGTAAGGTACTTACGGTAAATGACGATGGGGCCAGCACAGCAAGACTTGAGGTTTCGAGGACTCAGATGTTGGCGGACGACTACATGTAAAGTACATGTGATGATATGAGTACTATGTACTTGGTCGTGCAGTGACAAACAAACAACTTCCAAGGTTGCTGCTGTGTGTCACGTGCGCCTGGCACGCGGATCTGGTGCTGTCGATCTGGGGAACGATAGATGTTTCTGCCTCAGGCCGAAGTCTGGTGGTAAACTCCCGAGCCTTACTAGGTATAGTCGCTGTGCCGCACATGGACGCGTGGGTGGTCAACTACACTGTACCTTGGGTACGGCCCGTGAGGTAGTTTGGCAATTCGACCGGTTTGCGATCAGGACAGGCTTGAGTGGCAATCCGCCCGCCGCGTACAGTGATAACGAGGGGAGTTGTTGACGGGTTCGCGAAATCTCGTTGTTGGTACTACTTCCAACAGCATCCGGTGTGATGATGAGATAACATCAGCAGGTAGGTACCTACCTACCTGTAGAGCTGGAAAAATACGGTACCACGTGCACGAGCACAGGTCCGCACTCCGCCGTGTTCTCATCATGGACCATGGTCCGACGGTGATGCGTCGATCCCCTCCTTTCCCTTTGTCTATTTCCGATGCACGGCATCTCCATACTTCGCCGCATCCCGGCACGAGTCGACCAAACCAATCCGGCAACGAGTCAACAATGGTCAACGGGGAAACCGAACCGGCTCCTCCCTCTTGTCTGGAGGCTTATGCTAACCCCCATGATCCATCCATAGGTTCCCACCTATAATAACAACAACGGAGGTAATGGACGGAGGCTAGTCCATGTACCCGCTTCAGTACATACACCTTCACCACCTGCACATGGACATGAAGTTCGAAATACCTTACATGTACTCACATTCCAACGCTGTACCCGCCGTGAGATAATCATAAGAGAAGGCCGAGTCCGAAGCTGACACTGACACTGACACTGACACTGCTCTTACCGTCCTGCCCGGATATCTGGCGCAGCTAGCTAATATGCATCTCGGCCTCCGACAACCAAGGCAGCTTCCCATTCACAGCGTCGAAAGCGGGTCCCCTCACCTCAAGCTGTCCAGCTCTCCCCCCAAAAAGTTCATCAATGCTTCCTCCAATGCCTCCCTCCTAGTCCCTATATCCCTCCCTGACGCTGACACCGACTCCGTGTACGTACTGTACTACTCCGCCGTCGCTGAACGGCCCCGGATTCTCCTCCTTCTCCGTCTCAATCTCATCCCATGTCTTCGGCATGGAATTGCTTCCTTATCTCATCTCATCTCATACTGGCTGACTGACATAGTCACATAGAACTCCTCCCCCGGCATGACCTCGCATCTCGTGCCGCAATAACCGCATCTCGCAGTTGATCTATCCCACACCCCTTCACAGCGCCGGCATTGCACTAAAGCACTCCACGCCCGTCCCGGGGATCGGCAGCTGAAGTACAGTACAAAGTGCCTGTCGCTCTCTACAAAACCGATCTCGCCGCCACCTGTCCCTCCTATCTTCATGTCCTCGCTCCTCCTCCCTAAGATACCCTACCGTACCGTGACTCTTACCGCTGCTACGAGCCGATTGTCGTCCTTCCGCCCTCGCCGTGCTCTACACTCGTCCTCGAACATCCTCACCCCCAGCACACCTACCACGCCCACCAACACCATGGCCCACGGCCGCAACGTCTCGACCGCATCGGCCAAGACCGGCCACGCGCCTGCGGCGAACATCAAGTCAACCCACCACGTCGCCCAACGCCATGTCGTCCCCTCGGCAGCCGACTACGACACCTCGCACAGCCTCGAGGCGAGAAAGTACCTGAAGACGTACGGCCTGACTCCTCCCAGCGTGGAAAGCCAGGAGACGCAAGAGAAGCGGTGCTTGGCTCTGCTCGAGTCGAGGAAGACGCCGATTGAAAAGTACCAGTACCTGAGCGTGTTGAGGAATACCAACGTGAACTTGTTCTACAGGCTTCTGGCAGGCAATGTCAAGGTCAGCATTGGGAGCTAGCTATAATCGCAAGGACCCAGATGAGATGGTGGAGCTAACATATAAGAACAGGAGCTGACACCCCTCATCTACACGCCCACCGTCGGTGAAGCCTGTCAACGATGGTCGGAGCTGTACACCCAGCCCGAAGGTCTCTACCTCTCCTTCGAAGACCGAGGACACCTCCACAGCGTCATCCAGAACTGGCCGCACGACGTCGAGATCACCGTGGTCACGGACGGCTCGCGGATCCTTGGTCTGGGGGATCTGGGCATCAACGGCATGGGGATTCCCGTCGGCAAGCTGTCCCTGTACACCGCCTGCGCCGGCATCCACCCGTTGAAGACGTTGCCGTTGTGCTTGGATCTCGGCACGAGCAATGAGGAGTTCCGGAACGACCCGCTGTACATGGGCAGCCGACGTCCGAAGGTGACGGCGGAGGAGGAGAAGGACTTCTTGGACGAGATGATGGCGGCGTTGACCGAGAGGTGGCCTGGGTGAGCAGTGACTTGATACATTGTCAGAAAGAGGAAAACGGGACACTGACCATACCCACAGCATCGTCATCCAATACGAAGACTTCAAGAACCCGTTCCCGTCCCTCGAGCGCTACCAGGACACCTACACCATGTTCAACGACGACATCCAGGGCACCGGCGCCGTCATCCTCGGCGGCTTCATCAACGCCGTCAAGCAATCCGGCGTCGCGCCCAAGGACCAACGCGCCGTCTTCCTCGGCGCCGGCTCCGCCGGCGTTGGCGTCGCCAAGCAGCTGACCCAATTCTTCATGAACGAGGGCCTGTCGGAAGAGCAGGCGCGCAAGTGCTTCTGGCTCGTCGACAGCCAGGGTCTCGTGACCAACGACCGGGGCGGCACGCTCGCCGAGCACAAGGTCTACTTTTCCCGCGACGACAACGACGGGAAGCAGTACAAGACGCTCGAGGACATCGTCGAGTACGTCAAGCCGACGATCCTGATGGGGCTGTCGACCATCGGCGGCGCCTTCACGCCCAATATCCTCGCCCGCATGGCCGAGCTCAACGATCGGCCCGTCATCTTCCCCCTGTCCAACCCCAGCAGCAAGTCCGAGTGCACGTTCGAGGAGGCCATCAAGCACACCAAGGGCCGGTGTCTCTTCGCCTCCGGCTCGCCGTTCCCGACGCTGAACTGGGAGGGCAAGGACCTCGTGCCGGGTCAGGGTAACAACATGTGAGTTGAAACCCCATCATCCCCTTCAAACCTCCGCTGACTCCACTCCAGGTACGTGTTTCCCGGCATAGTAAGTCTCCCCCCCTCCCCCCTTCCCAACCC
>Ga0268244_10000460_pt1 | contig 17066 bp, 37 predicted proteins | sample AgamicMgSfe_FD_200258 | JGI IMG/M metagenome (GOLD analysis project Ga0268244, IMG submission 200258) | Agave microbial communities from Guanajuato, Mexico - Mg.Sf.e (v2) (version 2) | ecosystem: Host-associated > Plants > Phyllosphere > Phylloplane/Leaf | place: Guanajuato, Mexico | collected... | reverse complement strand
GCCTGGTCGATCGAGACGCCGAGCTTTTCCAGCGTCTTGGCCAGCTGGTCGCGCATGGACACGTCAGGTCCCCTTCTCGTGGATGGTCTGGTACACGCCGAAGACCAGCAGCGCGGCCACGCAACCGCCGGCCATCAACTTCAGGCCGAGGTTGGTCACGTCGGTCTGCCAGGTGGCGAACGGGTTCAGGGAGTCCAGCAGCCCGCCGCCGTCGCTCGAGGCGTTCCCGGTGCCGGTGGCCGGCGCGCCGACCACCCCGGTGCCGGTGGCGTCCAGGTGCCGGATCGACGTCGGGCTGCCGACGTTGGCGATCTCCACGTCCTGACCCTCGGTGGGGGCGTCGATCATCTTGCCGCCGCCGATCCAGATGCCGACGTGATCGGTGGTCCCCGGCTCGTCGTAGTACACGACGTCCCCGATCGCGGCGTGCGCCTGATCGACCGCGGTCCCTTGCTTCCCCCACCAGGAGGCGCGCTGGTGGGGCACGTCCACGCCGGCGGCCTTGTACGCGGCGTAGAGCAGCCCCGAGCAGTCGTAGGAGTCCGGGCCGGTCGCGCCCCAGTGGTAGGGCTTGCCCAGCTGGTCGTGCGCGAAGGCCGCGATCTGCTCCCCGACGGTGGTCACCGGCGGATCACTTCACGGTCTTCATTCCGGGCAGCTTCACGCCGCCGGTGCTGCCGATGACCGTGCGGTTGCGCCAGAAGCCGTTGTCGGCGGCGACGGTCTTGATGCTCAGGCCCTTCTTGCCGGCGGCCTTCTTGAGCGCGTCGCCTTCCTTCTTGTTGATCAGGTCCAGGCGCCCGGAGGCGTCCTGGTAGTAGACGGCGGTCGAGCCGGCCCGCTGGTAGTACCCGGGGGTGATCTTGGGGACGGTCGGGGTCGGCACCGGCACCGGGGCGTCGGTGGCCTTGGAGAACTGCTGGGACAGAGCCTCGAGCTGCGGGGAGATGGTGGCGTACAGGTCCGAGGCGGTGGAGTCGTAGGCGCCGGCGGTGCCGACCAGCTGCGCGCCGGCGGAGAAGTTCTCCGAGTTGTCCGCCTGCGCCGGGGTGCGCCCGGACGCGGCGGCGTTGCCCGACTTCTTCCGCTGATAGAGCGCGATCGCGCCGACGACGGCCACGCCGCCGGCCATCAACGGGCCCTTGTTGGCCGCCAGGGTGGCCTGCAGCTGCGCGGCGTCCATCTACAGCCCCTGCTTCATGCGGGCGGCGAAGATGCGCAGCGTCGGATCGGTGATCTGACTCTGGGTGCCGTTGGACTTCGACAGCTCCGATGACTGCTCCCGAATGGCCTTGACCGCTCCCAGCCCGTTGGCGCCGCGGAAGTTCTGCGGGGCCTGCGCCCAGCCGGTGAACGCCGGGGAGTGGGTGTCGATGACCGCCCGGGCGCCGTTGAGCACGCCGGCCACGCGGGCGTTCAGCGCGCCGACCAGCCCTGCGCCGTAGGGATCGACGTCGTAGGAGACGACGGCCTTGACCGTCTCGTTGACCGACCCGGCCTTCTGCCGGCCGAACACGTCAGCGGCCCTGGAAGGTCTTGGTCACCTTGGAGACGCCGGAGGCGCCGGCGTCCATCACCTTGACGGTGCCGGTGAAGTTGTTCAGCAGGAGGTACGTGCCGATCAGCCCGACGCCGTACTTGATCATGTTCTTCACGGTCAGGGGTCCTTACTGGTGCGGTTGGAGGGCAGGGTTGTGGGCCAGCACTTCGGCCCAGTCGATCTCCCCGACCTGCGCGACGGCTTCACCGAACTGCGGGGAGAAGATGCCGACAGGGGGGATGGAGGCGATCACCGCGGCGTTGTCGGCGGCGTCGGCCAGGTGGGGGCCGGCGCCGACGAGCTTCCCGTCCGCGGCGATCCCGCCGGAGCCGGCCGGGCGGGCGGCGGCCCCGTCCCAGCCGGCGAAGTTCGGAATCGCGGCGACGTCGGGGGATAGGGCGCGCTCCACCACCGAGGCGATGACGTCCACCAGGCCGGCGGCCTTGTCCGAGCCGCCGCGCGACGTCAAGGCCTGCAGCGCGGCCAGGCCGAGCCACGCGGTGAGCACGCCGCGCACGGCGCCGGAGGCCACTACTTGCCGCCCTGCACGACGCCGAGCCGCTCGAGGGCGTGTCCGCCGAACACCTGGCAGCCCACGAAGACGGCGGCCAGCACCAGCACCAGCCCACCGGGGTTCACGTCAGCCTCCTACGTCGTTGAGGAACTTGGCCCTGGCCAGCCGGCGCACCTGCGGCATGCCGCCCTGCAGGTAGTTCAGGCCGACCGCCCAGGCGATCAGCCCGAGCACGAAGCCGCCGCCGGTGTGCGCGGCGGTGGCCTTGGGCATCTGGAACAGCGGAGCCGCCGCCGGGGCCGGCGCCGGCGTTCCGCCCCCCGGGGGAGTGGGGGCGGGCGCCGGGTCGGCCTTGGCGGCGTCCCGGGCGGTCTTGGCGGCGGCGGCGTCCTGCCGGCGGGCCTGCAGCTCAGCGTTGCGCGCCTCGGGAGGCAGCTCGTTGAGATTGCGCGGCGCCCGGCGGGCGGCTGCCCGCCGGCCGGTCACCGCGGCCACGCGGGAGGCCCCCGCGCGGCGCGCGGCGCCGGCGGCGAGGAATGCCACCGTCAGGCCACGTCGTCAGTCGGGACCGGGGTGACCTGATCCCGCGGGACGGTGATCGTGACGTCGGACAGGACCCGCAGGGTGACCGTGTCACCGGAGACGGTGACCAGGCCCTCCCCCGACCAGTCGGACCCCAGGATCGGGTCCGCGGCGCGGAAGCGGGCGGCCTGGCCCTTGCGGATCACCGGCGCCGCGGCGGCCTTCTCCGCGGCGGCCTTCTCCGCGGCGGCGAGCTGCTGCTCCGGGGTCGGGGCGGTCACTTCGTGCTCCCCACGTTGAGGCTGACCCCCGACGTCGCCTTCCCCAGCCGGACACTGCCGGACGTGGAGAAGGCGACCAGGCCGAGGGTGACGGCGCCGAGCAGCGTCAGCGCCAGCAGCGGGTTATCCCGCGACCAGGGCTTGAGCAGCGCGGCGCCGTCCAGCGACGGGGAGGCCACGGAGTTCAGCGCCGTGTCCGCGGTGGCCGGGGCCGGCGCGGACAGCACGTTGAGCCGGAACTGAGCCGCCGGGTCCGACGGCGCCCACGCCGGCACGTCAGGCCGCCTGACCGGCGAGGAAGACCGTCTCGGCCACGTACTCCACGGCCGGGTTCACCAGGGTCACCGCGGAGGTCACGTTGATGATCTGCCGGAGCTCCGCGGTGGTGCCCATGTTCAGCACGTCGCGGAAGGTGTTCTCGTGCGCGAAGTCGTGGCACCAGTAGCCCCACAGCGCGGCGAAGTCGGAGTTGTACCGGCGCTCCATGTCCGCCCGCATCGAGGAGCCGTCGAGGAAGGTATCGGGCTGCTCGTTGTTGCCGAACCGGTAGGCCAAGGGCCCGAAGTTCGCGGCGGTCATCGCCACCGGCGCCGGGGTGGCGCCGTTGATCAGGTGCCCGTAGATGCGCAGCAGCGACTTGCCGGCGCCCTGACCGATGACCCTGAGCTCGTTCTCGCCCTGCGCGATCGAGGAGCCGACCCGGGAGCCGATGATCGAGTGGAACAGGCTCAGGTTGGGCACGACGATCCCGCCGTCCACGGTGGGGATGGCGAACTTCGTCGTGGACACCTGCCAGGTGCCGGTGAGGGCGACGGTGGCGCCCCCGGCGGCGGTGAACAGCTGCGAGAGCGGCGTCTCGTCGATCGACAGGGTCAGGTCGGACGAGGCGGTCTGCAGGAAGATCGCGCCGATGAGGCCGACCTCGTCCTCGCTGACCGGGATGGTGAAGGTCAGGTCCACGTTGTAGGTGCCGCCGGCGATCGCGGAGGTCTGCGAGCCGACGCCCCAGGACTCCGAGCCGAGCGCCATGGTGCCGTTGCTGCGCGACGTGCCGCCGATGGTCTGCACCACCGAGCGATCGGTGAGGTCGGCCTTCTTCATCAGGTCGCGGGCGCGCAGGTGCTTGAGGCCGGCCGGGCCGGTGTTGATCAGGTTGGACTGGCCGTTGGCGGTGAACCGCACGCCGGCGATCCCCAGCGGCCACTGGTAGGTGGAGGCGACCGAGCCGGCGCCGGGGGTCACGACGAGGGTGCCGACGAACCGCAGGGTGATCGTGGAGAGGATGTCGGACTTGCGGAGCTCCACCACCTGCGAGACGCCGCCGCCGCCGTAGCTCAGCGACTTCTCCGGGCTGATCTTGCGGCGGGTCAGCTCGAAGAACTTGTCAGGGTTGACCGACTGCGCGGGGATGGCGACACCCTGCAGCGTGGTCATGGGGGAGTTCTGGGTTGCGACGGCGCCGGGCATGGTCAGCCGTTCCTCCGAGTCGTGTAGGCGTTGAGGGTGCGCAGGCCGGGCAGCCAGTCACCGAGCTTGCTGTCCGCGGCCAGGTTGACCGCGGGCTGTGCGATGACGGCGACGCCGGCGACGGCCAGCCAGAACGCCGGACGCTGGCCGGCCACTAGTTGCTGACCTTGATGCCGACGCCGCCGGAGGTCTTGTACTTCTCGTAGGCGACGACGACGGCCAGGGCGACGCCGACGTGGATCAGCAGGGACTTCGTGTGCACGGTGGGTGCCTTCCGGTGGTGTGGGCCCGGTGCTGGTCGCGGCGCTCCCCTCCCCCACCGGGAGGCAGAGTCAGGCAGCCGGCCAGCAACCGGGCGTAACGAGCGCATGACACACGGTGCGTGCATGCGGGCAGGTGGGCGCCACGCCGGACGGGTCGAAATCCGCCCGGGCGGACGCCCCAGGGGTCACACGGCGAGCGGCGCAGGTGTGCAGTTCTGCACACCTGGGGGGCGAAACCGCAGGCAGGGGCAGAGCGCCGCGGCGCACGACCGCAGCTCCCCGGCGTCCAGGCCGACGTGCGCGGCGGCCCGGTGGCCGCAGGCGCACGCGGCGTCTTCCTGGCCGCGGGTCGAGAGCCACAGCCCGAGCACCGTCCACAGCTGCAGGGCGTCGTTCTCGTCCAGCGCGACCGGGATGGTCACCGGCGCCTGCCGGACGGTCAGGTACAGCCACCGGCCGGCGCTGTGCCCGACCTCGAGCGCGGCGCCGGAGTGCCGCCCGCGCAGCCGGAGCAGAGTGCGCGTCACGCCGCGGCCGCTTCCTCGTCGGTGGGCAGCGGCGCCATCCGGTACAGCTGGTGCGCCTCGGCGTGCCACAGCAGGAACCACCACTTGCCGCGGCGGAAGGTCTCCGCGCACTCGTCGTGGAACCGCTTGACCGGGTAGCCCATCCCCTTGGCCAGCTTCTCCCGGTCGTCGGGGTTGGGCAGGTGGTAGACGGCGACCAGGTCCGACTGTGCGTAGATCAGCGGATCGACGTGCGCCGGGCGCGGCCCGTCGAACAGCGCGGTGACGTTGTAGTGACGGTTTTGCATGAGCAGGGTCCGCATGTGCGGGCCCGAGCGTCCGTGCGGGGTGATCTCCCCGACCTCCCCGGCCCACAGGCAGGTCCGGTGCGCCTGCGGGTACAGCGCCAGCCCCACCGCGCGGTCCAGGTCGTCGCGGTAGGTGGGGGAGCCGGGGTGCGCCCGGTAGTACAGGCTCACCGGCCCGCGCCGCTCCCCCAGCCCCGGGACGGACTCGGGGAACTTCCCGGGCAGCGGCAGGCCGATCGGCTGCGCGTCGTCGCCGGGGTCGGCGTTGCCGTTGACGTCGATGGCCAGCTTGTCGCCCGGCCAGGACCGGAACAGCCGGCGGTTGAAGGTGGACTTCCCCGAGCCCTTCCGGCCCCACGCGGAGACGATCAGCGGCGCGTGCGGGTCGATCTGCGCCAGCACGTCGGGCAGCCCGCCGCCCTCGGTGGTGTCAGCCACGACCGAGCCGCCAGCGTCGGTTGCCGCGGGGGACCCGGGGGTCGCCCGGGGTGATCGGCCCGCGCAGCACGATGCGGGCGCGCTCGAGCTCCGCGGCGGCGATCGTCTCGCGGGTCTGCGCGGCGGCGAGGTCCTCGCAGGCTTCCCGCCAGGTCGCGGCGAGCCCGCCGGTCTGCGCGGCGGGCAGCACCCATGCCCAGCTGCCGGTCTCGGTGCGCCGCACGCGCCCGCGCGGCGGCGTCACGACGACGTCCGGCGGCGGCGGGTGGTCAGGGCCAGGCCGAGCACGTAGCCGGCGGCGAACCAGGCGCCCATCAGTAGTCCACCGGCCCGTCGGTCGGGGCGGCGGCCTGCGGGCCGGCGTCGAACTGGCGGGCGGCCTGCGCCAAGACCATCTGTTTCGTGAAGTAGTTCGCCAGGCCCATGGCGGCGGCGATCGCGTCGGCGCCGTCCTCGCTGATCTTCCCGCCCAGGCCCTCCCGGCGGCCGATGATGCCGGCCAGCGGGTCGCCAATCTTCTCGGCGTCGTCCTCGTCGGTCCGGTACAGCCCGGCCCGGACCTGACCCTCGGTGCGGGCCAGGAAGCGGTTCGCCTGGTCTCCGGCGATCAGCACGGCGTTGCGGGCGGTCCGCTTGAGGTTCGCGGAGGCGAACGGGTTGGGCCCGGCGGCCTTCCTACCGGCCGGGGTACCCGACGTGGTCGAGGAAGTGTCCTCGAGCGCGGGGGGCATCTCGTCGTGCGGCTCGTCGCTGCCGGAAGGTGAGCCGGCCGGGGCGAACGGGTGCGGCGGCGTCGCCTCGTCCGGCAGGCTCGTCGGGGAGGGGATCAGCTGCTCCCCCGCTGCCGGCTGCTGCGGCTGCATGAACGTCAGCAGCCCCGCCAGCCCCCGCGGGCTGCCGTTCGTCGGCGGGAGCAGCGGCGCGCTTCCCTCGTCCTCGTCCAGCAGGGGCGGCATAGCTGGTCACCTCGATCACGCGGTACGGGTCGTCGGCGCCGGCGGCGTCGTCGTCGGTCTTCGTGGCTGGCTCGGTCGCGGCCGGTGTCTCGGCGGGGGCCCGCTTGCGCTTCACGGGGAGCTCGCAGCCCTCGTGCCCGCACGCGCCCTCCTGGGTCGTGCGGCCGGGCGCCGACCGGGTCTCGGTCAGGTGCCCTTCGGTGCACGTTCCGCGGACCCGCACGGTGCCTCGTGGCTTGCTGCTCACGGATCGACACGGTAAGTAATGGGGGTGCGTCCGGGCTACCGGACGCATCCCCCCCGCCCCGTCCGTCACAAGGGACAGTCCATGCCATTCGTTGACCTGCAGGGATTCCGTCCGCGCCTCGAGGCGTCCGCCGCCGCGGTCGCGGAGGCGCACTCCGCGTGGAAGCTCAAGCTGCGCCACCGCAATGCGATCGTCACCGAAGCCGTGGACGCCGGCATGAGCCACCGGCAGGCGGCCAAGGCGGCCGGGATCAAGTCCCTCGGCACCCTCACGGCGATCCTCGCCGGCTCCCAGCCCGACGACGAGCCGGCGTGAACGCGCCCCAGCTGCGCCCGGAGGTCGCGGAGCGGCTCCGCGGCCGGCCCTACGGCTTCCTGCACACCTACGCGGCGCCGCTGACCGCCGAGTTCTACGCACAAACCGTGCTTGAGCAGCTGGCCGAGGCGCCCTGCGCACGGACCGGCTGCGGGCATCCCGCGGACGTGCACGGCGCGCCCACGCCGTTCCGGGCTTGCCCCGAGTGCGGGTGCGCCGGCTACGCGCGGGGGGGCAGGCTGGTCGTGTGAGCGACCTGGACGCCGAGTTGGCCGCGCTCGAGGGCGACGCCGTCACCTGCCGGACGTGCGGGCACGGGTTCCCGGTGCACTCCCCCGGCGGCGGGGCCTGTCACGGGCGGTTCGGTGGCTGGCACTCCCCCGCCGCCGGGGTGCCGTGCATGTGCGCCGGCTTCCGGTGGGTCGATGCCGCCGGCCCGCCGGTCGGGTCCTACAGCGACCCGCCCACGCCGGTCTAGGGACGCCGCCGCGGCGCCGGTGCTGCGGTAGCCGCGGCGCCAGGCCGCGGCCAGGTCAGGCAGCTCGAAGAACGGGTTCCGCGACGGCTGCCCGTCCTCGAGCCGCCGCAGCCCGGCCCGCCGCCCGATCCGGTACGCGGCGGACAGCAGCCCCGGCGCCGTGGGCAGCTGCTTGCGGCCGATCACGCTTCTACCTCGAACAGCCGCAGGTGTTCACCGGGGAACGGGCGGTTGGACCACAGCACTTCCGTCCGGTGGCCGTCGGTCTTCGTGGCTCCGTTCCGAATGCCGTTGCCCGTCCACGCGGGCAGCTCGAGCCGGTGCCAGCCGGCGTAGAGCTCGTCGTAGAGGGGCGAGGGGTAGCCGGAGACGACGACGGCGGAACGGGCGCGCTCGAGCGCGGCGGCCAGGTCGCGGTGAGCCGCGGCGCCGGTCATCTCGTGCCGGTAGTTCGTTGATCGGGTGCTTCCGAGATAGGGAGGGTCGCAGTACAGCAGGACCCGGGGGTGCCGCCCGTAGTCCTCGATCACGTCCAGGGCGTCGCGGGACTCGAGGGAGACGCCGGCCAGCCGGTGCGCGGCCGCGGGGACTCGCGCGGCGTAGGCGCCGAGGTACTCGGGGAACGCGAAGGTGGACGCATCGGGGTTCTGATAGAAGCGCCAGCCGGTGCGGCGCATGGTGCCGCACCGGCCCTGAGACAGCAGGACCCACACGCGCCGGGCGCGCTCGAGGTCGTCGGCGTCGCCCAGGTCGTAGGCGGCGGCGTGCTCGGCCCGGCTGTGCGGGGTGAGCGCCATGACCCGCGCCAGGTCCCCGGGTCGGTCGCGCAGGACCCGCCAGAACGTCATCAGGTCCCCGTCCAGGTCGTTAACCGTCTCCATCGCGGCGCGCGGCTTGGCCAGCAGCACAGCCAGCGACCCGGCGAACGGTTCGACGTAGTGACCGTGCGAGGGCAGCGCGGCGACGATCCGCGCGGCTAACTTCGTCTTGCCCCCGAAGTAGGCGAACGGCGGAACCGCGGCCGCGGTCACGCGCCCGCCTCCCGCCGGCACGCCGGGCAGGCCCGCCAGCCGCGCAGCGGGGAGGGCAGGTGCCCGCCGGGCTGCCCGTGCGGGCACAGCTCGGTCGTGGTGGCGATCCGCAGCCGGTGGGCGTCCTCGGCGCGCTCCGCGGCCCGGAAGGCGTCCTCGAGCACGCTCGGCCGGTCCGCCGGGTCTAGGTCGCGCAGCAGCCCCGCCAGGTAGGCCGCGGGGTGCTGCAGGACCGCCGGCACGACGTGTCCGCGGACGGCCAGCACGTCGCGGACGCCCAGGCGCACGTCTTCATCCGTCCAGCCCGCACGGGCGAACTTGGCGAGCGCGGGGCCGGTCCGACGTGTCGAGACCCCCGCCAGCCAGCCCAGGCGCCGCTGAACGGCTTCCGCGAGCCTCCGGGTGGCCCCGTCCTGCCCGCCGCCGACCCGCGTGCGGCCCTTCTCGGTATGAGCTCCGCGCGGAGCGCGGATCTTCGGTTCGGTTCGGCGCCGAAGATGAGTACTCCTCAGGTGAGAGAAGGAACTTCCTCTAGTGGCGCCGGGTGGGGTGTCACCGTCCACAGAGTGCGCAGAGGCGCCACCAGAGGAAGTGCCTTCTCCCACCTGAGAAGCCCTCACCTTCGGCGCCCGCGCACGCCGGGAGCAGAGTGCGAACTCGGCCGCGACCTGACGGTGCGAGCTCCCCCGCCGCCACGCCGCGAGCCGCTCGCTGCGGGTCATCATCGAGCGGCCGGCGACGAGCTCCACCACCAGGCCCAGGGCCTTGAGGGCGCGGCGGGCCCGCTGCACGGTGGACAGGGACACCCGGCATGCCTCGGTGAGCCGCTCGTTGGTCGGCCGGCAGCCGCGGCCGGTGCGGTGGTCGGCGTAGCCGGCCATCCCCCGGGCGACGGCCAGCGCGGTATCGGGGGCGACGCGGTGTTCCCGGCACAGCTCGGAGGTGAGCGCGTCCTCGACCTCGGCCAGCCAGTCATCGGCGCCCCACCAGGCCGGCAGGCGGGCTGTGGCGCCCGGGTCGGGCCGGATGCCCGCCGACACACGGCGGGAGCTCACAACGGCGGTCACGCGGTGGCTCGGAGCTCGAGTGCGGCGACGACGGAGTCCCACAGCCGGAAGCGGAGCTCCGCGGCGGCGTCCTCGATGACCCGGCGGGTCGCGGCGTGCTGGTCAGCCGGGGCCGGGCCGAGCGCGATCAGCTCCCGCACGCGGCGCGCCTCGAGCAGCTCGGCGCGCGCCAGGGTCAGCAGCTCGTCGGGGGTCACTCCTGGCCGTCGCTGTCGTCGTAGGCGGCGAGTTCGTCCACCAGGGCGCGGAGGAGCTCGGTGCGCTCCCGCAGCTCCCGGACCAGCGGCGCCGGCGGGCGGCGGCGGGGGCCGAGGCTTTCGGTGATCGGGGGGAGTCGGACGGTCTCGGCGGTGGCGACGTCCCCGAGGTCGTCCCACATGAGGGAGACGGCGTGGGCGCCGGCGTGGTTGGCGATCAGCGTGCAGCGTGACCCGTTGGGGTGCAGGGCGCCGCATGACGTGGGGACGGGCGGGCGGTTCGGCATAACGGCGGGTCCTTCGGGAAGGGCCCGGGTGCTTTCCGCTCCGCTTTGTCGGCCTGGGCCGATACGCTGCGGGGGAGGCAATCCGGGCGAAGGGGAACCTCAAGCAGTGCGAACGGGCCGGCGGGTTGTCACCCCGCCGGCCCTTCGTCTATCCGGTGGCGGCCAGCTGGCCGTCCCGCTCGGCCTTGAGGCGGCCGACGATGCGGAGCACGGTGGCGCGCGACCACTTGGATCCGGCCGGGCCGGGGATGCCGAGCGCGTCCAGCTGGTCAGCGATGGCCTGGAAGCCGCGGCCCTGCCCGCTCAGGTGCCCGATCAGCCACACGACGGGGGCCTGATCGGGATGGGGGGCGAGTCGGCCGGGGCCGGTCACCTTCATGCCGTAGGGAGCCGGACCACCCTTGCGACCTGCGTTCACCTGCACGGGTGACACCTAACCGGAGGGCGTTGCAGGACTCAAGTCGAGCGTCGGCGCGTCGTGAAACCGCCCGGGCGGACGGGTCACGGGGTAGGGGAGGGGTGCCGATGACCCGGGGGCGGGCCGCCGGCGGACCCTTCCCCGCCCGCCGGCGCCCGCAGGGGTCAGCCCAGGAGGTAGCGGCCCGCGTCGTCCTCGATAGGCCACTGCTCCGGGGCCAGGGTCGCGGACAGCTCAGCCACCGTCGCGCTCCCGCCGCAGGGCGACGGAGCCGGCCCAGGCGCCGAGCAGGCCGATGCCGGCGGCCAGGGCGTAGACGCCGGCGCCGATGACGGGGAAGGCCCACCAGGCGAGGGCGAAGGTGACGACCCCGGAGGCGGCGACGATCAGCAGGAACAGCGGCCAGCCCCTCACGACCGCCCCCGCGACGGGTATTGGGACCAGTCGGCGGGGATGCCGTGCCGCATCCGTTGGCTGTAGCCGTCGCGGGCCCCCCCGATCACCTGAACGTCCACCCAACCACCGGTGCGGCCGACACGGGTCACGCGGACGATGAGCCCCTCGGGCGTGCCGAAGATGTCTCCTCGCTCAGCGGGACGGGTGTCGGTCACGACGTGGCCGCCCAGCGGGCGTGCGCGGTCTGGCGGGTGATCCCGACGGCGTCCGCGATCTGCTGCCAGGTGGCGCCGTAGCCGCGCGCCTCGTGCACGGCGGCGGTCAGGGCGGCGCCGGCCATGCGGTCGAGCTTGGCCGCGCCGGCGACGTTGTCGAGGGCCTCGGCGCGAGCCTCGGCCTTGGCGAAGTCGAGGGCCTCCAGCTGGCCTCGCAGGGAGGCGGCCCGGGCGGCGAGGTCGCCGGGCGGGCCATCGACGGAGAGCTGCCCCGGGATCGGGGGAGGGTTGTCGGTCATGCCTGTCATGGTCGGCAGTCTGTCAGGCATCCTTCACTCCTGTCAGTGATTCCTCACCATTGTCGGGGAATCCGCTCAAGTCGTCGTCTTGTCAGTCGATACTGATGGCATGACGAAGCTGCTGACGAAGCTCACGGGCCGGCCCGCCCCGGCCCGGCCGGTGCTGGTGGACGTCACGAACCGCTGGACGGTCAGCTACCGGCCCGACGGCACGCCGGTGCACCGGCGGGACGTCATCGTGCGCACGCCGGCCGGTGAACTGGTCACGCGCCCGGTCCGCGACGATCACCCCGCACTGGTCCGCTTCCTCGGTGCGGTGGCGGCGTGAGCGCCGAGCCGACCCGCGAGGAGCGGGCGCACTGGACCACCACCGGCCGGTGCCTGCACTGCGGCCAGGACACCACCACCGTGCGCCGGTCCGGGGTGCTGCTGAACTCTCGGCAGAACGCGCGGCGCCGGGTCAAGGTGGACACTCACGGCCACGCGATGAGCTGCACTGCACCGACGGGTGCCCGATGAGCGCGGCCCTGTCCCTGGGGGACGCGCGGGCCCGGCGGGCACGCGCCCGCACCGATCAGCTCCGTGAGTCCCTCGAGGTCTCCGTTGAGCTGCTGGTGGAGGCGTACTCCGAGCGGTTCGACCGGGACCTGGGGTACCCGTCGTGGTCGGAGTACTGCCGGGTCGAGCTGCCCGCGCTGGCCGTGCTGGGGAAGGGTCTCAAGCCGCCGCAGCGGCGCGCGGTCGTGCTCGAGCTGCGCGACCGGCTGCCCAAGGCCGGGCTGCGGCCGCTCGGGGAGGCCCTCGGCCTGGCGCCGAACTCGATCAAGGCCGCGCTGACGGCTCCCGCCGACGTCGCGCCCGCGGCGCCGGCGCCGCGGCTGTCCAACGTCGCCCGGGCGGTGCTCGTCGTGCGGGAGGCCGGGGAGAAGGGGGTGACGGTGCACCAGCTGTGCCGGCGGCTCAAGCTCGGCCAGGGCGCGACGTCGGCGCTGCTGTCCCGGCTGGCCGCGGACGGGCGGCTGACCTACCGGCGCCCGGCCAAGCGCGGCCAGACCGGCACCTACGTGCTCGGTGCGACAGACTGACCGCGGCGCTCCGCCCCGGGACTCGCAGCCCGGCGCGGGCGGAGAGTCGGCGGGGCGCGACTGCATCGCTGCGAGGCCCGCGGCCGACGACACAGAAGGACCCCTGACGATCTTGTCGTCAGGGGTCCTTCTTCGTTGTGACGGAACGTGCGGGGGCCCGGCGGGAGCGACCCGGGGGCAGGGGGTCCCCCCGCACCCCCGCCGGGGGCCTAGATGACGCCGTTACGGACCAGGGCGCGGGAGATGCGCTTGCCGACGGTGTAGCCGTCCGCGGTCCGCAGGCCCTCGAGGTCCTCGGCCGGGCAGTGCGGGTCGGACTCCGCGATCCGGTGGGCGAAGTCCTGCACCACCGCGGAGGTCTCCGAGCCGTAGACGCCGTCCACGACGAGATGCGAGTAGCGGGGGAACCGCTTGTTCATGCCGTCCTGCAGGTGGGCGACGTTGGGGCCGGTGTTCCCCCACTGCGCCCGGTAGGACTCGCCGTGCCCGGAGGCGTCCTGGCCGGGGTCGGGGAAGCCGGGCTCGTCGTGGTGCGGGTCGGGCAGCGCCGGGGGCGCCTCGGTGGCGGTGTTCCCCGGGTGCGGCCCGTCGTGGCCGGGCGCCGGCGCCGCGGCCGGGGGGACGGTGCCCCGGGCGGGGGCGTGCAGGGGGACGTGCAGGAAAGCCCAGGGCGAGGCGTCGTCGTAGCCGGCGGGGTCGCGGGTGACCGAGACGTGCAGGTGCCCCGTGTGCGGGTCCCCGTCGTAGGGCACCCACCGGGAGAAGTCCGGCGTCGTGATGTGGCGGTTCAGGATCACGTAGCCGTTGTCGTCGGTCGAGCCGGTCCGCCCGGCCAGCCGGCGATCGCCGTGCAGGCCGGCCAGGCGCAGCTGTTCCGCGAGCCACGCTTCATCGATGCCGTCCACGTCGAAGTCGTAGGCGCGCACGGTGTGGTTGAGCCACGGGTTGTGATCGGAGCCGGCGCCCAGGGCGGCGTGCCGGGGGTCCCCGATCCCGCCGTCAGAAGCCTTGTCCCGCTTGGGCCAGTGCGCGTTGACGCCGGCGCGCAGCGACACCAGGGAGCCGGCCAGGTGCCAGTTGATCGCGGCGGCGGCGGCGGCGGCCGGGTGCGGGGGAGGGGTGGAGGTCACGGCGAAGGGGCCCTTTCGGTCAGAGGATGGTCGGGTCGATGGCGAACCAGTTCAAGACGGTCGTGTTGACCGAGGAACGGGTGCACCAGGCGGTCGCGCCGGTCTTGCTCGTGCCGGTGACGCCGACGCCGGTCACGACGGAGCCGGGCACCGACGTCTGCGGGGTCAGGAAGACCATGGGCACGTTCGGCAGGGTCTTGCCGAAGGCGATGGCCGCCGAGGCGGGCACGCCGGCGGCGGTGGTGGACACGGTGACGGTCCCGGCGGCGAGGATGGCGGTGGTCGGGATGCGGTGGCCGCGACCGTCGCTGACCACGTCGGCGTTGAGATTCACCGTCGATTGCGGGGTGACGCCGTCGGCGGCCAGGCCGGTCTGACCGCTGACGGTGGGCATGCCGTTGCCGTCCGCGTCGTAGCCGCCCTGAATCGCCCACATGCGCGTTCCGTCGGTGTAGTCGCGGACCCACAGCATCACCGGATTCGCGTCCACGACCCCGCCGTCACCGAGCAGGAAGCGCAGCCGGCCGGCGGTCTCCCCACCGGGGAAGGTCACCTGATCAGCGACCATGCGCGGGCCGGTCGCGGCGGTGGCGAACGTGGCGCCGGTGATGGTCTTGCCGTTGATCGCGTCCGCGGTCAGCTTCGTCGCGTCGATCGCGCCGGCGGCGATCTTCACGGCGCTGACCGAGCCGGCGGCGAGCTCGTTGGCGGTCACGGCGCCGGCGGCGAGCTTGGCGGTGGTGACGGCGCCGGCGGCGAGCTCCGCGGCGGTCACGGCGCCCGCGGTCAGCTTGGCGGTGGTGACGGCGCCGGCGGCGAGCTCCGCGGCGGTCACGGCGCCCGCGGTCAGCTTGGCGGTGGTGACGGCGCCGGCGGCGAGCTCCGCGGCGGTCACGGCGCCCGCGGCGATCTGCGCGGCGGTGATCGTGTCCGCGGCGATCGCGGCGGCGGTGACGGCGCCGGCGCCCAGCTGGTTCGCGGTGATCGTGTTCGCAACCAGCTTGTCGCCGGCGACGGTCTGCGCGACCAGCCTCGAGCCGTTGACGAAGCCGGTGGATGCCTCGGTGTAGGCGGTGTCCGCGGCGGTCTTGGCCTGCGCGGCGGCGGTCGCGGCGTTGTCCCCGGCGGTCTTGGCGGTGGTGGCCAGACCGGCGGCGTTGTCCGCGGCGGTCTTGGCCTGCGCGGCGGCGGTCGCGGCGTTGTCCCCGGCGGTCTTGGCGCCGACGGCCAGCGCGGCGGCGTTGTCCCCGGCGGTCTTGGCGTCGGCGGCGGCGGTCGCGGCGGCGGCGGCGGCGGTCTGCGCCGTCGTCGCGGTCGTCGTCGCGGTCTGCGCCATCTGCCGGGCGACCGCGTCCACGGCGGTCAGCACCGGATTGCGGAAGCCCACGTCAGCCGCCGGTGCGCAGCATGCGCCGGGCCTGCAGGTTGATCGTGCCCACCGCGCCCGGGGTGGCGCCGGTCCAGACGGCGACCAGCTGCCGAAGCGGCTGCAGCTGCAGCCCGGTCGGGTAGTCCGCCTCATCGAAGTTGCCGGTCCGCGATCCCGACAGCAGGAAGCCGGCGGACACCTGCGAGTCGTACAGGCGCAACGCCGTGTCCGCGACCGACGTGCAGGAGACCACCGCGCGGTCGATCAACCACAACTCGTCAGGGTCGAGCTGCTCGGCGGTGGCGACGGCCAGCCCGTCGGCGCCGGCCGGGCTGCTGGTGACGGTGCGGGTGATGTAGTCCGACAGGGCCCAGCCGGTCGCCGTGGGCAGCCCGTAGGGCAGCGTCATGCGCCGGGCAGCAGCTTGAGCGCGAACGGTCGCTTGTGGCCGCGGTTCTCGTAGGCGTCCCACAGCCACCAGGCGCCGGCGCTGAGCGCGAGCACGCCGACCAGGACCTCCGTGCGCCGGTCGGGGATGCGCAGCGGCGCGCTCACAGGTGCCTGGCCACGCGGAAGACGCCGGTCTCCGGCTCGGCGGTCAGCGGCGCCGGCAGCGTCGTCCGGATGCCGGGATCGACGTCGGCGGGCGCCGGGGCGGCCGCGCTCGAGCGGCTCGAGCTCGAGCCCAGGGGCAGCGCCGCTCCCCCGCCGACGCCCAGGGCGGTGGAGGCGATCAGCGTCAGCACGTCGGGCACGGCCTTGCCGAGCAGCGTCAGCACGACGATGCCGGCGACGGCGACGGCGCACAGCGCCAGCGCGGCCAGGTCGGGGCGGGTTCTCACGTCTCTCCTTATCGGCGGTGTCGGGACGCGCGGGCACGCTCGTCCTCGGCCAGCGGTGGCACCGGCACGCGCGGCGCCTCCCGGGTGTAGCCGGTGTCGTCGTCGGCCTGGTCGCCGTCGTCGTAGGCGGGGGCGTAGCGCTGCCGGCGGGCGTAGAGCTCGGCCGGGTCACCGGGCCAGTAGGGCAGCGGAATGCCGTGGTCGCGGGTGACTTCCTCGGTCTGCCGGCGGCGGGTCGCCTCGAGCTTCACCGCGCCCTCGAGCGCGCCCAGCCGGGCGCCGAAGCGCTGCAGGGTGCCGAACAGCCGGCGCCCGACGGCGCCGGCCAGCGCCAGCAGCACGCCGGCGAACAGCACCAGCCACGGGCTGTCGGCCTTGGCCGAGGCGATCAGGTCCGCGACGGTGGCCACGTCAGGCCGGGCCGAGGTACACGGCGCCGGCCAGCGGACCGCCGGCGACCTCGAGGAACAGCGCGTCGGTGATGGCGAAGCCGCCGGGGCCGAACCAGCTGGTGTGACTGGCGCCGGCGGCCAGCACACACGTTCCGGTGACGTCGGCGGCGGCGTCGCGCCCGTCGTGCAGGGTCAGCGTGGCCGGGGCGGCGCCGTTGTTGCGCACCGACCAGCCCAGCACGCGGCAGGGCCCGGAGTTGCCCAGGGCCAGCGCGCGCCCGTCCAGGGGCAGCACGCGGGCGCCGTTGATGGCCAGCGCGTCGGAGGTCTCCGCGAAGCCGGCCCGAATCTCGTCGCGCCACTTCTCACCGGCCTGGTCGATCGAGACGCCGAGCTTTTCCAGCGTCTTGGCCAGCTGGTCGCGCATGGACACGTCAGGTCCCCTTCTCGTGGATGGTCTGGTACACGCCGAAGACCAGCAGCGCGGCCACGCAACCTCGGCC
>Ga0268244_10000458_pt1 | contig 17120 bp, 12 predicted proteins | sample AgamicMgSfe_FD_200258 | JGI IMG/M metagenome (GOLD analysis project Ga0268244, IMG submission 200258) | Agave microbial communities from Guanajuato, Mexico - Mg.Sf.e (v2) (version 2) | ecosystem: Host-associated > Plants > Phyllosphere > Phylloplane/Leaf | place: Guanajuato, Mexico | collected... | reverse complement strand
GTACACTGTCACACACGTACTGTACGATACATCCAAGTCGCATTCTGCACACAGATGACAAAAGACTCATCACAGGGTCGCGCGCACAAGGGGCGATCTTTAGAAAGTCATCAAATTACAAGGACAGACCGCGACATTCCAGTCTCGTCTCAGCAAAAAAGCTCCTGCTGCAATTGACATCATATACACCTTCCATCCTCCCCACTCCACATCTCTCTCAACAACAACAACAACAACAACAACAACAACAACAACAACAACACCCACCACCACCCACCATGCACCTCCTCGCGGCCCCGACCTCCCTCCTCGCCAGCCCAGGCCCATACGAATTCATCGCGGCCGAGAACACGCCCAGCAGCACAATCGGCAAACGCAACGTCGGCGGCGTGCGCCTCTGCACGGGGGCAGACTGGACGGGGTCGTGCTGGTATGGGATTTATCCGTTGAATGTGTGCATCAATCTGAACGATTAGTATGAACACCCTTCTCCTCCTTTCTCTTCTTCTCGAGGGAGGATGGGAACAGCTGACTTGCGATCGTAATGCAGTGCCGGACATGTGCTCTCGTTCCGCCCGGATGAAGACACGGAATGCTATCTGATGCAGTAAGGAATTCTCTATTCCTTTTTCTCACGAGCTTTCTTAACTAACGGCGCTTCGCAAAGGGACCGCTGCAACGCCAATGCCGAGTACGCCGACCTTTACTACAACAGCACGGGCCTGGGCGATTTGGGGACGCACAGCTGGATCGCGGACGTGCAGAGCTACATCTGCTTCGAGCCGATTGTGTAAGGGAAGGGAGAGGTGGCGGATCAGAAAAATTGCGAGAGGGCAGTAATGTGTAACGTTCAACGTCGCAGGCGGCGCGGTGGAGTAATGGTGGTTCTGGTCAAGCCTAATGCTAATACATACTTCTCTGGGATGCTGCTCTCGGAGCTTGAGACGCTGTGGTCATTCTGATTTCCCAAATGCGTAACGCCTGAACGCCCCTTGACCTAATGCCTAAACGCCTGATGCCCCAAGTGTCGTGAAATTTCCACCCTTTGCATCGCAGTGGTCGTGTCGCAGTTCGAAGAAACAAGGTCGTGTTGCTGAAACAGGATTGTGTCGCATTGAGAAGTCAGGAACGAGCATTTCGGGTACTTCATTGTACTGCTGTCATGGTGTCGTAGCTCAGAGAAGAGAGCCCATGTCGCTGTAGTGAGGTCGAGGACGATCATCTGGTTTAGTCCATCGTGACCGGAGGATGGGCTGGGTCAAGCGTGACCACGGACGTGCGCTGGAAGATGGCGAGGTTGACACTGTGAGGAAAATGTTAGCACGTGCGGGTGAACTGCCGCAACGGTTGAAGACATACTTCTTGCTATTCTTGATTCCGATGTTCTTCATGTCGCCCACCTGCTCGAAGCCCAGCCAGCCGCACAGCCATCTGCTCGCCCATTCCAGCCGCTCCGGTTGCGCATACGGCAGGTTGATAACAATGTTCTGCAGGATGCGAGAAGCCCCGACACGGGCACCTTCCAAGTCCTGGCCCTGGACCTCGAAGCCGCCGCGCTCCTCGTAATGCGGATCAAGCAGGGACACGAGCTTGTCCATCAGGCACGTGGCTACACCTTTCATGTTGTACTCCTTGTGGGTGTAGACCTCTGCCTCGACGGTGAAGCGATACATGCCTCGCAGGTCGTTGTAGTCGTTAGCAAACGCGAACCCGATCACGCGATCTGGCAGAATCACTTCTTCACAGTTCTCCCGCAGCTTCCGTGAGGTGATCTTGCGGCCTCGCTCGCAGGCGACGAGGAACGGCAGCTTATTATTCTTTACATCGCCATGAAGGTGGTGCATGTCCTCTGTTATGTGAGGTTGCGTCTCCGGGGCAGAGGTTGTGAACTCGATGTAATGGTTGTATATGTCGCGGATTTCGACCATGTCAGCTGGTCGAGCGGATCGAACGTAGAGTTTGACCTGTGGCTTGATGATGTCCTTTCGGTCGAACGGCGACAGGTGTTCGAACTTGCGAGCGAGCATTTTGGGTTTGTTCTTGCGCTCACGCTGAAGCTCCCGTTTCGCCGTCTCCGTGCGTTTGCGGTTCTGGGTGTGCCGATCGCTACCGTTGTCGTTCTCTCGAGCGAGACGTTCGTCGGTTGTTTCATCCGGGTCGACCCCCTTTACGCTTGGCTGAACGACAGGCTGCAGGAAGGCACTCTCTTTGGTCTGGTAGAGATCCCACCAAGGCTTGACACCCTTGAGGTCGTCTTCGTCTACCGGCTTGGGCGCGTTCGACGCGACAATTTCACGCCAGAAGGCTTGCGGTGCCTGTTTACCGATGGCCCTTGGCAACCAGTAACGTGGAGCTGCGTCTCCCAGAAGCAAAACGCCTTTGTCGTTCGATTCGCATGCAAACTGCAGTATGTTGCCGTCAGAAAGCGTAACATCTTCCATTGGGACGCCAAGGGTAAGACCGCGAAGCCCCTTATCGACCTTCTGCAACCAGCTCTCAATCAGCGATACGCTTTGATTGTCGCGAAAAGCTGGCCTGCTGTCCCAGTCGAGAGGCGCTGGAGCCCAGCCGCCTTGCCAGTCAGTGAGTGAGGAGGCATTCCAGTCATTCGCCTGGTCGCGTTTCTTATTGGCGTCGCTCCAGCTATGACCGTTATCCCAGCCATTGGACTTGCCCCAGCCACCATCGGCGCAAAGCGAGTCGATGCCAGCGCCACTTGCAGACCAAGTCGGCTCCCATCGACGAGGGTCAGGCTTCGGGATTTCGCTGTTCTTCAGCCAACGCCCCCCACCTCGGCCAAGACCCTGGCGAACCGGACCCGCAAGCCGTGCACCTTGCTCTGTCGCGTGTGGCGCTCGAGCTTGCTTGGATCGAGGAGATGCACCCGAGGCCTGCTTCGGGTCTCGCCCCAGCTCCCCGGTAGTAGGGTCGTCGAACACGGCGCGACGTACCGGCATTGCGTCGCTCACCTTGACCCCAACCTCGGACAACTTCTCGAGGATCTCAGCGGGTTTCTTTGGCGGAGGTGACGCGTCGTGGGTACTCGCTTCGGTATACGCCGTGAAGATTGACTTCTTCCAGCGCGGATGTGGTGGCACGAACGTTGACGTTTTCTCCGGGGTTGTGTTAACTTCAGGCTCAGCAGATGATGGACCAGGGCCGTGCGAGCTGTCGGTAGACGGCGGCGAGATTGGCTTCTTCCAAGGCAGATGAGGTGGCACGAACGCTGGCATTCTCGCCGGAGTTGCGTCAACTCCACGGTCAGCTGGAGATGGACTCGAGTTGTGCGAGCCATCAGTATATGACGGCGAGAGTGGCTTCTTCTGCATGACGCGCAGATGAGGTGGCAAGGCCGTTGGCTTTGTCATCGAAGCCATTTTCACTTCTCGGTTGACTGGTGATGGACCAACGTTGTGTGAGTCATCGGTACATGGGGGTGAGAGTGGCTTCTTCTGCATGACACGCAGATGAGGCGGCAAGGCCATTGGGGTTGTCTTAGGAGCCGTATTGACTCCTTGGTCGATTTGCGATGGACCACAATCGTCAGTACGTGGCGGCGAGCGTGGCTTCTGCATGACACGCAGATGAGGCGGCAAGGCTGTTGGCGTTGTCTCCGGAGCCATACCAACTCCTTGGTCAGTCGGAGATAGACCACACTTGTCACTACCCGATGGCGTGAGCGCCTTCTTCTGCATAACGCGCAGATGGGGTGGTAAGGTCGTTGGCATTGTTGTCGAAGCCATGCCGACTTCTTGGTCGACTGACGACGGATCAGAGGTGTGAGAGGTTTGGCGGAGGTGGTGGATGTAGTTTGTCTCGTTGACTGATGAGGGAGGTGAGTGATGATCTAGCAAGGTCGTGTGTTGAGGTGGCTGGGGTGGTGAAGGTGTTGTCGGCACTAGCCGATCCACGCTAGTCGAGGACAATAGCAGCGCTTCGTCAGCTACTGTGCCCAATGCAGAAGGTACGAGTGACGTTCGCTCCTGCCTTGGCGGGTAGAGGAAGCTGGTAAGCGTTCCTTCTGTCGTGTGAGTTGTTGGCGGGACTGCCCCTCGATATGCCTTCTCCGGGACCGTATACAAATATGAGGACAACTTCTCCTGCTGCACACCACAACCACGCCGTTGCTTTGCGACATCTTGCTGCCGTCCGCCGCCGCCGCCGCCGTTCGGCTGAGGCAGGCGGTTTATAACACTCGTAGCCATTGCCTCGACCTTCCACCAACGAGCGGGCGGTGGGTGTTGGGGAGTGACACGCGGTGTAAGACTCGAGACCCAAGCCAGTTAGGCTGCGTTGTTGTCTTCGACGCGCTCTCAAGGCTGGTGCAGTGAATTGTACGCTGACTGAAGGTTTGGCATAGGTGGTAGGAAGTGTACAGCCGAGACAAAGCCAAGGCACGTGATCGGTGTCCTCGATTTACTCGAAATGTTTTCCTTCTCCCTCAACCTCTTACTCTCGACCAAAAGTCAAGATGTTGTCGATCCTGCGGAAAGCTCGCCTGAAAGATAAGGAAATGAGGATTTTGATGCTGTGGGTGAGTGTTATGCCTGGTGACAGAGCTGCCGCTGATGATCGATAGAGGTCTGGACAACGCCGGAAAGACCACGATAGTGAAGAGGATTATGGACGAAGACGTGAACAGCGTCAGTCCTACCCTTGGCTTTATCATCAAGACCATTGACTATGACGGGTCAGTGAAGACTTGGGGTTGAAAGCATGTGAAGTAAAAGCTAATGGAATGAAGCTACAAACTGAACATCTGTCTGCTCTCTCTTCCCTCACCAAGGCCCCCCCTTTGAGACCTACTGACGACCTTCGAGGGGATGTTGGGGGTCAGAAGACCCTCCGGACGTACTGGAAGAACTACTTCGAGAAGACGGACACGCTCATCTGGGTCGTGGACGCTACCGACCGGGAGCGGCTGGATGATTGCAGGCAGGAGCTCAAAGGTCTGCTCGTTCAAGAGGTATTCCCGTCATGTCCCTCTCGAGCTGTCGCCGCCAAGGGCCTTCCACTGACAACCTTCCCGCGTCTGATGGGCGCCTCGCTACTGGTGTTCAAGAACAAAAGCGACGTACCCGGATGTATGAGCGAGGACGAGATCCAGCAGGTACGCTTTGCCCCCCACGGGCACAACTCGACCAAATCCTCTATCTTACCTAAGCGTGGGCAGGGATTGCACCTTGACAACATCCGAACGCACAGATGGCACATCCTACCGTGCTCTGCCATGACCGGGCAGAATCTGCAAGAAGGACTGTCATGGGTGGTACAGGATGCGAAGGACAGGCTGTTCTTGTACTGATTCGTAGGTATCGGTCATTCATCACCGTCTTCCAGACAACAACCCTCTTTGTCCGGGAAAAATCTTGGCAGGAACTATTACGCGTTTGCGGCTAGCGCCAGCCCTACTTGGATGTAAACAATGGCGAACGTACACTTGGTGACTCCAATTGCATATGCATCACCAGGACGGGGGTTTCAGGGCCAACGGTACGGAGGTACGGTCGGTCTCACATGGGAAGTACCGGTCACGACTCATGGGTCGGGGAAAAATCGAGATGGTGAGATTGAGCGTGGCCGCAGATTGACGACCTTTCACCAACGAGGGCGCAAAGATCCCCAATATGCATTCCTGGCAGATCGGCTACTCCGAGACGTAGATAGCAGTAGTAGCGCGCTCGAGCGATCCCTTCAGATCGCTTTCCCTCACGTTTGTGATTATTCCCGCCAGTCTCTTCCGTATCTGAATTGATGAGGTGTTTTCCGAGCTGGCCTGTCCCGTGAGACCGCACCCCTGTCACAATGTCTTCTGTCGACACCCGCGAGCCCGCTTCTTCAACTTCGCGCGTCCACGAAGACCTCGACCCCGCAGCCTTCCTGAAATCCGTGCGGGAATTGTCGGAGAAGCGCGAACGAGAAGACGCGGAGAGATATCGCAAGTTGGAAGAGGAAGTGGAGAAGAGCAGGGCGGAACGGGTGGCGCGACGTGCGGGTATGTATGTTTGTTGTTTGAGAACTGTGGCGGCAGGCGGCTACTTGGGCTTGTTTCCATGTGAGCGGGCGACGCTTGACGGATGTGGAGCTAACAACAACACTTCCGGGTGCTGCAGAGCGTGCCCGATCGATCTCGCCCGAGAAACCAGACCATCCATTCTTCGACACGAGTACGGACAGCCGGCGCGCAGAGCCTAATGGCAAGATAGCCTCGCCGTCACCCATGACGCCGCCGCCCACTTCGATTTTCACGATGGACAACAGCGCCGCAAACCCACCTTCGCCTACGAAAGATGTGCCGGAGTTTAAGGGCTTCGGTTCTAGGAGGAGGCCGGCGGCGCCATCAACGTCGGCTAGTCCCATGCAAGCAATCGAAACACCGCCTCCACCATCCCCAAGCGCATCAAGCCTGGCGCGGTCAGGCACGCTGTCATGGCAGAGGCGGCCAGCGTCAAGAGGAGGGAGCCGGCCGCAATCGGTAGCGGGCTCAGACCCCGGTGTACACGCCACGAACGCATCAACGAATGAGAGCGAGCCCAGCAGAGATCAGATAGCGGCGTCGCTGGGATCTCGAGACCCGTCATGGTTTCGGCAGACGGCGGACAGAGGAACAAGTTCGGCCGCATACAGAAGGAGCAAGGAAGTGGGTACGCCCAGTGAGATTGCTGGATCGGGGAGGAGGGGTCTGCCCGGCCTGTCTCGTGAGGCCTCAGTGACCGAGCCCGCCCGTCAGAGCAGTCCAGTACCTTCAGAAAGTGTCAAGTCGGAAACGCCATCAAGATTCGATTCTGTACGAGACAGTGGCCTTTCAAGCGGCGGCTTCTCGGCTGCTACCTCCACCACGTCAACGAGCAGGAAGCCCGATCTGAATGCTCTCATAGCCGCAGACGAAGGGCAGCACGAGGCTTCTCCGTTGTCAGACAAGGCTTCATCTACCACCGGTGATCAGAGTGACTTGGGCCGCACACCATCTATGTCGTCCTCACAAGCACGGCTAGCAGGCACTACCGAGCGGCCTAGCTCGCCAACAAAGGGCATGGGCGGCTTCGTACAAAGCGCGCTGATGAAGCGATCGGATAGTGTATCAAAGCGATGGAGCGCTCAGCCCGGGGTCAGTCTCGGCCGCCAAAACTCTGCCGCAAGTGTTCGCGCCGGATATGGGGGACTACAGGGATCGCATAGCATGCCAAGGCTCGAGCCCAACCCTCCCAGTAGAGAAGCAAGCAACGAAGCCCTGTCGCGACCGACTTCGAGCAGCAGCAATCTCACCAATCTGGCCTTCCCACCAGGCCGAGAGGAGCGGGATGTCTTTGTCAAACCTGCACTTCCGTATCACAGCAGGAGTAAGTCAGTGGCGTCGATATACGGCACCACAGGGGAAGACGGCAACGCGACTTCACCACCTTCCAGTCCTTCGAAGCGCTGGAGTCCGACCAAGTCTAGCTGGATCGAAAGTGCGCTTACAAGACCCGACTCACCCAAGCCGGCGGCACCGAAAAATGCGCAGCCAAGCTGGATGGAGAACCTCGCCAAAGCCAAAGCCCAACGCGCCAGTGCGGAGTCTACGCCACGGGGCGGTACGCCCAAGCCTGCTGAGGATGAGCAGTCAAGGCCTAGCTCGCCTACCAAGACCGCGCCGTTCGGTCAGAGTATCCTCAAGCGCTCGGAGTCGCGAGACCTGGCGGCTAGTCTGTCATCGTCCTCGTCTTTCACGCCACCCGTGAGCACTAAGCCGACAGCTCCAAAAGCTCTGCCTGCCATCTCCAAGGAGGAAGTCATCACGCCTTCATCTGCCAAAGATGCCGCAGCGGCTGTCACCCCACACAACTCAGCGCTGGATGCCACGCCGAAAGGCGTTACGGCGACATCAGTCGAAGATGCCGAAGCGGCTATTCCACAGCCCGAGCCAGCCTCGGTCATCAAAGGATCAGGCCAAGCGCCGACAGACTCCACAGAGCAAGCCAAGAAGGACCAACCGTCTCCGCAGAGGCCAGTCGTTGACACGGTCAAGCCTAAGGTCACGTCAACGATAGCGCCGAAACCCAAGCCCGAAACTCCACCCAAGCCTGCCACGGACTTTCGAAGTACACTGCGCTCGCGTGCGCCGCCTGAAAGAAAACAGGACGACACCCCGGAGTTCCTGTCCAGATTCGGCAATCTCAAGAAGGCACAAACGGAAAAGTTCGTCGCGCCTGATGTCTTTAAGAACAACATCACGCGCGGTAAGGCCGAGCTGTACAAGACGGGAGGCCCTGTCAAACCGGTGCGCCGAGACGAGCTGAAGGAGAGCCTGTTGGCTAAGAAGGACGAGTGGAAGAAGGCGAAAGAAGAAGGCCGAGAACTACCTGGGCAGGTACATGAACGAAAAACAAGCGGGCCGCCGTTGACAGCAAGCAAGCCTGAAGCTTTGGCGAAGAGAGAAGTCTTGGGCAAATCTGACAGTACCGCGACCACCTCCCGTTCAGAAAAGGCGGATGAGCCGGTACCAGAGGCACTGGCAAAGCATAGAAGTTTAAAGGACGAGCCGCAGGCTGAAGCTCCTACTGAACAGCAACCAGCTTCACTCGTTACCTCCCAAACCAGCCTCGACCGACTATCGAAGCAAACAAGCGCCCCAGCTTTCCTAGAGCACAAGCAGCCCAACCAAAGCAGTGGGATCGCCTCTCGCTTCAATTCAGGCTTAGCGAGCATACTTGCTCGCGGTCCGCCAGCCACGACGAACGGATCCAGTGCGCCTTCGCGATCGGAGAGCCCTGCAGTGTCAGATCGCTCTACCATACACACCTCTAGTGCGCCAAGCGAGCCCGCAGCTGACGGCGCGCCGCTGCAAGACATGCGGAAAGGGAGAGCCAGGGGTCCCAAGAAGCGTAAACCAGGTGCTAGCGCTCCGGGAACTCCAGCCCTGGAGCAGCTGCCTGAGCAGCTAGACCCCGAGCCAGAGGTTGGAGCTGATCGCGAGGTTGAGAGCTCGGCACCTGTACATGCTGTGAAACCTCAAGTCCCGCCAGGGTCTGCAGAATCCGTAATGATGGCTTCTCTCCCGTCCCGGACTCGAACTACCGACGACCGAGCAGAGGTGTCTAAGCCTGCATTGTCTGAAGCAAGCCCAATGAATCTAACAACGAGGCCTCAAGACGAGAAACCTGCGACGCCTATCAAAAGCCCAGCGGCTTTTCCAAAACCGTTTTCGATGCCCGGCAGAGGCATGGACACGGCTCCGCACACCCCCAAGAACGATGCGCCTACCTTCAGCAGCTTCGGTTCTACGAACAAGCCGACTGTAGCCGCACCAGCAGACGACAACAAGGAAAACACAAATAATACCTTACCCTCCGTCAAAACCGCAGCGTCGTTCTGGGGTCGACAAGCACCGCCGCAACAGACCGGAGCGCCCTCGCAGATCCAGCTACCGAGCAAGCGGGATGAAGAGGCTGCGATGAGGTCTGCCGGCTTGCTTGCATCGTCTCCATCACGCCCTTCTTCAGCGAACAGCCTCGGCATGTCCGTCGAGAAGAACAGTAGGCAGATCTCCACTCCCCCGACTCCCGCTGGTTTGCCGCCCAAACCTGCCAAGTCTTCTCGGGTGGTCAGTGGTCAGCTACAGGAAGCGAGCCCGAACAAAGGTATGTCTCGCTCTTGTGTAGTTTACAAGGCGAATACCTTGTCTTCTTTGTAGTTTCTGACGCGCAACCCAGTCACCTCATGATGTTATGGAGGCTGACGGCCGATCAAGGTAACACGAGAACGGTAAGCAGGCCGTCGACCGAGGCCGATCGGCTTCTCACCGTGATGTTTGGCGTCATGCCCAGTTACGAGCAGCCACTTATGATTGAAACTCGCACGGTCATGACCAATTGCCACGAGGACACTGGGTTGGCTGCCAAGACGCTGAGGAAGAATATCCAAGAGGTCTTGTCGGACGGCTCGCTTCGTCCTCTTGCGCAACAAGAGGAGTACTCACTGTTCGACGAAGCCGTGTACGTCTGCACTCATGTGTCCACTCCTACCGCGGGCTCTGCCAAAAGGGCACAAACGTTTGTGTGGGCTGGTGATGCGGCATCGAAGTCAACGATCGAGCAGGCGCAGCTCGTCGCCAGAAGGCTGGGGCGGGAAGCGGGCTCAGTGTCTATTGTAACCTGCCAGCAAGGGTACGAGACTCCTGACTTCCTTCAAGCGCTGGGAGGCATCATGGTGACCCGACGTGGGTCCCGGAAGGGCGCGCCGAAGCAATACATGCTGTGTGGGCGCAAGCATCTGGGTCACATCACCTTCGACGAAATGGATCTCAGCGTGAAGTCCCTTTGCCCGGGGTTCGTCTACTTGGTCTCCTACCCGGTCACCCTTCAGCAGACGAAATTGTACCTATGGAAAGGATCGGCCTGTTCGACGGAGGAGGTCAGCGCGGCCCGGCTCACCGCGATGGATTTGAGCGAGACCGGTGAAATCATCGAGGTTGACGACGGCGCCGAGTTTGCCAGCTTTCTGAAAGTCTTCGGCCCTGGGACCACCAAATCGAGCGTGCCGAAAACGTCCCCCTTCTGGCGAGCGAAGGGCCAAGCGCCTGAAGACTTCGCCGTTCGACTATTCCGTATCCAGCAGGCCGAAGCCAAGACAAGCATGATCACGAGCCTCTTCACCCGCCGACCGAGCTGGAACAAATTCTCGCCTTCGCGGTCACCCAGTCGCCCCGCAGAGGAGGTGAAAGTGGAAGCGAAGCACATCAGCCCCTTCACCCAGTCCGACCTCGACGCCGACGGCATCTACCTCCTCGACGCGCACAGCGAGCTCTACGTCCTCGTCGGCCCGCTCCTGGCCTCGCAGCCGGAGAACGTCCGCAACGCGCTGCTGGGGCAGACGTTGCTGTTCGCTGCGGAGTATGCTGGCGTGTGCGCGGAGGAGAGAGGGGGGCGGGAACCGCAGGGGAGTGTGTTGTTTCGGGGGGTACCGGAGGAGTTTGCCCTGCTGTTCCGGCATTGGAGTCAGGAGGAGGGGTTGTGGGGGACTGCTTCGTTGATGGCGGGATCGCGGCAGGCGCATGGGAGTACGGAGGTGAAGATGCTGCCGTTGGAGGAGGTTAGGAAGGCGGTGTGTACATTATGATGGGCTGGATTATGAATGCATTGGGATTGGGGGGTTTGCTGCAAGCGTTTGGCGAGCACTTTCCATGCCGTTTACCGTCCGGTGGAAGCGTCTTGCGGCTGTTCTCGATCAAGCTCGATCTACGATAGACGTTCGATAAGTAACAACTGATCTGTTGCCATTCGTGATACCAAGATACCAACGTGCCCTCTATGGCTGCACTCAGGGGTCGGACTTCCACGCAGAAACAAACGATTCGATTTGTCTGGCCACGTGACGACTCCCCGGGATAACTCCGGCGTAGCGGAGCGGGAAGGTCAGCGATTGGTCGAGTTGCAAACGCGGGGTGAACCAACCCGATTCGGGGTTTCCATCGTTTTCTGACGTCTTCTAGGAAGATGCGCGCTTATACTGGAAGAAGCGAGTCAGTGCCAGACGGATATCGCTGCTGCTGGAAGTTGGACGGCGCTGGTCAAAACGCGAATACAAAGTCGACCTTCTCTCCTCCCCTTCCTCTATCCACACACTCAACTCTTCCAGTCTTCACACGCACCGTACACTGGCTGAAGGCCGCGAGCCTACAAAACCCCCCCACCGCCGCATCATCGAGGCCGCAATACACACTCGGAGAACTCAGTCCTATAACGCACCGCAGCCATGGCGTCCAGCTCGATGCAGTTCACCGATCGGGCCACTCAGGCGCTGAGTGACGCCCAAGATCTCGCCCAGCAGTACGCGCACTCGCAGATGCTGCCCATCCACCTAGCCGTCTCGCTCTTCGATCCTCCACCAGACCTCTCCAAGGACCAACAGACCAACCACGCCCACGACTCGCACAGCGCCTCCTCCGCGTCGCTATTCAAACAAGTCGTCGAACGCGCTCACGGCGACCCGCAACTCCTGGACCGCGCGATGAAGAAGGCGCTCGTGCGCTTACCCAGCCAGGATCCACCGCCCGAGCACGTGAGCGTCTCCCCGGCCTTCAGCAAGGTTCTGAGGAGTGCGAATGAGCTCTCCAAAACGCAGAAAGATAGCTATATCGCCGTGGACCACCTCATTCAATGCCTCGTGCAGGATGCGACTCTGACCAAGTGCTTGGCCGAGGCGAACGTGCCCAACACCAAACTCATCGATACCGCCATTCAGCAGATCCGAGGTACGAAGCGGGTGGATAGTAAGACGGCGGATGCGGAGGCGGAGAACGAGAATCTGAAAAAGTTCACGATCGACATGACGGCGATGGCGCGAGAGGGCAAAATTGACCCCGTTATTGGTCGTGAGGAGGAGATCAGGCGAGTCATCCGGATCCTGTCGAGGCGGACGAAGAACAACCCCGTCTTGATCGGTGAGCCGGGTGTGGGCAAAACCACGGTCGTCGAAGGTCTGGCCAGTCGGATCGTCAACGCCGACGTGCCTGCTGGACTGGCTGCTTGCAGGCTCCTTTCGCTAGACGTGGGCGCGCTCGTCGCTGGTTCGAAGTATCGAGGCGAGTTCGAAGAGCGCATGAAGGGAGTGCTGAAAGAGATTGAGGACAGCAAGGATATGGTCGTGCTGTTCGTGGACGAGATCCACCTGCTGATGGGTGCGGGAAGCTCGGGCGAGGGCGGTATGGATGCCGCCAACTTGCTCAAGCCCATGCTCGCTCGTGGCCAGCTGCACTGCATCGGCGCTACGACACTCGCCGAGTACAGGAAGTACATCGAGAAGGATCAAGCATTCGAGCGACGTTTCCAGCAGGTTTTGGTCAAGGAACCCTCCGTGCCCGAGACCATTTCGATCCTACGTGGCCTCAAGGAGAAATACGAGGTCCATCACGGTGTCACAATCCTCGACGCCGCCATCGTCTCTGCCGCCACTCTGGCCGCGCGCTATCTCACTCAACGACGGTTGCCAGACTCTGCAGTCGACCTTATCGACGAGGCCGCCGCTGCCGTGCGCGTAGAGCGTGAGTCGCAACCAGAGGTCCTCGACAACATGGAGCGCAAACTTCGCCAGCTCGAAATCGAGATTCACGCTCTCGACCGTGAGAAGGACGAGGCATCGAAGACACGACTGAGGGAGGCGCGGGCGGAAAAGGCCAACACAGAAGAAGAGCTGAAGCCGCTTCGAGAGAAATACGAGAGCGAGAAGACACGCTCACGGGAGATCCAAGATCAGAAGATCCGGCTCGATCAGCTCAAGGTGAAGCAGCAAGAAGCAGAGCGTACTCGCGACTTGCAAACGGCTTCGGACTTGAAATACTACGCCATCCCTGACGTGGAAGCCCGAATCGATGTGCTTGAGAGGCAGAAGCAGGTCGCCGAATCCGAAGCAGCAGGCCGGCGAGGCAGTGTGGGTGAGAGCCTCACCACGGACGCCGTTGGCTCCGACCAAATCAACGAGATTGTCGGTCGGTGGACGGGCATTCCCGTAACGAGGTTAAAGACGACCGAGAAGGAGAAGTTGCTTCAGATGGAGAAGGTGCTCGGTGCGCAGGTCGTGGGCCAAAAAGAGGCCGTCACCTCTGTCGCTAATGCCATTCGTCTACAACGGTCCGGCCTCAGCAATCCCGGCCAACCGCCATCCTTCCTCTTCTGCGGCCCTTCCGGTACCGGCAAAACTCTCCTCACCAAAGCCCTGGCCGAGTTCCTGTTCGACGACCCCAAAGCGATGATCCGTCTGGATATGTCAGAATACCAGGAGCGCCACTCTCTGTCACGCATGATCGGCGCTCCACCCGGCTACGTCGGTCATGACGCTGGCGGTCAACTGACAGAAGCTCTCCGCCGCCGCCCCTTCAGCATCCTACTCTTCGACGAAGTCGAGAAGGCCGCAAAAGAAGTCCTCACCGTCCTGCTGCAGCTAATGGACGACGGCCGCATCACCGACGGCCAGGGGCGCGTCATCGACGCCCGCAACTGCATCGTCGTCATGACCTCCAACCTCGGCGCGGAGTACCTCGCCCGACCCAATGCCCCGGACGGCCGCATCGACCCCACGACGCGCGAGCTCGTCATGACGGCCCTTCGCAACTACTTCCTGCCCGAGTTCCTGAACCGCATCAGCAGCATCGTCATCTTCAACCGGCTCAGCAAGCGCGAGATCCGCAAAATCGTCGACGTCCGCCTGGACGAGATCCAGAAGCGTCTCTTCACCAACGGCCGCAACGTCCGCATTCAGCTCACCGATCCCGTCAAAGATTACCTCGGCTCCGCGGGCTATTCCCCGGCGTACGGCGCGCGACCCCTGGCTCGCCTGATCGAGAAGGAAGTCCTGAACCGGCTCGCCGTGCTGATCCTCCGCGGCGCGGTGCGGGATGGCGAAGTCGCCGCCGTGGAGCTCGACGACGGGCACATTGTCGTGTTGCCGAATCACGGCGAGAGCGACGTCGAGGATGAGGACGACGCGGAGATGTGGGATGAGGAGGATGCGGTGCATGAGTTGAATGGGGATGCCGGGGAGATGGATCTTTACGATGAGTGAGTGGAGGGCAGGGGAAGAGAGGAAAGTAAGATCACGAATTTTGGTGTTACTGAGCATCTGAGCGTTCAAGCGAAGAGGGAGTTTTAGGGAGGTCGGTTTTCCTGGCATTTTCTGGTAATTGGACGGAGGGTATGACTTGATGAAGTGCTAGGATAACGGCATGGTTTGCATTGGGGTGTTGTAGGATGAATAGAGGGTCATTAGAGTGAGTCTAACACTTATATACCTACAGTACTGTATGTACATATGGACACTTCCCTTTTCTAGTAAAGTACATATCCACTACACCCTCCTCCGACCCACATCGATCACTGCAGCGTCGAATTGCTCCTGTACCTCAGGTAGTTCTAGTGGCCGTTCTGTGTTCTCAACGAGGTGATCCATCATGACTGCCATTGACAATCGGGCAACGGACACAATGTACAGAGTGCACGGTGTATAGGTATTCGCTCACTCGGCTGCACGTTATCATGCCTAGCACTCATCTTTTTCCAAACAGGTTTCTTACTCACGCGAATGCGGGTAGACAGGTACCTTTTGAATCGCCACTTGTCTGCTCGCTCGCTCACTCTCTCAGATCACGGCGCACTCCAATTCGGATTCATCGCGTATATCCCAAACGCCGTCGCTAGAGAGAGAGGTTGAACAACTAAAAAGCCGCAAAAGGGCAAGAAAGAACGTCTTTGTGGCGTGCAACTTTCGATCCACTCTTCCCCCCAGGACCTCAAAAGACCTTAAGACGCGCTCATCCACCCCCAAAAAGGGGCTCCCTCCAATCCATTCAGATAGTCCCAGCTTTGCCGACATTCCCTGTCACTGCAACATCGTCCACACCCGCTGCAACGCCAAACCCTCCTTGCCGTCGCGCTCCAGCACGGCAATCCAATCTCGGACTTGGATCCCCTTGCCCCCGACCCCGTCCTCCCTCCACTCACCCCACTGTTCGGGGCGAGCGGAGGAAGAACGACGGCCCTGCTCGCTTCCCCCCTTCACCGTCGCCTGCGCGCCATGTTCGCCGCTGCTTCCACCACCGCCAGGAGCCGGCGACACGGCATCTGTGCCCGCCGCACTCCCAGCCCCACCAGCAGCGTTCGCGCGCTCCGCTGCCTTCTGGAATCGATTCACCAGCGGCGTAGCCCCCGCGCCTGTCATCCACGTGTACCGATTCCCCTTTTTGCCCCGTGCCATCATGTTCGCGGTCTGGTTGATTGTGGTGTGCAGCTGTGCTTCGGAGGAATTCTTCGCCTCCTTCTCCCGCTTCGCCTGCTCCTTCTTGCTCACTTTGACCACCGGTGCGGCGGCCTCGGCGGGGGCATCGGGTGCTGTGGAGGGGTTATCGCCCGTGGCGGCAGCGGGGTCGGTTTCGCTCCCGCCAGCGGCCGCGGCGGTTTCGGAGGCGGCGCGACGGCGGGCTTCGCGTTTCTTGATGCGGGCTTCTTCTGCTTTGCGGTCCTGATCGGCGACTTCGCGGAGTCGGGCCGCGACGGTGGAGTGGAAGGAGAATGTCGGGAGCGGTTGGGGTGCGGTGGAGATCGCACTCTTTGGCGAATCGTGCTCGGATGACGGGACTTGGTCCCATGAGCTGCCTGTGATATTCTGCGGAACGACTACCTCGTCTACTCGCTTCCCTTCACCCACGGCGATGTCCGCGAACTCCGGTGGCACACGCCCGTGGTCGCCGTACCGTCTCGCTCGCGCCAGTGCATGTGCTTCGCCTAGTAAACTCCGCAACCGCTCACCGGTCGCAAGGCTGACGAGTGTCAGGAGTTGATCCGCGTGTGAGTTTCGCTCCACGGTATATTCCGGTCGATTGTCCACAGCGGCAATGCCCTCCTTGCCAGCACCGTTCACCATTGTATGAGTCTGCGCTCGGTCTTGTCTTCGATACAGTCCGGTGACGTTCCACTGAACACCATGCTCACGTGCTCGCTTGTCCAGACGCGCGCGCACGCCATTACCCAATAGGAACTGATTGTTCAGATGGTGCTGCATTCGCTCGTTGAGGTCTCTCGCCGCTCGTGCGCGCTTCTCCTGAAGTTCCTTTTCGATGTCCTCCTGCGATCGCGGTCGCTGGTTCAATGTCCCAGCAAATGGGCCATCGGGCTGGCCGCTGAACGACGTCGATTGAGTGAGTAGGTCGAAGCTGTTGCTGGCTGACATGGTACCGCTGCCGAACGACGTGGACTGATTCGATGTGAAACTGGTATTGTTCACGCCATGTCTGTTGTTGAAAGTGCTGTGCAGGTAGTTCTCCTCGTCCTTGATATTTATCCCTGATCCAAATAGCGAGTCGCCAATCTCATCCACTCCCACCCTCTCCTCTTTCTCCTCCTTATTCGGTCGCGGTGGGGGAGGCATCATCTGCGAGCTCTGCGTATGCGCATTCGGCGGGCTCATATGCCTGTTCGGGCCGGCAGCCGGGGTTGGCGGCTGAGATTGCCATGGTGCAGGTTGCGGGTGGTACGGTTGCGGCGTGTTGAAAGCGCTCTGCGGCGAGCTGGCGAAAGTCGATGGGCTAGCCTGGGTGTAGGGAGATTGTGCGCCATGTGGCGCATAAGGGTTGCCATAGCTCATTGGCAGGC
>Ga0268244_10000457_pt1 | contig 17122 bp, 13 predicted proteins | sample AgamicMgSfe_FD_200258 | JGI IMG/M metagenome (GOLD analysis project Ga0268244, IMG submission 200258) | Agave microbial communities from Guanajuato, Mexico - Mg.Sf.e (v2) (version 2) | ecosystem: Host-associated > Plants > Phyllosphere > Phylloplane/Leaf | place: Guanajuato, Mexico | collected... | reverse complement strand
CAAAGATGTCGAGGTAGAGGCGTTGCTTGGATGCTGCGTTTCGCGCTGCAGCAGGACCGTGCGTGGTTTAAAGGGCAAAGTCGTCCAGAGGTGCTGACTGCTGCTGTGAGAGAAGGAAAGGTGCGAGAGATTGCGCTTAAGCCCCCATCCAGCCGGGATGTCCCGGGGCGCAGCCGGCCGAAACGGAAGTAGCGCGCTTTCGGACTAGCGTGGGCCTCCTTTCGCCTCTCCTGTTGCTCGATGAGTATTATTCCAACCCCCAACCACGCTCACTCCTCTCTTTCTCTCCTCTTTCCTACTTCACTTCCCCCCTCACTCCAACCGGCAGCAGTCTGTCTGATACTGTTGAAACCTCTCCCCTCAATCCCGACGCTCCTGCTCACCTACTCTCCGACCCGATGTGACCGTGAGATAGATGATGGATCGTCGGGCCGCCGTATATCATCAATCACGGCTTTCCCGGCCCTTCCCACGGTTCAGGAACCAGGCGCAGGATGTTCGCACTCGCGGAACCGCCTTTCCCGAACGAACACACCCAATGATCGTTCGCGTGATTCACGCAATCCCGTCCCCGGTCAGCGACCAGCCTTCCACGTCCGTCGGCTCCCTGAACGGTGAATAATCGTCGAGTGCGTCACTCGCGGTCCCAAAGCCGAAGAGCCGTTATGATCTCCAGGGTTTCTGGCGAAGTTGTGGCCAGCAAGATTCGGACGAGCCGAAGTCTCTCTCGCTGCTTCTCGAGTTGTGTACGGCGATCGGTGGCCTTTAAGCTTCAATACTACCAGAGAGTAAGTGCCGGGTGGTCGATATCCGTCTAAATAAAAGTTCCGAACGGGTTGGTGAATGGTGATCCGTTGTTGTTTATAGCCAGACGTCTGAGCACTAGTGTTCGCGGGTATGGTGCCTATTCCGCTCTCGCTGGTGTCGTGATATCCTTCCGATGGCGGTGCTAGTGAAGAAGATCTCTTTTTCAATCTCGTGAATCCTCTTCGTGGTCGAGTCGTCTCGTTGCAGACGTGACACAGAAAGGCTCAGGGTGGGAGTCCAGCTCTGCTCAAATCCCAGTGCAAGACGGCGTCGAATCCGTCCGATCTCAGGTATATCCGCAGTGGAAAGCAAAAGTCTCGACCTGTCCCAATGGTGGACTCGGAAGCGTGCTTTTCATCAAGAGTGTCTGTCGGTGCTCTTATCAAAAGCAGAGGTCTGGACTTTGGCACGAGATCTCCTGTAGTATATACATACACGCAAGCACTGAACAGCCCGTCATCATCATCACCACCAACACGTCAACCGGGCCACGAAGAGATTACAACCACGCACAAGCCTCCGCCACCGGTAGGCATGATCCATGCGGAGGGGAAAGCCACACACGTGGAAACCTCTGGTGCCTGCTCATCACACGGCACGCTCCAAGCTTCATCACATCGTCAAGGCACAGCTTCTGCCACGGCCCACCACAACAAAAGCCTCCACCCGCACTACTACAGTATACACACAGCGGGACGTGAGTACTACGGAACAACGACACAGGCAGCCCCGTTACCCCGCAGCCGCGCTAACAGGACGCACGCAACGAGCGAGCGAGCGAGTCAAAAGGCTCATCCCCTAACCTCACAGTCATTGCAGCGAGAGAAACGACGAAGGCCTTGCAAGTTGCTCTTGTTACACACATGTACGGAGTTCCGGCTGCGAAACCGGCCAAACCGTTCGCACCGCTTGATGGATGAACCGTCTGTGCGTGAATCACCCAGCGTTTGCATCGATGTTTGGTCCTTCTTGTCGATGCAACCCTACCTACCTACATGTAGGTAAGTATGTACGTAGAGAAGCCCGCTAGAAGCCTTGGAAGTCCGACGAACCGGATCGGGGACGGAGCTGATGCCATACATGTGACTTGGTATTCACCACGCGCATCGTCTGTTTCAAGACAGAAGGACAGAGAGTGGTCCGCCGGCAGTGCACTGCCCTTGCGCAGGCAGCGCGGAAAGGACAGAAGCCTCCTGATGATGTGGCCTGTGGGTGGAGGTTTCATGTATGTCTATCAAGGTTTCGGCCGACGTTGGATGGAAGAAGGAAGAAGGAAGCGGGAGACGGGGACTCGTGGCTCGTGACTCGTGGGTCACGGGATCTCCATCTACACACTTTCGGCCTTATCCTTCGCCAAATGCAACTCAACCCTCTACACCGCACTCGCGTTTCTCTTTGGATCATGATACATCATTAGCACAAAAATTAGTAAAGAAACTATAAACATATTCGAAATACGTTTTATGAGGGAAAAGATTGTTTTCTTAGACTACATTTGTTGTTTATTACTTTCTTTTAAGATTCTTGTAATTTTTTATATTTTTTTAGGCAACCTATTTTTAAGTTTATTTATTTATATTACTACCTGTTATTATAGGCCTATCTTCTTGTTTAACAATTAATATAGCTAAAGGCTACACCGGAAAATTTCCTAGACCTACTGATGTGCCCTCACTTGCACACCGCGACCGACGGTGCGTGAAACCGCGAGCGCATAGGGTACGGTCCGTAGCTCGCACGATTTCGGACTGCACGCTTCAATCATCACAAAGGCGGACAACATGGTGGTCCAGGCAACATCGCCTTTGTTCAGGGCTCGGGACGGCACCACATGTTTTCAAGACTGACGATCCTGGGTCGCAAGACGACAGTTTGGCTCCACCGCACGGCAATCTCGCCGCTGGTCTCCCTTCCTCTGTCGCGACGGTGCAGTCTATCGCGCTTTCTGAGTCTTGACCAACAAGGAAACCACCTGATTCACGCAGTGAACACGGTCCACATATACTGAACCCGGGAACTGATTCTTCCACAACTTCCTCTTCTGTGAGACTTGCGACTGTCGATCCACCCTTCCCATTGCCCGTGCTTGCTTCTTTGCTACGTCCCCTTCTGGCTGAATTCGACCGAATGACGATGTCTCGTGATGACAACCGCAAGGGCTATGTAAGCTACAGAGGAGATTGCATGGCCCTCTCCGTGGCTGCAGAGGCTGTCGTTAGCGACGAGGTGGGACTGACCCACCGTGATGAGCCCCTTCTGTGCCCAAGCGGCAAGTCTGAGCCCGACCTTCGAGAAGTTCCAGCACGAGTTCTACGTTGCGGTCTGAGCGGTCACTCATGGGCCATGGCCCGTGGTCATGGGCGCCATCACTTCACGAGCCATGGCCCATGCGGTCTGAGCTCCTTCGACGTCGACCTGATGAGTCTTCCCAACAAGCATTCAGCCGTTGCCAGAGATGTTCCAGAATTGACGAAGTCAAACTAGCCTTACGGTCATAGACTGACAAGCGAACCGTATGAGATACGCTTGTCCAGCAGCGTAGTGTTGACCTTCGCTACCAAAAAGCTTCAAAGCACACGCGCCGACGGAGCGATGGGATCAATGAGCGAGTCGGGCAGGTCTTGGACTCTTAGCCCCTTGGGCCTTGGATGTCGCTGCTCCAGGGCATTGCACAGTCACTCTGCAAGGTGTCGCTTGCGGGTCCGAGATCAGGCTGCCAGGCTCTACGCCCTATGATCCATCTCGTGAGTCGTGAACCTTGAAGCTCGAGCTCTTCTCCCGAAGCAAAGCCATCAGATCTCGCGCGGCTGTTGCGAGGCTGCGGTCACAGCCCCGAGTACTCCGTGCACTTGTCGTCAGCGCAATCTCGCTACATGTAGGGCGCATCGGCTCGTCTGAGCTTTTTTAGAGTGCTTCGGTTCATTCTCCAAAGCGTTTCTAGCGGCGACAGGGAGGTTGCACTTCAAATTGCTAGGTGAAACAAGCCCCGTGGGTCCGGGCGTCCTTCATTATTACATAGTAGCATCTCTGCAAGGCTGCTGTATTACGAAGGATGATCGGGGTACAATCAGGGAACCGACATCACCCTTCCTCCTTAAAGAAGGTCTTCTTCTCTAGCCTCGATTGAGATCGATACGTGCAGCGTCGTCCCACTTGTTCGACATAACAAAGCCATTGTTGTCGTGTTGGCGGCCAGTGACGGAGTGAAGTGCACGCAACGGACGTCCTTGGCCTTGTTGGAGTTCGATTCGTAGAGCGCCTTGTCTTATTTGGTGCGTTCCGCAGTACGGTGGTTTGGATTATGAGTGAACGACTGGGGCAGAAACTCGGGGCAGATACTTAAAGCGGGATCGGTTGTCCAGCATGGCTCTGTGCCGTGGGATGCGCTGGCTCACTCGGGCCGCTGACACTGTGTCGCAAACGAACCATACCAACATCGACATGATGAGAGTGACGAGTTAGAGAGCGCTTTGTAGAAGTACAGTACATGCCCGTTCCGTGCATGTTCGGGTTGCCGGAGCCCGGCGGGCACCGAGGAACGTCGGGCAACAAAGTCGAATTCTCGCCGACCCAAAAAGGTGATGCTAGAACTTCAACCCCACCACATCTCAATGTACGCGACTATGTCACCTAAACGCAACTGTGTCCCCCTCTGCTGCCCTCCCTCCCTCACTTACGGTGGCCGTACAGCTCGAACGCTCTCGCAACCGCCTTGAACTCTTGTCCACCATAAGCCCAGCGCACCTCCAACAACCCTGATCCGAAGGCCCACACCATCTGCTCGCCTGGCTCATCCTCGCATGTGGACACCGTCATGGCCGACACGAACGGAGAGATGAGCTTCGACAGCATACCCGACGCCGTCGAGGCATTCGGTAAGCGACTCTCCACTTCCTCCAACGCCAGCCAATCCCTAACCGTCAAACCCCCACAGCGCACGGCGAATTCCTCGTCGTCCTCGACTCCCCGCACCGCGAGAACGAAGGCGACCTCATCATCGCCGCCTCGGACTTCACGCCCGCGAAAGCCGCCTTCCTCATCCGCCACTCGTCCGGCTACGTCTGCGCGCCCATCACCCCGCCGCTGGCCGCGAAGCTCGAGCTGCCGCAGATGGTCGGCCACAACGCGGATCCGAACCGGACGGCGTACACGATCACCATCGACGCGGCCGAGGGCGTCACGACGGGCATCAGCGCGCAGGACCGGAGTCTGACGTGCCGGAAACTGGCGGAGCCGTCGGTGCAGAGGGATACGTTCCGGCGGCCGGGACACGTGGTGCCTTTGCAGGCGCGCGAGGGCGGGGTGCGGGCGAGAGCGGGGCATACGGAGGCGGCGATTGATCTCTGTCGGTTGGCGGGGAAGGAGTTGGTGGGTGTGATTGCGGAGCTGGTTGAGAATGGTGAGCCGGTGGACGGTCGGGCCGAGATGGCGGGTGAGTTTGGGATGATGAGGAGGGATGGTTGCATCGCTTTCGCGAAGAGGTACGGGCTGAAGGTCGTCACGATTGAGGATTTGGTGCGGCATCTGGAGTCGAATGGGAAAGGGAAGGGATGAGGGCTGCATTGAGTTGAGAGGCTGATGAGGAGCTGACTCGACATTGGGCACGCATGCCAGGGTGAGCGATTGGGAGCTCGTAGGCCAGCTGGGTGGTATTCCTGGGCTCTCTGAGATAGATTTTCACGTATAATATGGCGAAGCTGATACTTTCTCATGAACTGACTAGCATATTGCCACGGAGTACAGTCATTGAGCGAGAACTTCAAGAAAGCGCATGGCGCCAAGAGACGTGTTTGATCGATTTCCATTCTGTGGTGCTCGAGAGAAACGGCGCGTTACGATTCCGCTAACGAAATCAGGTGACGACGAGCGTAGTCGTAGCGACGGCGAGGGCATCTATTCTTTGTACACACACCCGTCCACCCATTTACCCAGCAAGCAGGCAAGTCCTTCGCTCCTCAAGCACGTGCAACCGTTAGCCACCCCCGCTACATACGCTCTTTGCCAAGCTCCGCGGACCACTGCAGAGGCATCACCCGCGCTCCTCTTCACGGAGATTGTGAGTGCATCTTGTCGCAGCGAGGATCGGACAGCTGCTGGATGGAAGGGACGGCAGCCACGGCCTCGGCCGTTGAGTATGGTCAGACGGGCGTTGAGACCGGACGCCGTTGCAGTCAAGCCAACACAAGCGGTCCAGTTCATGGGATGTGACCGAGCACCACTCATCGCGGCACGCAACCTCCTGCATCACCGATGCGACACCGAAAAACTCCTCGCAGGGACGACGGCCTCCAGATCCGACCTCTTGTGGCCGCCGCGCAGGGAGTTGCTGCGGCTGACGGGCACGCTGCCGAACCCTCTCATCTCCGACACCCTTCTCGCCTGCGCACCAGCCGAGATGGAGTTCGCCCTCGACTGCGCCGGCGACGCGGCGCGCGAGATGGCTTCGGCCCTCGCCTCCTTCCGCTCGCCACGCTTCGAGGACAGCGTCTGGGCGTACGGGCTCCGGGCCCGGAACCACTCGCCCCAGACGTAGAAGACGTAGATGGGCAGGATGATGGGGATGGAGATGCCGGCGAGGATCTCGGTGGGGATGACGAGCTGCCAGTTGGTGCCGTGCACGATGTTCTCGTACAGCGGCGTCGCGTACACGGCCGCGATGCCCGCCAGCAGGTCCCGACAGAAGCCGTTCCCGCCCGTGGCGGACGCCGCGTACGGCCCGTAGGCGGCCACCATGTAGTCGATCGTGGCCATGTAGATGGCGAAGTTGGCGATGCCGATGAGGCAGGTGAAGAAGAGGGGCGCGATCCAGTGCACGGGCGGGCCGAGCGAGCAGAAGCCGAAGTCGAGCAGGCCGATGAATTCTAGAGGGGCGAGCCACAGGAGCAGTTGGAGCCGCTGCTCGGGTCGGATGGCGTCGGCGTCGCCGTTCATCTGTCTGCGGTCGCGACGGTAGACCGGCAGGAACAGGGCGTAGGCGATGAAGTAGCCGACGAGGAGGCTGGGATATCATCAGCTTCGGTACGGCTCAGACGAGATTGTAGGATGAGACTCACGGGATGAAGGCCAGTCCTTTCTGTACCACGCTGAAGTCCCACTTGTCCAAGACGGGACCGAAAGAGTCCAGGCCGGTGAAGATGAGCGCGTCACTGAAGCCGGACAGCAGCGACAGACACGTGACGATGGGCTCCTTCAGCAGGAACTTGTACGGGCGCCACATGAGCGAGACGGACTCGCGGAAGCTGACGCGCTGCCAGAAGTTGCCCTTCGCCTCGTTCGGACCGCACACGTGCTCGCCGATGGCCCGGCGCCGCTTGGCCTCCTTGTCCAGCAGGATGTCGGCTCGCGTCTCCGGGACGAAGAGATGGATGGCCTGGACGACGGCGCCGAAGATGAGCGAGATCCAGAACACCCACGGCCAGTCGAGGTACTCGGTGATGAAGCCGCCGGCAATGGGCGCGACGACCGAGCCGGCGCATGACGACAGCACCACGTACGCCACGGCGTACTGCTGGTACGCCGGCTCCCACATATCGGCCACCATGCCGAGCGTGACGGACCCACCGGCGGAAGACAGACCACCGAGGAGACGGAAGCCAGAGACGGTCCAGAAGTTCGGGGCGAGGGCGCACGGGATCTGCCACAGGTTGACGAGGAACAGCGAGCCCTGCAGCACCCACTTCCGGCCGAGCTCCTCGGACCAGGGCGCCCAGAGCTCGCAGCCGAAGGCGTAGGCGACGAGGAAGACCATCTGGCCCAGGCGCGCCGTCTTGCCCTCGATGGCGAAGTGTCCGGTCATGCCCGGGACGGCGCTGGCGTAGATGGCGGCGTTGAAGTTCATGCTGATCTGGACGAGGAAGATGCAGGTCAGGATGAGCCACTTCTTCCTGGTGGAGAAGCGGAAGCCCAGGCGCTCGTAGGCGTCTTCCTCGGTCAGGATCTTGCGGCCGTGGTCGTCGTGGGTCCGGCGCTCGGCGACCTCCTCGACGACGACCACGTCCTTTTCGCCTGGAGGCTGGCGGAGCGGGACGTTGTCCGAGAGGACGGAAGCTCGGTTGAGCTGAGACATGTTGGTCTTCGGATGGGGATGTTGGTGGATGTCTGATGGATTCAATCTGATCGGCTTGTGTATGGTGCTTTCGTCTGGTGCGTGACGAGAGTGTTGGAGTGGGAAGGAGAGGAGAATATGAGGATGTACAGCTTTACTTATACAACACCTGCGTACTTGCTAAAACTCTATTGCGACTGCGCGACTTTATTCGCGTGGTACATCCATCGTGGGTTCCATCCCATCTTCCTCCCTGCCCCAACTTCTCCCCCTCGTCCTCCACGTCCCACCCCCGGAGCACAAGAAGGTACTACGCGCGTGAGAAGGGCACGACGCCTGGCCAGTGCAAGACTCTCGTCATTCTCCATCGCATTGAGCGCGTCGTGACGTGTGTGGGAGGTCTTCAGTGTGCCATGGAAAGTGAGAATACCGTAATGTCCTCGTGGAAGCAGCATTAGAGTTTGCGCGCACCCACGATTGTCAAAAATCCCTAAAGACGGAAATCGGAAATCCAGCCAAGCTAAGCCCCTTTAATCAAATGTCTTCACTTCACTCTGATCCCGAACTTCGTCTTTCATGCGCTGCTTTTGGCTAGTCCATCTGTCGAGTCGAGCCAAGTGATGATTGATGAATGGGTCAGACTCAGAAGATGTAAAATCGCGCTTCGTTACTCGTTCCAGGAGCGGCTAGTATGGCGCTCATCGTGAGGACATGTGGTCGTCACGTCCTACGTAGTTCGAGCTCGCATGTATGCAATCATGACGGGTCGAGTATGTGTCGAACTTTTCAACTCATGGTCGACACCCTCTTGGCCATCCCGTGACTCCAGTCCGAGAGATCTGGACTTTTCAGTCCAAGGAGATGCGCGCATGTTGGATCGGAGATGTAGGCGATTAAGGTAGTAGACTGTCATCTCATTATTCGTCGTCATGGCCCTGCGACCGCCCCTCCATCTCCAGCGCCGCAGATGTGTAGCTTGACCGAATCGCCAAAGCCTGAGCACAGGCATAGCTTGGATGCAATACTCGCTCAGCCTTCACCGGACAGAGACAGGCGCACGCGCCGATGCACGTGAACGCAGGTGAGCTCCAAGATCTCATCCGCATGCGCAGGGGTATGACCGCGGGCCGTCTCCTTGAAAATCTGATTCAGATCGTGCACGACGCCCTCGGTGACGAGCTCGACCCGGCAGCCGCGGGTCCTGCTCGCCTCCACGGCCATGAGGAGCACGGGCTTCATCCAATCCGCCCCCTCGGCGTCGTCCGTGTCCCGGATGCGGGCTTGCATGGGATAATTGGTCTGCAGGACGAGGTACAGACTCTGCAAACCCGTCATCTCCTTGGTGAAGAACTCGAAGAGATCGCTCCAGTCGCGGCGGGAGCGGGAGTTGAGGGATGGGTGGTGGGGAATCCGGAAGTACCAGCGGAAATGCCGGATGCTGTGCAAGCGTTGCGGCGGGACCATGACTTTGAGGAAGCGCATGGCTGCTGCGTTGCGGGAGAACTCGAACGTGTTGGCGCTGTAGAGGGTGTGGATCGCTTCGGTGTAGATACGACGACACGTCACCAGCAATGGCAGTAGACCCGTCGCCTGCTGGTGCTCTTGGCGGGGAGCTGACGACGGTCGTTGGCTAGACAGGGCGTGGCACTGGTGGTTGGCGTCGTTGATCGCATCTGGCTGTCGGCAGATGTAGAGCAGGATGCGGCTGTGCATGTTCTGCGCATCGAGATGGAACACCATCCCGCCCAGCACCAGGTCGTACACGATCATGCGGACGTCGATGGGGAGCTTGGAGATGAACAGGGACTCTCGTTGGTCGAGAGTCCGTTGTTCCGCCTCACCGGCCGAGAATACCTGGAATCGGTCCCAGAATGAAGCCTCGATCGGGTCCAGCGGTGCTGTCAGCGTACGCTGTCGCTTCGGCGGCGCCGCGTGCAGGTACGTTCCGAACGGGAGTCCTCGGATGGGCTCCACGAATTTGTTCGCCCATTGCACGGACGGGTTGAACTGTACCCAGGCCTTCAAGGCCGCGTCGCCCAAAGAGCCTGGATGTGTATGTTAGTGGACATCGCGCATCACCCGCTTGATGGGCATCCCTACCGAAATCAACCATGCTGTCAATCGGTTCCTGGATGAATGGTGCGCCGATGTAGGGACTCAACAAGCCATCACGCAGCTAAATATGCGACTGAGCGGCCTCTCAGAGACGTGGGTAGCGAGACAAAACATCCCCGAGGCGGCGCAAGCAGTCAATCAAAGTCTGTCCGGCATCCTCACATGCTCTCAGCTCTGTTGCGGCCTTGTTTGTCATCGTAAGCACGAATGGTGTGCTCGTGCTGAGGCAAAGCGGCTGGGGTGGTGGGTGGGTGGCGCACCGAGGCTTTCCATCTTTTGGGGACCCCGTGACTTCAGTTCCCTTGTTGTATCATACAACACAGAAATATACCACCATACGGGCATTATTCCAACAGGAGTATACAAAGCGATCGTCCGAGCATTTCATAAGAGCAACCATCACACGTGGGGCGGCGTTGGTTGTTTAGTTTCGTTGATACCAGAGCCGGTCCAGGGTTGTGCCTTGTGATCGCTACAACGACTGGGCCCAAAGGCCGAGTTACATAGTAGGTGTTCTGAAGCGACGAGGTGACAATGACGAACGAACACTGCAGGCTGCGAACCATCGGGCTGCCATTGTCTCGAGCCGAGCTAACGATTTCACATGACAGACACTTGTTGCACGCTGACGCTGCGCATTGGAAGGCTAGATATCAAACGTATGTACAAGACTACAGACCGTCGAACTCGCTTCACGCAGCAATGCCGTGCTTCTTGTGGATGTCAATAACCTTCTGAACCTCTTCATAACTGCCCATGAAAATCCCACTGCGGTCGTGGATATGTTCCGGCACGACCTCCATCATCCGCTGCATCTTGCTGTTGACCGCTTGGCCGCCGGCTGTGGAAATGTCAGCGAGTCATCCACTCATGAACGTATGACGAAGAACACGGCCTACCGTTCTCGAACACCATGGCCATCGGCGCGCACTCGTACAGGATCCGGAGCTTGCCCTTGGGGCTCTTCTTGTCGGCCGGGTAGGCGAAGATGCCGCCGTACAGCAGCGTGCGGTAGGCGTCGGCGACCATGGACCCGATGTACCGCGCGGAGTAGGGCTTCTCGGCCTGCTTCAGGCTGTTGCACCACTCCAGCACGGGCTCGTCCCAGTACTTGCTGTTGCCCTCGTTGCAGCTGTAGATGCCGCGCTTCTTCGGCATCTGCATGTTCGGGTGGGTCAGGATGAACTCGCCGAGGGCGTTGTCCATGGTGAACCCGTTGACCGGCCCGTCCTTCATCGTCATCACCAGCTGCGCCGACGCGCCGTACATGGTGAAGCCCGCCGCGACGAGGTCGGTGCCTGGGTGCAGCAGGTCTTCCTTCGTGCCCTTGGCGCCCTCGGGCAGCTTGAAGATGGCGAAGATCGTGCCGACGGAGACGCCGGCGTCGAGGTTGCTGCTGCCGTCGATCGGGTCGCAGGCGACGGCGTATCGGGCGTGGGGGTTGTCGAAGTAGATGGGATCCTCCTCCTCTTCGGAGACTAGGACGCGCACGCGGCCGGAAGACCGCATGGCCGCGATGAAGAGGTCGTTCCCGATGACATCGAGCTTTTTCTGGTCGTCTCCTGTCGTGTTGGATGACCCAGCGAGCCCGCCGAGGTTGATCAGGGAGGCTCGTCGGATGTAGTACGCGATCGACTTGAAGGAGAATTGGAGGGCGTGGCAGAGTAATCTGTGAGCCGAGAAGCCCATTGTCAGCACCGCTTCCACCAGTCATCGCGGAACGCCGTCCCCGCAACGTACGTGAAATCTCCCGTGGCCTCCTTGTGCTTCGTCTGCTCTTCGTTCAGGAACCTCGTGAGCGTGACAATCTCCGTGTTGATCTGCTCCGCACCCGCTGGACCGGCCTCGCCGCTTCCGTTGCCATTCATCGTCGTTGGATTCCGAGAAGTAAGAATCGGTGGTAAGGGCGACTATCCGAGGCTGCAGTACAGCACGTCCAAGAGTCAACCTTGAAGAGGGAATTTGCGTCTGATGGAGCTCGTGATGACACAGAAGTGGAGTAAAAGTAGATTATGCTGGCGTTAGGTGCTTGGAGCTGCTGTGACGGGGGGATGTTGTAGACCAGAACAGGACGTTTGTCACACTTACCTGGCTGGAGGGGATGGGTGTTTATTAGTATACCGCGCGCAAACGATACCAACCATGCCGCGGCAATGTATTTGGGCATTGCCGTCCATGCGGTGATGAGAGAGAGAGGTTGGCTTTGGAGGGGCCACGCGGGGTCACTTTGTCCGTAATTTGCCGGTTCCACCTCTCCACGTGACCATCTTGGAACAACACACGTACCCGGAGTACCCAATGTGGATTGCCAACCGGGACGTGAGCTCGTGATGAACCGGAACGCCATTCGTTTTCGAGGAGAGCGGGTTCCGCAAAATTCCGACCTGCCGCTGTATGCGCTCGTCAGACGAGACGTGAAGATTATGGCAACTATCCCGTTCACACTGTTCCAGCCTCATAGTCACCGAGTCCAAAGTCGTCAACGTGATTCATCATCACATGGTCACTGTGAGTCTGTGACCACGTGACAGTGCCTGCCCAGACTGGGGACTCGAACTTGTCCGAAAGCGGAAGGTACAGCGGACGCGTTCCAGCGACGCATGCCCCGCCAACATCGAATCTGAATAATTGCAACAATACACACCACAACACATCCACGTCGTGAACGTCCCCTCGTCTCCCCTGCCCCTTCCTGTCTCGCTTCCTCCTTTGACGGACCTTTCCAATACCCTCACACTTCCCAGCCTTCATAGGCCTCCGAACGACACTCTCAATGGCGACTTCATCGCACGCCCCATTCCCAGCCCGGCCGTACACGTCCGGTCTCGGGCGCACGGGCGGAGGACAGACGAGCTTCGGCCAGCCCAACACGATGTACAACGCCGGACAGACGCCGCTCAATGCGCCGCCGCAGAACCCCAGCGGCTTCGGCACCGCCGGCGCATCCGGCGCGACAACGGCACAGCAGCGGGAAGCACAGCGACTCGAGCGCGAACGGCACGAACGCGCGGAGCGCGAGAGACGGGAGGCGGAGGAACGAGGGGTGCTGGAGTCGTTGAGCGAAGAGCAGAGGGAGGAGGTGAATGAAGCTGTAGGTTCCATTCAGACACCCTTCAGCACCAGTAAGTATGAGAATAGTACACTGACGCTACTGCAATACCTAGTTCTCCCTGTTCGACCTCGACAAAGACAACCACGTCGACTACCACGAGCTCAAAGTCGCGCTGAAAGCCCTCGGCTTCGACCTCCCCAAATCCGAAATCCTCTCCATCCTGCAAACCCACGGCGTGCCCGCCTCCTCCCTCAACCCCTCCGGCAAAGCACCCGCCCCGAACAACACCAACAACCTCGGGCCCGGCGACCGCCCTTCCTTCACCGGCCCCTCCCGCCTCCTGCTCTCGCACTCCGCCTTCCAGCACGTCGCCGCCCAGCGCATCCACACCCGCGAGCCGCAAGACGAGATCCTGCGCGCCTTCGACCTGTTCGACGCGGACGGTAAGGGCATCATCCGCCTGGAGGACCTGCGCCGGGTGGCGAGGGAGTTGGGCGAAGGGTTGCAGGAGGAGGAGTTGCAGGCCATGATCGACGAGTTTGACGTGAGGAATGAGGGGGGCATTGGGAGGGAGGAGTTTCTGGGGATATGTTTGGGATGAGAGACGAGGAGGTTTCGGATTACTGGATGTCGCTGTTAGGTTGTGTTCATTGATTGTGACCGGATTGGATGGACTGGCATGGGGTGCAGTGTCAGGGCTACTTGGGATTTATTCAGCGTTGGTGTTCTTGGCGCTACCCATGTGCTGCTTTCGTTTGACGGCATAAGTTACGGCGTGAGCGAGCGCAAAGGCGACGAATGGGGTGTGGTGAATGAGTAATACGAATGCCACAAACTTTCCAAGGTTGTCGGGCATGTTGGTGAGATTTGCGAATTTATTTTAGGGCACTGGGTCAACCACTCCGCTATTGTTCCAAGCAAGTTTTCGGCAATCAAGTAGTTCCGGTACGCATGTGAGCGACGAATGCGAAGTTGGCCCCAGCACTGTGATCGCGTCAACGCCGCTCACCATAGCGATCCAGGGCTCATGTACCAGTGGTAGCCGTAGCTAGAAGCTGAGACACTCTAATGATCTCACCGCCACCGCTGTAATGCAGTAGCAAGCATGATCACAACGTTCTGCTTGATGATGCCTGCAGCATGGTTAGCCACCATTGAAAACTCATAGGGAGAACTATGCGAGATGCGGAAGCAGGAAGTGATATCAGTACACAAGGCCTTGTCAGAGGCCATCTCATCAATGCGAACTTGTCGCTATGTCGACCGTCGTGAGATAGTTGTAAATATCATCAAATAGATGCAGAGCGGGCGTGGGCAGAAAGGGGTGGTTGCGGGAAACACTCGACGTACCTCAGAAGACAGTCTCGATCATCAAGAGCTCGAGATGTAGGCGCTCAGTGAACGCGAGACTATCGTCGTAAGTCCCAGAGCATCGGTGAGAGGCCATCAGTGCGGCTGAGCAGTCATGTCGACGAAGTAGAGCACCAGCATCGTGGTAACACATCATGACGCAGGCGGCCTGATAGACGGACATGTGGGAGCGCATGTGTCACAAGGCGTGGACGATGAGTACCTGATGTTGGTCAGCGTCAGTGAATGGCGTCAGAGCGACGGCAGGTGGATAAAAGGTCGAGCATCGAAGGTCAGTGGGTGTAAGTATCGTCTTTGCAGACCGGTCAAGGCAGCTTGGACATATGCTTGTCGTTTGTGTTGTATCATCACAGTAGTGGAAACAGTGATGGATGAGAACATACCTGTATCATTGATATTCGGCGGTGCAAGACAGCCCGGGAGAAGCTCGTAGTACCATTCGGTCCTTCACTGGTGTTAGTTGATGTTGTATCAAGTGCCGAGTGGTAAAGACGCGTGAGGCCAGCAGGAAAAGATCAGTTATGGCATGAATGGTAAAAATAAAAAAGGTTGTCTGCATCGGCGAAACCGAATGAGACTCGTCATCAGAAATCATCATGTCAAGAGGCGGGAAGAAGGGTTAGAGAACAGAATTTGAGGCGTACCTGTAGTAAATGTATATTGCGCAGGCAATCGGTTGTGAAATGGGTGGAGTCACAACAGGAGCTCACGTCCGAGCAGTGCGCACACTGAATGTTTCGGATTATGTCCTGGTTGCCATCAGCCACTAGTTGAGAGATGTTGGTCCAGGGCGGGGGCTGGGCAAGGATCAAAGTCAGTGGACGAGGTTTTCTAGGCCTGTCACAGGATGGCATATCGGCTCATGTAATGTTTTCGGAGCCCAGTGCCAATTCATCATATGAAGAGGCAAAATCCGTGGCAAGGTAAGGGCAGGCCTACCTGGAGCATTTCATTGTCCGTCACGGGTATCAGCCGACCCTGGTGCGTTCTCGGTGAAGATACCAAGGATGGTGTCCAAGATTGACTTAGACCACATCTAGAAACGAGCATGCTCGGAAGGGCGCGGTCTGTTCAGAATCCGAAAGGGCACGTGTCGGGCGATATCGGCATGCAACGCGTTCCGCTACCATACCAGTGTCGCTTGTTGGAGATGCCCTTCAAACACGTCAGCGAGATCGCACGCGAAGGGTGTTTCACATGGTCAAGGAGAAGAGGAGAATCAGAAATAGCCGTTTGTTGTCGCCATCGACCGGTAGGCCTCGGCCGGTAATTCCATTTTGCGTATAAAGTAAAGATTGTTCATCATTGCATCGTTACGAGAAAGTAGGAAGGTTCACGTACCATGAGTGATTCGGCGACGCTGGCTCGGTCCCAGTCAACGCGTCTGGAGTTCCGACTGTTGGCTGCATGTAGTGACAGGACTGGCCTGCTAAGCTCGGTCAGTACCAGGTGGTGATGGTGTCGAATGGCGAAACGGCAGCGTGGAAGAATACGCGATCAGACTGACGTAGCAATTGCAGTTTCAGTCCTCGAAGGAGGTCAAAGACTCTAGTTTGATTGCGGTTGTGCGATTTCATCAAGGAATGGAAAGATGCTAGAGTGGTTTGTACGTACCCATTCTCCTTCTCGGTGGTCACCGGAGTAGGGCATTCGGAATATCCGCCATTGCTGACCGTCCTTTGTGATTGTAGCGCACCATGGAGACTGGTGATGTCGAGTTCGATGGATACATGTAGTGAAGGTAGTGAGAGGAGGTGGAAGAGACGAAATTTGCGACTTTGCTATGCCACCGGCAGAACTTCGCCGCTTGGCGTTCCAACTTCTGCCTCAGGCTCGGGGCTGAGAGACGTCTACACTTGCTAGTTGTGCAGGACGCCACTCGAGGCAAAAGAAGGGAAGGGCACGCCGCAGGTTCTCGTGATTCAAAGTGCCGACAATAGGTATACATGTGTGATCGCCCGTCCGATGCGAAGCTGGAATGCGCGTCAAGTATTCAGCCCTCAAGCTAGCCGACGGCGAGGACGACATGGAAAGACTAGCTTCCAACGACCCCTGGCCCGGTGCCGGCAACAACAACAAGATACTGTACCAGGCTACGACGGACGAGAATGGACCTTCGCGGAATTCTATGGGTACTGGAGGGTCACCGACTGATCATCCAGCGACTCCGCCTTCACATGTGTATCGGAGACGCTTTCTGGGACTTGCCCAACTCTCTCTACTTAATCTTGTAGTCAGCTGGGACTGGCTCACCTTCGCAGCGGTATCGACGACGTCTGCAGAGTACTTCGGCGTCAGCGAGAGTGCGATTAATTGGTTGAGTACTGGCTTTCTGTTCGCTTTCGTCGCTGCGTCTCCACTTGTCATATGGACCTTGAATAAAGGCGGCCCGAAGACGTCAATCTTGGTGGCGAGCTTACTGTTGCTCGTTGGAAGCTTGGTCAGATATGCCGGTACTCGGGCTACAGGAGGCCATTTTGGCGTCGTCATGTTTGGGCAAATCCTTATTGGCATTGCGCAGCCCTTCGTTCTGGCTGCTCCGACAAGATACAGCAATCTGTGGTTCTCGGACATGGGACGTGTGGCTGCTACAGCGGTTGCCTCCCTGGCGAATCCATTGGGAGGCGCTTTGGGACAATTGGTCGGACCACTCTGGGCCACGAGCGCCACTCAGATACCGAGCATGGTATTGTACACTACCATCATCTCCGTTGTGGTCGCGCTACCGGCGC
>Ga0268244_10000454_pt1 | contig 17204 bp, 21 predicted proteins | sample AgamicMgSfe_FD_200258 | JGI IMG/M metagenome (GOLD analysis project Ga0268244, IMG submission 200258) | Agave microbial communities from Guanajuato, Mexico - Mg.Sf.e (v2) (version 2) | ecosystem: Host-associated > Plants > Phyllosphere > Phylloplane/Leaf | place: Guanajuato, Mexico | collected... | reverse complement strand
GCTACGGCCTCTCGAACTTCCACTTTCGGCACTGCTGCCTCATCGCTCTTCTTCGGCACCGCGGGCGAACGTCCGCGCTTGACTGGTGTGTTATCGATGTGTTTCTGCAATGGAAGCGAGTGTCGGCGCTTGACTGGCGTATCGTCATCCTGTTCGTGCAACGGAGGTGAGTGTTCGCGCTTGACTAGCGTTTTGTGGACGTGTCGGTGTGGCGATTCGCACACAATCACTCGAAGATCCTTCGCCTGTAAGTCCAGCGTTGGCTCGCTAGCGAGGCGGGTGTTGACATTGCTGGTAGGTTGTCGGACCGTCACAGCCGCACGCGTTGGCGACTCCGATGCGTGTGTAGGCGATGCGTCCGTCCAGGCACCCTTCGGCTTCTTTGGTGTGCGGGTTCCGACTGCTGGGACGAAAGAGGTGGGAGAGTGGGAGAAGTCTAGCTCCGGAATCTGAAGCGAGGACATCGCGGCGATGCGACCGTGATGTTGTTGTTGTTGTTGGGTTTGCCTGTCATGGTGCTACGGAGGAGCGAGTGTGTGATTCAGAAGGTTAGTGATTCCGCTTTATGCGGTCACAGATGAAGTGACGTTCAATCTCAGGTGTTGGGGGGTTAGAAAATGCAAAGCGGGCTTCACGCAAGTTGCCGCCACGAAGACATCCATTCTCATGCCAACTGATCGCCTTGCAGATTTGCCCACCAGATTCTTCTAGAATGAGAGGTTTTTGTGCGCGCTTCCTCGAACACCCAACACGAGTGACGACCATTCCGTCGTTCTGGGAGGAAGTTGCTAACGATCGATACCGTCCACAGACATTACCGTACATCCGCAGAGCGGGAGTCGCAGAGCGGAGGGTTCCCATCTGGCATACCTCACTACAGCATCACCAAATGAGTCACTTGAGTTCTTGCGATGGACGTATCTGTCCTGCATGGCAGTCGGGAACCCGTCTAACGGACATCTCGCGGGGGTGGGCAATCTGACCAGTGCAGAAGGAAGGACGCTGTCGCAGGCGAAGTGTGCATTGTCCATGAACCGGATGAGCCCCCTTCCAGGACTCAAGTGATGCGGGAGCGCTTGATCGGAGTTTGGTAGTTAGAGATTTCAGTTCAAGCGGTGGTATAGGCAGGCATTGGTACAGTCCGATCGGCGCGGGATTGAGCGAGGTCCAGACGGACTCTTACGGTAGCTTGGTATACGCCACTACATCCGTGTAGTCACGAAACTCCATTTTAGGTTGCAAATACGCATTCGAGGAACCCGGGAATGTTTTGGGTGAAGTGAAGTCAGAAGACCCTTGATAAGTTGACGGCGTGCTGCCACCGACCTCGGCCTCCATGTGGTGTGCACCTCTAAGGCTCTAACGTGATGTCGCAATTGGCCATGTCATTCCTCGAATTCATCGTTAAAGTTTACTGCAACATCCCTAACCCTTCACATGCTGTTGACCTAGCTGGCGACTGTACCAACATCACTTACCTGCGGCCTTTACGGCTATACACTGTCTCTGGCGTGCACAGAGACACACCATCAAGATATACACCATGCCGGACTTCCCGGCCCACGCCTCGCCGGCGTTCGCACCCATAGCCTCCCCTCGCCCTCACTACCGCGACCGATCGGTCTCCGAGCTTAGGCTCCATGAAGAGTCACCGGCGCATGCACCCCCGCCACTCGTCAGTCCCGCCATCACGCCGCCGGACACGCCCTTCCAAGATGGAGGACAACGATACGACCGGCAACCGAGGAGCATTCCCGTCGCATCACCAACTCAAGAAGGGGAGAATGCGGACAAACCGACGCTTCTGCAGGAGCTCCCCGAGGTCACCTGCGAGGTCAGGGCCCGCATACCGACCACAACCGGCCAGGAGATGTTCCTGCATCTGTACCACAACAGTGCAGACAACAAGGAGCACCTTGCTATCGTCTTCGGGCCGCACATCAGAAGTCGGAGTCTGGACGCGCCGAGGCCGGGTGAGACGGAGAGAGATCGCATGATTCGAGGCGCGTACGTCGGGACGCTATATCCTGGGAGAACGAGCAGCAGACTCGACCAGATCAGAAAGGACGCGGGCGTGTCGTCGCGGCCATCCGCGAGCTATCTGACTCACTTGAACGGACCGGCGCAATCCCCGCCCTCACCCTCGCAGTCCTCCGAGAGCTCGGTGGGATCCGAAGCAGACTCGTGTTACCACCCTGGCCTCGGCCCGCCGTTGGTCAGAATACATTCGGAGTGTTATACAGGCGAGACGGTGTGGTCTGCGCGCTGCGATTGCGGCGAACAACTCGACGAGGCGGCTCGGTTGATGTCCCTCCCCGCTCCCACACCCGCTTCGACGCCGGGAAGCGAGGTGTCAGAGCACGCAGCGCACGACGACGACAGACTCCCCTCGTGCGGCGGCGTGATTCTCTATCTGCGACAGGAAGGACGAGGGATCGGTCTGCTGTCGAAACTCAAAGCCTACAACCTGCAGGATCTCGGTCACGACACGATGGAAGCGAATCTACTCCTCCGGCATCCCGGTGACGCGCGCTCGTACGGCTTGGCCACGGCCATGCTCCTCGATCTCGGGCTCGGAGGTGACAGAGGGATCAAACTGCTCACCAACAACCCGGAAAAGGTCCGAGCGGTCGAGGGCCCGAATCGGGAGATCCGGGTGGTGGAGAGGGTGCCCATGATCCCACTCGCGTGGAAGACGGGAGGCAAAGAGGGCGTGCAGGGTCCCGAGGTGGAGAAGTACATCTCGACGAAGATTGAGAAGTTCAAGCATATGTTCAGTAGTGGGTGAGGGGGGGGAGATTGTCGTGCACACGAGATGATATACCCACAAACCTCCGCCCGTCACGGACATGATCAGAATGGCCAAACACGGCCCCGCGAGACCTCACGGATTTTGCGACCCATCTGCGGGAGCAAACCGCTTTCGAGCGGATCTAGCCCTGCCTCCCATGAGCGAATTCGCTTTTCGGAGGTCAAGTCGCGCTGCGCTTGAAAGTGTTACGCATTCATGGAAGGGTGGAGGACAACGCTTGGGGCAGACCGAAATGTCCGGGGGCGGTGGAGAGTCCTCGATCCGCCTTGTCGGAGTGGTTTTGGACAATACTGATGCCATGTAGCATGGCCCACAATGTAGCTCGGATCTCGAGAACGTGAGCTGGATGTACAGGCTGTACAGGTTTTACATGGTTCCGGATTCACTGTTCGGGGGCTTTTCGAACGGGCGACCGTCAATACGTCTTCTCCGCACCATTATTGGTCTTCACCTCCAAAGTAATGGGGCAACACCGTCTGTTTGCTGCAAGAAGAGGCGTACCTACATGTACGTATTTCCGTTCTACCCCACGTTCCGGCGTTGCCAAGAAGGTGGAGTTTGCGCGGGGTCCTCGGACGTCACCTAATCAATCGCGATCGGTTTTGGGGATTCAAGTGAAGACACATTTTTGTGCGCTACGGAAGAAATTCTTCTCGGCACCGTCGCAGCTGTCGATTGTATTCCAATGACACTTCCATCTCTTGGGCCGATTGGTGCATGTTGGACTTGTGGGTTTCCACAGCAGTCAGCGGCAGTGCGTACCCCACACTGACATGCAGGTCCACACCGAAGATGAGGGGAACATAAGAGGTAGGGAAGCACCGCAGTGCCTGGAGTTTTCTCACCACCCTGTCGTCTGATCCTCTCTTCTCCTCTCTTCTTTTCCCCTCTCTCTGCCAATCGCATCAGAAACCTTTCTCACCACAGGTGGAAGAAAGTCAAGATGTTCACTAAGGCTGTGACGGCGGCAACGGCGTTGCTGGCCAGCAGGGCGGCCGCAGTCCTTATGCACAACGCTGTTGCTGTGACTCCTCAAATGGGATGGGACAACTGGAACGCCTTTGGATGCGACGTGTCCGAAGATCTGCTCTTGGGAACCGCCCGGCGCATGGCCGAGCTCGGCCTCCGTGACGTAGGTTACTACTACGTCCTTCTGGACGACTGCTGGAGTGACGGCCGCTACGACAACGGCACCCTCCGGCCCGACTTCACCAAGTTCCCGAACGGCATGGCTCACGTGGCTGACGCCATCCACGCCCTTGGCCTGGGGTTCGGCATGTACAGCGACGCCGGAAGATACACGTGTGCCCAGTACGCGGGCAGTTATGGCTACGAGCAACTCGACGCTCAGACGTTCGCGGGCTGGGGAGTTGACTACCTGAAATATGACAATTGCTTCAACGAGGGCGAGTCCGGCACGGCGAACATCTCCTTCACCCGCTACAACAGGATGTCTCAGGCCCTGAACGAGACCGGTCGCCAGATTGTGTACGGCATGTGTAATTGGGGTCAAGATCACCCGTGGGACTGGGCCTACCTGATCGCCAACAGCTGGCGCGCCACTGGCGACATCTATGACAGCTTCGACCGCCCGGACGTGCGATGTCCGTGTTCGGAGGAGCAGGGTATCGATTGTGCTTTCGCTGGGTATCACTGCAGCGTAATGAACATCATCAACAAAGTGGTGTGGTTCATTCACCGGTCTCAGCCAGGCGGATGGAACGACCTTGACATGCTGGAGGTCGGCAACGTACGTGCATCACACCCACACTGAAAAATGGATCATACTGACAATCACCACAGGGCGGCATGACCGACGACGAGTACAAGCTCCACATGACCATGTGGGCCGCCCTCAAATCTCCCCTGATCATGGGCACCGACATCCGCAGTCTCGATGCCAACGCATACACCATCTACACGAACCCGGCCATCCTTGCCCTCTCGCAAGATCCCGCCGGTGCCTCCGCGCAGCGTCGCTGGAGGTACTACGTCTCGCCGTCGGACGCGAACGGCGGCGGCGAGATCCAGATGTGGGCCGGCAGTCTGTCCCAAGGCGACTACGTCATGATCCTCCTGAACGCCGCGAACCAGGACATGTACATGAACGCCACGCTCGCGGACGTCTTCCTCGATAATGGTGGCGCCATCTCCACCCAGGCCAAGAGCTCGTGGGACGTCTACGATTTGTGGCAGAACAGGATGCCCAATGCCACGGCCAATGCGATCCTCAACAGCAATACTACGGTCGGCGCGATGAATGCGACGAGTTATTTGTACAATGCTACCGCGCAGAGCTATGCGGATGGTATCGCGAAGAACGATACGCTTTTGATGGGTCAGCACGTTGGCGTGTGGCAGGCCGGAGGTGCGTCGACGTGGTCGGTTATGGTGCCCAAGCATGGTGTCATGGCTTACAGGTTGAGGCCGAGGGGGGCGTCGTCTATGAGGAAGAGGGATGAGCTGTGAGGGAGGATTCTGGTATCTTCGATGTATAGTGAGCTTGGATTGGTATGTGTCACGCCGATGAAGGACTCAAACGATTGTAGGTCAAAACGATGTAGCATCTTACGAGCGAAAGAAAGTAAAGAGAGTATGTATGCAATTGAAGACGAGGTGAAGTGTGTGTGTGTGTGCGCGTTTGCCTAAGGCAACCAAACTTGATTCCAAGACGACATCACTTCCTCCTGCGCCGGGGTGATCCAACACCAAGCGTATTGTGAAGGCATCCCTAGGGCTTTCTTCTACACCGTCTTGTCACAGGCACCAAGGCATGTTTGTCTCAGAACGACTGCACACTTCCGCTGGCTGAGCGGGAGATTCGGAATCTAGCATCGCTAGACACCTAGAAGACTCTGCGTGACCTTTCCTGCACTCGTCGCTATCAGTCACCTCGCTGAATCCTTCACCCTTGTCGCTGGTAGCAGAGTAACTCTTCATATCAACTGGACCGGGCATACATGACTCTGAACTCCAAGCCGCAAGACCATTTCGACCCAAATACTATGAACGAAAGTGATAGACTGAAGCGTGCGAATGAGAAGGAGATCCGCGATTGCGGCCCATACAGTAAGACGTCCACTTTCCGACGAGCGACTCACACCTCGGCCAAAGCCTCTTCTCCGGCACTCAGCATAGCACTCAATGCAATCCGTCCATCTTCTTCGATCCTCAAGCGTTCCATCACCTCACCCGTCTGGACCGTCCTCGGATGCTCGGGGCCCCAGAATCGCATCAGATGCCACATGTCGTCGGCGCAGGCGAACGCCGCTCGGCGGGTGCTGTCGTCCGTCCGGGTCTCGTCCCTCATGTCCAGCACCAAAGCCTCGATCCGTAGGACTTCCTCGGCGATCCCGAGACTGCCGTGGGCGAGCTCCATGTCAGTAGCGATCGCTCGCAGTTGAGATGCAGCGTCCGCCGCCGTCCGGAGCTCTGTCCGACCTGGATCGCTCGCGAATATCCTTTCCGTGTCTGGCGTTACTTCGAAGGCGTCATGCTCGTACTTGGATGGGGTATATCTCGCTCGGAAGGCCCGAAGGGTGCGGAGGTGACTACTCAACTGCCTTCGCCGTTGATCGTCACGCTTGAAGACTGCTTTTGTCGCGCTGCAGCCATGACACCTGCACTCGAAGCCCAGAGCCTTCCACCGTTGGGCACGGTCGTTGAACGGCTCCTTGTACGCGATGGTGATTTCTTCATCCGCAGCAATCGGCTTGACGGCTCGCAGGGCCAGTCGCTTCTCCTTATCATCCCAGTGCGCCTCGGCGTTGGGGTCACACGAGTGGTTGACAAAGCTGAAATTGTGGAAAAGCTTATACACCGACGGGTTCCCGCTCGTTTCGCCGGCAAAGTGGAAGCAGTACCGGTTGAACGTGGACGCGAGCCTCTGGGCTGTCCGACTTCCGGCGTAAAGATGCTTCTTGAGTCCGGCTTCCAGTACGGCAAGACTGCCGCCGAATCCCGGACACGGGCTGCTCATGTTTATGGTGTCGAGGACGAGGATGCCCGTCAGACTGCTCGTGTCGAGCTGTTTGATGCTGCGGAAGAAATTGTCGAAGGTCGGTTGCTTCGGCCGCCCGTCATAGTCGACCAGTTCGGCATTGCGTTCGAGGACCGCTGCTTCGGATAGGACAAGCGCGCCTTCGTCGATCGGGCTCTCTGCGAAGAGGCCGAATCCGTGCAGTAAAGAGTGTCTCGCCCCAACAGCCATTTCCCATAAATATGTGCAGTAAGGATAGCCTGGTTCTGGAAGATGTTGGGTGACCTAATGACCGTGTTTGATATAATGCTCTGCTCTCGCAGTTGTCGTTGTTGGCGTTGGCCTGACTACTGCCATACCTCCTGCCTCGTCGATCGCCTGGTATCGTACCTGCTGCTCTCGTCCTCGCCACTCCTTCTACGCTTCAACATACGCTCTTTCGTTGCGTTCGCATGACTGCTTTCTCGAGGCCTCCGCTTCGCTGGAGGTACCTGCTGTAAGCGTTCACAACGGAATGAACAGGAAAGCGTTGAATCTGCCCAACTTGTACTAGATGTCCAGTTTGCTATCCGTCTATACAAGATTGCCTAGCATCGATCAGTATCTCGAAGCATCGCCTCCAATTCCGCAAACAGCAGATTACAATGGGTATCAAGCGAAGCTCATCAAAACAAACAGAGAAGTCGCAAGAGATCCAAGCCACTCTCAAGCGCAAAGTCTTCACATGACCACACACATTTTGATGCCACAACATCTGACACCTTGATCTTGCTGCTGTTGCTCTTGCGTGTCCATTTGCCGCTGCGGACGGCCGGGATCCCCGTTCTGCGCTTGACCGCCATACTGCATCGGTTGTTGCTGTGCACCCGGATAGCCTTGCCCAGCGGCCTGCGCGTAACTGTACGTCGGCGCACCGCCCATGGGATACGCAGTTTGATAATGCGGCTGACCATAGTTTTCAAGCTGGGGTTGATGATGTTGCTGGTAGTCGTAAGCCGGCATCTGCGGAGGCCCTTGGCCTTGAGCACCCGGCTGCAATTGAATGTACATTCGACCCTCGTTGTGTTCCGTGTTGTACTGCAAACCCAGCTCGCGGCAGACCTGCTCCACCCGCGGCTTGATCTTCTGGATGTGTCCCGGGCTGTGGTTGCCCTTGCCCACGATGACGTGCAGGTGAGTTTGTCCGGTTTGCTGCGCGTATCTGATCCTTTGCTCGAGGATCTCCTCCGCCTCCTCCACGTACTGGCCGTGCAGGTCTATGGTGTCGCTGTTGACCTTGCCCACGGCATTGTTCTCGCGGAAGATGTACTCGGAAGCCTGCTTGTTGTAGGCGTCGGCTTGGGCGGCATGTTTCTTGCTCTCCTCGCTCATGCGATGCGCTTCCGCCCCGTCGCCCGAGTTGTACGCTTGGCTGGCCTTTGCGGCACAATGCTGGTGCTGGCCTTGCTCTTTGCGCGCCAGGTCGCGTAAGCGGTCGTATTCCTGCTCGGCGGACGAGGATGGGCCATGGTTGAAGGCTGGTAAGACCGTTAGCTCGAGCGTAGGACATCTGGGCGATCACTCGTACCTTGACCCCCCAATCGTGTGTTCGTATGCGACATGCTTACGTGCGAATATGTGCCAAACGGATATGCTGCGAGGGGTCTACTGCTGGTGGAATGAATGAAAGTATGTCCAAGCCACAAATGAGACTACAAGGTCGCCTGCCTCCTCCTCGCAGGGGTTACGGCTTGGTTGTATTGTGCATATGGACCTGACACGGTCACCCCGGTGTTCTCGTAGATACACGACATGTCACGTGCGCCTCTGCAACCGCCATCTCCAGTATACATGTTGTATCACCACATCACATGTGTTCAATATCTACGTTGCTAGTGGACTGCGACCACATCATTCTCACCGTACTTCAACAGATCGCACCTTTGAGCCGCCTGCGGCAAATATCAACAGGTCACGGATTCCCCAACGGTCTGTCGAGAAAGACCTCGGAGGAATACGACCACCCGCCAACCGTACGCAGTCAATATGTCTCGCAGCGGGAGGATCGACCACCAAACGAGCTGTCGGACCATATGCTGCTGGGTTCGTGAGATCGCTCGTTCAAAAGCAAGCTCGTCTCGTGACCTCGCGGTGATGCGATGCGAGAACACCGCTCGTCCACGAACGTCTGTACGTTGTGCTCGACGAGGTCCTGTCAACTATCGCAATCACACTTGGCGCTGCACAGCAGGAGACACCGCCGAAGTTTGTATGGAGCGTTCCTCCAACATTCGACCCGACTGTGCGAAATAGGGGCATCAAGCGACGTGTCCAAGATGGTGACAGGACTGCTGATCGGTTCAGGGACGACCATGATAACAACGTATCCGCGTACAAAAGCGATCGAATGCACTATAACGACACTTCAAAAAGGTAGTATGTATTGCGTGCAACCCACAACACTCACTCATCGCCCAAACCCCAGAGCAAATCACCCCCGAATGAACCCACCAAGCGAACTCCTTCATGGCACGTCTCCTTTCCCTCCACCGCCCGTCTCGCCATCACTGGGATCGAATGGCCGACGTCACCGGGAACGGAATCGGTTGCCGGAACGTGCGAACCTCCGGTAGCTTGCCGACCCTCTTGAGGGCCTCTTTGTCAAATGGCTCGCCTGTCGAACCACCGCTGGCAGTTGCCATCTGGCTATACCCGTATAGTGTATGCCGATTTGAAGAATTCTTACGCCGGGATTGCCAGTCGATCTCCTCGCTCCGACCAGCAGCAGCGGTCGCGGTCACGGCCTTGGACGGACGCGATTTGCCGGACTTTCGCTTGCGCTCACTGGGTCCCGCGACGACACGCGAACCGCCCTTCCGCCGACTGGAGGGTCTCGGGTCCGGAACGCAGGACGAGCGGCGGCCGAGCTCGCCGTATTCGGTTTTGAGCTCGCCGGGTTCGGTTTTGGCGTCCGTGATGTGACCGCAAGGCTGACGGGTCGAAGACTTCCGTCGCGCGGTCGTTGGGTCTGAGCCCTCACCTTCGGCACTGTCGTGACTCTTGCTGTGAGTCAGATGAGAGAAAGCGTTGGAAAGGCGTCGGACCGCTTGGCTGGATTTTCTCATCAATGAGCCTCCTTGCTCTGGAGACTGCATGTTGGGACCGGTTGCAGTCTCCTGGCTTTCGGCGCCGAAGGGCAGGGCCCATTTGACTTCCTGTAACGGCTGTGAGTTGCGTGGATGCGTGAAAGCTGGTTGCTGAAACGTACCTGTTGTGCCATTGCTGCCGCGTCTGCTTGCTTACAACCTCTTTGCTAACTCGTCAGAAGGCCAGAAAGTCTGTCAACCCAGAAGCTGGCAACAGTCGTGTGCAATGCTGATATTCCACACCTGAGATTACGGTGCTCGCTCCTCTTTCAGCTTCCTACCAAAGGCTTCAGAGGATGTCGACGACGATATTTCACAGATAAGAATTGCCAAAAGGTGACGACGGGGCATTAATTCTCCACGGGGAAAAGGTGGCGGCCTTATGTGTGAATCCGGAAAGCTGGGAGAAAGAGCGAACGCAGGAGCGGAAAGGCATCGCAGTAGCTGCCTATACTGTACCAACCGAACACCAATATCACAAGGCTCAATAAGCCGGTTCAGAGACGAACTACGTTGCATCCCGTGGCACCCCCATCCTGCGAACACAAGAGAGAGATCGTTCTGGACAAACCACTCCCTCATCACCATCCTCAATGTACATCCCTCTGTGGAGCGAGCCGGTCTCATCTATACCATCACCTGAGCTGGCGAAGAAGAAAAGTGCCCCTAAACCTCTCTACGCAACACCGTTCATCAAAAAAGATAGACGCACCTTCATCCACACGCAATCACCCGCGGACATACAAGCCCCATCAAGACTGATCCGGTGCACCTCTCCATTTTCCTCGAACAAAAGTGCACCTGACCTTCTTACCTCGTACCGACAATATCTAGCCTCGCAAACGGAAACCCCATCCCAAACTGCCACCCAAACCCCGAACCAGAGATCGCCTGACTTCTCGACCACATGCAGACACTGCACCGCCTCAGCCTCCCGCTGTTGTCGTCGTGGTCATCATGGACACATATGTGCTCTCCTGGCGGATATACGCACCCTCCCCTCTTCCCCGCCGCTCGCCCCGTGCAACAAATCGTTCATCAATGAAGTCGATTCGTTTCTCCGCTGCCGTCACCTTCTAACCCGCATCTCACATCACACCTCACACCGGCAGGCCGTGCCGAGCGGCAGACGAGGCGGGGCCTCGAAGGGAGTGGGGGAAGAGCTATACCGGATGTCGACCTACCATGGTTCGTGAAATATACCGCTCGAGATGGGCGTGACGCAAGAGACGATTGATGGGATGATGGATGTTACTTAAATAAGAAAGCCAGTCTCATCACGCGCCCATCCCAGCTGTTCCGCGTGACCCGCGCGGTGTTCGTGTGCCTCGGAAATCGTTGTGCGTGGATGGATGTATTGGTGGTGGTGGTGGTGGTGTGGTGCGTCGATTATAATAGCTCAGACCCCATGTCCATAACACGCGGAACAGGTAGCGACAAGTCACATGATCGGCATCCGTCCCAAGCAGCCGAACTTTCCTCAGACCTTCTAGAAAATCCTTTTTGCGGCTCGACTACACACGTATGTACTTCTACGACTCGGCCCTCGCCTTCCCCAACATCTCCGTCGCGAACCCATCCCGCCCTTCATGCACCGTGATCCGCTCGACCGCCTTCACCAAATCATACGCCATGCCCTCCGTGACCGCGCTGTCGAACCCATACTCCCCGTGCGCCCGCACATAGCCCCGGATCCACCGGGCCGCGGTCCAGAGACTGCCGTCCGCGCGGCCCTTGACGAGCGCCAGGTACCGCGCGAGCTCGCAGCGGGTCTCGACGTCGACGTTGACGGTGTCGAGGTAGGATTCCACGAGGGGCATGAGGCCGGGGAACCCACTGCCGTCATCATCGTCGTTGTCGGCTTTGCCGTTGATGATTTCGTCGACGGTCATGAGCTCGTATTCGTCTTCGACAGGACCCGAGGGGGAGGCGGGTCGGCTGGGTTGTGGGGTGCTGGCGCCCGAGGGTGGGTTCGACGATGCGCCGTTCAGTCTGGCGTGTTTCTTCGGAAGGGGGTCTTTCCGGAAGTAGAACCGGTCGTTCAGCACGGCGTCCCGCCTGTGTGCGGTCTCCATGTTCTCCGTGGTTCTCGGGATCGGTAGGTAGAAATTGAGGTCGAAGCTCAGGATGGCACGCGTGATGAGCACGACGAAGACGGAAAAGGCGGCGTTTTCGAAGTCGGTGATTTGGATCTCCATCGGCCGCACCTCCACCCGCCAGCCGGTGTCGTTGCCGGGCGGGGGCGGTTTGAAGCGCATGTGTTGCCAGTTCGTGCTCTGCAAGTTCTCGAAATGGTCGGATTTGTCGAGATCGAGCTCCTTCAGGTCTTCGGCGAACACGACGATCGGATCTCGGATGAACAGATGCGCGAAATGCGTCGCCAGCACGTCGTCCATGCCGCCTTCGACCAGACGAGCCTTCAGCTTCTCATCCACCACGAGGTCCGGATCCAGGTATTCCGGTCGTAAGCGCGGGTCCTGCGAGATGTATGTGCTGTTGCTGGCGTAGCGTGATTTGGGGATCCGCCAGCGGTCATGCGTGAGCGGCTTCTCGCCCAGTTCTTCCGGCGTCCGGTCGTCCACGGCCCGACTGATCTGATTCCATCGCACGTCGGTGTCGGCCAAGAAGCCCTTGTAGATCGGCGTGGCGGCGGTGAGCGCGAGTAAGATCGGCCCGAGCGGCGACAACTGGTCGTACATCTTCCGACCCTCTTCGATGTTTTTCGCCTGAAAGGTGATTTGAAGACAGCAGCTGCCCATCCCGAACGCCATCGCGTCCATGTAGATGCAGTTCTCCTTCGCCGCGCCGTTCCGGACGTCGTCGTCTTCGGGCCAGTTGTGCATGGCATAATCGACGGTGGGATCCTTGAACGGCCAGGTCGTCTTCTCGTCATGATACACCGGTACGTTGAGCTCCACCTTGCGCCCTCGTCTCGCCCGGATGTTGGCGGCTAAGGTCGGGAAACGGATATGCGGGTTAGCGATCTCATCCGGAACGAACTGCGAGCGAAGTTTCGGCCCGGAAGGTGGGAAGAATGGGGTGATCGACTTCCGGTCCCCCAGCAAAGGGAAGGTGGTCAAGGTAATAGGGTATTCGCACGCGTACATGTGCTCCTTGGCGATCTCGCGCCGCCACTTCATGTCTTGCTCTACGTCCAGAAGGTCCTTGAAGCCGATACCCCAAGGTCTACCCGGCGTCGCCTCGAGCATGAAGCGGCCGAACTCCGGGTGGAACGTGGGTGCGGTCTTGCCCGCATTCTTCTTGTGACCGAGAGCCAGGTCAGGGACGCCACCGCCCTGTTTGAGCAGCTCTCCGTCGCTGGCGAGCGCTTCGAGGATGTCTGCCTGCCGCAGCGACAGCTTCACCTCGCGCTTGTCGTCGTCGTAGGACACGACCAGATATTCGATCTTGGGGGGGCGACCGTCAGCGGGCATTCGGTGCCAGAGGTCGCGAGAGGGGCCTCACCGTACCTCATCGCCCCACAACAACGCATTTCGTTCTTTGCCTTTTGCTCTCCGCCAGATCGCCAGCAATTGCTACCGTTCGCCGTCAGCCCGCTCCCACCTTCGGTCCGCAGCGAACGAACATACCTCGATACCCCACTCGCGCACATGGCTGGCGGACTTCTTCGCCTCGGGCCAATCGAGCGGTGTCCCAACGGCACTGCATGATCTCTCGTCAACACTCTCCCTCCTTTCTTCCTGGTGGGATGCATGCGGTGTTGTGCCTACAGTAGCCCCATCGCCCCTCTTAGATCCTGTAGTCGTAGATCCGGGAATAGCCGTCTATGCAGTGACCTGTCGCTTCCCACCCCACAGATTGTTTCCGTCGGCAACCCAGAGGTCGAAGAGGTGTCTCGAAACCACCAACCCGAGCGGTATTACAGTCCCTCCTTCTTCTCCTCCAACAAGCGTGCCCGCCTTCCGAAGCTTCAACACCTAGTATCCCACTACCGCTTCATGACCGCGCCCGGGATCTCTGTTGGTTGGGGGGGAGGAGGAGGCCGAAAACGTCGTTTTGCGCGCAAGAAGAACTGTCGATGTTATATGCAGCGAAAAGACCGAGGACCGAGGAGCGCGCATCAAGCGCGAGTGACCGCGTGAATTATGTGCTGTCAGTAAGTATGTATGTACGTGTATGTATCGCATGCGGGCAGAAAGTGATCGTACATCCCTACCATTGCTGGTGGTGGTGGTGGTGGTGGTGGTGGTGGATGGATGGATCCGGATGGATTACAAACCACGATGATGCAACCTTGGAACCCTCCACTGACGCTCCTCATCATCACATGCATCGATCATACAACAATCCATCCCCTCACTCCACTACTATTCTTCTCATCATCTCCATCCCACGTACCACTCTATAACAACAAGCGAGCAACAAAAGACGAAACATCGTCGTAAGTGTTAGTAACAAGCAAGTCTGTGGAAAATGAAAACAAAGGAATCGGGAGAGTGTGAAGAAAGGAAAAGCAAACGCACGCGGGTTCCGGCCATTCGCCCGAAGAGGAAGGATGTCCCGTTGCAAGCCATCCATCCATCCATCATTCCCACTCTCAACAATCATTATCAACACGGATACTTCGCTCCTCATCAAGAGATCGGGGCTTGGAAACTCGAGGGTTTTTTAAGTGCGGAAACGACCGAGAAAAGAGACGTGTTCAAGGACAAAAAAGATTAGCCATATGATCCTCGTACCAAGTAAAATATCTGCGCCGTTCCTACATCTCCCATCCACTCTTGTAACAAAGACATCGTTCTCAAGACCGGAAGGAAAGCTATTGCATCCCATTCGCGACCCGGTTCTGGCCTGAAAGCCTAGTTCAGGTCGATGACAACACCCATCCCGCAGCCTATGCATCCCTCCATCCACCCAAAACACCGACCCACGCAACCCCATCCCACGCCAATGGCCATGCAAGAGGTCCCAAGTCAAGTTAAGTCCTAAAAGACCCCCTTTTGATCCCCGAATCGATACCATCGCGAAAGAGAGAAAAGAAAACAGAGAAAATGAGAGCATCCCGCTCGTCATGAAAACCACCCGTCCCGGATATCCGTTTCCCCCTCTTCCCACTTGCGCGGAAAATCATCCATCGACCTAACAGTCGAGAACCGTGAAAAGGGACTGATCCATTTTCATGCACCATATCATCCACCCGATTGATTCGTATACAGTTAAAAAAAAACACCCCGTTTGGATTCCTTCTCCTGTTCCTTTCGTCGTAGCGTCTGACAACGCTTCAAGCGTGGCGTAGCGTCTGATAACGCTGTAAAAGATGAAGAAAAACTTGATTCGTTGCAAACTTAGTTCGAAAAAGAGCAAAGGGCAGATTCCCATTGCCTTTGCGTGGCCTCAAAGCCCAAAACCCAAAAGCCTCTAACAAAGCTTCATTTTTCATCGAATTTTCGCGGCAGGGGGTATCGTGAGGAGAAAAAAAAAAGTGAAGGGCAGATGGCCAAGGAGATAGAGGAAAAGTATCGGTTGCGATATGCTGTGTCGTGATGTCGAGGTATGTCGTGTGCTCTGATCTATGCGGCGCCTGGAGAAGTTAAGATTCTTTCGGGCGCAAGTTCGAGCTGCCGGCGGCGGCGGCGCTGCTCTTGGCGGCGACTTGTTGCTTCCGCGTGAGTTTCGCGTAGTGAAGACCACAAGCATTGCAGAGCGTGCGGGCGCCGTCCGGACCACGACGCCACTCGGGCGTCTCGGCGCGGTTGCAGCTGTGGCAGCGGCCGGGCGGCGCGGCACGACCTCGCCGCTTCTTGCTGTCGGCGCCGGCGAAACCGGGCTTGGCTTCGTCGAGGTCTTGGGGTTCGGTTAGAGGCGGGGCCGACTCGGCGAAGGCTGCTTTGTGTTGCTGGCGCTGATCGGCGGCTTGTTGCTCGCAGGCGGCTTGCTGCGTGAGGACGACGTCGCGGATCTTCAGCAGGGCGTCGAGCTGGCCGCGGGATTTGTGGATCATGTCGTCCACTTCGACGAGGCCGGGGAGTGTTTGGAGGGTGGGTCCCGAGCGTGCGGTCTGGTGGAGGCGGTCGCCGTATCGGCGGGAGAAGTCGACCATGATACTGCTGGATTGAGAGATCTGGGAGATGGTTAGCAGGTGCAAGATGTTGACTTGCATTGGGTCGGCAAGTGCCGGAAAGCAAGATCACCAAGGCGCAAATCCTTGACGAGCCATGTGACCGGAGGTATGCGATGCGGTGATTCATCTTGCCTAATCTCGGCGGTTAAACTTACTTCATTGAGCGAACCCTCCAAATCGTACAGGTCAAGATGCCTCTTGACGGACGTGCTGTAGTCCGCGGGCGCCGCAGGCCGATCATCCGAGCCAACCCGAGATGTCGCGTTCTCGGACTTCCACGTGGATGAAGGTGTCTGTGGTGCGGGATACGCCACCGAAGGCTGATAGATGGGACCGACGGTCGTGCTTGAGGTCGCGGGCTGAGCGTACCGCGGCGGATATGGAGCGTAGCCGTAGGGAAAGCCGGGTGGACCCATGGCGTTGGGGGCTTGGGTCGGCGGCTGCTCGTAGGCGGGGGATATGTCGGAAGGGTGAGGTGGGTAGGAAGCCTGCTGCTGCCTTGCTGGTGGGTGTGCGGTCTGTAATCGGAGCGGCGGTCGGTCAGAGGGAGAGGTGTACGACGGCCTCGCCGAATCCTGCGGCGAAGTTGGCGGCTCCGGTCGATAACTGGGATGAGGCGGCAATGCTGGAGCGGTGGGATGTGTGGCGTGCGGCGCTTCTACACCGAAGGATCTGACGGTCGACGGTGGCGGAGATGGTGCAACGGAGGGCGCGTGCGAGACTGGTGGAAGAGGAGGCCGGGCGGGATATGAGTTGTGGCTGTCCACGCCCAACGCTTCCGAGAGAGACGGTAGTGATTGTCGCACGGTGTTTACCGTCTGCTTAATATTCTCTTGCTCCCCTACGCTGGGTCGGCGAGACATTGGCGGGGTACGAGTTGATTGTGCCCCGAGCCATATGTTTGCGTGCTGCGGCGGTTGGCTGTAGGGCGGAGGTGGTCCTGATGGATATGGGTAGGTCGGGCTTGCTGCCGCCAGGGCTGGCAATGGTTGTGGTGCGCCCATGTTCCGACTTTGATACGCCTCCTCTTCCCGCTTGACCTTGTCCATGTCCAGATAACTCAAAGCCGGCAGCTGAGGCCTAGTCCCGTGACTGTTAGCATGACACAGCGGGGGACTGCGAGGCCACCATCATATACGCACCTCCGGACGGTCGTGTCCATTGTCGCCAGAGTGAGATGGCCGGACGGTAGGTGGTGTAAGTGAG
>Ga0268244_10000451_pt1 | contig 17234 bp, 13 predicted proteins | sample AgamicMgSfe_FD_200258 | JGI IMG/M metagenome (GOLD analysis project Ga0268244, IMG submission 200258) | Agave microbial communities from Guanajuato, Mexico - Mg.Sf.e (v2) (version 2) | ecosystem: Host-associated > Plants > Phyllosphere > Phylloplane/Leaf | place: Guanajuato, Mexico | collected... | reverse complement strand
TAACGTATGATTGCGATCACATATTTCGGTGGCTGTGCAATCACCAGTTCTGAGGACACGAGTGGCTGTTCGTCCCGACCATCTGCTTCGACTACGAGAAAAAAAAAGCCTAAGAACAGTGGCGCCATACCTTGCCGTACCATTGGTCGGCTGATCGACAGCGAGTGCATATTAAACACCAAAACAGGCTCGCGCTGCGGTCGGTCGGTCAGCTTGCCTCGAACATTTGGTTCACGTTGTCCTCCCATACCCCGACCCGTTGTGCTTTCTCGACCACGTAAACGCAGACGCGTCACTACACTAAGACGCTGGAAGTCTTTTAATATCTCTTGCGACCCGTCAGGAGACAGCATGCTCAGGTAGCGCGCTGCTTCTCCCTCGATCACGCCTCACACTCAACCATGGCTCGTCCATGGCGATTTGATGATGACGACAGGAGGTCACAGTCACCCTTGTGAGCACCTTGATAGCCGTTGCCTGGTATGTCTTACTGATATGTTGCAGCAATCGACCACCTCCAACCCAAGCCGGACCTCCCCCTTCGTTCCAAACTAATATTAATCGCACCAAAACGAGGAAATGGACAGAAGCAAAACAGTACAACTATGACGGTGACGACTGGGGTGATGTCGACCCGTACGACGAATATGGCAGCTATCCAGAACCCTCGCAAGCCGCGCAGCCCACGCAGGCTATGCATCAACGGCAGCAGTCTTTCGATCGCGGTGACGAGAGGAGAGTGTTCTCCGCCGGCGCGGGTCCGACACCTGGTCCGTCACGCGACTATCCACCGCCGCAGCAGCAGCAATATGGAAGGGGTGATGGAATGAATGCGCAGATGGGTCAAGGACAACAGGCACGAGGAGGCCGTAGAGATTTCTCCCAGCCTTCACAAGTACCGCAACCATTGCATGCACAGCAGTCACCTGCCGCCATCCGACCTTCCAGTGCCGGCGTTGCATTTCCACCACGAAAAAGTAGTATGGGTCCGACAGAGACTCAAGCACAGGGGCCAGCGCCAACACAGCCATCGGTTGCACCTGCCATGGGTACTGACAAGCCCCTACCGGCAAATGTTCCTTTCATCCGTCCTTCCGACATCTATAAGAGGATGCAAGAAGCGCAGGAGAAAGAAAGACAGTCTATGGATTCTTCTAGGCCATCCATGGACTCTTTACAACGTCCAGGATCTTCTGGTGGAGAGCAAAACTGGCTACCCGCAAATGTCACGGAAATGTCACAGCAAACCGGCAGAGGCCAGAGTCTTGGGACCGTAGTAGAAGGTGCAGAGTCCGCCCAGAACCAAGCTTGGTCACACGACACTCCCCAACGGAACCAATCTTTGCCCCAAGCAGTAGAGCAGGACCATCACTCAATCTACGAATTGTCTGCGACGCCAAAGAAGATGCCTATGGCAGACCAGTCGCTTGAGAACACCCCAGAGAGAGTGCCGCTACAGACATCACTCCCGCGTGTCAGTCGAATAGCATCCGGCTTCGGCGATGATTTCTGGAGTTCTACGGGACTTGGTGCAGATACCCAAACGAACAGTGAAGCACCTACTGCTGAAACTTGGCGAGATGGTATGATGAAGCCTGCTGCCCCCTCTGAATCACCACAAGCTGAGGAGCTTCTTCCTGCTACCTCTTATAATCCCCCACCCGGACTTCAGACCGTCGTGTCTCAAGCTTTCGATCGTACAGATGACAATTTCACACCAATCTCTCAAAGCAACTCGCAGACGCTAGGATCCGAAATCTCGAGGAGTAACACGGATAGCACTGCCGGCATCAGCCCAATTATGAGCCGTGTGCCAAGTGCTGCCACAGCTGAATCACGACAGAGAGCCAACGAACATCACGAGCCAACGGTGACACCTATTGCTGAAGAAACATTGCGTGAGATCTCCACGCCTGGACACTCCAGAAACGCCTCGAACGATACTACCGGGCCAACGCACAGACAGGAAATGTACGCCCCAAGTCCAAAGGGAAGCCCTGCAAGAGCGCCTGTACTAGCCAACACACGACGTTTGTCTCACCCCATGACTGCAGAGGTTGGCCACGTAGACGAGCAGCATGAACAAATTCCTATTGGACCTGACTACGCCGAGCGAGAGGTCGATCTCGCCCAACAAGCGACTTCTCACAACCAGGCAGGTTCTCCAGAGTTGATCGCTGCTGCGAGTGATGCCAGGGCGGGCTTCCTGCAGACACACGCTTTTCCAGAGCCTAGCTCGCCTCAGGCAAACACCAGATCGTTTCCCCGTAACACAGCGACGCTGACTTCACCAACGGTGACCTCACCAACCATCAGTGGGCGGGAGTCTCCTGCCGCTGGCCGTGTACGTGACCTTGCTGGAAGATTCAATGAGATCCAGGACGCATCGAGAAGGAATTCGCAGACTTCGTTGAGCTCAAAAGCAAGTCTTTCATCTTGGAAGCAAGGGGACGAAGGTCTTGCGCTACGGAAAACCAGAACGCTCGAGTCGCCTGTCATGGAGAGTAGCGGTACCTTTGGTCAGAGCAAAGACGATCTTCGACCGCAACTCGCTCCGCAAGCAAGCTTTAGACCTCATTTACCGGGTGAATGGGTGTCAACCACAAATCTCAACGTACAAACTCCTCCTGCCGCTCCCTCCCCAACGCTGTCATCTCACTCTGATACACCCAAGGCGCCAATGACCGCAACGGAACGCACTGAACAGGTCGACTTTACGCCGACTACGGCCCGGAGGTCTCTTCGCCAGGCCGGCCCACAAGACGCAATGGAAGATAGTCACAGCCCTATAGATGCGCTCAAGGCTGCGGGCGCTGCTCTTGCCGCTTCTCTCATGGGTTCAGCCGGTACTGTACATCATGAAAGTAGAGACTTTGCACAGCCCGCCGCTCCGTCTGAGGAAGACATGGAGGCTGGCAGAGCGCCGCCCCGTAGGTCGGGAGACGTCCACATGCGTCCGTTGATTTCGGACATGTTAGACATGTCTGTTGCTTCTAGTATCGCTCCAACACCTGCGGCCAATTACGGACTTGGAAGTGAGTTACCAGAGCGATCTTCGACCTACTTTCCCCGTGTCGAGGAGCCAAGCAGTCATCGCGTACCTGGAAGCAGTGAAGATGAAGATGACTATGACTATGACTATGACGATGAGGAAATGGAAAGCGACCGACTAAGACGGGAAATCGAGCGTAGCCTCACGCCGCAACCGCCTCGAGCTCAACACGACGAGGAGTCGGAAGACGAATGGGAAAGAGACGATGAAGAACTACGTGACCAGGTCGATCGTGACCAACAAGCACTTGATGCGCCTCAGCACCTCGAACAACACCAACGAGCCGAGAACATTCCGGTTGAAGAAATCGTTCCAGCAATGCCACATCAGCACGAACAGCAGATTGTGGTACCTACCATCCATGGACCGGAACACGACTCCCGTCCAGGCATGCTCGATCAACGATTCAGCTGGGAGGAGCGTAAGAATCGCGATTCAACTACAGCTATGTTCAATCCGGCTGCTCTTGGTCCCGAACTTGATAGACCAAGAACACCTTTGCACGTTGTCAATGCCAATGTCAGCGAAGAGTCTCTTACATCGCCTGCAGTGGAGCATGTGCCAGAGCCCGCGCCTGTAGTCGAGATGGATCCAGATAATCTGTCCAGTCCTGTCGAACAGATGCGCGAGCTCGAGCCAGTCGCCATTCCAAACGAAGCGACCAGTACACAGCCTGATTCCCACCGTGACCAAGTGCCGCGCGAGCATGAAGAGGAGGAAACTACGACGACAAGTCCTCCCCACTCACCAGTGTTGGCTTCTCCAAGGTCCAACGACCAGAAGGCCCTACCAATCTCGCCGGGTGAACTGGGTCAGGAACAGAGAGAGCATGCTCGTCCGGCGACCGCGACTACGGTCGATGGTCAGCCGCGGATCGTCCCTTTCCGAGAGATACTTGCTATACGTGATGCCTCCACCCGTATTGAGGCGTACCAGAACACCAGGCAACAGTTCGCCGACATGGATACTGGTCTTCGAAGCTGGCTCAGCACGACTATTGCTGCTCACCCTGAACACGCTCATATTGCCACTGACAGTCCAAACTTACTGTCAAGTACTGCAAGTATTCGTCACAAACCGGCGCCCAGCATAATGAAGATCGCAAAGGGTCTCGGAGGCTCTCGAGCCGATGAAGCTCAATCCGTTGCCTCACCCACAAAGTCTACTGACCCGTCGAGCCCACAGCAAAACAATGCCTATGGCGTCAATGTCGACAAAATGTCTTCGAAGGGCAAAGATCTTCTGCAGACCGCAGGCAAATTAGGAGGCAAGGGTATGACTGGGGCCAAGGGTTGGCTAGCCAAAGGCAGACAGAAGTTGCGCGAGAGCGGAAGCGGAGTCGACAAGGTAGATTGATTTCCTACCTCCAATTTTTAATCATGATCACACCCTATCACCAGCACATTCTGAGGCTTTCTTGAGCAGCGAAATGATGATATCACGCACTAGTCTCAGACAAGAAGAATCATGTACTATTAGCTACAGATGCAAGATACCACCCACCACATCGTTCTTTATCTTTCCGTCGTATCATGATATCCCCATTACTACCTCGGCTGTGAGATAACATGGATCCTGTGTTGACTTGCATTAAAGGCGCAGGGTACCCCTTCAACTTTGGCTCGTGATGGCCATATATCTATGTTGGTGCCAACGCCGCCAGCATCATCGATTCGAGCTCCCTCGCCTGCAGAGTCAATTGCCGCGTCCGCTTCCAGCCTCTCACGGTTGCCATCCAAAAAGGGAGAATCTCGTACAAGCAGCAGATTTTCAATGGCATTCGATAGAATGCGGACCACTTCGGAAAACTCCAGCTCGTATTCCAGACCACAGAGCGTGGTCGTCACAGAAAGTCGAGACAAAGTACCCAAAATTGCTGCAGAGCACCTGCCACTTCCACAGGACAACGGGCAGAGCTTTCCCAAGACGTTGCCACATACTGCAGTAGCGAATACAGCTGCAACTGCCGGCTTGTCTGATTGGCGATCCCCTTGGGACGAGGATGTGGTGACTCCTGATGATGAGGGCCCTGTGCACAATGGTGTCTGGCGGCTCGGTGTCTTACCCAGTCCTGGAGTTGAGACTTTTGAGAGTGTCGGTAGCGATGCCACTATGTCCGGTACTAAGCAAGAACTCCAAACCACTGGCATTGAAGCGACTGGCCCCATAGGAAGTGGCTTGTATTCAACGACGCCAGAGGGTGTCCAGTCCTCTGATCGTGCGCCTGAAGCGCATGCCGATGATAGCATGCACAAGGCAGACACGCCGATGATCCTTGCTGACGAATCATGGGCCGAGAATGACGGCCATATCAAGGGCCATCGGCGCGCCCAGCCTTCGGATGTCAGTCAGCTACGTCCGATGCAGCACGGCGAAGCGTCTCGGACCTCGTCGGTATCAAGCATGCATGAGCATGACCCGTCACCGGTCGGCCAAATAACAACGCAGGGACCGACAGAGCTCCGGCGTAGCCTGGAAGCCACCGCGTCACCTTATGCATCTACCGAGTTGCCAGATCAAGTCCCTGCGGATCGTCATGAACTTTCTGTGCCTTATCAAAATATGCAAATCGACCACAATCGGAGATTTGATGTTGATTCTCCGACAGTACCAGACTTTATTCGTTTGGCACAACCTATGAATCTGGATGCTTCTAGGACTCCACTAGTCTATGCCGGCACTCCTCCAGTTGGGAACGAGCGACACATCAGTGGAGGTACCACGATACTGCCCGAATCTCGTCACTTGGCAAGTTCGCAAGATCCCGATACTTCTAGAAATGATAAGTATGCTACAAGACTGCCCATCGATCATGACCACAATTTCCACGAAGAACCAGCATTCGACCCTGGGTCTACCAATTTTGGACAAGTGCAGCACCTTGATGACTCTCGTGGTCTTACGCCCCACGATCCTTCTTGGACTACACCACAGTCATACGGTCAGATGGATCCATACCCTCAAGAATTGGACACCCCATTTTATGGTGGTGCAGCAGCTTCCGTGCCAGCGTTTCTGGCGACAGATCCTTATGCAGTTCCTTCAGCTCCAGCCATGAACTACATGCAGCAGAACGCTTCCAATGCACAACTACCGCAGGCACAGTCAGCAGTTGCTGAAGGTCATCGGCCAGCACTTGCTGAACATCGAAAACGACGATCCAGTGTTTGGGGATCTTTTGGAAGATCGCTAAGCAGATCTAGTATACAGCGGTTCAATGAGGACAGACCTGCCGCTGAACAACAGACTGATTATCGACCGACTGGCGAGAAGAAGAATAGAGAGGTCGCTAATAAGAATAACGTCTTGCGTAAGATGCAGCCACCTCCTGTTGAGCGCAGTTCTAGTACGGCCACCCAATCGGACGGGAAAAAGAAGAAACGATTCTCTGGGTTCGGTTCCATCTTCGGACGTTCGAGATCCTCGGCAAATGCACCCGAAAAGCCACGCAACCGACTGAGCAAATTGGCTCCTCCAAGTCAAGGCAGCGCTTCGGCGGATTCGAATGTACATGCAGCTCGCAACCAAGAATATGCAGCCGTACCCCAACCAGAACGAAATTATCTGATGGAAGATACGTCACACCATCCATCGATGACCCCAGCATCGAGGAGGAACTCGGACTATACACGACACAGCACTTCTCGGCCAGTCTCCGGTGTGTGGACTGAAGAACCAATCGGACAGCCTACTCTACCGAACATACCATCGACCAGGCGTCTGCACAGCGAGCGAGCAACTAGCCAGAATCGGTTTTCGATTCCAAACGCTCCCGATTTGTATCAGCCGCTCGATTCATCCTTCCATGGACGTACCGCCTCCGCTGGCCAATCTCGAGGAGCACCAGTATACGAGCAGAGCATACCACCACAAGTCAGAACGAATTCTGGTACGCAGGCTTATGGTACGCACCCTGTCTATGACCAAAATAATGTGGACATGCGTTCAGATCGACCTTACGACTCAAGACCCCAGTTTCATCAAAGGCTTGCGTCAACACCTAGTGCTGTCAGGGGAGATACCACATCTCATCAACAACCAGCAATGCCCATGCAGAATTATAATTATGACGAACCTCTTCGGTATAATCACAATCAAGGCAATTATGGGAAAGATCCACAGAATTACACACATCAAGGACCACCGGCTGCACACTTCTCAAGGCCGAATTCAAACAGAACCTCACAGGAGCAGCCTGATGGATACAGCCAACAAAATTCACAGCATTATGATGTGAATGGACCAAGCTTCTATGCGCGAGATCCTTCGACGCGACCGATGACCTACCAAGCACCATATGAGAACTCGTCTAAGATGCATCACCGTTCGTTATCTCGAGAGGAAGCAGAGAGACACAACCTTCGAGTTCGCCAGCAAATCCGCCAGCATACTCAAGGTGCTCACCCGGCACAATACTATCCGCAGCAGACACAACACCAATCCTCGCGAGTTGGAACGAACGACAGTGGCTATAATCATGCTGATGACGGACGAGGAGATGGTGGTCAATACACGCAGCACCGACCAGGACAACAAACGCCCAGAGGAGACAGGACTGATGCGGAGAGACCTGACATGAACAGCACTGCTTACCCGGGACAAGAGTGGACGTCAATGGGGGTTGAGGAGGGAAGATATCAGTGGGAATGAGTAAGGGGTGCAGTGATTGATAAAGAGACCGGAAGATATGGGAATTTTTCATGTTGTTGAGGCGTGTATCAGCATATCAATACATTTTGAATATCTTTTCTACTTAGATACCATACGCTGATTGTACAGAATGTTTTATATACAACAGTGTACGGCTCTGGTAAATACCTATATCAGATTAGTCATCATCTAAGCCCTCAGACGATCCAATTGAGATTCTGAGATTCTTGGCGCACTGATCGCGGCGTGATCCGTCCTCGGCAATTAGCGGATGTTCGTGTCCTCTGTGTAGATGACGGATGTGGACCGTCTGTAAATAATCAATTATTTGACTCGCGCACGTTGTTGCTACAGGGAATTGGGCGCGTCCAACCTCTCATTATTGGCATCTGTGTATATCTCTATACATCGCGATAGTCGTTACACAAGCTTCCGGCACTCGTCAACACATTGGGTCACACAGACTCGACATGACTGTCACACGGAGCCAGACGGGCAAGACGCCCAGGTACGTTTGTGTGCTACATCTCATTTAAACCCATCGCGCCATGGATATCGGTTGTTTCGAAAAGCATTGACCGAGTTTGATCACCAATCGTGGAAAAACGCTTTTCTTTAATGACCTAACACGATTCCTATCTTCCTGTCGCGCGTCACTCACATATCCTTAGGAAATCAACCCTCCCAGAAGGGTTTGTAGAGACACCCTCGAGAAGGAGATCGACCCGCAGAAGCAGCCAGTCGCGAGACACCGCATCGCCTGCCCCGCTGTCCTTTGTCGACATCAAAGACGCCAATCTGGAGATGGATACCATCAAGGTCAATGGCGCTGCCAATGGACACGCCAACGGAAACACCAAAGAAAAGAAGGAGCCTCGCGTTATTGACGGTTGGTTGGAGGGCTCGGATCCAAGGATTGATCAGAACCCCCACTATGACTTTGGCGGAACACCAGGAGTCACCGCCATGATGATCGGATTCCCTCTTCTCATGTATTACATGTGGATTGGCGCAACCTACTACGATGGAAAGTTCCCGACCCGATCATCACCAAATCAGTCCTACGCCGACTTCTGCAAGCATCTTTTCAACCTCGCTTACACCGGCGCATTCCCACACGCGCGAGCCTGGGTCATCTACTGGGTCTTTTTCATCGTGCAGGGTATCTTCTACCTCACGCTTCCCGGCGTGTACAGCAAGGGTAAGCCTCTTGCTCACCTCGGCGGTAAGCAGCTTCCGTACTACTGCAACGGTGTCTGGGCATTCTACACAAGTATCGTTCTCGCTCTGGCTCTGCATGTCACCGGAGTTTTCAAGCTCTACACTCTGATTGATGAATTCGGCCCAATCATGTCCGTGGCCATCTGCTCCGGATTCCTCGTCAGTATCGTTGCTTACGTCTCCGCTCTTGCGCGTGGTGCTCAACACAGAATGACTGGTCACCACATCTACGATTTCTTCATGGGTGCTGAGCTCAACCCACGTCTGTTCGGATGGTTGGATTTCAAGATGTTCTTCGAGGTCCGTCTGCCATGGTTCATCCTGTTCTTCACCACTCTTGGTGGATGCGCTCGTCAATATGAGAAGTATGGATACGTGAGCGGTGAGATGGGCTTTTTGCTCTTGGCTCACTGGCTTTACGCCAACGCCTGCAGCAAGGGCGAGGAGATGATTCCTACTACCTGGTATGTGGTCAAATGACTGATCGAGATCGTACATCATCTAACTCCTCCACCAGGGACATGTACTACGAGAAATGGGGCTTCATGCTCATCTTCTGGAACCTTGCCGGTGTGCCACTCAGCTACTGCCACTGCACCATCTACCTTGCCAATCACCACCCGTCAGAGTACCGCCACAGCATCCCTGTTCTTGTCTTGTTCTACACTTCGTACCTCTTCGCTTACTGGGTCTGGGACACTGGTAACAGCCAAAAGGCCATGTTCCGCAGCCAAGAACGCGGCTACGAGCAGCACCGCAAGACATTCCCTCAACTCCCCTGGAAGGCCGTCAAGAATCCTCAAAAGATTCAAACCGCGACCGGTGACTCTCTTCTCTGCGACGGCTGGTACAAGTACGCCCGCAAGATTCAATACACCGCCGACTTGTACTTTGCGCTTACCTGGGGTTTGATCACTGGTTTCAACAGCCCATTCCCTTGGTTCTACCCTGTCTTCTTCACCGGTATGATCATCCACCGCGCCATGAGAGATATCCAGCGTTGCAGAGAGAAGTACGGTGAGGCGTGGGTCGAGTACGAGAGACGTGTTCCATACCTTTTCATTCCTGTGAGTATCATCAATTCCTTATTCGATTTGCGGCATGCTAATCTCTACATAGTACGTCATCTAGACATTTTAAACGGACGGGACTTGGATTCAGGAATGGATCGCAGTCATGGACGATGCGAAAGGAGTACATTTGTACAGATACCCGGAGATTTTATCTTTCGACTCTTATCCTTGTGGCCGCCGGTGTTGGCGCCACATGCTTATTTAGTCTCAATTTACCACCCTTGTTCGGTCGATCAAAAGCAGGATTGATGGATGTACAATAAACGAGGAGTGCGGTTACAGGAGTCTCCCAATCTCCTCGGCTATGGAGTCGTGATATTGAACTCGATGCGAGTGTTGTTGATGCCGAACAAAGTTGTGGATATATTTGGTTTAATTTGATGTCGAATTACTGTTCACTGAAACCAATCTCGTGCAAACATGGTATACTGAAGTAGTGTTCCATTTCTCCAACGAACGTCAACCGCTCTCCACAAATATGTCGTTCCTGTCATGACCTCCGCATGTCTAGTCCTTTAACCACAGCTCTTACACTCCGGTCCCCTCACATCATCCACAGTCCCAAGTCTCCTTCCACTGCCTCCACCGCTACCACCACCACCACCACCTCCTCCTCCCCGACCAGAAGCCGCTCCACCACTTCCACTCCCCCTCATCCCACCGAAAGGACTAATAGAACTAACCCTCTGCCCCACACCCCGGTTCTGCGTCGCAAACGGTGACCCAGCCGCCGCAGCCGTCGTATCAAACTAGGTAGTCAGTTTGCCGGTCTACTACCTCAATATACGACAATACATACAGAGAATAAAGTCGTGAAATATAGTCCTAAAAAGATATATGCTGATCCGGCGAGTTGTGAGAGGCGCGCTGTGAGGGGTGGTGAGCTGACTGCGCGGCCGTTGTGGAAGTATTGTGGTTTAGTCGCTGAGGAGGGATTTGAGGGCGCTGGTTTGCGGTCGGAAGGTTGGGACATTGTGGTGGTGTTTGTTGTGGTTGTTTGGTGTCGTCTGTGGATTTGCCGAGACAAGTGGTGGCTTGTGGTTGTGGTGGTTACTGCTGGTTTAGATGTGTTATCGCGGTGCTTGCACTGATGTCGTGCGATGTATATGAGGGAAGGAGGGAATGAGAGGTGGTGGAGAGATGAGGTGCTTAGCTGTGGATACGATGCACGGCAACCAATGCACCTGCATGCCGTCGATCTGGGGAAGCACATGGTTTCGGAATTCGCTTTGTGTTATACCATTTCATATCAACGACGTGGGCACACATACTATTATACTACTACTATTCATCGATCAATCCCTAAGTTCCTGAGATATAATGTGGTCGTAAAATTGGAGACGTGGTGGAGCGATGGCTTTGAGCATGCTGGTACTTCGCCTGCGCATATATCAAATGACGTTCCAGAACCAACCTCAGCACCCCAACAATCTCCTCAAAAATCCCGAGGTGATGGACGCGCAAAGCTGCGACTTGTTGTTTCCAGTGCTTCCAGTGTTTCCACTACCAGATCCACTACCAGAACCTCCGCCGAGAGTCGATGCCTGACACTGGCCATTGACAAGAGCAAAATCGGGATTGTTCCTGTTACCGATCAGTTTCGTGTCGCTCACATCACAAGAGACCATAAACCTACAAATCTACACAAGGAGTAGTCTGCGAATTACATCCATTGCCGGTCGATCTATAGCATCCGCATTGCTGGTCATGTCAGCACGTTTATTTACGCCGCAACGAGTTCAAGGTAGTGAACTGATGGCATGATGATGATACTTACGCTTCCACAGCAAGCTTTACATGTACTGCCGCTGCAGCTGACAGATGCCGAACCGGATGAACAGCACACTTGGACGCCATTCGAGCACGAGCGGCCGGCGAGGACTTGCGTGCTGAAGAGAAGCACGAACATGAGCGCCATGCTCAGGGTAAAGAATTGGAAACGCATATTGGCAATGTTGTCTGCGGCAGTGAAATGAGTTCAGAATTTGCTGTATATTATCACGGGAAATAATACAAAGAAAGATGAATATGACAAATAGAACATCGACGAGTGAAACGCTTGCCTTGTATACCATGACAGTAAATCTACCTTTGAACTCGCTCATTGGTCGGCGACGTCATGCCATTGTTGGTAGCCGCGGACTTTTCGAGGAATCAACAGTGACATCCCAGATGGCTTGAACTCTCTCTCTCTCTGTGCAAGTCCAGATGTTCTGTGTTCGAAAATCGTGCCAAGTCAGCGTCTCAAAGTCAACCAGCCGGACCATCCGGGGTATGCCACGCCACACATCGAGCACTATCAGAATGCCATTATAGTTACATTCGAACAGCTAGATATAGACACGCTTGCTATGGTATCAAAAACATGCAACCCTGTTGCTGACCTCACGCATGAGATTATCATCTCAATCCTCTTCTTGGTAAGAGATCTTGCGCATTTCTCCGAGTCTGTGTCTGGCAGAAGACAGTGCATTTTCGAGCTGCAAGATTTCGACCTTGAAGTCATTAGCATGATGTGAAATGATAGAACACAAATGACAAGACTACTCACCTGCTGTTCCATCTGTCTAACCTTGAATTCGTGCCCGCTGAGCTTGGTGTAATCGATAGCCTCATCACCATTGTTCTTGCTGTCGATGATAGCTTGCACCTGCTTAACGAGACCTCTGCAAGCGGATGTGACGGCCTTGCTTGCGTCTTCGAGTTTTTCTTGAGTCTTGGACATGAAGCTAGCCTTGACACGACTTGCGGCAACGAGCTGAGCAGTGCTGGCTGCAACGTCGTTGGAAGCAACGATCAGCTGCTCGGGCGAGTTGCGACCGCTAATGACTCCATCTGCAGTCTCGATGAGGAGGTTTGTGCTGGATGCGACAGCTTTGGCAGCACTGATGAGACCTTCTGTCCACCTGTTGTTCCGTTTGTAGAAAGACGATGCACTCATCGAGCCACCACGACCTTCCTTGACAATTTCTCTCTGCGAGTCGGTGGCCGCTTTGATCAAACGAGCAATAGCATTAGTAACGGCGATCGCAGACGCAAGGATAGCATCGTGAATCTTGAGCTCATAGGTGGAGTACTGATCACGCGGCTTGTTCATCAGCTTATTCAAGCGCTCGGCAGCTGCATCAATGGCTTTGGCAGCGTTGGTCATCTCGCGATCAACAAGCTCACCAAGATCGCCAGAGGTCGAGGTGACCTTGTTTTTAGGCGCAAAGGCGTCTGCAATCTTCGAGAGCTGGTTCAGGTTCATCTGAACTTCGTTGTTACGGTTGATCACAACATCGGTCCTCTGAATCTCATCTAGACCGTCTGTACGGTAGCTCTGGATCGATCTGAAGAATCCAACAGTGCTCATTGCCGATTGACGCGCAGCATTGATGAGTTGATCGGCCTTCTTGTCGTCTGATGCGAAACGGGTAAGACCCTTGGTATTTGAAAGCACATCTGCGATGGCTCCTGAGAAGGTGGCAACAGTACGGATGACTTCTGCGTGGGCGGCATTCGGTCCATCGGCGATGTAGTTGTTGAATGAAGTCGAAAATTCCATTGCGCTCGAGGCAGCCTTTTCGATTTGCGAAAGCACGTATGGACCAGAAGCATTCTGGTTACCCGCAATCATGTTCGACTCGAGCTCGTAGAGTGCATCATCGACTCTCTGGACACCACCCTGCAGGACAGAATCAATAAGGTCGTTGATTTTCTGGATGTTGTCAAGAAGCATCGTGTCGATTTGCTCGTCCATGGCTTTGTCGGTGTCGGTTCCGCCATTCCTGAGTTCCGCCAGTTCCATCAACGCCTGATCCATGCCAGCCCTCATAATCTCCAACTCCTCTTCTCTCTCGCGCAACTGTCTGTCGAGATCGGAGTCGCCTTCACGGTACTTAGAGGATAGCTCGTCAAGTCTGCGAGTCTTGTTCCGAAGAGCTTCCTCGAGATCCGCAATCTCTCTGTTATGTCTCGAAAGCATCGCTGAGAGATCAGCACCCTTCTCCCTCTCCGCTTTTTCAGCCTTTTCAAGTGCAAAGCGAAGTTCGCGCTTAACCTTTTCGACCTCGTCTTTGTGACCTCCGGTAGTCCTGTCGCGATCGTGATACGCTCGGTCTCTTTCCCGGATCATATCCGCTAATTCCAGGTTCTTCGTCTTCAGTTCGCGCTGCAGCTTCTCACGATGATCAATGGCTTCTTGTGCAGAAGCGGCCTTTAGCTGGACGCCCTTGAATTTCTGCAAAAGCTCGAGGTGCTCATGTCTGAGTTGAGAGTACAGCTTCGCCAGCGCTTCGTATTTGGACCTCCAAGTGTTGATCTGCTCTTGCAACGCTCGGATCTGCTCATCTTTCGACTGTGATTGCATCTGGAAATTGTTCTGCAATTGCTGCAACTCTCCTTCCAAGGCCTTCATCCTCTTGTCGTACTGCTCCAACATGAGCTGATCGCGCTCGTATTGCGCGCGAGCATTCAGATTCTCCCTCTCTAGTTCAGCCATACGACCCTGCGTCTGTTGTGAATATTGGTCGCGCATGAGCTGCTCTTGCGCCAATCGCGCTTGCTCAGCCTGAAGTCTCTGCTGTTCCTCAAAGTCTCTTTGCGCCTGCATAGCTTGTTGCTGTTGTTGCCGCTGAGCCTCTTCCCACTGTGCTTGCAATCTTCGCTGCTCTGCCTCATACTCCTCTTGTTGTCGCGCCTGCTCATTCTTCCAGAATTCGTTGATTGGCTCAGGATCGGGGGCAGCTGCACGTTGTGGAGGAGGCGTAGCTGGTTTTGGCTGCTCGGCTTGGCCTTTCGGTCTCGCAGGTAGTGCTGGAGCGGTCTCGTCGTCGGCAAAAAGGTTTGGAGGGTCTTGGGGAAGTTTGGGCACTGGCCAGAGACTTGTGACGTAGCGGAGGTTCGAGCACTCGTAGTAGAAATGGACGAGGCGATAGTGCTGGGCGTTGTAGCGGTCGTGAAGTGGTTTGAGGGCTTCGTCGTCGCCGAGGGCTGCAAATCAGTGAGCAATTGCAACATCATACGTCCATGGTAGCTTACAGGAATGCATGGCGCGAAGCATGCTCGTGATGAATTTGTAAATTCCATAACTTTCAGCAATGAGTGGTACGAGCGCAGCCATTCGACACTCGTTGTTGGTGCCTCCTCGGAAAGACGCAAAGATCAATTTCTGAAAGGTCTCGATCTGGTCCTGGAGGTTCATGAGATCGGTGATAGTCTCGTAACCCTCATTAGGGTCGTTGATGCTTTTCAAGCTGATGTACTCTTCGTACTCGAATGTTCCGTTGAACTCAGGGTGGTTGCGGTGGAAGGTAAGTTTGTTGATCAAGAAAAAGACGTATTCCTGGATCAATCGACCGTAACCTCGTAAGCCATCACCCATACCACCGCCCATTCCACCTCCCACCATGCCTCTTGACAAACTTTCTATCCAGCCAATGTTCTGTTGAGCCTCGACCAAGACCACAGGGTGACCTTCTTGCATGACCTTGTGAATGGTGATGAGTGCCTTGAAGGTCTGGACCTCATCGGCCAAGATTGGCTGGACCTTCATGGCGGCCCAGAAGGATGCCGAGCTCTTGTGATCCCATGTGTATACGATACTACTGCGGACGTGCTTTCGTTTTGGAGCAGTCTCTTCTGGACTTGTCGCCTTTTTGACGATCATGGCCAGCTCAGACTCGGACTTGGCCACGTCCACATTGCGGGTGGTGTGGAGCGCCATTGCGCTGGGACGTGCCTCTATCGCTGTAAGAAATGGATGCGTTTTGATGATCCTTGGTGAATCGAAGCTACAGCGGACGTCAATGAAGGAAAAGCCAAATATGCGACAAAGAGCGATTCTTGAATGGGAGATCTACGAGGATATTGGCGAAGCTGGAGATGGCGCGGCCAGAGGCATTAGGTGTCGTTCTCCACAATTCATTTGTGCTGCGACTCTGCGGACGTCACCGTTGCACGCTGCGGATCATGCCGCGGGTACAGTCAGAAATACTCAAGGCCGATTGCTTTCTTAAGACGCTGTATTCAGCTATAGTTGGTCATTATACATAGTATCACTCAGTCAAACATGAAATCGCAAAGTGTTGTATACTATGTTCTAGAACCTTGACAGAAGATACTGTATACACCTATCGTCGGTTCAGTTCCTTATTGTACTTGAGTTACAGCCTTCAATGTACGGGCAGCTGATTTTATCCACGCATGATAGGATACCTGAATAACCCGAGAAGTCTGCTAAAAAGAACGCGTATAATGGTTCGCAAATCATTGACCGATGATGTTTGGATTGACAATGGAAATCTCACAAGGCGAAGCAAAAAACAAACCTTGTCAAAAGGCGCAAAAATGTCTCCTTCGGGTGGGCTCGAACCACCAACCTCTCGGTAGACTGCTGTACTAGGTAACAGCCGAACGCGCTAGCCAATTGCTGATGGGAAATTAGGAACTGATCATATTGATGTGATGTTCAAGATGGACTTACCGCCACGAAGGAATGACTTGTGAGATCACGTGGCCCAAGGAGAAGATTATACACAATATATTGCTTTGTACATACTGTTCTCGCTGGACATGGCGCTTTCGACCATTGCCCACATGCAACAGTGCAAACCTTGATCGACAAATCAGCACCGGAATTTAGTATCAATCGTAATCATTTCGGAGCTGCGATCAGTGGATCGCATTATTGCGTAACACAGAAAACGCCATGTCGATAGGAATCATGTTTGAATTGTCGCACTCTGCTACTTCGAGTGGTAGAACGATCTATGCCAGATCCGCAAGCTCAACCTGTTCATAAACGCTGCTATTCAAAGTCCATTCAGCGGGAAAGTATGCTTAACCATCATGAGATTTCCAGCATTTACACTCCATTCTGAAACTCTGATCACTTTCTGGAAACTACCGTTCGTATCTGGTCGTCTAAACCGTTAGACGTCCATTGGTCTAGTCTCCAAGCTCCAAGTATCGATCAGCCTCTTCTTCGTCAATGTACCCAACCTGACCGACGCCAGGACCCGTTCCAGTCCCAAGATCTGCCCGAGTCATTGGTGTACCAGGCGTGTCTTCAGCTCGACTTGGCCAGCTCTTTCGACGTGGCCGAGGCGTTGGTGAAGGTGGTGAAGGACTATTGGAACGGACGAAAGGGCGGATTGGAGACGGGCTGTTATGAGACTCAGTGGCTGCGCGAAGTCTTCTCTGCGTGGCATTGGTGATCAATGCCCGCATGTGACGCCGATCGCGTGTGGCCTCGG
>Ga0268244_10000450_pt1 | contig 17260 bp, 16 predicted proteins | sample AgamicMgSfe_FD_200258 | JGI IMG/M metagenome (GOLD analysis project Ga0268244, IMG submission 200258) | Agave microbial communities from Guanajuato, Mexico - Mg.Sf.e (v2) (version 2) | ecosystem: Host-associated > Plants > Phyllosphere > Phylloplane/Leaf | place: Guanajuato, Mexico | collected... | reverse complement strand
CAGCGTCATCACGTTGAGATAGTGCCTTGACGCGAAGAGCGGTGTATGGCTCATGAGTGGTGTCTGGAGGGAGGGTGTTGACGTCGACAGGATTCTCCTTGTCCTTGACCCAGAAAAGAGTCAAAGCGTTTGATTCCTCTGAACAGAGACTGGCCGACTCGGTATGGTTACTTTGACTCTGTTCACTGCGAGGTTGTCAATGTCGATACTACAAAAGATACGCTTGAGCAACATACCCATCAGAATGTTCAACGCCATTTGTTTGAGGGGCAGTTTCTTGAGTCTTGGTTACTTCTTCCATGATATTACGCGAGTCGATAGAGCCGTTGGAAAAGGTTCGAGAGTTGGCGTTGTGGAAAGGAGCTCCTCGCAGATCATGCTTGCGGACCACTACAGTCAAGCCATCAATGGACGACGTAGGGAAATTGTCATGTTCACCAGCAACATCAGCTGACTCGGAGTGGCCATTGGTCATGGATGCACCGTTGTTGTCGCGATGCGAATTCTTGGGTTGACGACCTCGCGACTCCTCTTGAGGCACGAACTCGTTGAACTGGTTAAGACCGCCTGGCATAAACGGAGGTGGTCCACCGTTCATCATTTGAAATGGACGGTCCATACGAGGATAAGCGCTTTGAGGCTGAGCTGAGGCAGGACTGCCTGGATAGAACATCTGATCGTAAGACTGAGCACGTGGGGCCGAAGGACGTCTGAGGGTTGTTGGAGGCTCGGCCTGAGCAGAAGCATCTCTCTCCTCCATCTTGAGAACAAAGTTGTTCCAGTCTTCGACCTTGCGGACTCTGTCTTTTCCGTCCTCGCCGACACGAATCTCAATTTCTTGTGACTGGAGGCATGCTTGCTTGACGACATCGTAGTCGGTGGTGAGGGTCTTGAGTCTGTTAAAATCGGCAACAATACTCAGGAAAATCCACCCGTGAGAGTCCATGTGCTTCCGCAGGAACAGGTCCTTGATGAGGTTGTCGATGGAGAAATAGTACTCCAACTGCAACGAAACCTGTCCGATAAGGAAGTCACGCTCGGACAGGGGAGCGAATCCGTATGGACCAGCAGAATAAGGACCGTAAAAGTCAGGTGTCATTTGCATCATTGGGTAACCGTATGGCATTTGGCGACCAAATTGGTCGACGGCCATCGATTGGGAGCGGGCGGATTGATGATGGCTGTAGTTGTTGCGACCTCCTCGTGGAAAATGAGAGCCACGTGGGCTGAAAGATGGGTTCATCGCGAAAGCACCATTCTGGTAATCAAACTGCTGACCGTTGAAAGGTCCGTTGTTGAAGCCACCCCTTCCCTTTGCGCGGCCACCACGCTTGCCTTCACGGAAAGATGGAGCACCAGCATCGAACGATTGATTTTGACGCTCAGTGAAAACAGATTTTGGCGTAGCACCTTCAGTGCCATTGATTCCCTCAGCAGTGGCATCATCGCCATTGGGTAACCTTCCTTCGTGGACACTTCCATTTCGCTTAGGAAAGGCATCCTTTCTGGGTGATTTGTTTCTGCGTGGTGTAGGCACTGATCTGGCACCCGCGCCGTCAGGAGTCGCAGCTGCCTTTGCTTCTGCTGCCTTGGCCATATCGGTAGTGATTGGAGACAATGTCTTGCCGCCCTCCGTCTTTACATCTTTAGGTCCATCGCTGGAAGCACGGCTGGATTTGGCTGGTGGTGGTGGCATGGTGTCACGGTCCGCCTTTACGCTCTCAGTCTTGTCAGCTTGGCTCTGCTCGCCATTCGGCATTGACGCAGCATTCGAAATTGGTCGCTGGTTCTCCATACCACCCGGAGGAGATGTCGCACCACGACCGGATGCTGCTAAACCACCACGTGTCACACCCTTGCCCATCCTTCCAGCGCCTCTGCCGGTAATTTGTGTCTCGAAAACAGCAGTTGGAGTATATGGCATAGCCTTCCACTCAGGTCTACCCTTGGCGACCGCAGGTGGGGTAGCCTTTTCAGTTCGGTCTTCCTTTTCTTGACTCTTCTTCTTCTCATCTTCAAGAGTATCAGTGGGCTTCGGCCACGACGTCTCATTACCAACGGCAGGGACAGCTTCTGACTGTGCACGCTCGCGTTTCGGCAGAGGTTGCCTTCGTGCGGCAGTCTCGTCGGTCCTCGACTCTCTCCTTGGTCTGTTACTGGCAACGCGAGGGTCCACCTTTCTCGAATCTTTGTTAAAAGCTTGTTCGGACTTTCTTCGTGGGTCGACGCGACTTCTGTCAGCGTCTGACGCTGGAGCAGTGGTAGACAATGCTGCTGGAGACGTGCTTGGAACGGAAGCCTTGGCTTTGGCGTCAGCTGCTCGTTGAAGCCATGGGTTGACTGGAGGAGGCTTTGCCTCGTGGTAGACTGGTTTTGGAGCGGCCTTTTTCTTCTTTCCGCCCTCTTCATGTGACTGGGTAGACCTTTCCTGTTCGGTCGTCTCGGACTCTTTCGTCGTTGATTCACCGTCGACAGTCTTTGCTGTTGAATCTTGTTCCGTGGAAGCCTTTTCGGCCTTTTCGACCTTCTCAGTGTTGAAATCGCTTACTGCGCTCTGTGTCGCCTCAGCATTCGACGGTCCGTTCACGGTAGGGTGACCAGACTCGACCTCATTGTTCTCATGAGCATCGCGAGCTGCGTCAGCGTCATTTGAAGATTTATTCGACGAGCCATTAGTGACGCCATTTGCTTCCGCATCATCGGCCCAACTGCTAGCGGGTGTCGAGTCGGGAATGGACGTCGAAGCAGGTGTAGTAGTGCCCGAAATTGTGGTGTTGGAGCCCTTAGCCGAGGGCATTGACGGTGAGCGACCTTTGGCCGCCATTGCGTAGGAGAAACCGGTTGGACTCGATTCTTTTAATGAAGCCATCTGTTGTATTTCTGTCAGAACAAAAGATTGTGTCCCAACTCTTGAGCTCTCCACCTATCCCACACTGGGGAAATTAAGAATATCGGTCAGACCCTTCTCGCTGTCCGACTCTTGCCCGGGAGGTTCACGCGATGAACCCCCGTACGTCTACCACCAAAGGCACAAGTCCAGAGAAGCGCAAGTGATGTCGTTCGAAATTGATATAGTCAAACAGTGAGCGAAGTAGCAAATTCCTCGAATGGAAGTTGGCAAGCAAAGGCGAGCAGCTGTGCTATAGAGAGAAGTCACGGGATGTGATTGTCCAGCGGCGTCTTCGGCGAGAGGTCAGTAAGTCTATAATTCGTCGTTGCGATTTTTGCTGTCTCCAGGTTTTACTAGAGCGGGTTTGATAGTCCGAGACCGGCAGTGAAAATGCAAAGGAAATCTCAGGAGGCTAGCCTGGCAACGAGAAATACTGATAGAGAAACGAACCGGATGGTATAGAGCGAGTGCAAACGCTCCGGATAGTGACGAGAGCAGGTGGTGGTGTGAATATCGTGGTGGAAGTGTGAAGCAAAAAGTCGGTACAGAGCACGGGCACTTTCTCAGGTGATTTTCTTGACTTTGGACTTTACAGCGGGGAAGAACCGCGGTAACGTTAGCTCGAGCTGTGACGTTCCTGTCATATATCGTAAGGAGGCTGGAATTATTTGTGTGAAAAGCGAAGAGAAGCAAGGCTATGGCACGGCGGTAGAAGGTGGTATATTATTTGGAGAAGATGAGAGGATGGTGAAGTGGGAGTTCTTTGCGATGTGTGGTGCCAGCAAATGCCAAAACTACATGTAGGTAAATGTTCCGAACGCTTCTTGATGCCCCGATATTCGTCCGTCATAATTGTCTGCCGCAATGAAGTACTTCCGGAAGACCTCGCAGGACGGTTCCTCGCTTACCGAGATGCACTGCGGCATGTCGAAAACGACAAGAGATAGGGTCTGGGCAGTGATAAAAATGCCGGTTTCTCTTCCCAGGTCGAAATTTATGGACAGTGAGTTCCTTCATATAAATGTCTAGTCAATACAGGAGACGTGTGATCTGTTCAGCGACTGACTTGGTCACGCAGCAAACATTGAATGTAGAAGGCTCGGCCATGTTTCGCTCTTTCCTCCAATGTTTGTGCGACCAATGGAAGGCTGCAGCCTTGTGCCGGCTTCGGCTTCGATAAACTTTGGCGAAGCATCACGTTTCAGGGACCGCACCACGCAGTGACACCTCAGGCACGTGAGCATCCGAGGTGATCGACGAAACGGAGAAGGTGCAACTGCATGCCTGTAGTACGACAACATTTGATCTAATAATTTATGTATGTGTATAAGCAGACAACTTTTATTTGAAATAAAGCATGATTCTCACAAGCTCAATGGACAGTGCTCTGAACATATCATATATACAAGAGGCAGTTCTGAGTACCTACCATCTAAGTACACGAGCAGACAACGTGACACGTTCAGTTATGCAAACTGATTCTCCCCTGCGCCAACCCGGCGAAAGCTGCCCCCAAATCACCCGGCGGCATCTTCTTGAGCTCAGAAATATGGCTCATTCTCCTGCGCGCTCTAACGCCGTCCTTGTTGATTTCCTGCACTTGGCCATGGGGTCCAAAGGCACACGTCAGCGACCGATCCCAGGGCTCGTCGCCATTGACAAACTCGATGAATCTCCGCCTCAGATCCTCCGACATCTTCAACGCGGATGGGTTGTGTGAGAGATCGAAGCCGCCGAAGAGGAAGATAAGGTCGACAGCGTGATGGGCGCGCGCCGACGCCTGCCACGGATTTGGCTGGTCCATTAGATATGTGAAGACCTTCTTTCCCTCGTTACGAAAACGCTCGGCGATTTTCCACGTGGGCATCGCCCACAGCATGTCGTTGAGAAAGTCGAGTGCGCCGTAACGGATCGAGTTCGGTCGGCCGTCGATGATGTGGTATAGACTTTTGAGGGCAGAGGCAGATCCACCTGCTCGATCGAACGAGTCGAGGATGTGCCGTGAGCCGGCGTCCTCCATGCCATTGCGAAAGAGCGCGGACTCGAATTCGCAGTCGCCGATGATGAGTTCTTGGATCTTGCCGGTCTTGATGAACCATTCTGATAACTGGTGCTCGGCTTGTAGGAAGACCGATTTGATGGGAATGTCGGTTTGCACTTCGAGGAGTTCGGCTACGGGCGCTGTTTTCATCTCCCAGTACCCTCGTCGCTTTAATCGCTGCATTATGGGTTCGATGATTGCCGCTTGAGCTCGCGCTTCGGGCTGCGGTGGTGACATGTATAAGGATCCAGACATGAGTATAGCTCTCTTGGCTTGAGCTCCGGCTACAATCATCGCATGAGCCAGATTCGCTCCAGCACTCTCACCAGCCAGCGTGATGTTGTTGGGGTCGCCTCCGAAACCAGCAATATGTTCCCGTACCCATTCCATTGCACACTGCAAGTCCTTGAGACCAAGATTCTTATTCGACTTGCCGTCTCCGAAATGAAACATATTGAGTCTGTACTGAACCGAGACGACGATGATAGGCTTTTCGTAGCCGATAGAATCTCGGACGATCTTGTATACGTCGCCGACTTTGCTCGCTCCATTGCCGTAACTGATGATCTGCGAACCTCCGTGAACCCAGAAAAGAACCGGCATGCCTTTGGCCTTTTCTAATAAATGGTCTTTCGATACGGTGACATCCAGATTCGCACACTTGAACTCGTCCTCGGATTCGTCATACCAGATGCTACCTTCTGGTTCTCGAAGCAGGTATCCCACATCGTACTTGTTCTGCGGACATCGAGGGCTATGATCAGGTCAATATAGTTCCTATCTGCGGTCAATGTGTCACATACCCCCATTCTGTGCAGGACACCCATTGGCCGCTCCAATCACTGATTATCTCTGGCAAAGCGAATCGTTCTTCAATGGTGGCGTATTGAATACCTCTGAAATGAATCTCATTGCCCAGGTCCTTGCCGGCCAGAACGGCATTGAGAGAGTCGTGCTTGTGTTCTAACATTTTGTCCGCCGTCTTGTCATGTGATCGCTGTGATGTGTTTCGTCAAACTGTCATGATTCATGCCATTAAGGCCACCGGTAGAAGGTTCGAAAGGAGTAGATGTGGATGATAGACTTTCTGATCCGAACGGAGTAGCCTCGTCGATGAGGCTATACTCTTGATTTAAGGAAGCCTGTGGCAGTTTATCATTATTGACCAGAGTCAGGCACGGTGCTCTTGTGTGTTCTATCGATCGTTGCATGTCCCCGAGCTGGATGAGACGGAGTGATAAAAGTGGGGTACGCGGTCGGCGTTTGACCGCTGCTGCACTACATTGGCCGTTGTCTATGATCGCAGTCATCGTAAGAGGCATATCCCACGCAATGACCCGATGTGAATTCGGGTGCGAAAGAACAAAGCTTTAGATCAAGCAAGAAGTGTACGTAGTTCGTGGTATATGCTTTCCAACGACGATACGGTATCGCTACACCGATTTGTTGGGTCTTGAAGCAACGAAGGAGTTGGCCAGAGGCGGGGTTACCACGTGCCAGATCGTTCTTTTGCTACGACTCGCGATTGCAGCTAACCTATACATATATTTGCTGTAGCTCTATCGCTAGTGGGATCAAACAATAGCTATCAGCCGACAATTTGCATTCATGACAAAATTTCATCCTCGACTGACGAAATACCCGATCTATAGGCCTTGTGCAAACGTTGACGGGCTCGTCTAATCGTTTAAATTTGTTGTCGAAAGGATTCAACGCTTGAATCATCTTGGCAACTCACACAATACTTGTACAGTACCAACCGCTGGGATTGAGTCATGTCAACACACTATTCTGTCTACTACACTACAGTATTACGATTCTTTGCGGCTCTCACAATTTCTACAATTCTTGCAATCTTTGTAATCTTTGTATATTTGCCTGTAATGCTCAATAATCATTGGGTATCTCTGTATGACAAATCCGAAAACCACCACCTAGTACCATAACTCTGCAACGCCTACCAGAACCTTCAGTCTAAACAAACATGTCCAGAAGAGCCATCGCTGGACCATATCCGCCATCAATTCCAGAGGAAGCCTCTACAATTCTCTGCCCCGCAGTGACAAGACACCTTCGATGCATCTACATTCCGCGACTTCTCATCCGTCTCTTCAACGTCCATGTAATCGAACGTAAGCTCCGTACCCGCTTCTATCGCTTCGACAGCGAAGAACGCCAAGTCGTATATCCTTCGATCGTATTTAGCGTACGAGACCGTGTACATGCGGACGTTCGGATCACAGCAGTGGTTGATGAATCGTGTCGGACAGCCCATGAATTGTCCGTCCACAGTGTACATGTCTTTCTGTTTGACGTCGATGGAGCCATCAGGGTGGTATGCGAATTTGTCGAGACTGAAGAGATACGAAGCTTTGCTCGGATCGTTGTTGTTATCTTCTCGCTGAATGGCCTCCTCGTCTGTCAGGATCTCTCCAAGATATGTGTCGATGAATTGACCTTTGCGAAGTGATTGGGGACATCGTAGCCCAAACCCTCTATTGGGTGTCTTGAAGATCTCCAGTTTGACCTTTCTGCCGTGCTGAACATTGCGGTTCTTGCAGTTCGGTCCACACGAGCAGTTATCGTTGCATTCGTAGATCATGTACCGATGATTGAGGTAGTGTTCCACCAGACATCCGACACGGGGACCAGTACTGAAATAGGGAAACTTTTTCGGAAATGTTCCCACTTCTTCTTCTAGATCCTGGCTGTACTTTGCTTTCTGCCAGCGTGCGAGCTGCTCCTCGGTCATTGCTGATTCGTCTGGCTCGGCATACTCCAGACATGCGCACATCTGAGTGTACTCGCAGCCTCGGCTGGCTCCCATATTGGGCTTGCATTTGTCGCAGCCGACTATAGTGTCTTGGTCCATGCGCTCCACACCTTCTCCGAGGACATATTCTGATATGAATTTGAACCCCAGTGACGGTGTTTCATGGTCAAGGTCGTTGACGAGAGTGACTGGTGGTCCAGGCAGTCTTTGCAATATGGACAGGTACCTTTGGCGAATGGCAAGCTCTGCATCGATCATGTCAATGGCGAAGGAATCCTCAACCATATGTTTCATCGGCATCAAGGTAGAATCGACTGCCTCAATTTCAGGTCCTGATCTCGGTACCGCAACGACAACACCTTGCCTCCTTTGGAAGACGCCATTGTATATCGCAGGAGTATCTGGTGCTGCAAAAGAATGTTTGCTGTCGCTATCGGACGAGCTCACTATCGATTGTTCTCTGCTTGTAGCGGAACGTGACTGAGGGGTGGGAAGATGTGAATGCAGGTCGTCGTGAAGATATTTTCGCTTATAACCAGCTATAGTGGGTGATGATTTTATCTCCAGTCTCTGTCTCTTTGCAGCCTTGGTGTCGCTGACGTATCTTTGGAGAAGCTCAAGAATTGATGCGAGTTCCTCAACCGGATGCCAAGACAATGGCGTCGTGGCCGGGTCACTCTTCACCTCACGCCAAACAACGAGGTATTGTGTTGGTCGTATTCCGTAGGAATTGGGCAAGCCTGAGGGATGTCGTCTGTGACAAACAATCCGGTCGATCTTGAGGATGTAGCGTTTAGCAAAGTCGTACGAATTGCGGGGTATAGCGGACGCGCTTATTGTTAACTCACCTGTGAAGGGTCGACAACATATCTTCTTGACGCGCCAGTTCGCTGAGATTGGAGCGACATGATAGTCGGAGCGAAAGACCTCAGATCATATCTGTAATGAGCGCGTTAATGGGGTTCTCTGGTATGCTTAAAGGCCGTAAAATCTCAGGTTAAAATGTATAGGGGCTGTATTGGCGACCGAGATCGACAAAATGAGCCCTAGATACACAACAAAGCGCTCTCTAATGAATGAGATATATTTCTTACCTAAATAGTGCCTTTCTGGTAGAGTGGTTGATGGGTATATAAGGGTGCCTTAGGATATTAAACTAAAGAGACGTTTTGGGAATTATAATTCTCGGCTAAACACCGGCCAAGCGTCACGCGACACGTGCGACGCGACGGCCTTCGAAAGTGAATGTGAAGAAAATGTGAGAATCGAAGCGGAAACCAAAATGAACGTCCTTTAAATCGATTGACCAAGGATAATGGCAATGATTATTGGCCCGAACCACTGTCTGATGTAGCACAAACGAACGCCCTGCTACAATATAATACATCCAGTTGATCTTCGTCCTTCTGTCTCGACTGATCCACCATAAAATTAAAAGTGGGTCCATCTCCAAATCCCGGGGTAATCTCGACTTTTTTCTGACGCTCGTCAAGAATTATGAACACCCGAGTTGCAACCACATAGGACAACCGAGTCTCGTCGCACACCACATTCCTCAAAAAGCACAACAGACTTCGAAGACACGCTACAGAAACCCAAGATGGCGTCGACAAATACCGAAACATCCTTCCTCCGCGCCCTCGCCTCATCCTCCAAACCCCGCCGCGACACAGCCCTCTCCTCCCTCCGCAGCTACCTAACGACCAAACCCACCTTTACCCTTCTCGACACGCAAAAGCTGCAAAAAGCCCTCTTTTACACGCTCTACATGCAAGACAAGCCACGGAATCAGCAACGACTGAGTGTTGCTCTGGGAGAACTGAATCAGTGCTTCAAGACCAACGCCAACGGACGGGAGAATTTTCTCAACTGGCAACGGGCGTTTTGGGATACGATGATTGCGCAGTGGGGTGGGCTGGACAAATGGCGCGTTGATAAGTTTTTGTTTCTTGTCCGACGCGAGGTCTATGAGGGATTGAGGGTGTTGGCTGCGAGTGGGTGGAAGGAGGGGTTTGTGGGTAGTTGGTTGGAGGTGTTGGAGGAGAGCGTGCTGGCGCCGAGAGATGTCAAGATTCCGCTCAGTTTGAAGCTGCATGTTGTCGATGTTTGGATCGATGAGGTGGGGAATGCGGATGAGGAGAGGAAGGCGCCGATGGAGAAGTTGCTTGCACCGATCAGGAAATTGGCGAGTGAGAGCGTGGTTAAGAGTGTTAGGAATAGAGTCAAGGAGGCACTTGAAGATGACAGACTCGAGGAATGGGGTATTGTTAGCGAGAAGAAGGCACAAAATGGAGAGGAAAATGGCCAAGAAGACGGCGATGGGCAAGAGGGCGAATGGACTGGTTTTGATGACGAGTCGTAGAGACGATCACGGGAAGGACAGAGGTCACTTGATGATACCCAAGCAGATACGGCGTTTGTTGAATTAAGCATAGCGGTTCAAGGTACATGGGCAACAATGAAATAGATTCAGAATACCGGATTCGGTCTATCGAAGTAAATGCACAAGATCCATCAAAAGTATTCAGCCATATAACATCCCATATTAAAGTATCCTGATTTGAATCACGAACGTCTAGCACTTGAGACTGAACTTGGTGCCACGGTTGGCAGTCATGGCACCCCAGGTAGTCTCGATAGCAGGAGTACCGTCCTGGCCAACAGAGGCTGGCTTCCATGGCTCGTCGAAAGCCTCAAAGTAAAAGACATTGGTACCCCAAGCAAGAGCAGCACAGACACCTTGGTGGAAGAAAGTGTTTGCATTAGCGGTGGAAGCGGTAGCAGCGCCGTAGTTGGAACCGCCATCGGTAGGCCAGCCGGTCTCGCCAGTCCAGAACTCGATAGCATCGACGGAGCCCGAAACAGACTGAATGTGGCCAAGTGCCTGAGCCATGTCATCGAGGTAGGTTGCAGTCGCGTTGGCGATTGGCTGAGCCTGCCAGTAGGAGAAGCCGTTCGCAAGACTATATACAATGTTAGTGTGTGGTTCAAGAGCAGACTCTGATATTGTCTTACAGAATGTCAACACCACCCTTAATGACGGCATCAGCGGTGCCATCAGCGAACTTGTTCCAGCTGTCCGCAGTGCCAACCTTGACACTTGATGGCAAGACAGACTTGACGTCCATGATCTTCTCCAACAGCTCAGGGCCAGTGAAGTTACCACGGTACAAGGTCTCTGAGCCAACAGTCACGGCGTATACCTGATCAGGGTACTGGTTGGCATATGTCTGGCAGGCCTGCTTGTCGGCGTTCAACGACTCATCCGTGTCTGGCCAAACACCGAGAATGACCTGGAAGCCCTTGCTCTTTGCTGCCGGGAGAATCTGCTGTGCGGTGTTGCAATCACTGGCTGCGTAGATGCGGACCATCTTGCTACCAGATGCCGAGTTGATGGCATCGAAATCACTTTCATAGTCGGCTTGGAATTTGCATGTTCCGTCAGACTTCTTGTCGCCGAGAGCGAAACCTAGATTGCCTGCTGCAGAGACAAGAGGGAGAGCCGCGAGGGCCAATGTGCTGAGTGCTGCTGCGGTACGCATGTTGTTTGTTTCGTAAAAGTCGGATGTGTTTGTGTAATGTTTACGAGGGTATCTTTGACGCGAGGAAGAATCAATGGAATGAAGTAATGACGTGAGATGTATTGAATTGACTGTAAGGAGTGACGACGGTTAGAGACTGTAATTAGATAGGATGTCGATGCAGGTCGAATTAGCAAGGGAACTGTTTGGATTGCAGAGGAGATTCAAGACGGACGGACTGGGATTGAGGACCCCTGGAGGCGCAGCGGGCTGTCCCGCACGCGCTAGCTCAGGAACGCGCCGAGTGTGTTTCATGATGCTTGGCAATGCACCTCTCGCTCTGGCGATCTCTGAAATCTGCTTCCGTAATTTCGGCCAGAGATCTTCGCAACGACAGCGGCTGACAATAGGTCTGAGCGACAGGATACATGTTGCACATTTGTTCAAGCAAGACTGTCCATTGCACCAATGACTATCATCTGTGGATTGCACCGTCGAGATCACAAAACAAAGACAAAGTGAGGATTGAAGGTATATAGAACGTCATGTCAAGCTGTCACAATCACAGAGATAGCAGGATAGTAATAATAGAATCTTCTCATACAGCCATGGGTATATCTACTCTGTCCTCTCCATCTCCATCTATAATAGCATGCATCATCATCCGCGCATGTCATTCGCGTTTCAAAAGCAAAAACTTGATCCATCCAAAAAGGGTCATTAAAAGGTTTGTATCATGATGACCTCGAGCCAGTCCACCGGTCCAAGAAGAAAGGGTTGCAAAATGCAAGCAAGCAAAATCGTCAAAACTCCAAGAAAGCCCTATTACGCCACTTCAAAAAGGAAGAAGGAGCGGGAGAACGTTGTGATTTCGAAAGAAGGGTCGTCAATTTTATGTCACTTGTTCTGAAGATGTTTTCAGAGTGACGAAGAAGCGGAAGAGCCACGACCGGGTTTGAACGCCTCGGTGAAACTGGGTCCAGGCTGAATTGTCGAGAGCGAATAATGTGCTGCTCACAGTCTTCCGAAGAGGACCTCTTCGATGCCACCGACGTGGGCTTCGGCGGTTGGTCTCGGCTCGACGAGGCCGAGGAGCTCGCCGGTGCAGTCGCGACGCTCCTCCTCCTGCTCGAGCTCAATGGTGCTTGGGCTTCGGCGGATGAAGCTGCGGATTTGACGGAAGGAGTTGGTGCTCATGAAGGAGAGACGACCGGTGGAGGTAGACCTTGATGGAGAGCATGATGGAGATGATATGCCGCTCTCTGAGATGGATGGAGAGGAGAGAGGAGAGAAGGCAGTGCGGAATTTGCGGAAAGAGTTGGATGGGCTCAAAGGAGCTTGGTGAACGGCAACCATTTTGATTTAGGATGGTGTTGATTTAGTAGTGATGAGGTGATAGACGATGGAGTGACAATAAAGTCCTTTAGTCCAGTGACGTCAAATAGTATGAGTGAGAGTGAAAGAGTGACTGGGCGAGTTGGTCGTCCGAACGAGTGTGATGATGTCTAAAGACAAGCGTGAGTTGCAAAGTGCAAGATTATATTTGACAGGTCGTGAAGAGAGAGTCGAGTTGATGAATGCAAGAATCCGTATGCAAGGCGCAAGGACTTCTATATGTATGTGCAACCTCAACACGACGCGTGCTGCCCCGCTGATCGTTCTGCAGGCAAGCAAGCAAGTAAGCGTAGCGAACCGTTTAAGGAGGTTGGACCGTGTGGTTCTCTGGCTTGGTAGCAAAGAGAAGGGAGCAAATATCGATTCCAACGGTCGTGCGGTGGTATCGCAAAATGAACGTCTTAACGCTCTTAACGCTCTGGACAACGGTCGAGAAGCCTGGTATCTTGCAACGGCTTACCTCCGCGTAAAGACAGGAGAGAGAGAGAGTTGCGGGTATCGTAAAGCGAGCGGAGCGGAGGTGGAGAACAATAATGTAAGCCGAGATCCAGCTCGGGAGTAGTATGCAGTAGGCAGAAAGCAAGGTGATAATGGGTATTAAATTATGTAGATTGGTTGGTATTGGAAGGACAGACAATGACAGGATACTGACCTGCACTTGTAGCAATGAACGCGATGATGGTCTGATGGACACGTCGAACGAGGCATGGTAATCGTCTTGGTAGCGTGTGTCATGTAACAGTGTCCCGCCAAATCTGACGACCCTGACATTTCGGAGCAGTAACAAGATGGCAGCCATGCGTCAGGCCAGCAGTGTCATCCAGATCACACGACGGAAGCAATGCTCTGCTCGACCATGAATCTATCGAATACACACTTGGCCCCTGTGTTGCATTCGCCATGCCCAAGTGAAGCTGATCGTGGTTGTCACCACTGACTGTGCTGTTCTTTTACTGGAGTTGGCGTCAAAAAAGGGGGCCATGGTCTGGAAAAAGTCTGCCGCGGCTTCCTTAAACAGAAGACGCTAATCCGCATGCGATCGGCAAGAGCGGCCAGGAGCGATCCAGGGCGAAAGAGGTGGACCTGCACCTGCATCTTTCATGCACGACATGACGAACCCAGTGCATCGTAACAACTAACAACCACAACAAAGCAATCACAAATACTGCAAGAATTTATAAGACTCTACATGAGATGCAACGATGCACTATCGCAATGACCGTCTGATCATCTATGCTGCTGCTGGCTGCCATGCACAACTTCCCAATCGTCTGGATAGCAACTGCTGATCATTACTGCTGTGTCCTGATCTTACTCTCACCAGCGGATGAACGCATGAATGAATGGCTGACTGACTGACCGATTGACGGCATGACCGCGAGAATCCTCATCTGCTCGTGCAACGTCTCGCGTCAGGTACTGGTACGGGAAAGATACTGTTCCTGTCGCTCGCTTTATCCCGCGCCGTTGCTATCACAGCCTTTGACGGACACGAACTTTGTTCGTTAAGACTGCGTGTCTCTTATGTTGCTCTCGCACTTGGCGGGTGCAAACGCTACATGTGATAAACGACAGGCACCACCGTAAACGTACTGTACGTGTCTCACTCTACGCTTCGCGAGTGACAGGCCACCGCTGGTCATACATGAGGTGTCGCGTGTCCGTTTCCACAAGCAAGACGTGTGTCGCATAGATTGGTATGGGTTTCGAATATGGCGATCATGCCGGTATTTGAGTATTCGACTGCGTATGGGCATCCTCGAATCAGGTCGATGCTCAGCTCTACTGATACGTCACATGCATGCAATACTCCATCGCGAGCTGATCCGTACCGCGTGACACCTGGTATCTCGCGTCGAGATGCGCTCCCTCCACGGCATCACCCTTCAACGCCGCGGCATTTCCGCGCCGAACACAACAACGTGGTGTGTACACCACCAACGTCCAACGTCTTCCGCGCTCCCCATGCAGCACTAAAACACAACTGAATCCTCACTCTGACACTCTCTACACGCCGTGGTAAATTACCATGTCTCAGGCATCTCAATAATCAGCTACTCTCACCACGTGTCGATGTGTTCCATTGCCAGTCTTGTATACAGGAGAAAAGAGGATTAAAGTTTTCCTCAACCCAAGACATTATTGGCAAAAACGTAGAAAACACTATTATTCTACAGGTTCTGTCTTGCTGTCTATTGCGCTCTCCCGTCAAAGTATTACTCGGTATGTTTGTGAGTCAGAAATCACCAACGCCTGCGCTATGCTATGCTGTCGTTCGTTCGTGGGTGTTCTAAGCGAAATGAAACAAAAGAGACTCGTCGATGTTAATACCGAGGTACCGTGTCGTGACCTGTCCTGTATTGTCCTGTCCTTTACTGTCCTACAGGTCCCTTTCGAATATACAGATCGGAAAAGAATGATATTATGCTTCGTGGTGCCTCGACTCCAGCAGGCCAGCCCTGTGGAAACCCACTCCAGCTCCAGACCCGAGTTTTTTCTTCTCATCTGTCGGGTTCGCCCTCCGACGACCCTTGTTGTAATTTCCTCTTCAACGTAACTGCATGAGATCTTCAGCTCCGCCACGCGAAAGGTGACGCCTCCCGCGCGCTCGTCTTCGCCCTCGCCGTCACCGGACCGTTGCAAGCCCGCGGGCTGCGATTTACCGGCTCTTATCACACTTTTTTGCCGTTGCCGTTGTCGTTGCGTTGCAACGCTCCTCTGTGTCGCGTAAGCCTTTTTGCTCGCTTTGCTCTGCTTGTTGTGCGATTCTTGATTATTCAGCGACGCCGATTTTAGAACCATAACCCGACGGACGAAAGACGGCCGTTACCCGGAGCGTTTCGCGTGACGCAGGCTGAAACGATGGAAACCGGAGTCGGGGCAAGTGACATCTCGTGAAGAATGGCTCATGTGACGAGACACGCTCATCTCGTGTATGTGTATCGTTTCGTTTCGTCATTAATACGGTCGTAGCATCGTCTTCGGTACCTCTTCTGTCTCACTTCTCCATCTCTTCGGCACGCCGCGAATTTTGAAACCCAGATCATGGCCTTAGGAGATTCGCCGGTGCGATACCGTACTACTTCGAACTGCCCTACCACGTCTTCCCTCCGACGAGTTCGAATTGTCCGCTGCACTTGGTCTGCGTATCGTGAATGATCGTCTGATACTCTCACCCCAAGCGCTGTTGTCCAACACATCGAGTACGTTCTGCGCTGCAACGGAACTGTTTGCCCTGCTGCGTCCGCCATCACCATCAGAAGTACCATCGCCGCCCGACAGATGGCCTGGACTTGTAGGTCGCTGTAATGCCTCTGCGAATTGCCATTGTCCGCTCATGCTTGAGCCGGCAGGAGAAGGATGACTCTGCAATGTTGGCGCGCGTGATCGTGTAGGTGATCCAGAAGGTGACATCTGTATACTGTCACCTCTATTTCGAAGCACAGATGCAGCGTGAGCACCGGGACTACCATCGCGGAGTTCAGTCGCGGTACTGCGGCTTGATTTGGCAGAGCGAGATGGGGATGGCCATTCAGGACCATCAAAGCTGAGGCGCTCGATTGGTGTGATCGGTCCGGCCATTGGATCATCGTGGTTCGGTGAGTCGGTCGCTTCTTGTACGAAAATCTCGGGTACTTCAAAGTCATGGCTTGGTACCGTCGTCAGACGTGCAGACTTGCGTGAGTCGATGCGGCGACGGAAGCGTCGTGTCCAGTAAAGAGTATCAAAGAAACCGACGACGACATTCCGACGCACCGCTTCGTCGACACGTTGCAGACGGGCGCGACGACGGAGAAACTCTTCCAGGCGTAAGCTTTTGTTGTCGTTGATTACTTTGTAATGTGCTAGAATCATGAGGAGGGCATTGAATTCGATACCTCTGTCCGGATCGGCAGAGACAAGAACTTCTTCGTAAAAGGTATTCATTCGTTGGCGACGTTTGCGAATCTCATGAATAGGCAAATCTCTGAGGCGGTCGTTGAGTAAGTCCAGATCGATTCGGTTCGCTTCAGCTGCTCCGTCAAAGCTCAGAGCTGGCGCCCGAATGGGTTTAATGGTGCAATCTTCGATGATGCTTCGAACGGAGAAATCTCCATCGTAAATTCTCATTTCAAAAACACCAGACAATTCCTAGAATCACATTAGCATGGTGTCCGACAACCGGGATAAAAAAGCACTTACACCCAACAAACGAGGAAAAGCAGTCTTGGAGATATAACCGGTTCCATCCGGATCATGCTCGGCCCAAGCCTGCTTGAACCGCCGAATCTCTTCTCGACTAATGACCGAAAGTCCACTGCTGCGCTGATATACGTATGAGAAACTCTCATATATCAACGAGACGAACAGGTTGACAAAGATGTACATGGACAAGATGTTCCATGCTATGAAAAGCGCTCGAGCCCAGTTCGCGCTTCCGCAGTCTCCGTCGTAGTAGGTGTCTCCTACGGTACAATACGGCGGCTGGACCATGGCAAAGTCGTTCATCAATTGATTCCAGCCTTCGCCTACACTGGTCCGGAACAGCATGATGAGGGCCTTGGGCACTGACCTGAAGTTGAGATTGCCCGTCTCATTCTGGCCGAATCGGGTCAATCCAAAGGTCTGCGTCATGGCGATCGCAAATACCAAGAAGAGTA
>Ga0268244_10000449_pt1 | contig 17282 bp, 15 predicted proteins | sample AgamicMgSfe_FD_200258 | JGI IMG/M metagenome (GOLD analysis project Ga0268244, IMG submission 200258) | Agave microbial communities from Guanajuato, Mexico - Mg.Sf.e (v2) (version 2) | ecosystem: Host-associated > Plants > Phyllosphere > Phylloplane/Leaf | place: Guanajuato, Mexico | collected... | reverse complement strand
GCCCACCCCCTCCCCACCGTCGCTCCGTCAACAGAACCACCCAGAAGGTCCACATCCGTCATCACTGCCAAGGAAGTGGTGATCCAAGCTCACCAGCTCGTTCCTATAAGAATTTCTTCTCGCCCCCCAAGATTCCTTCTTCCTTTCTTTTCTTCTTCAGGGAGCGTTTCGGATGCTACACTTGCTAATTGACAATATTCTCAGCAGGTACCTCTTCTGTCGCCGGTGCCTTCCAGCATGCCTTTTTCCCATGGCATGCTGGGGCATCCGTGACACTTCAGAGCGACCCGGGCTTCTGTGATGACTGCAGGTCCTTGTCACGGCCTTCGGCCATGGCCTGTCAGCATCACGGGAGCCTACATTCTTTTCCCATCGTGTCTACCGTCTTGAGTGAACAGCATGTCCTTCGTCCGTCGTCCATAGCCTTGTTCAATCCACAATCGTATCCAACTGCTTCATATGTGCCACTTGACCTTGTCGTGACACTACACACGCGTTATTCTCCGCTGTAGAAGTCGCTGTTCGGGCGTAAGATTGACTGCTTGTGCGCCCGGTACTCACGAAGATGGCAACGTGAGGTCTGTTGCCCATGTACGTATTGCAGTATGGCTGGACTATCGTCGACGGGATGTCAGTGTGACTGTCTGCTCCGGTTGCCGTAGCGGTCGTTCCTCGTTGTAGAACTGGCTATTCGTGAGCCCGGTGCCTACGAACTGAAAGACACGAAGCTTATTGCGCAACTAAGTAAGACCGAACCGCCCTCAATGCAACACCTGCCTGTTCATCTGCTCCGAGCACTATAGCAGTCAAGGTGGTGCGCTCAACAGACCGTCACCGGCGTTGACAAGCGCGCTGCAGTGACATCGCACTTCGTGGCGCTTGCGACAAAGCAAGACACTCCATTGAGACCACAAGCTCTTACTCTGTAAGCCATTTCTCACTGAGGCGTTGCCACCCTTTAATCGGATACAGCAGAAACACACCTCACGGGGGCACAGAAGAGCGTGCAGAGACGCCGTTCCACAACAGACGCTCGAGCGTCCTACCAATCAAGCGAGATCGTTGGACTTCGACGAAAAGAGAGCCTTTATGGACACCATACGATGTGGGAACGTTGGCCTCGGACGGTCAGACGCGACGCTCATGCCATCGTGGCCCAACGCTTGCACAAACCGGCCTGGAGAGCGACAGCACTGGGTCGCAAAGGGTGGTCCAGAAGAACGAAACCAGGCACGGAACTTACCAAGAACAGCTCTCATCAGCATTGGCTAGCCACACATCACGCTTTCGTTGCTCAAGCCGATATGGGTACCTGTGGGTCTGATCTCGAAAAAAGAGGAGGGGGAACGTAGCCTGTCACGATATCCGGAAGTCATCACTGGGCAGGACGTTAAGATGCTGTGACGACTGTTACGCTCACTGGGCGCGCATGCGGCAAGACATACATGACAGCGCTGAGACGATACGATCGATATAATGGCGACATCTCCCTGCCGGATCCGCGCCTTACATCGGACGATATCAGCACCTGTGTGAATGAAGTCACTAGCGCTGAAGATGCTCTGGGCGTTCACACGCAGGTTTCCGTCTGTTTGCGATGGCGAAGCTCTCTCTGCAAGCCATTGAATGCTCTCTTAAAGGCCGGACAATGAGTTTCTTGAGCGGGCAGTGGCGAGATCGTAGCGAGGAGCCAGATTGCACCTCTGGGACTGCTTCTTACAGATTCTCACGCGTACTACAACCATTGAGGACCCTTCGTCCGATGAGTCTCACGATGCCAAGAAAGCGAGGCTGCTGCTCGTACCAGGCTCAAACGCCCCTTAGGCGGCGAGACCGCTCCGGAAAAGCCGGGGCATGGCTTTCAAGTACCCCCGAAGCCCATTGAGATATTTTGAATGTTGATTGGGATCATATATGCATCTGCAACGACGTCTGCGCATGCACCACTGTTAACGGACGGGAAAGACATGAAGTCGGCGTTCGGAGAAACCTTGCTTACATACTCACTTCACGGCCTTGGCAGGGCAGAAATCGCCACCATTCCCGAAGCGGCCGGGCGGTTCCATTCATCATCAAAAGAAGCTCCATCTCCATCTGCCGAGCGGGGACGTCGAACGCAGTACTGTAGTGCTGGGTGTAGGCCGACGGTAGCCGCCGTGACATGGTCAAATCCCTCCCTACTGATTGACTGCCACCATCTGATGGGAGAGATAAGGTGGTGCAGCGGGTAGGTATATCAATGGCCGGACGCTCCCCTTTGTTGATGGCCATGGGTGAGTGAGCGTCTCCTTGCCTTTCTCTCCGACATTCCTTTCTGCTTGCGAGTATCCCTTACATCCCTCTGTCGAGCATATATCAGGCGGAATCCATCCATGGCGGTCCTTCATACGAAGACGACTGCACGAGTTGTAGCGCAGATTTATGCGGGCTATGCTCGCTCAACTTTCGTTCTACCACAAGCCCGAGATATCAGCAATCCGAGGCATATACATACTTCACCGCCAAAAGAGCAAGATGCGCTCCTCAAGGCATCCCATACTGCATCGGTTTCTCCAGCAGCATCGCCAGGCGAGGCCGCGAAAGCAGGTAGGGCAGCGTCGCCGGCACTATCTTGCTTGCCGCTGTCGCAAGTGGCCCGAACGTACCTAATCACCAGCGTGTCCAGCTCACCTTGGCTCCTCGGTGCGTCTACCACAGTTCTTCGAGCAATGCTGAACAGCAAAAATCCCTTGCTCAGCATAGAGAAGAACCCAATGCTGAGAGCGATCCTTTGGGAGACATTCTACAAACAATTCTGCTGCGGCGAGACCACAGCGCAGGTACAAACGGCCTGCGAAGATCTCCGGCGGCAAGGCTACGGCGGTGTCATCCTCGAGTATGCATTAGAAGTCCTCAAAGACGCCGAAGGTGACGAGATGGCGGACGTGGCCAAGTGGAGGCAAGGTCTTCTCGACACCGTCCACATGGCTGCCGAAGGCGACTTTGTGGGCTTGAAATGGTCCGGCATGGGTTCCGCTGCGATGCGGCTCATGACGAAGAACGAGCAGCCGAGCAAGCGGATGGATGAAGCCATGCACGCCGTCTGCGAAGCCGCCGCGGCCAGGAACATCTCACTCCTTCCGGCGGCGGAAGAGACTTGGAGCTTGCAAGGCTTCAACGACTGGACGACGAGGCTTCAGCGCGTGTACAATCTCCGTGGCAAGAGTGTGGTCTACACTACTTACCAAGCGTATTTAAAGCAGACACCAGATACACTATCCCGGCATCTGGCCACAGCGAAGCAGGATAACTTCGCGCTTGGTGTCAAGCTCGTGCGAGGAGCGTACCTCAGCAGCGAAGACAGGAGCCTGATCCATCCCTCCATCGAAGCAACCCACCACGCCTACGACACCATCACCTCGGCATTGATACACAGAAAGTACAACGACCTCATCCAACCCATCACCGGTAGCACAACCGCCAGTTGGCCATCCATCAACGTCGTCCTCGCAACCCACAACGCCGTCTCCGTGCAAAAAGCCCAAACCCTCCGCCAGCAACAAGCCTCCCGAGGCGAACCACTGACACCGCTGGCATTCGCTCAGCTCCAAGGCATGGCGGACGAAGTATCTTGCTCCCTCATAGCTGCCGCCAAAGCTAGCGAGGGGGATGAGACGGCCGTCAAGGAGCGAGTGTACAAGTGCACGACTTGGGGTCCTATGTACGAATGCCTTAATTATTTGCTGCGTCGAGCGGCGGAGAATAAGGATGCCGCGGGCCGGACGGCGGAGACGAGGAGGGCGATGCGGTCTGAGCTGGGGCGGAGGTTCAGGGGGCTGTTTATGTTGGGTTGATGTGCTTGGACTCATTGTTGGAGGATGATACATGTGGCTATGATTTGTATGACGAAGTTGGGTAGATATTGGGTATGGGGGTTTCATCTGCCGTCGTGGGCAGTCAAATCCAGCTTATGTACAAACAGGATGAAGTCCCATATACGGATTGCTCCTCAACAGTTGAGCTTCCTTCCCGTAGCGAGTTCAAGCCCGGCGGATGTCAAGGCTCCTGCAATTCCGGCATACCACATTAGTCGACTGAAGGCCGCCGCCTTGAGTACGCTACGATCCTTCCAACTAGACTTACTCTCTACCATACTTTCTAGAGCTACCGATCCATCTCACCGCCGGAACTGCACGATCTGCCGTAGGGAAAATTGCCAAAAACCTCCTCGAAAAACGTCCTCTTGCCCAAGGCCATGAGCAACGTACCTGAAAGACTTTCCTCAAGGAGCTCCGGGCTTTCGAGCACTACCGATCTTCGGCTTCAGAGTAGCTTGGGGTGGCCGCACTATCTGATACCTCCTCTCCGCTCTCAGGAGAGTCTGTGTGACTTACGATCGCATCGTCGGAACGCTCTGACGAGAAAGGGACTCGGTCAACCTTCGAGCTTGCGGTATAACCCGCTCGAGCGTGAAATCACCATTCAGGGGCTTCGAAATACCTGGCCGTGCTCACGAGTGGGTGAGCGAGGACTGACCGGAGCCAGGGTTGTCAGCGTAGCGGTGTGGTCGCCGTGTGAATACGCAAGTCGTGCATCGTTTACAAATGCACGATTCGCAGCTTCATTGCAGAGCAATATCGTTGCCGCTCTCTGTGAAACGTGTATTGTCCACTTCATGCAGTCACCGCAGCTGGAATCGGGTGTTCAAGCGAATTTCATGAAGATGAGCTATGTACGGTATCGAGTACCACCTGTCTCAATGTGCTCTCTTGGTTGTTTGTGTGGCAGATCTTTCTCGTGCTCAAAAGAAGACTTGGTCGCGCACGCATGCCGAGATATCGTAGTCCAGGGGGTGCCATGAGCGCAAGAGGTGAGTCCTCGAGCTCCATAATTATTCGAGACCGGCGAGTCTGCAGGCTGAGATCAACTTTCTCGGGTCGCAGTCGAGGAGTGTGCTCAGTGCTTGTATGTATGTACGGTAAGCTCTTATCTTCGGCTCGCTTGTGGGCTCAGTCGCGGTCTTCGTGTTCACGAAAGTGGCAACTCGTTGCGCCAGAGCATATGGGACCCCGGTCGCTAACCCTGGAGCTACAGTGTGTTGGATTCGAAGACGTGAGTCAAAGTCTGCTCGTTCACGCTGCTTGACTACTTGAGTACGATGACGCACTGAGGAATGCAAGATTTGCAGCCTGGTATAAGATTTTCACTCTCGCTTGTGTATCTTGTATGTGTTTCTCGCCTGGGGCTGTTCACTCTGGTCTCCCACTCTCCTTGGGCTGTAAGCATCAGACGGGGGAAGCTGAATTGAAGCGTGCGCGTGAGAAGGCTGTGCGTGAGAAGGCTGTGCGTGGAGTCGTAGTTCCGCAACGGAACAAAGAGCGTACGCCATTGCGCGTGGCCCTCGTTTGTTATCTGTCAGGCGAGCCTGCTCGCCGGTCACATCAGTGTGGCGACCTACAATTGCTTTCCCGCCGCGATGATGGTACTGCGATTGCTGTCATCGGACTCATTCGCATATCTAGGCCTCTGAGGGCAGTCATGTGGCTTCGAGAGGCGCGCTAGCGTGGTCCTTGCACCGTGCACTGTGAGGTGAACATACAGGCACTGCTGTCAAACATAATGTTCCCCTTTGCAGGCTCTTACGGTCTGTAGCAAGGCTCGAGAGGGTAGGACAAGCCAGAGACTTGACCGAGGACGACATGCCGTCTCTGCTGGGGGGAGTCCGTACTCCATCGGCGAGCCGGCGAACAATAGCCATCGTCGCACGAGAGCCTTGGAGCCTTGTTCGTAAGGCTTGGCGTTCAAGCTCGAAGTTTCCCCTTTTGTCACCGTGCCTGCAACTTCTCACCACCACTGCCACACCACCAGAAAACCAAATCACCCCCAAATCACCTGAAACTCACAGTGCTGTGTGATCAGAGTACTGTGAGTCTCCTCGAACTGTCACTGACTAACTCAGCATGCGTGCGCGGCCGCAGGCAGGCTCGAGAGGTGAGGGTGCCACCGCGCCTACTTTCCGCCCTGCAGCCTGGAACCCCCCTCCGATGACAAGTCCATGGCGGCGAGGCTACTCACCGTACCTGAAAGCACCTTTGGTAAGCTCGAGAGCGACTTTGAGTTTTGCAAAAAAGATGTACTGACCGAGCGAGGCAGAGTGCTCCGCTCGCTTCGCTCTGGCGGCGGCGGTGGTAGCGACGACGCGACACCACCTCCAGACCGCGCTCAGCACCGATCGCCAGCTCTTGTGGCTTCAAGCGCTTCCACTTGGCCAGGCTCTGCTCATTGTGGACGCGTTGCTGACGCGTGAGCGTGCAAGAACCACCGGCACCCGGTCGCACGCCACGCGACCGACAGCGGGAGCAACATGGTGCGTACACAGAAAACACCAAACACATTCGCGATAGCTTACTGACGCCATCCAGGCACCCAGCAAGGCACAAGAGGTCATCGACACAGCATCGTCACCGCCATGCACGCCACTGCCCTTGCCTGGAGGACACCGCCGTGAAGCTCAGCTCGCTCTGCTACGCCTCCGGCACTGTGAAAGAGCGTGTCCGCCACACAAGACCGACACTCAGATGGCGAAGAGCAAGTCGGCATATTTTACAGCCCAGAGATGCCGCCGCCGGCTCGCCGTTTACGACCGTCGGCGCCGGCTGCCATCCCTCGGCTGACCATTCGCTGACTCGAACAAGTCCCCGTGGAGCCAGACGGACTCGAAGACACCTTTTGGTCAAGAGCACGTCGATAACATGCTCTCTCGAACGTGTGGGCTTCAATGCGGTACCGCATCATCGTCGCCCGCTCGAGCGTGGAGACTTGGGCGTTTCGGCGGGCTCGAGCTTCACGACCGCGAGACCATCAGAATCGAGTATGATATGGTATCGCGGTCCGGTCCTCCATCAAGCTACTGCTGGCTGTCGACACCGTCAGCATGAGCTTGCGTTCGCCACCTCATCGCGAGTTTACAACGAGTTTGTGCAAAATTGAGATCCGCGCACGTGACTTCGGCCTTAGGCAGAAACGCAATACCGAATCCGACATCGAAGTAGTTCAAGATGCGAGCATGGAAAGAGGATGAATGCAACATCCGACGCGAGCGCGAGGGTTCTCAATGCCGAGATGCTGCTGTTCAACAGTCGCGAAGTCGTCATCGTCATCTCTCTGTGCCATTTCCGAGCGCTGAGCCGAGCCATCTCCGCTTCTCGACTCCGAACCAGGGACTCGCAAAGTAAATACCAAGTCGACTCGGAGGACACCATATGAGACGTCTTTCAGCTTGCCGGCTTCCCGATGCGTACGGATCAGGCCAGTAACCCCGTTTGCCGCCAGCAAGCCATTCTCGTCGCCGGATCGGCTTGCCACAAGGCCCGGACAAAATCAGCCTCTCTGCCTCCATGTCGACTCTGGCGACCAATTTATTTGGTCATGAAGTGCCAGCCTGTTGACCACATTCTGCACAGCAGCTCGAGGGATGTGACACAGCTTCTATGTTACTCATCTGGCATTGCTCTGCTTTGGCAGCATCCAAGACCAGTCCTGCTTGGGCATAGAATTCGAACCGTCGTGCAGTTGGCGTTGGCATTGCTTCGCTTTGGCAACATGTAAGCCCGATGACCTGTTCTACCGTCTGAAGCTGGACACTCGAGGAACTCTCGGCGCAGCACTTATTCTGGCAGCACACACAATCACGTATACGATAGCCAACGCGCTGCTGCATCTGGCATTGCCTTGCTCCCGCAGCATCCAAACCTGGGAACACATCGCAACGGCTTTATCGGACCATCCATTCGTCTCGGAACTGCTCGAGGCTTCCATCAGTCACCGCATGGAGCTCATTCCGGCACTTCTCGACGTCGGATTCGGTTTGGCATTGCTTGCTTTGGCAGCATGTAAGACCATGGCTGCGATGTCTCCTGGTGCGGATTGAATTCGACGCCGTTGTGCACATCCGGATCTTTGCAACAAAGTCTCCCATCGTCCAGCATTGCATGCCATGGCAGCATGTCAGTCTGGTGTCGATACAAAAAAGTCTTGGCATTGCCATGCTCACGGCAGCATCTAAGTCCACCTCTCTCGCGTTACCCAGCTTGTGCTCCGCTGGCGAGCCTCGGCCCAGCGTAGAAGTGACTCGCTGTGGATGTACTGGCATGGTGTGCTTTGCTTCGGCATGGCCCAGTAAGCCCGTTTGTGCTTTCCTCGTGATGCGTGCAGTGAATCGTTTGCTCGTTGATTTTCCCTTTCCAATTCTTTTCGAAACGCACTCCCGACGAGCCATTGGCCCGGGTGTCTTCCCCTCCCTTCCCCCTACCACCTTTCCCAAGATTCCTGGCGAGCTTCGGCCCAGGCGTCTTCCATTCCCTGCCCTTATCCCAGGTCATCATGTCTCGAGTTTCTGGAGAGCTTTGGCCCGGACGATTTTTCTTCCCCTTTTCGACTTTTTCATGCCTTGTGTCCCCGTCGAGCTGTTTTGGCCCGGCCGTTTGCACTCCTTTTCCTGAATCCTTCAAGCTTTGTATCTCTGACGAGCCGTTGGCCCGGGTGATTTGCTCTCCTTCTCCTGACTTCTTTGTATCTGATGGTTTCGGTGAGCTTTTAGCCCGGAAGCTCATCTTTTTCATATGACTTCGACATCCCTGCGCAACCAGCCAACTGTCAATTTCCCTTGTACTGCTTGGGCTCTTCGCCGGAACGCAGTCAGCTCACGCCGTACTCACACAGCACAGCTAGATGAGACAATGATCGCCACGGATCGGAAGAAGACATCACATCGACGAACAGCAGCCTGCAGCCACTTCCAACATTGCCACGGTCTGTTTCACCACCACATCCAACGTCGACTGGCTTTGTCTTCAACACCGCTTAGCCATGCCTGAAAACTGCTTCACGGAACATGTATGCCTTCACCACCGGCCGTTGCTCCAGCAGTCAACAATTCTGGACGTGGCCGGAGCTTCCAAGTATATACTCTTTCCGTTGTGGTCTTCTCATCAGCGGACGCTGCTTTGCTTCGCGCAGTCATGACAGTCGGGCCACAGTCACTTGCTAAGCAAGCTCCGCCACGAGACTGCTTCCATGTACCTCCAATTGCTCAAACTTCAGCATTGGCTCAACACCTTTGCTCATTGCATTTCTTCGGCATATCATCAGGCCAACTCAGACCACATCTTGCAACACTCTTCTGGAAGCGCAGCGTCTTTGCTCTTGCAACATCCAGCTTCAGCAGTACTCGTCGTCATCACAACACAGTCTCTCGAATCGACATCTGTGCTTCTTCCCGAGGTTCTCTGCCTGGCTTTGGTCATTGCGACTGCGATATGCGCTGACGCGGAACCTGTTCTCTTCTTGCGCCGACATCATGCGATCCGAATACCGGCGCCACGGCGGTTCGAGCTCCATGGCGCAAAGGAAGCGGCTGGTCCTTCTCGCTGAAGGCAAGTTTTTACCTAGCTATTGTTCTGGTGTTTCCACTGTGCTTCATCCGGCTGTACGTTACGGGCACATCTGCGTCGAGTGCTGAGGCTGACTTTGACAGATGCTGTCGCCGGCACGTCCTCTTGGTGTCGCGAGTAATTTCCATGCCGTTCCTCGGGGCTGCTCGCGCGCTCGTCTGGCTCTGATTTTCGGCACTTAGCTTCTCAATCTCTTGGTCATTCCGTTCGCTTTCGATCACAGAACCAGCAGATCTTCCTGCGAGAGCTAAAATGCCGCAGAAGCGCAGGCATTGCTTCGCTCCGGCGGCATGTGAGACCTTTGTCCCTTCCTGTCCCGTCGTCGTCACGAGTCTTCCTTGCGTGAGCTGTTTGCTCCGCATCATGCCCAATTTACATTCTGTCATTGCTTGCTCTGGCAACATGTAAGACCGGTGTCGCACCCCTTTCTCGACTGGCATTGCCTGCTCTGGCAGCATGTAAGACCAGTGTCGCTACTCCTTCTCTGCCTGGCATTGCTTGCTGTGGCAGCACGTGAGACCAGTGTTGCTACTCCTTCTCTGTCTGGCATTGCTTGCTGTGGCAGCATGTGAGACCAATGTCTCTACCCTCTCCCTGCCTGGCATTGTTTGCTTCGGCAGCATGTGAGACCAGCGGCGCTCTTCATCTCTCTGCCTATGCCTTGTTTCCTGCACTTTCGAATCCTCACTGCACATTTGCTCTTCTCTATGCTTGGCGCGGTGTCTAGGTGTGCCTTCGGGCCCTGCACCGGGTGGTGGCGGGTGTCCAAGCTCTACCTATCCTTTGTTTTGCCTTCCATCCTCGGATTAGGAAACTTTCGGCCAGCGCAATGCATTGCAACGCTGCATTGATGAGCAAACTTATTTCGAGAAGTCTCCAAGGTATGCGCAGTACTGTCGCCTGACTTTATACCGTTGCTGATGATGTGACAGCGTGCCGTCCGACTGTCACAGGCCTCGATTTATCGTGGCATGAAAATCGAAGCTGTCGAACGGAGCAGGTCCACGTGTCACTGTTCTGGAGTATGGTCATGATAAATGGTTGGCTGGCAGGGTGACATGAGTTGGTCGTTCCAGCGTCCTGGTCTCGTTGTCGCCTTCCGTCGGGAAGCTACACGTGAGCTGCTTTTACCCGTGGATGCTTGCCTGGTCCTTCCCAGTCCTCGCATCGGCACAGGTCGTCGGTTCCGCGCAGAAAATGTGATACCTTCTCTCGCCGGTTCACGGTACCGCCACGGGTCCTCCGCCCATCGCCGCCGCCAGCGCCTACCTGCTCGGCATCTACTGGCTTTTGCCGCAGCCAGAGCGCTATACGCTCCGCCATTGCTATCCTAAGTCGGCTCACTCGTGAGTAGCTGTCTTCGTTTCCCGCACTGCCCACTTGACCGTCATGCTAACTGCATACAAGCGGCCGCTGCTGTGGTAGTCACGGTCTTGCTGTGATCATATTGTTCGGATATTGCCACCTAAACGCCACTCGTGCTCCAAATTCCCAGACCTCGCCGGATGGTGAGGGTTGTTGGGAGGAGAACGGACCTTTGCCAGATTGTGCCCTGAAGATACAGTTCCGAGGTGTGTGCTTCTCTCCTTGCGCTTCTGAAACAAGTGGTTACAGATCAATTTCTGGGCCAACCCATGCCACCAACCGTCTTGTAGCACGCTGTCGCTAACCGCAATGTATGCCAGAGCGGCACTAGATGCGCATTTCTCGTAACGAGCTGCTTCGCGGGCTGGTCGGCGGAGGGTCCAGTTGTACAGACGCAAGCTTGCAGCCATGTGTATGCGCGGACCCAGCAACCATCACCTGCCGGCGAACAATGCCTCCTTCCGCCCGTGACTTGCCGTAGCGTGCATCGGTTGTTGCTGATTTTGGTTTGGTCATGAGGATGACTATGGTTCTTCAAAGTGAGGCGGAGGCGTGGGAGGTTGGCAGACTGCATTTGCATCTGAGGTCAGCAAGTGGCAAATGAACCAGGTACGGAGCGTGTCAGAGCTCATTGCTAGAGGGTATGTACATCTTCGCACTCGAGGCGGCCCGTGATGTGGGATCAGGACGCTGCTGTGGCAGAAAGGTGGCCGTTCATGGTGCTGACGAAGTATGCGCATTCGTCCAGGTCGTTTGCACGGTGACAATCACGGACGCGCGCAGGACATACCTGCCCTCTTTGTGAGCAAAGGCATCTAGGCTTCTTGTCTTGTCGTAGCTGGGCGCTGTATCTTCGTGACGATTGCTCTGACTGAGTCCTGAAAGTGAAGGTCCCAGGTAAGCGGTGACAATGAAGCGTCGTGAGGGTTGCGCTGACTTGTGCGGCAAAGAAAGCAGTCGTTCACGGATGTACCATTAATCGAAGATGCTGTATACCAGCCTACTGCGCTATCTACCCCGAGAGTGAGAAAGGCATAAAGCAGTGACAGTGCACTCAACTTCTCTTTCCAAGTCGATCCTTGTTTCCTTGTGTATTCCCCTCATCCATCGCTTGCAGCAGAAACTCTGCTGCAGCTCACACGCAAAGGGTAGTGCTTTCCACCCAGATGACCGGCTCTTTCCTAATCAGTGTGCAGTCCGATCAGATTCGGCGCGTGCGCACATCAGCTCGCCAATTTCATGGCTGAAGAGGACTGGTGAGCTTCCCACGCACGTCCAGCAGACACTGGGCTCGAGCTAGGTGGTGAGTGCATCTGAGCCCATACCGCATTTATTGTGGGTCTCCGAGACCAAATCGAGCATGCGGTACGGCATGGGCTACTGACAGCTTATTGGCAATGACTGAGATCTCGGACAAGTGCAAACAAATCACGTTATTACGCACGAGCCGTATTCGAGCCAACGAGCGAGTATGACAAGATGTTTTTGATGACCGGCGTGTCAGCGAACTTTCACTCATACGCTGCCATCAGGGCTGGTATGGTACAGTATGCAAGGACAACAAGAGCTGGGGGCAAGCTTTACTGCTACAGGGAGCAGGACAACGATCGTACAAACCTCAACTGAGGTCTCAAGGGACGCCGACAGCTGAATGGTCAGGCTTGTTGATCCGTTCAATATCTCGTGCATCGAACTCAGTGAAGGCACAGCGTAATGCCACTGCGGGACAGCTCGTTGCGCCGTAGCTCCATGGAAAAGGTGGCGATTCTTGCACTGTTTGGGAGCACCCGTCAAGGCTTATGCGTAAGATGAAGGCATTGTGCGGCAATATATGATCACTGCCAATAAGTCGCGAGAGGGTCAGGGCTGTGATAGCATACGCACCCGACGCTCAAAACACTCGTTGACAGTCGGCCGAACAGGTTGTGGCTGGCAGGACGGCGCATACAGTCTCCTCAGTTAGCAAGTAAAGATGCATGTCACTACAGAACGCAAGTAAACCGCTTCACACATCAGCTTGCAAGAGCGGGATTGCGGCCTCAGCTCATGCAGGCTTCCACTCGAAATGATGCTTCCCAGTCTCCGGCTTACCCGCCTCGTCCTCACCCTTCTTATCGAACATATGACTCCCGAAGTAGTCCAATTGAGCCTCGTAGAAACTGGTCGGTAGATCCGTGCTCGTCTGATACTTCAGATACTCCAAGCTCGCACTGAGAGCAGGAACAACCTGGTCGCTCGCGATCGCTCTCATGACGATCCTCTTCAACGAGCCAACACCACGCTTCAAGTCCCTGGCCACGTCAGGCTCATACAACGGATTCGTCTGGCTGGCCGATTTGGACTTTTTGTGGGTGTAGATGGGTTGGAGCAGGCTCTCGGAAATGTAGTCGGCCTGGATGATGCAGCCGGCGCGCCAGATCTGTAACAGCACGGCGTAGTCGACGTTGAAGTGGTTCGCCTTGTCGGCTTTGTCGATCACGTTCATTCCTTGCACGTAGGCGGATAGGCAGGCGGTGTAGACGGCCAAGCGGAGATCTTCGAGCAAGGCCAGACGGTCGGCTATGTCCTGCAATTGCTGTGGCGGACAGAGAGGACCGCCGAAGTTGGATTGAATGGTGCGCCGTTGGTGCAGGTCGCCCGAGGCGATACGCAGGAAGTGAGCGGCGGCCATGGTGGGCGCGGTAACGTGGTGTTCGATCGCTTCGGTGTTGGACCAGACGCCTGTGCCTTCCTCGCCGGTGAAGTCCTGTACGACTTTGTCTTCTACTGTATCCAGTACATACTCGCCGGTCCTTAGGTCCTTTGTCCGGCAGATGTCGGCGCTGATACTGATCAAGAAAGTACCGCGCAGTTCGCCTTCGCGGTTCCACTTCTCGAAGACATCGCCCATCTCGTCCAGACTCATGCCCAGTCCGTGCTTCATGATCCCCCATGCCTCCGAAATTGCACTCATCATGCCATGTTCGATGCCGTTGTGTATCATCTTGCAGTAGTGGCCTCCTCCTCCTGTTGCGACTGGACCGACGCAAGGGTTGCCGTGCGGGTCTTTGGCGGCGACCTTTCGGAGGGTGGGGAGGATAAGAGCGAGGGTATCGTCGTCGCCACCAGGGCACATCGAAGGGCCTCGTCGGCTGCATGTAGCATTCGTTCGTCAGCGCGGCCGAAGGTGCTTCGGATTCGAGGAAGCACTTACGCAGCCTGATATCCTCCAGACACACCACATCCGACGTAACGGATGCCCTTCGTTGCACACTTTCCCTGCCTGCGCTCTGTATTTTCCCAATGTTCGTTCCCGCAGTCGATAATGATGTCTCCCTTTTCCAGGTACGGCATCAGCCCGCCCAGTACACTGTCTCCCACACCGCCATGCGGCAAGCTACACACAAATACTTTCGGACTGTCGAGGCTCTCACACAACGATTGGTAGTCTGTATGCTTGCTGAGCTTGCCATCAAGGCCGTCCTTCTTCCCCTGCTCAATGACCTTGTCCATGCTGGCTTCGGATGGGTCTTCGAGCGAGACATGGATGCCGTTCTCGGCGAAGAGAAGGGCCATGCCGCCGCCCATGGAGCCACAGCCGATCATGGCCAGCTTCTTGATGTCCAACCCTTTAGTGTCCACCATACCGGGCAGAATCTGTCTCGTTCAATCGATCTCAGAAGGATAAGCAAGTTTGAAATGTTAGAGAAGTGGATAGAAGAGGTTATGGTACTCAGTTCACCGGTCAACTGAGAATATCTCAATCGGCACTCATCTACACCTGGTGATACCGTCAATATCGAGATGCAGGTGAGGTTCATGCTTTCTTGAGGCTCTGCCATCGTGGGGTCACTGTGACGTCGCCTGCGGGACAAAAAGCTCGATCTTCCGAAGCAATCTGCATGTGAGAGATGGAGTTGCCTGCACGCGAGAAATGGAAAAACATACCGTGCAGTGAGCGCAAAGGTTCTGCCGCAAGTATGGCCAAGTCATCGCTTCGGGTATCAAATGCTCATCGCTTGGGCTCAAAATTCTCAAGCAAACTATTCGTGCCGCATGTAGCGGAGTTCGATTAGCCATGTGCCTCGTCTTCTTCGTCCACTGGCATCGGGTCAAGCGCGTGCATATCCTGCTCTTCTTCTGCTTCTTCCTGCTCTCGACTCTCCCCTTGCTTCTCGACAAGCTCGTCTGCCCAAGCAATACCTCGCTTACTACTTGGCCTGCGTGTCTCCATGTCCTCGGAATAAGCTGCTTCACTGGGGGTTGCTCTGCGCTCCATAAGCACATTCCCATCCCAAGGTCGACACTCTTTGACCACCTCTCCACACCTCAAGCACATCCAGCCCTCTCCTTCTTCCGCTTCGATTCTTTGAGCGAGGCACACGTAGCAGTAGACACACCCACAAGGTATCGTTTCGTAGGGATTCGTGATATCGGTCGAAGCATTACCGATGATGCCTGTGTTTGCTCCGGCAGATATGACGTCCTGCTCGCTTTGTCCACCGGCTGGGTTTTGATCTTGATAGCAGATCGCGCAGCTGCGCTCTGGTAGAAAAGCCAGCTCTCCTTTCTGCATGTCTTCTTCTTCGCCAGAGTCGGTGCTCTTGCCAGTCCTCATCTTCGTAACGCTGGCTTTTGCTCTCTTCCACGCCCTTGCAATCCACCTTCGCCATCTGCCAATCCCGACTAATGGTAGCAAGAAGAGTAAGAACTCTGTGAACGCGTGCCACACCAGCTGCCGGTTCAGATACTCGAAGCTGACCTCCCTGCTTGTCTGATTGGAGCTCGGTACCAGTCGCAGCCGTAACAGTCGATCAGTCAGCGTTCTGTACTTGCCATTATAGAGGAAGACCAGAAACGACAAGAGTGCCGTGGTGTTGTGCGTCGTCTCGGCGACCGTGGTCAACCGGCTCAGGCGCTTGATGAAAGGCGATGGCTCCTCGTACCCGTTCTCCAGGCTTGACAGATGCCCCTCCCACTTCTGCCACCCGTATCTTCCTCCGACTGTTATGAGCCCGTAGGCGATCTTCTGCCATGCCTTAAGCGGCTTTCCACCGAAGCGCTTGTGCCTGGCATCTGTGTACTGCAGCCCTTGCAGACTCGCGCCGTAGCTCGCCCCGTGGTCCCAGATGCTCAGCTTCCATAGGATGCTCCTTAAGACCAGCCCTATCTCCGCTGAGTAGTCATCTTTCAGGTGCGCGCCGAGCAATCTCAGCCCTTCTCCCGCCTGGTCCTTCAGCAACTCTAGGAGTTCTTCGTCCAGGAGCTCCGCGTCCACTTGCCCAACGCGGAAGGATGGCCGTGTGCCATAAGGCGACTTGACGACGTCCCACGCGCGAAGGCTTTGCTGGACGAGAACGCGCAGAGCAGGCGGGAGCCGAGTGAGTTGGCTCGCGCGTGCCTCGTTCAGTTGGGATGCGGCCGCGGCGTGCTGGGCTTCGCGGGCGGCGCGGCGGGCAGCGATGCGCTGTTGCGCTGCGGAAAAGTCAGCCATCTCATCGCTGACATCAAAACAGAAAAGGCACGCAGCGGTCGCTGTGATATCGCGAGAATACGATAGAAAGTGAGAAATCCAAGCACGATAGGAGATGCCGAGGCTGTTGGATATGAGCGTTGCGCACGGGCCATCAGGGAAACTCGAAGTTCCAGTGTATGTGAGACGTTCCTCTTCCTCTCCGTACTGTCAAGTTCATGGATACCACAGATGCGGCAACCGTGCCGTTGAGGAAGCTGGTCGACTATGAGACCTTTCTCCGGGGCCAGGGCAAGACAGGAACTCCGACATAGCATCTAGGTCTGCAGCCATCCCCATCCTGTGGATTGTGATACGCGCCGTGCCATCACCTGCCAGTCATCGAAACGCTGGAGGTGACTGCCAGTCGACCAGAGGTATGCTTGAGCCCGGCTGTTCGTAGAGTCCGATGGGTTTCTCCGGTGATACCAACGGCTCGATGTACCGGTAGGCAAGCTGAACGGCTAGGATGCTGTAGCAAGACGGGGAAGAAGAGACATGAGATGGAAAGGGAGATCGACCTGGCTTACCATCACTGAGACTCGGGCACCAGCGCATCGTCGCTACAGTCCGGTGTTAGTTTGCTTTTCTCTTATGGCAATGTAGGAGTCCCGGTGTGGAGTGGAAACTTACAGGTTGACCATGGGTGGCGGCGGCCTGTGAAAAACGACTGAGTTAGCATATCTTGTCCCAGTCCAGTACACTCATTGCGCCCTTGCTAACGTAGAACAGATGTATCAAGGCGATGCAAAGGGGGTTCAGGCTTACGTCTCGACGCGCGGTGGCGGCGCAGGGCGTGTCGCTCCCCTAAAGATCGATCAGTGTCAACCATCTTGGGTCTTGTCTGGTCAACAACGGGAACGCACCCGCGAAGCTCGTGGGCCCTGGCTGGACCCCAACCCAGCGGCGGGTCCCAGGCAGGGAGCGGCTCTGGTCTCGACGGGGCGGGCGGCGGCGGTGGAGGTGGCGGTGGTGGTGGTGGTGGGCTATGTGAA
>Ga0268244_10000445_pt1 | contig 17364 bp, 16 predicted proteins | sample AgamicMgSfe_FD_200258 | JGI IMG/M metagenome (GOLD analysis project Ga0268244, IMG submission 200258) | Agave microbial communities from Guanajuato, Mexico - Mg.Sf.e (v2) (version 2) | ecosystem: Host-associated > Plants > Phyllosphere > Phylloplane/Leaf | place: Guanajuato, Mexico | collected... | reverse complement strand
GGTGGGGGGAGCTATGTGGTGGAGAGGTTGTATGGATTGAGCGATCGGGTGAGGGATCTGGCGGACGGGTTGCTCTTTCTCGAGCTCAAGGCGGAGCAAGCCGGGTTGGGGGCGGAGGAGAAATGGGGGTTGTTGGGTGAGGTGAATCTGGGTGGTGGGGGGAAGACGAAGAAGAAGAAGCAGGATGGCGAGGCGTGGTTCTTGGCCGAGTTCGAGCACTGGAGGAGTGGCGGCCCGGGCACTCCTTCGATTGGCGAGATTGAGGTGGCGTTGGGGAATGCACCGACGAAGATTTGTGTGGATGCCATCATGTCGGGGGACATGCGGTTGGTGATGAGTTTGCAGGGTGAGAGGCTGTAGGGAGGTGGGAGCTTGGAGGGGCAAGAGGCATGAACTGGGCGTGGTTGCGACGACGATGATGGCGCACTCGGCGAAGATGGCTTGTGGTGAGATCAAAGATCTCGATATTCTTAGTATCCACATAGCCTGCAGTGTAGTCGCAAGAGTTGATGTTCGTGGCGTTCGCCCCGTCGTCGCGCTTTTCCAGATCTTTCGTTCGCTTTGTTTGCATAGTTGATGTGGTGAGCAAGCCGACACCGTTGTTCGACTGATCATGTACTGTCCCGAACGGCTTTGCTAGCGCCAGACTTTCCGGATGTCATGGGGCGTAGCTGAAGTGCGAGTTGACGGCGGGTGGTCCTGCCTTCTATGGCCCGACAACGCGTCCGAGTGAATTGTTGCGCTCGTGTACGCCACCTTTCAATTCCATGATCATGTTCCATCTCCACGAACAGGATGTGGCAGTAAGGTGGTACGGCACAACGCAGCTCCACTGCTCGTAATGAGATCCGGCAGTATTACAGGCAGTATAGGAAAAGCAGGATATGGTTCGCCACTGCCTCACTGCTGTGACGAGACTACATGTTCCTGAATGACCGTAAGCTTATGGGAAACGCATACAATGAGTCTCTGGGCCCTCACGCACGATGAAGCGTTCCAAGCCGCCCTCGAAAAGCTCATTCGCGACCCCGACGCCTTTGGGATGCTCCACGGGAGCCAACGGGCTTTTGACGACATATTCCACATAGAGAGTCGCCCAGATCTGGTGAAGGACGGTTCGCATGTTGCCCACCCGGGTGTCGGTCAACAAGACGAGTTTCAGCTGGGTCGGCGTCTCGAAGTAATGCAGCTTGTACTCGCCGGTGCGGTACGAGAGGAACTGGTCGTCTTGCCCGCCCAGTTGACGCACCATGCGTCGGAGGGAGAAGATGGTGCCGAAGATGAGTTTGGCATCGTCTTCCGCTTTCAATGCTCTCCTCGCGGCGGTCGGCACGTCTCCTCCATTGCTGGACGATGTGGCGGCGGTGTGGTCAGCCCAGCGCTTGCTGTAGATGCACTCGGCTGGAGACAGTCAGTGATGGCTCGGGGAGTGCAGCTGGGTGGCATCGGGTTGGGGCTTACTGTGGCGGTCGAAGATGTAGAAGGAGTAGACGGACATGTTTGCTACATACACCACATGGCACCCTCGCGCGGTTCGCTCTGTCCCCTGGCGAGTTGTGTGCAATGCGTCGTCGATGTACGCGCCGTTTCCCTATAATGATCACGACTCTAGAGTCCAGGCTGTGGGCCGTGATGATAGTCCAAGTACTGACTGTAAGGTACATGTATGCAGTTTCGGGCCAGGCGTGAGGCTGTGTCGGGGTCGATCTGCGACGGTCTCCTTCCGCTGCTGCCAGGCTGTGGCTGTGGCTGAGTGTCTGTGGCTGTGAGAGGCTCGTACGCTACTGTACTGTACTGCTCTAATTTGCGCCTCCTCCATCCACAACTTCCCATCCAGCTCTAGAACCCACCGGTCGTCTGCAGCCTGCATCTCTCTGCCAGACTACTGGGAAATGAATCGTCCACCTTTGGAAGATATGACCTGACCCTCCACGACCTTCCCCGAAGATGCTTCTCCCTCCGCGACGACACCGCATCGGAGTGACAAACAGCTATGGCTGAACATCCTCGCTCCCACTCGGAAACCGAGGCCGCGCTCGGCATCGTGCCCAGTCATGGCATCAGCATCAACCTTCCCGACCCAGCACAAGGATCGTCCAGCAGCAGGCCATACTCGGTCAAGCACATGTATGATCGTCTCGACCTCGTCTTGCAGTTGCCGACCAAGCTAAAGGCATCCTGTCAAGGTCCGCTCCCACCTACCAAAGCCCCATCAGGCACCATCGCCGCGCGCCCTCCAAGTCGAAGAACGTCAAGGAGACGCTCAACGCGAGGTCGCATTACGGCAGCAGCGACGACGACGGCGCGGCGGTCCACCGCATCAACCAATACGTTATCAAGCAAGAGATAGGCAGAGGCAGCTTCGGCGCAGTCCACTTGGCCGCAGACCAGTTCGGGCATGAATATGTGAGCATTCCTCGTCCGCAGGACTACTCGTTGCGCAGTTTGTGTGAGTGACAGCCGGATGCTTGGCTAACCCTTATATACTGTACAGGCCGTCAAAGAGTTCTCCAAATCGCGCCTGCGGAAGCGAGCGCAGTCAAATCTTCTTCGCAAGCCGAACCGAGAACGGGCGTCCGGTCATCTTGCCGCGGGTGTAGGGTTCAACTCGCCACTCCATCGGCTCTCGTCGTCCGACAAATTACGGCAGCGTGATGGGAACAATTCCCTAAACCTCATCAAGGAGGAGATCGCGATCATGAAGAAACTCGATCACAGCAACCTCGTCAATCTGATCGAGGTCCTTGATGACCCGCAGGAGGACTCACTGTACATGGTGCTCGAGATGTGCAAGAAGGGAGTGGTCATGAAAGTCGGCCTCGACGAACGCGCCGAACCTTACGAAGAAGACGCGTGTCGTTGTTGGTTCCGCGACATGATCCTCGGCATTGAGTACTTGCATGCGCAGGGCATCATCCACCGCGACATCAAACCCGACAACTGCCTGATCACGGACGACGACGTACTGAAGATTGTGGACTTCGGAGTCAGCGAGATGTTCGAGAAGCAATCAGACATGGCCACAGCCAAGTCGGCGGGCAGTCCGGCGTTCATGCCGCCCGAGCTATGCGTCGCCAGGCACGGGCAGGTCAGCGGGCGGGCGGCCGACATTTGGAGCATGGGGGTCACTCTGTACTGTCTGCGATACGGACACATTCCGTTTGAGAAGGCCAACATGCTCGAGTTGTACGATAGCATACGACACGATGATGTACCTCTGGATGAGGAACACGACGAGAAGTTCAAGGACTTGATGCTTAAGCTCTTGGACAAGGACCCGGACCGGCGGATTACGATGGAACAGCTTCGCGTACGTGAACACCGGTCGTGACGGACGATTTGCTGACAATCAACCAGGAGCATCCATGGGTGACCAAGGACGACACCGATCCTTTACTGTCCGCCGAAGAGAACCGCGCAGACCTCGTCGAGCCACCCACTGACGCTGAAATGGATCTAGCAATCACGGGCAACATGGGTCACCTTCTGGTAGTCATGAAGGCCGTCAAGCGCTTTAAACAGCTTCTCGCACGCAAAAGGCCACATGTCATGCAGGGCATCTTTGGCCGCGAGTCAAGGCTAGTGACGCCGCCACACGCCATCCGAGGCGGTAGTCGAAGTCAAGATAACCACGATCGTCGACCACTGAATAAAATCCTTGTTACCGAGGGCGTGCACGGCGACTTTGATGTCGAGGAAGATATGCAGAAGTTGCCGCATCAATTGGACAAGGTTCTCCTGCATGACCCTGCCGAAGGCAAGAGAGACGGTGGCATTGAGCAAAAGCAGGATGAAACGAAAGCGCATTTTCACCAACGTCAGGAAACGGCGGAGCACCATCCGAGAGTCGACGATCCCGAACATCACCGTCACGTTGAACGCTCATTTACCTTCCCAGAACAGGACCATGCCAAAGGACACGCCCACGATCCCTTGACAGACACACTGTTTCTAGGACTCGGCGCGAACGCAGAGGATGATGATTCACCAAACGATCCACTTCATCCCATCGTCAGTGACAGCCCGCCTATGATCGAGATGAACATGTTCGAGCAGGCGTATCAGGACGAAATGAAGCGCATTCAAGAGCGCAAGGGACACGGCGCCTCGCTGTACCTCAACCGGCGGGTGGAGCATCGGGAAGATCTGCGATCGCACGGCAACATTGTGGATACGCCTGATGAGCCCAAGAGCATGGCGGACAAGCTAAGCAGCCTAGCAAGCACAGCTGCTGCCAAAAGCGGCGGCGGTGGCGGGCTGGCTGCGCGCGTGAAGGAGGCGCAAGCGCTCCACGCTGAAGATAAGACGACGTCCGACAGTCGGGGTGATGACGTGGACCCGCCACTCGAAGCGACAAGGTTCGATGGCGCCTCGGATGAAAAGAGTTCGGAGACGGTCGAGCCTGCGCTGGACAACACGACCGATCTGGATGATCACAATGGTGCAATGCCTGGTATGCCTGGAGGATTCCCGGTCACGCCTGATGTGGAAGGTTCGATGGAGGATAATGAACGGTGGTGATTTGTTCTGAATCCCAAGATCAAACGTGAGGAAGAGAAACTGGCTAGATTATGGCGCGGACGAGAGACGACGGGTGAGTGGTTGCAGCGCTGGCGTTGTGGCCGCGGTTTGCTTCTAGCATGGAGTTAATGAGGTGGTGCTGTGGCGGACTAGTCACGGCAGCGTCACGGGGGTTTATTACTACATGGTACACACGGCTTGTTGATATGCGGACAGAATACGATGGCAGTAGCCCTCCGCTCGACACATCATCCATGACATTGATTCACGGGAAGTAGGACTTGCAATCGGCTTAGAAGACTTTCCACTTTTAATTCTATCCCTGTACAGTACAACCCGATCCTTGCAAACTCCAAAACTCCAAGACTCCAAGACTCCAAAGTCCAGCGATTCGCGAATCCCTCCATTACGCCTGCTCCTTCCTCCGAACATTGCGATCCGAACCGCGACCAGCGCAGCTAAGAACGGCCTTTATGCCACTTGCAAAAGGTGCACGCGGGCGTGAAGAACATGATGCACATGGCCTTGCACGCCGGGTTCGGGTCCGAGTTGGGCTTCAAGTCGATGCCGTGCCAGTGGTCCGGGTGCCAGTCTCTTATGCCCGGGGGCAGGGCGACGAGAAGCTGGTGGTTGGTTGTGTTCGTGTTGTCGGCGGTCCTGGGGTATGGGTTAGTATATTGTGGGCCGATACGATGCCACGTAAGAGGAGATGCGGGCCTGGGATGAGACGGTATTTACTTACCCGTTGCAGGTGTGGTTGGTGAGGAGAGGTTGTGGGATGGTGGTGGTGATTGGTAGTGCAGCGGCCATTGCGGTGGCGTTTTGGCCACTGGGTTTGATGGGGATGGCGGCGGCAGGGGTGGTGCTCGTGAGAGCGGCGGCGGCGGTCAAGATGGCGAGCAGCTTCATGGTTGCTTTGGTGGTTGGTGGTGGTTGGTGGTGTATTTGGATATTTGGATGGAGACGTGAAGGGTCAAGAGTCTTTGATGGCTGTGGAGATCAGGACGGAAGAGATGAGAGACGTGAGAAGGGTGTGGGAAGACGTAGATATATACTTGGATATGAAATCTCTTCCCCCTTGAAGATCCAAGGGATGTGCTGTGGTTGAGGGCGTTGAGTAGACAACGCGAGGACATTTCAGCGCGAGGACATTTTAGCGCAGCACATCTTAGCATGAGGAAATGTGTGATGTCGATAGAGCGCATTGGGTAGACGACGTGAGGACGTTTCAGTGTGAGGACATGTATGGTTTTGGTTCAGGGGCGTTGGAAGGACGACGCAAGGACATGTCAACGTGAGGACATATCAGCTTACATCTCTGAAGATTGCTAGCGACGAAGCATTGGTATTCTGGCCTTACCACCTCCTTGCGCGTACGTTCTGTCGCTGGGGGCAATGTGATGCTATCATGGTGAGATGTTGAATCGTCCTGCATGTTCCCTGGTTTGATGAAGCATTGGACTGAAAGACTGGAGGTGCTGTGTTATGCACGCACAATCACATGTGCGTGCATACAGGTAAGCTTCTATGCAACAATCTGATCGGAGCTTAACCTCCTTCGGGAAAGAGCTTCGGCTCAGTCACGTTACTACACGTAGAATCACTAGATAAGTTGCAAATACACACTTCACCGGACTAACGATGAATCCGCGGCAGATGTATCACTTCTAACCGGCGGTATTGGAGCGTACATGGCCGGCAAGAGGCTGCTGGACGCAGCGAAGCTCTTCAATGCCGGGACCTCGATCGCGAAACAACACTTTACGCTGCGCCGGCAGCAATGGGACCTGTACAGCAAAACGTCGACGCTTGCCAAAGCGGTGAGGAGCCAGACGGAAAGGGTCACGGTCACGGCGGCGGCTGCATTTGAGCTTGCGAAGAGGTTCAACGAAACTGGACCGTCGTGGCAGCGAGGACAGAATGAGGCTCAACAGGCGCATCCGGCGGTGAATGAGACGATAATAACGCGTAAAGATAACCAAGAGCCGGATGTTGATGATACAGCGCCGGGTCCTGTTGGTGGTACCACGGCTCAGGAAGTCTCTTCGCCCGAAACCGGTGTAGGTCACGACGATGGCACGCTGTCTTCTCTACGTCGACGAGAACTGCAAAGGCAATTAGAGAGCCAGATACCGGCTGTCACAGCGGACACACAGGCTTCGGATCACCATGCTGCCGGAGGTCAGGACACTTTCGGCGTGCGCTCCGAGTCGTCCTCGCCCGAACTATCCTCATTGCCGCGTGCCAAGTTACCAAAACATAGTGAACAGGCTCAGGGAAGTGACGAACATGTACCCGATAGAGAGCTGAACCAAGACGTGTACTACGCCCCAACTCAAGGTCATGAGAGCCTGAGGGCCGGTGAAAACGGAGGCGGTGGGCAAGCAGGGACAGTGAATACAGATGTTTTCGCCAGTCCGAGAGTGTCACATATGTTGGGTCAGGGTAGTGGAGACATCAAGAACCCATACGCAGGGAGGCAGAAGCTGCCACCACAACCTCTGCCCGAGATGGTGGCAGCGAAGCAACGGTGGGAGCAGCAGAAGCAGCAAGACGCTGTGCCGGCGCAAGCTGGGCCGCCACCCGTTGCCGCTGAGTCGGCACCGGCGCATGGTGATGCGGAGATGCAAGACCTCGCTGCTTCCATAGCTCAAGAAACGATTGTAATTCATCCCAGATCTCAACATCGCCCACTGATGCGCTGACAGCTCGCTAGACCGAGCCTGCTCCCCCCGGCGTGATCGACAAGCCTGCAGACACTCCATATGAAATGCGTGAATCCCGGGTACCATCTTCGCGATTCGGTCGTCTGTGGCAGTATGGCGGCCTCGCCACCAGCATGGCGTTCGGTGCAGTTGGCGAAAGCTTCCGTCGATTGGGCGGGGGTAGCAGCGGAGGTAGTCTCCTGCTTAGCGAGGGAAACATGAACCGTCTGGTCGCCAAGCTCAGCAGGATGAGAGGTGCTGCGTTGAAGCTGGGGCAGATGATCAGCTTTCAAGGTAAGTCCAAGCGCGCTCAAGGCTCATTTTCACTGTCGATTTTACGCCCTTCACCAGCACGTACGGTCACAGGCTGCACAGACGATCCCGTTCGCTCTTGAATACTTAAGCTGCCGACTGGCGGATTAGTAGTACGGTGGGTGACCACGTGCGAATACCCGCTGCTCTACGTTTTGCCGTTTGCGTCGTTCAGTTTTGGAGTGCTTTTCAGCTGCATCGGGTAAGTGATTGCTGACGAGGAATGCAGACTCGAAGGTGCTGCCCCCAACGATCAACGCTGTTTTGCAGCGCGTGCAAGATAGCGCCGATTATATGCCACCGTCGCAACGTAATCAAGTCCTGGTGCGCAACCTTGGCCGAAATTGGCGCGATCTCTTCTCAATCTTCGAGGAGAAGCCGTTCGCCGCTGCATCGATCGGCCAAGTGCACAAAGCGACTCTGGCTTCCAACGGCAAGGCGGTCGCTGTCAAGGTGCAGTATCCTGGCGTCAGAAACAGCATCGACTCTGACTTGAACAACCTCTCCTTGCTTCTCACCGCCAGCCGTTTGTTGCCTAGAGGACTGTATCTGGACAAAACGATCGCTAACGCTCGAACGGAGCTGGGCTGGGAGTGCGATTACGAACGTGAGGGCAAGGCATGCATTCGCTTCCGAGGGCTGGTAGCTGACGAGCGTAACACATTCGCCGTTCCTGAAGTCTACTCGGAAGCTTCGGGCATGGATGTGTTGACCGCCGAATTCATGACCGGTACCGCCGTGACCAAGATCCCCGACTTGCGACAAGAGGAGCGTGACTGGATCGGCACGCAAATCCTCCGTCTCTGTCTGCGAGAGCTGATGGAGTGGCGTTTCATGCAAACCGATCCCAACTGGACCAACTTCCTGTACAACCGCGAAACTCACAAAGTCGAACTCCTCGACTTCGGAGCCAGTCGAGACTTTCCCGACCAGTTCGTGGAGCCGTACGTCTCTCTCCTCATCGCCGCATCCAAAGGCGACCGAGACCGCTGTCGCGACCTCTCCGTCCAACTCGGCTACCTGACCGGCCACGAAAGCCAAGGCATGCTAAAAGCCCACGTCGACTCCATCCTCACGCTCGCGGAGCCGTTCGTCGAGAGCGCACCCGAGGTCTACGACTTCCGGGACCAGACCATCACGGATCGCGTCCGGGCCAATATCGGCTTGATGCTGCGCGAACGACTCGCGCCGCCGCCCGAGGAAACGTACAGTCTGCACCGCAAGCTGAGCGGGGCGTTCTTGTTGTGTGCACGGTTGGAGAGTAAAGTCGAGGCGAGGGAGATGTTCGCGCGAGCGGTGACGGTGTGGGAGGGAAGGGCGCGGATGGAGGTCGGCGTCGCGTAGCGTGAGATCTTGTATATGCGTGTATGATGTGTTGTAGACCACTCCCTTTGGTCGAGCCTTGCATACACGTAAGACACGCTCGTGCATCTTGTCCTTGTTATCTAGTAATGGTCTATAGGCCAGCGACTATTTCACACATACCCGGATAGGCATTCGACAACGAAAAAAGCCCGAATATGAATATGGTACTACTAGTACCCTGCTCCAAAGGTGATCGCAGAAACCTTCACCACCCTTTCGCATCAAACACTAAGGTATCTTCTTCGAAACCCGCGGGTTCTGGCCTTCTGCCTCTCATCGTCCAGACGTTCTTTCCGTCCCCTTCACTGGACACACGATGTTTCATTCTTCGGAACTCAGACTCAAGGTGACACCTGCCCGACGTGCTCTGCCATTCCAACAAATCAGAACCAATGCACGGACTCTAGTCACCGATTGGGAGAACAGTTCAAAGGTTGCGAGATGCGCAGGTCTCCATGATGATGTATAGCTCTTGCATCATTTTGCAAGATTGCCGTTTTGTTCGACGTTGAAAATTACTCTATATATTCAATCGAGTCCTTAGACTGAAGTGTCCAACCGGAGAGGCGAGGTGCCTGATAACCTTGGAACTTATATATATCCCCAACAACCAACATGCGAAAGGTCCAGACACCATGAAACTCCACGCCAAAGACAAACCCCAAATCAACAATACAGAATCCCCCTTTTCCCTACTGATTCTTCCCCAAACTTTGCAGATTCACCAACTCAAAGTACCTCCCCCGCTTGCCCAACAACTCATTATGCGTCCCGTTCTCGACAATCCTCCCTTGATCAAAGACGTAAATCATGTCCGCCTTCTGGATAGTCGACAAGCGATGAGCGACGGCGATGGTAGTCCTCCCCTTCGCCGCGGCGTCGAGCGCGGCCTGCACGACCTTCTCCGACTCCGAATCCAAAGCGCTGGTCGCTTCGTCGAGCAAGAGGATCTTGGGGTCGCGGAGCAGCGCGCGGGCGATGGCGATGCGCTGTTTCTGCCCGCCGGACAGCATGGAGCCTTTGCTGCCGACGACGGTGTTGAAGGCGTCCGGGAGGGAGAGGATGAAGTCGTGGATGTTGGCGTCCTTGCAGGCCTGCACGATGGCGGCCTCGGGCACGTCTTCGGGTTTCTTGTCGGCGCCGAGGAGGATGTTCTCGCGGATCGTGCCTTGGTACAGGGTGGGTTCCTGCGACACGAGCGCGAGGTAATTGCGGTAGGAGTTAATGTTCAAGGAGCTGATCTCCTTGCCATCAACGTACACGCCGCCTACTAGCGGGTCGTAGAAGCGCTCGAGCATGGCGATGGTGGTCGACTTGCCGCATCCGGACGCACCCACGAGTGCCACGTACTGGCCAGGCTTGACCGTGAGGTTCAGGCCGCGCAGCACAGGCTGCTCCGGTCGGGTCGGGTAGCGGAAATGCACGTCGCGGAATTCCACGGAGCCTTCCATACCCTGCAAAACCTCACCCTCGGTGCTCCAGTTGTCGATCTCCGGCTTGAGGTCGAACAGCTTCTTCAGCTCCGCGGCAGCGTGCTTGGCCTTGCCCATGTCCGGCGCGAAGCTGAAGATCGTCCCGGCCGACTGCGAGCCGAAGATGACGGCGCTGAAGCATAGGAAGAACTGGAACAGGTCGTACTCACGCCTGCCGATCAGCGTTCCACCATACCAGAAGCCGAGAGCGATACAGAGGAACATGAAACTCTGGCTCCCGGCGTACAGACCCGAGCTTTGCAGGATGGAGCGCAATGAGGCGGCCTCTTGGCCGACGATCTGCGCGTGGTAGTTCTCCCAAACGTCGACCTCTCTGGTCAAGCTGGCGACCGTGCGGATGGCGGACGTGGCTTCGCAAGCGTATGAGGCCGACTTCTCATATGCGACTTTGGCACGCTGCTGGAAGCGAGCGAGCATCCAGAATCGGAAGAAGCCGCAGCCGAGGACAATGGGAACGGTGGCGATACAGACAAGCGCGAGCTTCCATCCAACCGCGAGCGAGACGACGAAACAGACGATGAGGGTGGTGAGGACTTGCAGGATGGTGCCCAGTGTGACTCCGGACATGCCGGCGAGATGCGTGGTCTCGGTGCTGAGAAAGGACGTCAACGCACCGGCCGTGTTCTCTTCGCGGTCAAAGTATTGGATATCCTGCCTCAACATAGTACGGAAGGATCGGTCTCTACTGCGGTGAACGAGGCGCTCGCTGCAGTATGCGAACGCGACTCCCTGGATGATGAAGAAGATCAGTTGGACTATGGCGAGCATGAAGTACATCCACGACCAGAAGTTGGCTTGAGATCGCAACAATCCATACTCTGTCGGAGGGAGCGCGAGAGCGGTGATGGCCTTGGCGAAGAAGACCGCCTGTGTGGGTTGGCCGCCACCAGTGATGATCGAGGAGAAGAGACCGAGAAGCATCCAGTGCCACTCTGGCTTGTTGAACGAGGCAACGAGTTTGATAAGGGTGAAGAGAGAATACTTCTTGTCCGTGGTCTGCTGCTTGCCCTTGAGAACCTTGCTGGAAGCGGACTGCTGCGTTTTAGTACGGCCTAGCTCCAAGTCATTCGGGTCGGCTTCGAACGCCTCGACACCCTTTTCGGTGCCAGGAGTCTGCAGGAGGTTGCCATCTTTCTCGTTCATGATTTCAACGTCCTCTTCGTCCGTGATCTCCTTCTGCTGCGCGATTCGCTGCGCTTCGACAAGGTTGTAGTAGGCTGCCTTCTTCTCCAAAAGTACATCGTGTGTGCCCTGCTCCACAATGCGGCCTTGAGACATGACGACGATGTTGTGCGCGTTCTTGATCGTGCTGAGACGATGCGCAATGACAATGGTCGTGCGACCTTGCGCAGCATTGTCCAATGCTGCTTGCACCACGCCTTCGCTTTTGGTGTCCAAAGCCGATGTAGCCTCGTCCAGGAGAAGAATCCTTGGGTCACTGACAATGGCCCGTGCGATGGCAATCCGTTGCTTTTGGCCTCCACTGAGAAGGAAGCCACGCTCTCCGACATTGGTCTCGTATCCTTCCGGTAGCTGTGTGATGAAATCGTGCGCGTTCGACATTCTGGCCGCATTTTCGACAAGCTCCTTCGTTTGTTCAGCCGGGAGGTGTTCGTACTCGGTACCGATCAAACCATGTCGGATGTTGCCTGCGATCGTGGTCGCGAACAAGGTAGGCTCCTGCGAAACCAAGCTGATCTGTTGGCGAAGCCATCGGAGGTTGAGCTCATGCACGTTATGACCATCGAGCAACACCTCACCACCAACAGGATCGTAGAAGCGTTCCACCAGCCCGACGATGGTGCTTTTTCCAGACCCAGAGGCGCCGACCAGAGCCGTTGTGTGGCCTGCTGGAACTACAAGGTTGACACTCTCCATGACGACAACCTCTGGTCGTGACGGATAGATGTGTCGGACGTTGCGCAATTCGACGACACCATCGAAATGATCCAGCTTCTTGCCCTCTTCCGACTCCGGGTCGAGCGGCGATTTCCGATCGATGGTGGCGAAGATCTTGTTCGCCGCCGAAATCGCAGTGGTAAAGGCCTGGATGTTCGGCGCGACATTGCCGAGGGAGAAGGCTCCGATCATGATCGACAGCAAAATGGTCAAGACTTGAGACAGGTTCATCTCACCTGATACAAGATACCGACTGCGCCGTCACGTTAGCGAGGATCAATGTCGACAGGACGAGGAGAGATGACTTACCTTCCTTGCCAAAATGACAGACTGTAGGTAAGATATACGTAGCACATCAGAAAACCAATCATGGAGCCTAGAATGGCCTTCATCTTGAACCCGGCATTCTCGGCCTCACTCAAATGGACGTCGTATTCTTTGGCAAGCTTGTCCTGGGTGCCAAAAGCGGTCGCGTTACGAATCGAGCTAATGACCTCTTCGGCGACCGTACCACCTTCGGCGTAAGAGGCAAGGGACAGCTTATTCCACTTCGTGATCGTACGCCCGAGACCACCCATGGTGAAGAAGATGGCTACGATGGTCGAGGTCAAGATGAGGGTCAACTTCCAGTACTTGATGTAGCCAATCACGTATGCCGTGATGAACGTCGCCACGGCCGTCAAGGTCAAGCCCACTTTCTCCGAGATGCCGTCCTGGACCAGGTTTGTATCGGCGGTAATTCGCGTCGTAATCTCGCCCGCGCCGAGCTTGTCAAAGTAGCCAATGTTTTGGCGCAAGATGCTTGCCAGGTATTGCTCTCTGATCTTTCCCGAAATGTGCTCGCCGGTATAGATGAAACCAACAGTCGACACGTATATGGTGACAAACTCTCCAATGGCAAGGTAGACGAAATAGAGCGTCAGATGACCGATCTTCTGATTGAACGCGGCGCTAGAGCCGGTGCCGTTGAGGAAACTGGAAAAGGTCCCAGCCAATGTGCCGAAAATGATGGTCATGAGGGGCATGATTGCTCCTCCGGCGATTGCGCAAAGAGCACTGAGTGCAATGATGAACAGATCGTTGCGGGTGGCATACCGATACAGGTCTTTGTACGAGAGCTTCACGGGTGGTATATCCAGTTGCCTCCTCAATATCGCCGCCTCATTTTCAGGAAGATGCGCCAGCGGGTCTTTCTCTTCTCCATCCGCCTGCTGCCCTTGCTGGGGTGCTTTCGAGTCCAATCGATGTAGCGGCGGCACGGGGACTTCTGGAATCTGTGTCGGGAACGGGGTCTGACCAAGCATCGTCTTCTCCTGATCCGCCACGTCGATCTCATCTCTCGAGGCGCCGTCGCTCGAGCTGCCGGAAGAGAGCTGCTTCTCGGTCTCTAGGGCGTGCGCCATGGTGGATGAGGGGTTTGAGGGGGTCGAAGTCGAGTAATGGGTGGCGCAAGGCCACAGTCGAGGAGGGGTCCGACAAGTACTGAAAGGTCTGGGTGTATCGTGTGCGATGACTGTGTGTTGTGTTATCGCAGGGCCGGCTCCGAAGTTATGAGAAGAAAGAGTCGAAGATCGGAATAGTAAGGAAGAGTAGGGAGTAGGGGAGGAAAGGGAAAGGATACAAACCTGAGAGAGAGAGAGAGAGGAAATGGCAGCCTACCTACCTAATGTACATGGAGGTAGTGGGCATCGGTTGATTTGAGAGAGAGAGAGAGAGTGATGACTGGAGAGATGGCGTGTTGACGTGGGAACTTTGCATAGTGTGAGGACCCGGAAGATGCCCTCTCCGAGCCCGTAGTCTACCGGGTCCGCTTGCCGCATTCGGAAGGCGAGTGTGTACATTGATCAACAAGAAAGGGATGGCCAGCAGTCTGCCATGCGAGTTCGACCATGGCCACAGACGGATGAAGTCGATGTATCTGGGAAGATGTCGAGGATGTAAGCAACTCGGGAGTACCATCTTGTTCCTTGGCCGTTTCAAACCCCAACGCTCGAATCCCGCGAGGCTTTCATACGGTAATCACAAACATCGAGACGCTTGCACAAATCAGTCCGCAATGGCCGCTACAGGTACGTACCTACTATATACATACCGGTTTTGACATAACAAACGCTTATGGAGATCCTGTATCTGCCAAAGGCCAAACGAGAGGAGTCGTGCAGAATATAACAACACAATAATACTACCTATGTATCTATACCTCCGTCTGGGCGCACCACAAATGTCGACGCCGGGTCAGGAGTCAGGACTCGGAAGATCTCGTTCTGCCCGCACCGCCGTTTGGTCGTCATCTACAAACACTTCCAAACCTAGGTACTGCACATACATAACCACGGTATATTTCGCGAAAGGCATAGCGCCAAACATGCTTCGGAACACGTCGTCCAAGCGCAAAGGGTGGCGATGAGATGACAGACCCCGGCGTTGGAACTTCACCCCATCAACATCAGCCAGTCCTTCTAGACATGTCTCGCCATTGCACGCCCATCATGGAACCAGAGAGTCTCGATATTTGCCTGGCTTGATTTCGACCGGTTCTCGATGAAGCGCCGTCCGCTACTCCGTGATATCGAACAGCCCGCTGCGAGCTATCGGTCACATGGCTTGGGTGATGATCATGGAAGAACCACCAAACGAACAAGGCCGCGTAGTATGAAAGGTTGGGTAATGTGAGCAATTATTATAGCCTCGTCCGTTGTTCCTCTGTCCAAAAGTATTGGGGCGTGTTGTTGGCATGTATTCGCGTTTCACAGCCCGCATTCTTCTTCGCCCTTTTCTTTGCGCGGGTTAGGCAGGTAAGACATTTTGCCCACCTCACTCAACAACATCGTCACTTCATCTTCCCCTTGAAAACGCTGCTGTATCTTCCTTTCTACATCCTTATATCGTCATCACTATTTCTTCTGGCACACCCCTCCCCGAAAGAAGGCACGATGAGACTCACCACGGTGATCCTGACAATATCAACCTTCATCACTCTCACCTTCGGCGCGAAGATCCCCGACAACGACGCGGTCTCACTTACACCAAGAGCCGCATCTCGGCAAGCACCACTCTGCACCAGCTCCTCCCCCCACGTCTGTCCCTCATGTGACGGCCAAGCCATCCGGGACGCCTCAGGCGCCCTCTACACCGTCCACTGCGACTCCCTGATCAGCTCGAGCAAGATGTACGTCCTCGAGGGGACCGCGACGCACCGGCAGTGCATGGCCGCCTGCGACGAGTCCGAGGGATGTTGGGGCGTCTTCGCCTCGGGCGACGACGGGCATTGCGAAGTGGCGGTCGGAGCGGCGAGTCGCGTCGCGTCACGCGCCGGCTTCGTCGCGTTCGTGCGAGCCACGGTGGCGGGTTCGACGTCGAGCAGTGCAGCCAGAACATCCAAGAGCAAAACCTTCGTCTCCACCAAAACCGCCGTCGCCGCCATCGCCGCCACATCATCATCTTCTTTATCCAGCGAATGCGCCGCCACGGCCATCACCTGCCCGCACTGCGACAACAAAATCCTCACCGACCACAACAACAAACGCTACCGCGTCTACTGCGACAACCAACTCTTCGCCACCAGCGACTACAACCTCCAGCAGTGGACCACCCCAGCCGGCTGCCTCGCGGCCTGCGACAACGTGACCTGGTGCGCCGGCACGACCTTCTGGCCGCAAGGAAACTGCCAACTCGCCAAGGGCGGATCCGACGCGAATGTTTTCCCGCAGGAGATGCCGGGGTACACTGCTTTCCTGCCCGTCGCGTCGAGCAGTAAAGCCCCGCCGACGAGTCCGAGTCGGTACCCGTCGGATTCGGGGTACTCGGTGGCGACGACGGTGACGAACCCGGCTTTCGCGAATCTCGCCACTGCCACGCCGACCGCGGAAGCGCAGAGCTGTGCCCCTCCGAACGCCACTTGTCCCAGATGCGACGGGAGGGTGGTGCAGGATGATTTGAGTCAGACGTATCGGTAAGTTCTCAAACACCCCCTTTCCATCACACGAACACGAAAGACCACGTACTGACCTCCATCCAGTAAGTCTCATCCATCCAACCTTTGCCCCCAACCTAGAAAAAAACAAGAAATCTAACCCACCCCAGAAATCAACTGCACCTCCCAGCCACCCCACTGCGCCGCCCTCTCCTCCCTCGACCTCTCCACCACAACCTCCCAAACCACCTGTCTCGAGCACTGCGACGCCGCGGCGACTTGTCTCGCCGCCTGGTGGGATCCTTCCTCCGCCACGTGTCGACTCTGCCAGGACGCGCTGCTCGGTTTCGACAGCAACAGCACGACGGCTTCGACCGAACAGCTCGTCGTGTTCGTCGCTCAGATCGGGCCGGGGGCGACTGGGGCGAAATCGTCATCGGTCGGTCGGTCGACGTCTTCGGGTACGGTGGCGGTCACAGGCGGGAGGAGATCTAGCGCTGCTGCTGCTGCTGTGACTGGCAGGAGTACTCGAAGCTTTACTAGCCGTCGTAGTAGCAGCACTAGCCGGTCGTCCTTCATCCCGCCTCTCACTGACGGAATCGTCTCCCTCGCCACGCCCGGGGCTCAAACAATGGTGTGAAGAAAAGAGATAACCACGCGTCTGTACCCATGATTGAGTAATGTCCCGCAGGCTTTGGAGGTTGTTGGTGTGCGCATTGGGAAAGGAAAAGATGAGATGAGATTGGATGATTATCCAGGAGTGTATGGGAAGCCTCCAGTCAGTCGACCGGCTGTTTTTGTCTTTCTCTCTGTACTCCTATGCAGAAAGTTCGTGATACTGCCATGCAGAACATTCATGACGGGTCTTGTACAACTCCTCCCAAACAAGAACAAAAACCGAAAAGCGCAATCCATAAATCATGCGGAAATGCCCTGCGTCCAACGCCACTGCTTTTCATAACATGCCTTCTGTCCCCTGGTTCGAACCGCACGATGCTTCAGAATCATGCTATGCTCTACCAACTCAGACTAGACGAGCGCAAAGGCGTTCGAGACAGGCGTGTAGAGTCCCGCGCGTGACCGGGCAGGACGAAGCTGTCCCGTAAGTTGCCGTCGCTGCTACGTGCGGCGTCGGTGAGGAAGTGGATGACGGCGA
>Ga0268244_10000444_pt1:0-15000 | contig 17409 bp, 12 predicted proteins | sample AgamicMgSfe_FD_200258 | JGI IMG/M metagenome (GOLD analysis project Ga0268244, IMG submission 200258) | Agave microbial communities from Guanajuato, Mexico - Mg.Sf.e (v2) (version 2) | ecosystem: Host-associated > Plants > Phyllosphere > Phylloplane/Leaf | place: Guanajuato, Mexico... | reverse complement strand
AATCTTTCGTCAGCGCTAACGAGCAAGAAAACGGCAGCAACAAGCGAGAAAGGGCGTTAGTTAGCGCCCCTTATGGAGAACGTCAGTTTCGCGCCCGGGAGAACAAAGCTTGATGATCGCTTTTTCCTACGTTTGCTTAGTAAGCGAGAAAACGGAAAGCGCGCCATAAAGCCTTCGAGCCTCCGCTTGCTCCTCTTTAAAACAAAGATTCGTCTCGTCTATTTTGCGCCTGTTACTATCTATATATAGCTATAGATAGGCGGAGAAAGAAGCTGGGCTTGAATGCTGACCTTATTATGCAAGTAGACGACGAGAAAGGGGCAACCAACATAGGAGGTGCGCTCAAAGTAACTGGTGGCGGGCGGGCGAGGGGTGGCCTTTGGACACGTAGCCGGAGGCAAGTCAAAAAATCCAATAGTTCCATTTTCCTTCTTGTTCATCAATCGGAAAGAAAGACAAACCGGGCACTACGGTGAGACGTGAAAACACCCGATCCCATTCCGACCTCGATATGTGGAATCGTCTTGCGCCATATGTACTGAGATTGTTCGGGAGACATGGTCCAAGCCCGGTGAAGAAATGAAAAAAGAAAAGAAGAAATAAATAACAAACAATAGCAATAGCGAAATGAAATTGAAAGTCGCATAAGTCAAGTCTAAAAGATCTTTTTTTATGGCAAAAATGCTTTGACGTGGATGAAATGAACCTTCTCGTCAGCGCGATAAAAGGAGTTGTGTTGATTCGACTAGCACTGGTAGACGTTAAAGAGTAAGTCTTTCTATCGCTTTCAAGAACACGCCTGCCTTCTATTGAAACGCATCAGTCTTTCCTTTCGAATTTCACTTTCCTTTTAAGCGCCTCTGACCGTTTATGCATGTCTTAAGCATCACGCTATGGCGTAGCATGATTTTGCCTTATTATTAGGCTACTCTACTTTGAGTTCATCCGTAAAAGAAGCCTTGAGAAGCCTAAACTTTCACTCAGTAGCCTGCCCTGCCTATAATAGATAAGGAATTAGCCTGATCGAAGGGTGAAATGGAAGCCTTGGATTCGTCACCGGTTTATGTACCATCTGTCGGGTCAGTTGCTAGCTCCGGGGGGAATCACGCCTAGCATCTGCTACTATGAAATTCGAAAAATATCTAAGACGAAGTACGGAAAAGGCCAAAGGTCTTCTCTTCTATCCACAGAATAATAGGTAGCAAGAAATCTTTTCTATGTAGTAGTGCTCCGATTGCGCCTTAGGACTAGGACTGATAGGTAAATGCCTCTTTCAAATAGGGTTAGACATGTTAAGTAAGGGTAACCCGGCCTTTCCGCTGTTACTCTTCTGTAACGCTTTAATGCGGAGTTAGAGTTTACATTTTCCTCGTGCGAGTCTAACTCTTACAGGTAACGGATTCCCGTTATCACTAGTCTGAGTGCCCCGAGATACAGTGCCCGTAACGTAATATGTGACGTCTCCGTCTGCCCGGAGGAGTATCTCCAGTTTTTTCTTTTAAGTCAGCGGTATCTCACACGAAATCTCCTGCAGAGTCAAGGTCAAAAGCATATATTATTATCTTTCAGGATTCACTACGGAATAGGAGTACTGCTTCACTCACAGGGACATCATCATCATCGATAAGAAGAAGCCAAGACATAACCGTCAGATTGTCACTTTCCCAGTCCTCATGGGATGGATCATCCGCGGGCGGCTCCTTCTTCGGTAATACACCTTCACTTCCTTCTGCTCCCTATGAACATCCTTGCCGACTAAGACCAGGCGTCATACTTTCTTCCATCCAACTTCACAGTAGTGATCATCAAACTGGGGTGTCTGACTGCTTCCCATAGGTGTGGTGATCGGCTTCTGGGTTGGCCCGGTTACGTTACTTGAGGTCTCCTCTGCTATAGGTAGGGATTGGAACAGCTTAATTTATTTGAATATAAAAGAAAAAGGTAATGCTTAAACTAATATACATATACCAAAGACCACAACTGTACATAACTGAAAATCTTCATCCAGGCATAATAAAAACAACCCTAAAAAGCCTTCTAAGTCGCCGGAAAAAGAAAGATGCTTAAAATATTCTTAATCAGTTCTTTTGTTTGGTTGCAAATCTCTTTCTACTCCTATTGTAAAAAAATGGATAAAAGAAGATTCCGAAAAGAAGGTGAATGCCTCTAACTATCGAAGTTTGGTTGGAAGTCTTTTGTACCGGCCCGACATCATGTTTGCAGCTTTTTTCTTATCCAGATTTATGCAAAGCCCCGCAGCTTTAAGACTATGAAGATAAAAGCCTTGGACTATTGGCTATAGAATTTTGTACAACTACTCTTCAGACTTGTTGTTGGTTGGATAGGATATAGTGATATCGATTGGGCGCTGATGCTATGAGAAGTACATCTTCTTATTCATTTTATCTCGGCTCTGATTCTCATGGGCCTCCACGAAGCAACAAACTGTAGCTCAATCCTCAGCAGAGGCAGAATATGTATATGTGGCTGCGTCAATGGCAACTTCTCAAGCAATTTTGCTTCGAATAATTGAATAATTTTTGAAGATGTTGGCCAAAGTCAAGAAGAAGAAAGAGAAAGATTCTGCGACAACAAAGACTTTGAAGCCATTGGAAAGAAAAAGGTTTGCCACACACAATAGTACAAAATACATCGCAATCTTTTATCACTTCATAAGAGAAGCGATAGAGAATGGTGAAATTCAGCTGACGAAACGAGACAACATAAATTGCTTGACTTTAAAAAGGTGGATTTGAGGGCGAGAGAGAAGAGTCAACGGAGGAATCAATGAACGAGAATGCGTCTTTCTAAGAACACCTTCGGCCCCGTGACAGACTTTTTGATTCTTCCAAGTAATGAACACTTTACCCTAATTGGTTGGGGGTGGGCGGGAGCTTAGTAGTTGCTTAGTCGTTCAAAAGTCAGACTGTCGTAAGCCCGACACTATTCTATTTACTCTCTCTAATGAGGGGCTGGTTTATTTTTCTATAGGGGACATCTCCTTCTCTTCTTTCTCTCCCTGCCGAGCTTGTTGGAGTGCCATTGCCAAGATCTAGTGTAATTCCTTTTCCCCGGGAGCCTGTCCCAGTCCCACTAGTGCTAGTATCAATAGGAACATCTTTATTGCTTAGGATATTTCTTGTTTTATCCCCTGTAGTGTCAAAGTCAAAGGCATAAAGAGCCCTCAATAAAAAGCTTGTCCTGTACGCAATAACTGAGGATAGAGGGAGTTTCAACTCAATACCCGGGCCTTCTACTAAGAGTGTTGCAAATTCCCTTTCTTATCCCTTGACGTTTCAGCCTTTCCTTCCTATGTAACCAAGTCCTCCTATGAACCTATCCCCGCCTAAAGGATAGGATAGATTACAACTAAAAAGTCAAGGCTGTCTTCGAGAAAGCTCGACGCTTTCATCGTGAGTGAGAGAGGAATTGAGGCTGATCCAGCTAAGGTGAAAGCCTTTGTGAATCTATGTCGTCACCTCGTAACCTCAAAGAGTTGCGTTGTCTGCCGGGCCGGCTCCAGCCTTTGATCTCAAAAGCGCAAACTCGATGTCAATCCTTTTCCCGTCAAGACGCGTTTGGAGGCCAAAGCACAAAGAAAAAAGGCTTTGATTCCTTGATCTGATCTTTCTTATGTCTGCTCCTGTCTTGTCGCCTGAATTCAGCATACTCCACAGTCTTCATCTTTGTCCTCTATGCTTGAATTTAAGCTGAAATCCCGGAATTCAATATCAAGATCAAGGGTTGAATCTTGCGTAAAGGCGTTGTGTATAGGTAGGCAGGAAGAGATAGTTGCTCGCAGGCCACCACCAGAAGTGATGAATTGCTTTGATCCAATCTGCCTCCTAACCATTGCAGGCGCATAGCTAATGTCTCCCCACAGCCCGAGTAAAGGAACCTTTAGGTTTTGCCACATCTGTATATCACATCGCATGGAGCCATCCAGGGTGCTCTCTACACAAGAAAGACTCTGATCGTCCATATGGCTGAGGATTTCAATCCACTCCTGGAAAAAGTATGTAAGGTCCCGGCCACTGAAAAGAGAAAAAGTCTTTGATTGGAATTCGATTTTCTGGGAATCTGTCTGAAGGCTCATCTGTTTACCCGAGCGGTTGTTTGATGGACCTGAAAAGAAAGGCTAGCTTAGTTACCTTCCGGCCCTACCGTGAAAAGCCTTTAATCCAGGTGACCGTTAGCGAACTGTGGGAGTAGATCAGGTAGCGAGAGGGTAAGAGTAGCGAAGATTGAGGTGGAAAGGAAAGAAAGTAAGTACCGAAAGTAGGGGCATAGTTGTAGAAGCGAAGGAGCGAAGAGACTCTCCAACTCAGGGGAGGAGCTGAAGAGTGACAAGTTTCGGGGGGAAGGTTCCGCTCCCAGTTATTGGAGATTACCCATGCTCGGCTAGAACACGTTATGTTATATATAAAGATGAAAGTCCACGCAACTAGCCATTCTCGACCAAGAGGATACCGCTGGAATACTTGGACGAAAGGTGTTTACCTAGGTAGTCGACTGAGCTCTTACAGTTACAGTGGGGAATGAACGGAACTAGTAAGCTCGGTAGAGGGAACGGCTAGTAAAGAAAACTCTTTCTCAACCAGGGCTTGAAACCAAGGGTAGCTCGCCCGCAAGTCCTAGTTGGGGAATAACTCTGCTTACTAGTTCTGGTTTTCCGAGGGAGAAAGAGAGTCTCAACAGACAAAAGAAAGACAACTGAGCTTCATAGATGCCACTGAACTAGCTGCTGTCATAAAGAGTGAAAAGAATTCGGAGTAGTGAAAATCAAAGTAAACAGTTCAACTTATCCCAGGAAAGAAAGACTCTTTTGAAGCTTAAGAGAATGCCCCTGGGCTTAAGGTAGTGAAGTGAGCCATTAGCTCTGCTCTGATTCCGCATCTAAAATCATTAGCTCCGCTAAGGAATCAAGCATCCAATCCGATAAGAGCATCAAATACGAATCACGTCCGAGACGGGAGAAAGAGCTTCGTAGTAAAGAAAGCGCATAAACTCATTCAAAAGCAAATGGCACCATAGCCAACGCAACGCTCTAGACTATAACAAACCATTCTTTCTTTCAGGAAGCGACCGACCAAGAAATAAGAAATGCAAAAAGAGAAAGGGAATGGTTAGTGATGACGGCCTTGTCCAGGGTCGAGAGTTCCTTTGGTGGGGAAGAGGCACGCACCCCAGTCTGTGAATACATCTTCTGGCATTAGACTTGAGAGGTATAGTCTTCCATTACCGGCGGCGGTAGTAACATAACGTGTGTAGCTTTTCGGTGGTTGGTTAGGATGTTAAGCGGATCCTAATAGAAGTGAATGCTATAATATAAAGAGTACAGGTGCATGCGTGCGAATAATATACGAGGTGGAATGGGTGGTAGGAGCTAGTAGGCAACCAAAAGCAGGGCAAGTAACCCACGGCTTGGGAATAGATTGATTGGTAGGAGGTTTCATCTCTCGTGTCCCTCCGGCCAGCCCCCTTAAATTCATTCTTCTTCTGGACCTGTTCCAATTGTAGTTGTCTATCCATAAGCAGACCTACTGTAAGCCATTACGAGTTCTGCAGTATTCTCGTTAGTGGATATACTCCTTCCCACCTTGGCAAATCAAACTTAGACCATTTCACTTCCTGTTTGTCCTTCTTTTAATAAGTTTAAGCCTCAGCATATGCCTATAGAGTCTTTTCCTATGAATCAATATTCCTTTCAGGCTATCCCCTTTCCCATACATTAATGTGTTCATTTTTAGGTCGGTCCTTCCTGGCCTCTTCCGGTAATAAAAGATCATCGAAATACAATAAGATAAGAGAAGTAGCCGCCTCTACTGGACTATTGGACTATCTACATCAAGCCCTATTACAGTAAAAAAAAAGGGAAAAGAAGAGACTTCATCACACAACACACCCATGAGGGCACTCGCTACAGGAATGAGAAGACGAGATCAGCACTACTCAACTAAGTAAGAAGAGTTAGAAAGTGCATAACTCTTTCTTCTCAATTAAGTTAATTGAGGCTCTTCAAGACCTAGAAGGGATCCTAGTTAAGACAGTCAGTTCAGTAGTAGCCTCCACTGGGAAGGAAGGGAAGCACCGTTTTTGAAGCAAGAATGGAATGACGTGATTGCCAAAGGACCGGGGTAGGAGAACTGAGCTAGCTTTAGATCGGATTACGGCGGATTCCGAGTAGGTTGGCTCTGGGGAACCTATTCATGTAGAGGCGGGATGAAGAGTCGGGTCAGCTGCTATTGAATCCAAATAGGTTGTTTTCAAGCCAAGAATAAAGACTTCGCCTTCAAGCGCGGATCTAACGGCAAGGGAATCCGCTGTTTAGGAAGAGTTAATAGCACTTTCCCGGGATAATAGAACTCTCAGGATGAATGCAGGGGCGGTGGGCTAGTATGATTCAGAGGCTGAATGCGTACTTCACTCTCTCGGGATGTCTGCCCCTGTAACTAAGCCCTAATCCACTCCTTTTTCTAAGCGCTTTATAAGCCCTTGTCTGTGGCTATCTTCTACATTCTCTGCCATCTTCCGTCATCCCCTTGATCGACTGTCCCTAAAGCAAAGAGCCAATGCCAGCAACTCTTCTAAGCCATAAAGCTATAGGCTAAGCGGGTGTCGAACTCATACCTTCTACGCTCCGTTCCTGGGATTGGCGTCTGCCTTTCTCTTTCCGTTAGGATATCCCGGTTCGTGCCACTTTCACGGTTCTTCGCATTCTATTTCGATAAAGGGCTAGGCTAAACAAACGGATTTCAAACCTTACCTTAGGCTTACGACTGCTTCGAGAGCATGACGAGCAGGCCATTCCCCTATCTGTTAATTTATGATTCAACTCGATCAGTCACCTGAGAAAAATCACACTATTGATAAAGAGTAAGTTAGCAACTCATGAATGGAATAAGAGAATAAAGACGAGCTGGATTTACTTAGATAATTACGGAAAAGCTTGGAAACGAAGTCACTTATCAATCGATAACTATATGATAGATATAGCCTTCATGCCAATTCTTCTGAGAAGGGCCTTTCTGATCTAACTTCTAGCATTAGATATCCCACACGGAGCTTCCAGAGGATTCCCATCATGGGTCCTGTGAGGGAAGGATTGCTGCGTCAGTCTAAACTAGGACTTATGCTGCTATTTCATTTTCAAAGTCAGAATGAGAAGTTATAAAGACAAGTAATTAAGTCTTGGGTATCCCACGTATGGGCTGCCGGTATCAGTCACTAGGCAAGGTTACGATAAACCTCGAAGGCTTATAGGGTGTGGGGGAATGCGATCTCATGCGTCATATCCTGAAGCTGCTACGACCTAATAGGGATGACGATCTAATCAACGAACTAACGACTGTGAGAAGGATTTGCTGCTTTCTTAAAAGAAAGAAAGCTAGTCCTTCCTATTGTTCTAGTAGCTAGGGAGGGGTAACTATCAAGCTTGAAAAGACTGCGCTTTAATGAATGCAACAATCCATACTTCCAAAAGCATAAGTCCTTAACCCGGGTAGACCAAAGAGAGGGAAGTAAGAGCACTAGGAATAGCAAGCATGAAACTTATCCCACTAGTCAAGAGAACGTACTATTCAACTACTAGCTCTAAGAGCAAGAGTGAACGGGGATTTCATTTGTGGTTTATAAAAGCAGATCTGGGATTAAGAAAGTACTCAATAAGGATTGCCTGGTATGATGCGATCCGCGTTGAACCTTGAAACCTTATTCTGCAAGCCAGACTTCCTACATTAAACCTTATGTTCGGCTCTTTCAATGGCCTTTGAGATAGAGAAACTTAGTATTAAGGAAATGTTAGGAATACCCAGACCAACTGCCTAATGCATGAAAGCACATTCAACTGCTACAATGCCTACTTATAAATCAATTACTCTTTGAACGACAACAAAAGGTTGGTCTCGAAAAAGAATGAATTTGGTGCACTCCGTTCGTAGACTCGATTGACCCTGGAATGGGAAGACGTACAAGCACCAGTCTGGTACTCTTCGCGTGGCTCGGTCAGCGAGAACTTCCGGAATTCAATGCAAGGAGTGTCTGAGATCAAAGTGTGACATAGATAAACACTCGCTAACTGCTAATCGCTAAACGAGTAGCCAGAATCAGAGACTCGCTGAACTCACCTAGCTGAGGAACTAGCTGGATTGGCATAGTGTTCATGAAGTCGATCTTGCTAATAGGCTTGCTGGATAAGTCAATGAGCTGCTAGGAAACTAGCATTAACTCGCATCATTCTACTTCTCTTCTAGCTAAGAGGCTCTCAAGTCGGGCATGAATCACTGGCCAGTCCAACAAACAATCCTTTACTATTCTTGTTACGAATATCCGTATCCTCATTCAATAGATTAGCAGGCTAGGTAACTAAATCTAAATAGCGTTGGAGTGTTTACCGCTGCCAAGAAAGAGGAAAACGAAAGCGTCATACAATATAGGCAGTTGGTTGGGACTTACAAGCAAGGCTTGAATTCAAGAAAGAAGGCTTCTATCAGAGTGGGAATAGCAGGGCGAAAGTTACAAGGACAGGTTATCAACAGGAAAGGAATCAGTGCCACAGCTTCTTCTCTTCGTCTACTCTCACACCGGATGAAATAGCAGTTTTCCCTTATCCTAATCGGTTCTAGCACAAGAAAAGACTGATTCAATTCCTTCAAACAAGCCCCTCTCTCGTTTCAAAATGACTCATCTATCCCCTTAACCTATTCTTGCCAACAGCAGTGAGTCCGTTCACAGCTCCTTCTGATTCAATTGCAAGTGGTGGTTAACTATTGATTCAATTCCCGAAAACCTGACAAAGAAATCTCAGTTTATTCTGGGCATGTCCCTGAAAGAAACCAGGAGAAGACGGAGTAAGGGTGGAGGCCTAGTAACCTTTCGGTTGGGATGGGAAAGAGTTTGAACCGAGTCGGATTCTGTCTCCCTACGATGAGGTACCTTGCCTGTAGATAGGGAGCCACCCTAAAGGAGTTAACGGCCAACCTAGCTAGTAAGCGCTTTCGGAAGTATGAAATGAAAGGCAGAAAAAGATAGTACCGGGGAGAAACTAACCGAGCCTAAATTCCCGGGAAGGAATTCGAAAACCAGGGTGACTACAAGTATTCAAGTAAGGGAACGCGCTTTAGACAGAAATTCTCAAGGGGACAAGACAAGGCTAACAGGGGTAAAGATTCATAATAGGCGGGACAGCTTACAGTGTGACGACATCAATTCTCTCCTCGGTGTGGGCTTGCTCGTGACAACTAGACTCGCACACTCCTTACTTCTGCTATAAGAGGGCAGGGAGCTTGTGACTAAGCCGCGTCAGAGACAAAGACTAACCCGAATCCGGGGAAGGATCCGTAGACGTGGATGGAATACCGTTTACTCTTTAATGAATGCAGGAAGGGAAGAAGGAGCAGTGGTGAAAGCCACTAAAAAAAAGAAGCTACATATAGATGAGAATATCGTTCCGTCTTACGTATTAGTCAATGGAAATCGATACCAGTGGGTGGACTGTAAGGAGGACTGTTGAGGGTTCGAATTATTCTTTGAAGGGGATGGAACTAGAAAACGAAAGACGATTTCTATAGCTCCTGGAGTGAGTGGTATTTGCCTGGAATACGTTCTGCTCGTCTGTATGCGGTGACTTAGTTCTTTTTGGCAGTATTCCGTCATTTTCTTTCCTGCGATTACGATGTAGGGGAAGGTTATAGGAGTGATCTTTTTTCTTGTAAGAGAAGAGAAGAAAGTTCTATGCCCTCTTTGTAGAGGCTTATCCTTGTCCATTCCTCTTGGATTCGTCGAATAAACGAAATAGTAGTCTCTGCGGACTTGGTTTCTGACTAGTAATCGTAACCGGTTGAAAACTACCAGTGGGTTTATGTCTTGTCAATAACCCTATATGACGCTTCATTAGCAATATTCCAATCTATCTCTATGTACATAGTTGGGAAAGTCTTAGTTATGTATAGTGTTATCCTTGTCTTCGGCCAGTTGTCTGTTACGGTTGGTAGGGTAGGCCGGATTAGAGTCAGACTTGTTTCCAATGTGGGTGGTGTTAGGGTTGTAACTCATTTATTATTCTTCTCCTGCCAGGTCGATTTTTGGTCTGCTAATTTTCTTCTTTTCTATCCTTACCTATGTCCTTAGGGATCGTCTATGTGCCGGATCGGGTTCGTAGTTGGTCTGAATCTAATTCTGTCTAGCTGATAGACATTCTTGGCCTTCTTAAAAAAAAATTCTTTTTGTCATTCCTGCTTTCATTTCCAATCAATCTTATGAAAGAGCGGGGACGAAGGAAAGTCAGAGTGCATTCTATGCCCAGTGATTTTGGAAATGGACAGGTACCAACCCAGAGACCTTTTGGTAATTACTCTTAGAACGGCTTACTTACACATAGCCTCCTATTAATCTGAAGGTTTCTCTTACGATTCGTTTTTTCGTATTAACTTCACTTATGAGTGATTCGACCCTCTTTTCGTCTTTCTTTTCTAAGTTTCCCAGAAAAAAAGGTAATTTTGCGTATAGAAAACTTTCTGCTTTCCTTCCATTTCCCATCATTTCTTGGTCAATTGGTTATAGGAAAGTATTGATTCGATTTTTCTTGTAAAAAGAAGAAAGAATGTTGGTCAATAAATTTAGAAATTGTCGATAAGTCTCGATTATTGTCGTCTGTTCCATTTCAATTTCGCATTTCTGGGTGACTTCTTTTTTGCGTATTGAAAATGGCCTGCCTCAGTATTCTGAAAGTCTCGTTTCGTCTATATTGTATCAATATGTTTTATTGTCTATAAGATATGGTTTAGCGCTATCTGTTTTGTGGTAAGAGAAAGTCAATCTTGTCCTTTACTGCCGATCTTGGCTTAAATTCGAGGGTCTTGTCTAGTGAGGATAGTTGGTTCGAGACCAAAGCAATCGCTATCCCCGAATCGGGAAGAAGATTATGTGTCAAACCGTTCAGGTTGCAGACTGGCCAGGCACTGAAGTGGGTTAAATCTATGGATCTTGGTAAAGTTTCCGAATCTGTTACCAGCCTTGTCCTTTAGGACCGGTACCATTGGTAGATGAAGCTCTCTTCGATCTTGGTTTCCTTCTTTTTGCTGCTTTATATTGTCGGGAGTGTGAGGTATTGGGTTCTTTGCGGAGCCATGTATTGTTCCCGTCGTTCCGGTCGTCCTTCTGTTTTGGTCTTGCTGTAAGTGTAAGGAATGGGTTAGGTATGGTGGTAGGTAACGGTTGGGCCTCTAATTTAATCCGAGCTTGGGCTTCGGTAATAATTCGAATTCCTCCTATCCTCTCACTTGTCTCCTATCCGGAGGGGGGTGTGCGCTCCATATTCCCCTTATCCTTTCTTTGGGTCATTTCCTCAAATAGGCCGTGGCTCTCTTAAAGGTTGTGAGCCATATTTTTTGGTTGCAGGGAATCGAAGATTGGTCTTATTTTAGACTTTCTCCTATGTAAGTGACATTTTACTAAAACCATCCTCGGTAGAATATCGCCCTCCTGTTCACAATGATGAAAAGCAGATTTCACTCTAAAGTCAAGCCTTGAACTTAATTTTTCAAGCTCTTGAACATGGGTCAGTTCTTTCAGATGGTATTTCGCTCAGTCCTGTCATTCTGAAAGTCTGTTGTTATTATAAGATACCGAATCTGCTCTTACTGTTAGCTCTCCTGTGGTAGTAACGGAAGTTAGCTGGTCACAAGGACGACGCCTTCGGCATCCAATCACAGTTAGTCAAGTCGCTTTAAAGTCAGTACCACTCTCCCCTCGAATTTGATATTTGATGGCGAGCGATATGATCATAGAAGTTCTATGATATCTTTTTTTTTTATTATTATTATAAAGCAAATCGACTTCGATTCTTGAATAATCCACATCACTTTCTATTGTAACCAAAAGATTCCCGCCCGTATCAATTATCAATAATGATGATTTTACGTATGGACAATTCCTCAATATCTTGTTCTAAAACAATAAAATCTGCTTTTTGGAGAGAGATACTCTTTGTTGAACTTTCAGCTACTGCTTGCCTTCCGTTCCGATAAGGGCTTGACGAATGAACCTCAAACTCTTTTTTAAGAGGAAGAGGATAGGTGGGTTTGAACCTAGCTAGGTAGAAATGCAGTTCAAAGTCTAATGCGATATCTTCTCTTAGGTCTTTTCTTTACCCTTGCCCTAAGCTTGAATGAACTGGATTACAGGGAAGTCTCAATCGCTGGAAGGAGAGTATCATGGGATGTAACAGAAGTACCACGGGAAAGAGGGCAATTCCTACTTGAATTGGATAAACTTACTACTATATTAGTATATAGACCTTAGTACTAAAGCATTCTTCGAAACTCGTCTTGAAATGACTACAATCGAATGGAGACTAAGACTAGCTTTCCGGCTATGCTGCGGACTTATGATAGTGAGAGACTCTTTCGTTGAAGTCAAAGTCAAAACGACCCGACGCTTTGAAGTAGTTTCATGCTATGCTGGCAAGCGGATCTGCGACAGCGGATATTCCGATACCTAAAAGACCTCCTCCGAATTGAGTAGGCTTATTGATCCCCGGTGGTGAATCAGAGCTGAAGGACGGCCCTCGGACCCCAATTATTCAAGGGGAGGTTAATGTACTAACTAAAAAAAACTCCTTAACTTAATAGAAAACGCAATAAAGGTAAATGTTATCCCTTCTAATCAAAAGGAAAGCCGAAACCAGTGCCACCCTCTTTGAACCCAATGGACGTACGAATATCTGCTTCGAAAGGAGCAAGAGAGTCTTTATTTAAGCTATTCTTCGCTTATTGGCACAAGAGCTGACTCAATGAGAGGGACACCATCGAGCCAAGTATCCAGCCAAAACTTAGTTGCCTGGCCATTTCATTCATATCTGGCACTTGAGATAGTTCTCACTTTCGTATAGATTGAGTCGTTTCACTAAAAGATTTGAGAAGCTGGAGATACGAACTAACGGAATAAAAGTTTTTTTCTTGGAGTGAACGAATACGTATGACGTTGTATCTCAAACCTACGTATCTTTGCTCTTCGAGCGATTCGTTTCACTAAGTTCAACTCATTCCGTTCGTTCGGCCAGTTACTCTACCCACTGGGGTTCCCTCCAGCCACTCTACATTACGAAAACCAGATATTTTGACCAAACCGACAACTGCTCTCTCGATCCACTCAATCACTACCTCGAACTTCACACTAGAGAAACAATGCCCCTGCAAAAATCTTCATAGCGTAAGAGTACCTTTTATCTTCCAAAGCTTGTCCGATTTCTTCCATCACTGTCCTTTCCTCTTCTGTCTTTTCCTGTTGCAGTATTGTTAGAGTTGGCTTCCCACCTCTATTCCAATATCTTTCGTAGCTGCTGGAAGAGGAAAGACTATCGTAGATCGTTGAGCGTCATGTCATACTCTCAAAAATTGGGAGTAAAAAGGAAAAGCCTTCAACTCATTCGGTCATCGATAAGCCTCTCCTTCCAACTAGGCAAACAGAACTCCCGGAACTTGCTCTAATCCTTCTCGTTCGATCCACATTCCATAGCTTCTCGCACCTTTCTAAAGTCCCGCTAAGTGCACTAGTGGACTTCCCCTATGAGATTGACCCTGCTGGGATCACTGAATCTTCTTCCATATCATCCCATCGCTTCATGCCTTCGACTGAGACCTATCTGCTTCATTCCCGTTCAGCCAAAGAGGACCAAAGGGGAGAGGGTCAAGTCCGAGAAGAAACTTTTCCTTATAATAGAAAAACCTCTCTTTCCTCCTATGGGTGAATTGGACCAAGGTCAGTGTCCCTTGAAAGGACAGTTTACTTTATTGCGTACTTATTTCCATCCTGAGAAGGAGATCCTTTGGAAACTCTTCTTCATACGCTTATTCTCTGACCAGAACGCCGTACCATGCAACAAGAGTTCAAACCTATTCTTTCTAACTAAGAGCAATGACTTAGATTTCCCGCAGCTGGAAGTCAAGCTAGCAGCGTAGTCGCCGACAGAGAAAGAGAAGACCAGATCTTGGACTTGCAAGCTCTCTCGAGAAGGCTCTCTACCATGTGTCGCGGGGGCGGTTTGAGCGGAAGGAGGCTAAGAAGTCCTTCCTCCCCCGTGGGTGGTTGGTGTTGGGCTCATTCTATGCTCGAAGAGAAGCTTATAGACTATTAGAAAAACTCAGAGCGAAAAAGTACCCTTCATAAATTGTACCCCTTTAGAGTACCCCACTAAAAGTACCCACTAAAAGTACCCACCTAGACTGAGTTCGATCATTTAGTTTGTGTCCGTTGTCCTATATCTTCCTTTTCACTTCACTCCTCCTTCCTCACTCCACTCGAGAGGTCAACCCCTCTGTGGTGGCCGACACCAAGTTCACCGGCAAGTAGAGGACCTCCAGTCTAACTGATCCGCCCCAAGCAGCATTCAACGCATCACGTACAGCCCCCAGAGCCACCGGTCGATTGGATACGACCTTGCCCAGCAGTCTCCATGGATCTGCCTTCGACGCAATCGCCGGGATCTCACTTATCCCTACCACTGCTTTTCCAGCCTCCTGCGTCAGGTTCAACCTCCGAAGTTTTGCCAGGATGGTCTCACCTTGATCTCCCTTCGTCACTAGCACTCCCTTCCCCTAATCTAATGGAAAACTTTCCCGAGAGCCGCGGCAAGATACTGAACCACAGAGCTGGCTGGCAAATATGGCTTCTTCCCGGACGGATGATCAATTCACCCAGCTCCTCGTTAGTGCTTGGATTTTGTGGGGAAACCGGAATAGGATAATCCACAATGAAGAGTGCAAAAATCCTTTTGACACGGTGATCCTGATCCAACGTCTCCTGGAGGAGTACAAGCTTCATATGTCCGGCCCGGCTGTACTGAACCGAACCACATCAAGTGCAACGGCGAGCAGCCCTTCTCGCTGGCTTCCACCCCCGGATGGGTATGTCAAACTCTGCACTGACGGGGCGTTGGACACGACAGCAGGCAGGGGAGGTACGGGTTTCATCCTTCGTGACAATGCTGGTACCTTCATTGCG
>Ga0268244_10000437_pt1 | contig 17570 bp, 14 predicted proteins | sample AgamicMgSfe_FD_200258 | JGI IMG/M metagenome (GOLD analysis project Ga0268244, IMG submission 200258) | Agave microbial communities from Guanajuato, Mexico - Mg.Sf.e (v2) (version 2) | ecosystem: Host-associated > Plants > Phyllosphere > Phylloplane/Leaf | place: Guanajuato, Mexico | collected... | reverse complement strand
CCTCCACCTCCTCCAACCGACTCCAGTAAACCCGCCACAACCACTCCAACGCCTGCCTCGTCGCCAGCACCAACCGCCGCACGCCAGGCAACTCCTCATGCGTCGCCTCGTGCCTCAACGCGACGAACTCCGGCGGCATGTCGATCTGTCTCGCGATGTCGAGCATGCTGCTCGGTTCCAGCCGGCCCTCGCGCGCGCGGCCGATGTCGCAGAAGCCCGTGACGAAACGGCAGAAGGCGGCGCTGTAGACGGCGCGCACGCTGAAGGGGGAGTTGTTCGGTCGGGTCGTGTGGTGCTCGAGGGCGTCGATGAGGAGGGCGGTGGACTCGACGGCGTGCGGGAGGTTGCCGCGGAGTTTCCAGGCCATGATGCGGCTGACGGCGTGGCGGTGGGCGGAGGTGGTGGTGGTGATGGAGGTTGTTGTTGCGTTTGGGTCGGCGTGGAGGGGGTAGAGCTGGGAGCGGACGGCTAGGAGGTCGGTCTGGGAGCGCCAGGGGGTGATGGTATATTTTGCCATGGTGGAAGTCTTTCGTCGATTGTAGTACTGCACAATGCTCGGTGATCCTCAAACTTGGTGATGAGGTGTTCTGCACCTTTGATTTCTGCTAGTGAGGCCTTGCGCTGCACGGTTAGATTGACGGACGCTTCAATCCGGTCCGACTGCTACAGCTTTGATCCAACGAAGGACTTGCTGTCGTTCGTGCGCATCCGCAAGACGCGATGTTGTCAGGCTGGACGAGGTGATTTTATCCGCAGAAATCCCCGCGCTGCTGTCGATGACTAATGATCCACCCCTGTCGTCGATCTACATGTATCTTATCGATAACAACGGTCATCCTGAATTAATCGTCATCTCTCTTGGGAATGAGAGACCTCTAGACCGAGCATATGACGGCGCCTTTTGGGATCGAAGGATACAGGACCTCTCTTCACGACTGTGCCACTGGTCGATGGCCTCGAACGCCATGAATCCCGACACCCCCCTAACGAACGGTGGGAGAAGCGAGAGATTACTCGGCGAGTACCAGGCCGATCATGGCGACCACGAGGGCAGCGATTCCGACACCCTCCAGGATCAACTGGAAGTAATCTTCGACCATTCCGAGGCACAACGACGGCGAGCTTCTCTCGCTTCTCAAGACGCAGCAGTAAGGCAGCCCCCCAAGCGACCTTCGTCACAACGCCAAAAGACATCATGTTTCGTACACGCGTTGTTGGAGGAAAAGTCGAAGAGCGCGTCGGTCGTTCCCAGCGCAGAAGGGATCACGCAGGGCAAACCCGCTGACAAGAGAACACCGACATCGCTTGATGCAGGGCCGGAAAAGCACACGCAGTCCAGGCTGCTCACCAAGAAGCAGCTGTCGGACATGGCGTTTGGGATTCGCGAACTGTCAAAGAAATTGGGCCATGTGCGCTTGCTGCTGAAAGTGCGCAACGTCTTCCTCCTGACCAAGGCCCACGATCAGACGTTGATCGCCAAGACGCGCGATTTGTCGGAATGGCTACTGCGCCAGAAGAATGCGGATGGGCAAGGGTATACGGTCTGGGTGGAGGAGACGATGAAGGAAAGCAAGATTTTCGATGCGGACGGTCTGGTTGCGCAGGATGAAACATTCAGAGAGCGGCTGAAGTATTGGAATAACGAGCTTTGTGCCAAAAAACCGCACACCTTCGAGATCTGCCTGGCGTTGGGCGGAGACGGCACGGTCCTGTACGCTTCGTGGTTATTCCAGCGCGTCGTCCCACCTGTAATGTCTTTTGCCCTCGGCTCTCTCGGCTTCCTGACCAAGTTCGACTACGACAAGTACCCGCAAATCCTACAGCGCGCGTTCAACGACGGCGTGACGGTGTCGCTGCGTCTCCGCTTCGAGGCCACCTTGATGCGCTCGCGAAAGCGGAGTACGGAAGAAGATTCCAAGGCGCGAGATCTCGTCGACGAGCTCATCGGCGACGGCAGCGACGACGTCAACACCCATCACCCGGACGGCTCACTCAACATCCTCAACGACATCGTCATCGACCGCGGGCCTAACCCCACGATGAGCTCGATCGAAGTCTTCGGCGACGAAGAGCACTTCACCAGCGTGCAGGCGGATGGGATCTGCGTCGCTACGCCGACGGGCTCGACGGCGTACAACCTGGCGGCTGGAGGCAGCCTGTGTCATCCGGACAACCCGGTCATTCTCGTGACGGCCATCGCGCCTCATACGCTCAGCTTTCGCCCCATCATCCTGCCCGATACAATAGTATTGCGTATCGGTGTGCCGTATGATGCGCGGGCGAGCTGCTGGGCCAGCTTTGACGGGAAGGAGAGGTAGGCGGTCATCTTGACAATACGTCATCTTAACGATACAACTCGTGTGATCATACTGACGGTTCTCTCCGCAGGACTGAATTAGCACCCGGCGACTACGTGACCATTTCCGCCAGCCGCTTTCCATTCCCCAGCGTGCTGCCGCTAGACAGGAGAAGCGAGGATTGGGTTGACAGCATATCGCGGACACTTAATTGGAATAACCGGCAACGGCAGAAGGCGTTCGATGACGGCGCGGCCTCAAACGGCGGTGTCAAATAATGGGGGATGGCTTACGATCTACACGAATAGAGGATGGTCTCGCTTTCGCCCTCCTCGTCCGGCGTCAAGATGCTGTCGAGAGGCACGGCGTGCTCGGTAGATGCGATACATGATACAATAATGCTGTACGCCGAAATGCTACCAATGCCATTATCGCCATGCAAACTTCGGCAGCTGTAAATTAGAGCTCGACTGCGAAACGCTCCCTTATCCTCTGTCCGTAATAGTAGAAGATTGTCGGTGCCGGGGCGATTGCGAGTGAAAAGAAAGCGAAGACGCTGATTCCCCAGCCATAATCCAACTTGTCAAACAACGCCGGCGCGAACAGCGGCACCACGCCGCCAAGCAGACTCCTGAACACCGCGCCGGCGGCGATAGCAGAAGCGGCGTATTTCTCGAAACTGTCGATGTAGTAGTTCTGCACCGGATTGAGGATCATGACCTGGCCGATGCCATAGAAGAAGGTGGCGGCGATGGAAACGGCCCAGTGGGTGTGGGCTTGCACGGCCCAGGCGAACCAGAACAGGGAGACGGGGATGAAGACGGCGCCGATGTTGGCGAGCGGCAGGCGGAATTCCGGACGCGCTTTGCCGTCGTTGCGCTGCGCGAGCGCGTTGTAGACGGTGTCTATACGTGGGACGAGGAACAATACGGCGATAAGGAAACCGATGCCGGGGCCTAGGTAGAGGAGTCCGACTTGTTCTGTGGTAAAGCCGTATTCGCCTCCGTCTGAGAAAGAGTTGTTAGCATGAGTCTATTCATGGCGCATCGGCGGGCGATCCTCAGCATTCGCATTCCGGAAAGAGCCACTTACAAATCTGCTGCATGTTCGTGTAGATACTGTACGTCGTACCGAACAGCAGAGCTTGATATGCACTCATCGTGAGGACAATAGGTTGCACCAAGATGCGGAAAGGACGCACAAGCGAATGGGCCATCCTCTTGCTCAGTGGCCGAGTGTCCTCGCCCTCGTACGAGTACTTGTGCTTCGACTGTTCTTCGTGCTCCAGCTTCTCCTTGCGCCAGCTAAGCAGGACAGGGGCGTACGTCTCGCGAAGGAAGAAGAAACCCGCAAGCGTGTTGACTCCGCAGACAATCGTCAGAACCCAGAATATCCACCTCCAATTGGAGCGCTGCACGATCAAGCCTCCGAAGAGAGGACCCAAAGTCGGACCGAGCAAGGGACCGAGAAGATACCATCCAAAGATGGAAGCACGCTCTTGCGGCTCGAACATGTCGCTGATCGTACCTCCTCCGTTGGCAATACCCACACTGCCGAAGAAACCCGACAGCGTCCGCATCGCGATGAGCGTCTCGATGTTGGGACTAAGCGCAGAGGGAATCTGCAGCAAAGCGAATATCGTGAAACACACAATGTAGAGCCTCCTCCGGCCGAACGTCTCCGACAATGGCGCCAGGAACAGTGGCCCAATGCCCAACATGATGACGAACCCGGTTGTACACCCGACCACAGTCTCCGGGGTCGTGTGGAGGCCTTCGGCGATCTGATCCATGCCCGGCGTGAACATGGAGGATGCCAATGGCGAGAGGATCGACATGGTGGCGATGACCAGCACGTTCATCATCTTGCGCGAACGGGGCCATTGTCGCGGGTTCTCGCCGTCGGTCTCGGTGAAGGTGAGCAGATCTCTGCTGTCGCCGCCCTCGCCCGCGTCCGTCGATCCAGTCGACAGCAGCGGTTGGCGCTCATCGCCTCCACTGTTGTTTCCATCTCCTGCTGCCATATCCGCTACTGTTGTTGCTGATGCTCCAAAAGTCTCCAACGAGAATGATCGACGATGTTGATCACTGGGCATCAAGTGATATCGATGTGTGAACTGTGTGGAAGATGTGGGATAGATGACGCGCACCTCACGGGCCACGTGAGATCGCAGATCCGGGAAGTATGCTAGCGCAAAACCCTGCAGCGGATCATCCAGAAATTAGCTCCCGTTAGTGATCCCGCTTGAGTGCTTGCACCTCACTTCACTCAATATCGCTCAAGGCGCAAACCCATCCTGCTACGGCTCTGTCTACACGACTTATCATCAATCAGCATCTACACCATCTTCCCCCACTTCGTGTGCTCATGGCGAATACGCAGAGTGAGGCAGTTTGCTAAGACTGTCGACGGTCTGAAGATCAGTACACGTACCTTGAAGATTCCGGCTGCTATGGCGACGAAAAGAAGAAATCCTGTCGCGAGATTGTTGCTCAATTGTGTACCGGCTACGGAACGTCCTCACGTCGTCAGGGAGGTCGTCCAGGCTCTGACACCCAACAGCGGTGCGACAGAGATCACTCTGGCAGTCTCCCTACTTGTTGAGCATCCAGATGACGCTGTTAGGCGCGATTTGCTCTCGCGTTTGTTGGGGGCGATAGAGTCTGATGCGCTTAATGCCGTCGAAGCCGCCTGCGAGATTGACGTTGATCTTGGCAAGCAGCTGTTGCTATTGATTGTAGATCGGCTTTATCGCGCAGCTCAGTGTCTTGGGCAGAAGGAGAGTAAGACTGTCCGAGTACCAATGGACGATATTGTTCACATGGAGGTGGATGCTGCCGACGACGACCAGGAGCGCCATGAGTTCACTGCCATGGTCCTCAGATCATATCTAAGCTTCGCGAAAAGGTCGTCTTCCTCCACGGGACGTGAAGAGACTTTTCACAAACTCCTGAGCGCGGTGCTTGTTTTCCTTGGTTCTTCCGATCAAGAGGTAGGCCAGGCTGCGTGCGCTCTGCTCGTTTCCCTGGCTTCGTCGTCACCGCATATCCTCCAACCGAACCAGACGTCATTATGGCAGTGTGTTCGAAGACTGCTGACGGCCGAGGTCGAGCCGATGTACCAAGAACTTGGCTATACTATATGGCTGAGACTGGCAGCCAGCACATCCGTCGCTCTCAACGTTTGGTTCGACCCGGAGTATTGGGAGCTCATACGTCAAGGACTGCGCGATGGAGATGCAGAGCGGCGTAAACAATGTCTCGTCATCCTCAGACAGTCGATAACCGTCGCTATCCGGGATGAAACTACTCGTTCTTCGGTGATATCGCATGGCAACGATGCGCAAAGTACTGGTAAGTCAACGTAATCACCACACCATCCCTGCAGAGTTAGAACGCTGGCTCATGCATGTCAGGCTGTCAGGCTATCCCGACGGCCAATGGCCCGCGGCACTTAACGTAAGTAGCAGTCTTTGTATCCGCCAGCTAACACAGTCTAGGCACAGATCTAGTGGAAGATCAATTCGAACGCTACTGCACTGTGTTCGAAACGATTCTTCTCAGCCGTTATATCAACCAGGTGATTGAATGTGAGAATGATCTAGCCTTGCTTGCTTCGTCAGCCTCTTTGGTCCCTTCTGAATGGCTTTACACTCTTCTCATTCCAGCATTGGGGCCCAAGATCCAAGATTCGAATCGAAAATTCCTAGGCAACTGGATCATGCGATCCAGGTTCAAGCCCAATAGAATGCGGGGTCAAGGGGCGCAGCAATTTGTTGCTTTCTTTCGACAAGCCTTCCTGCCTTGGGCAGTCCAGGGCCAACTCTTCACAGCGAGCTTGCGGAAGCGAGACGGTGCAATGCGCAGTGAACATGGCGAGCAGCTCGCGGACTATCTCGCGCACTTACTAACAAGCCATACTCTTGAAGACCAAACCAGCAGCCTGTTGGTTGGTTCAGTGCTTGAGCTGGTGGATGGCAAGAAGAGTGGAAGCTTCGCGTACGCAAAGGTGTACCTGTTGGAAGGTCTCGCTCGAGGCTTCGAAGGATCCGAATGCGTTGTTTTCACCCCATCCCAGCTGGAGATCATCGTGAAGCTGGCATCCTGGACGAACCTACCGGAAGTAGCACGCGATTATGTCTTGTCACGCTGCCTCAAACTTTGCGGCGAATCTACGCTGCGATCGGCCGAACCTATCAAAAATTCGGCCGTACTCGAGGCGACCCGACGGTGGCATGACTTGCAGCAGAAGTGCATAGAGTCCAAAGAGCACACGAGAGCCCGAGTTCCGATTTCTTCGTGGCAGGTGGAGATGTCCAATAGGGAGAGCCTGGAACAACGCTCTGTGGAGAAGATCGAGTACCTTTGTAGCGTGCTTAGCTCGAAAGGGCCGCCCGAGGTATCAGGAGAGGTCGTCTTGACGAAATTGCAGGATCTTTGGAATGACGTAGAGTATCTGGAGTACCCCAAACGGCTTCTTGTGCCTTTGCCTAGTCTGACATTCCACCCTACTCTGATTCGACTGGCACTTTCGTCGGGCGAGCTACGACGCATCATCATCGACATGGCACAGAAGTTGCAGGGTCTATCCGCGACCAGGCTGTATATGCTCTCGCCGCTTGCTCTCGGAATGCGAAACTCGATGCTTAGCACGCGGGAGGTTGACCAGGTGCTCAGTGTGCAAGATTTCGTGTTGAGATATGCAGAGGGTTTACCGGAGCCGACGGTCGACCTGAAGCTCGAGGATGCTGTCGCGCATCTGCTACAGTCCGTGAGCCCGGAGCTCGAATACTTCGGTTATCAATACTACTTCGGCGATCGGGAGTCCTTTGGGGTGGCAGCACTCCTTGATCTAGTCAGCAGACTTGGAGCGCTCGCGCCTGCTATCCCGAAATCGTTCCTCGGGCATATTCTGCAGCGGTGGGTGAAGCAGAAGACTCCGCCACCCACTGTCAGCCCGTGGAAATCTTCTCTGCAGCTACAAATCCTCCTTCTCTGCAGTGAACAGGTCATTCCGACGCTGAATGCCACCGAGATCAATCGTTTGTTGAAGGATCTTCACTACATCCTCTCAATCGAACCTTTGCCACGGTACCGTTACCTTCTCAGCTGGGTGATCGTCCGGATCTACCTGCGGTGTGAGGATGCTAAATCGCAGATCCTGGCTGAGCTGGCCACCAAGGACCATCACACGAACCCGAAGTATCTCGCATCGCTGATGAAGCTCGGGGTGATGCTCGCCAAAGTCGAAGACTCTGATCAGGATTTCGCATTGAAGCTCGCCTCGGCCTGCATTCCACTCGCCGCCTCTCCAAAGGTCGTTATACGTCACGAAGCGCAATGGCAATTACCTATCCTCATGGACCATGCGCGGGACATGCAATGGACGGCGATCAGCGAAAGCCCTGCGCTGTTGGCGCTGGATGAATGTATCCGAAGCATAGAGCTGTTCGACAATCCGCCACTGGAGCGGCGTATTGACAAACTGGATCCGGTCAGAGATCACACGATGGCGAATCTCGTAGAAGGTCAATGGTGGGCTCTGGACAGCGTCGAGTCGCCGTTGTGTAGCCGTGCTGACTTCGTCAAGCTACTGGCGTCCAAGCCGGCACTACTGGCGTCGACACCTTGCATCCCGCTTGGGGAACCTATTGATCCTACACCCCATGCTCCGCTCCTCGTGAGCAGTCAAGATCGAAGCAGCGCTAACGAGGCAGAGATCGCGCCTTCCAAAGCGGGCGGATCGCGCGCGCTCCAAACGAAAGGCTCCGCATATCTAGCGAGTGACTCTAGCGACCGGCCAACCCGCCGCAACGACCTCATCGTAGTCGCGTCGCTCGTGGAGAACCCATACAACCTCGGCGGCCTCTCGCGAGTCTCGGAGATTTTCGGCGCGTCAGAACTGCACTTACAGAACCAAAAAGTCACGTCGAGCAAGGACTTCACCAATGTCGCCGTCTCTTCTCACCTGCATCTTCCGATCTGTCAGCTCTCCGCTACCGCTGTACCTGCTTACCTCGCAGAGAAGCGAAGTGACGGGTGGAGTGTCGTCGGCATCGAACAGACGGATCGTAGTGTACTGCTGGGTTCGAAGGCCTGTGTCCTGCCGAAGAAGACGGTACTTGTCGTGGGGAGTGAGAGGGAAGGTATACCCGCTCTCGTGCTCAGCGAGTGCGACATGCTGGTGGAGATCCCCCAACAAGGGATCACGAGGAGTCTCAACGTGCAGACTGCGGCGGGGATTGTGTTGTACGAATACGCGAGGCAGCATCGGAGGTAGGTCGGTCGACGACAGCAAGGGTTAGGACCGGCTTCGTAGCTATTTGGTTAGGTATCAAAAAGGTCGACACTGGTATACAGCTAGCTATACAAGGTCAAGGTAGCACAGGGTATCATGGTGGTGGTGGCACAGGTGTAGGAGGCTGGACACCGCCGACCTGCGGCGGCACTGGCGTCTGAGCGCCAAGCTCTTTCGCTTTCCTTTTGCTCAAGAGGCTCTTGAATGCGCCGAGCCATCTCGCCAAACTCTCCTCATCATAGGCGCAAAAGCGATAGTTCCGCTCCTCGCCGATGACCTGCATGCAACTCTTCTTGCTCTTACTGATCGGGTCGATCTCCACCACGTTGATCACCGTGCTGAAGGGCAGGATCAGCATACTCTCGTACTCTTCGTCGCTCTTGTACAGCGCCAAGGCTTTGGGCCGGAGGACCATCCACACTTTCTTCCACTGCCGAACGCCCGACTTGGATTTGAGGAGGTAGATCCAACTATGATAGACCACACGCTCCGGGTCGTCTGCGGGCTTGCTGAGGTTTTGCGGCTGCGTGTCTCGGCTCGCACCTTCCAGGTTCGAGATCTGGCTCGGATTCCGAGCTCCTATTGGTGGTCCTGTGGCGGCGGGCATCTGTCCGTAGATGGAGTGTTGCTGCTGCGGCGGCAGCGGCGCGTTCGAACTCGTAGAAGGCCGACCAGCGTCTGTGAATGCCAGTGAGAGTGTCGACATACGCGCCGCTGCTCCTGGGCCGGCGGAGTCGGAGAAGTCGGAGTACGAGCCGTGTTCGACCCCCGAGTAGTCGATTTGCGAAGGCCTTCGTGCACTGAACGTGCTCACGTTGGTGTTACCGCGGCGACGCGCGCTTGGCAACGGGTGACTCGAGGTGTAGATTTCCGCATCGGAGGAGCTGTAGCCGCCTCGCTCGACGGCTTGTGTGGTATCGATGCCCCTCTCGAAGCCTTGGAACGCGCTCGTCGCGCCGCCCGGGCTCGCCAGATAAATCTCCTCTTCGTCCTCGTCTATCCTCGCCTCGCGCCGAATGAGGTCCACCCATGTCTGCGCCTCTTGGTCGCTGGCCGCTTCGAGGTGGTAATTCCGTGAAGGCGTGAAGAGACCGAAGATGTGCTTCTCCCTTCGCTTTTGATCTTTCTGGCGCGCGACAGCCGTCAGCTCCGAGAGGTTGATCTGATGCCGTAGCTTGGTCTCGGATTGGTCGCGATAGATCGACAGGAGGTTCGGTCGCAAAACAATGTACACCCCTTTCCAGGACTACGCACTGTCTCAGCCGAGCTCTCGGACCTGGCACGTGTGTCTATGTGTGGGATACCTTTGTTTTTCGTGTTCGTTTGGCCACTTGCCCAAACTTGATGACTCTGTCGAATTCGAAACTGCCATTTTGCGTGACCGGGGAGAGAGTGTCTATGGCCAGGTTGGCATTGCGTAGTGTTTGTGCGGACTTGGGCAGCGAGATGCTCTTTGGCGGCGCAATGGTGTGACTTGTTGTGCTCGGGATAGGGCGTGGCTGCGAATGTGTTGCTACGGCGGCCATGCTGCATTAACACAGTGGAGGGTAGTTTCGGGAGTTGTACAGGAGTCGGAGGACGCGCAGTAGGAGTAGTAGGAGGAGTGGGAGGTAGGATGCGCCGCGAAGGGGGTGCTCTACTGCGCGGGCGTTGTCGCACCAGTACAGTTGGTACAACACGTCGCGAGTCTGAGCAACGTCCGCAGAGCTCTGAACATTGAAGTCCTCGCCGATCACCAGGGCTAATAGCGAGTGATTGTTAGTTGACCGAGCCGAAGTAGGGATGAGATAGTACGTGATTGTATTGACACACAACGCCCTTGGGTGGGGTTGGGCACGTGAGAAGTGCATGTGGTCACCAACGACACCTCAACTCTTCAATATTGTAATTCGCACCTTCGACAGGCCCACGATACTTGTACCCCATTTCCTCCGTCGTGGCCGATAGACCATATCACCGCCATGCCTGTCGTACCTCCGGAGAAGCTGGTGAAGCTCCAGCAGCAGGGCGATGGCATCAGAAATGTATGTGGCGACATGTAAGAATTCATTACCACCGTCGAAATCAGTAGCTAATGGTTCACTAGATCTGTATTCTGGCGCATGTGGTATGTTGTATGATCTCACATCGATACGAACCAGCGAGACTGAAAAGCTCAGGACCATGGCAAAACCTCCTTGACGGACGCCTTGATCGCCACAAATGGGATCATCTCTCCTAAGCTGGCGGGCAAAATCCGTTATTTGGACTCGCGGCCTGATGAACAATCACGTGGTATTACTATGGAGTCTTCGGCCATATCTCTATACTTCTCATTGCTACGGCGAGCCGCCCCTGACGCTCAACCGGCCCAGAAGGAGTATCTCATCAACCTGATCGACTCACCGGGCCATATTGACTTTAGTTCCGAAGTCTCGACAGCTTCGCGATTGTGCGATGGTGCTATCGTGCTCGTAGACGCTGTAGAAGGCGTCTGTTCACAAACTGTTACCGTGCTGCGGCAGACGTGGGTGGAGAAGCTGAAGCCACTGCTCGTGATCAACAAAATGGATCGGCTTATTACTGAATTGAAACTGAGTCCCGGAGAGGCATACACCCACCTCAGTAAGCTTCTCGAGCAGGTAAACGCGGTTATGGGTTCATTTGCGCTCGGCGAGCGCATGGAAGATGACCTTCGGTGGCGTGAACGCATCGAGGAGAAGGTCACGGCGGCGGCAGCGGCGAAGGATCAAGAAGGCGGTGACGGTGCATCGAGAGGTCGAGTCGGGAGTCTGGCCGAGGATGAAGAAGGGGTCGTCATCAGCAGTACTCCCGCGGACTACGAGGAGAAGGACGACGAGGACATCTACTTCGAACCCGAGCGTAACAACGTCATCTTCAGCTCCGCCATTGACGGCTGGGCTTTCACGCCACAACAGTTCGCTGGCTTGTACGAAAAGAAACTGGGAATCAGACGCCAGGTGCTCGAGAAAGTACTGTGGGGAGACTTCTACCTGGATCCGAAGACAAAACGAGTTCTGGGCTCGAAGCACTTGAAAGGGCGTCACCTGAAGCCGATGTTTGTGCAGCTAGTGCTGGAACAGGTGTGGGCCGTATACGAGGCTACTATGGGCGGACCGAACAACAAGGGTGATCAGTCACTGCTTGAAAAGATAACCAAGAGCCTGAGTATCAACATCCCAGCGCACATCATGCGGTCTCGAGATCCCAGGGCACTCCTGAACGCTGTCTTCGCCGCTTGGTTGCCTTTATCAACTGCCTTGCTTGTGTCGGTAATCGAGGGCTTGCCGAGCCCGCCCAAAGCGCAAGAGGCACGGATGCCCAATCTACTCAAAGCCTCGCCCGGCTCTGACCACATTGACGACAAAGTGCGAGATGCAACGACGCACTCAGCGGCTGCCATTGGCGAGCCTGTGGTGGCATATGTAAGCAAGATGGTGGCGATCCCTGAAAGCGAGCTTCCAGCCAACAAACGGCGAGGCGGCATGCTCAGTGCAGAAGAAGCACGTGAACTGGGACGTCGTAAGCGCGCCGAGATCGCGCGAGCGCAAGCTCAAGCAAACGGCGAGGCGGGAGATGTGGGATCCGTCACTGATGCGCTGAGTAATGCCGCTATTGGCGATGAAGATGAGATTGACGGCACGAACGGGAACGATGTCGAGCAGCAAGGGGATCCAGAACACCTGATCGGGTTTGCAAGGATTTTCTCTGGCACGTTGACTGTCGGCGACGAAGTATATGTGCTTCCACCAAAATTCACACCAGCACGGCCGCATGCGCAGCCGCAACCGAGAAGAGTCACAATCAAGGCATTGTACCTGCTCATGGGTCGAAGTTTGGAGTCTCTCAGTTCCGTGCCGGCGGGCAATGTGGTTGGGATCGCTGGTCTAGAAGGGGCGATTCTGAAGTCTGGGACGATATGTTCACAACTGGAGGGCGCGCCAAACCTATCGTCGACGACGGCCATCTCGAGCAATGCACCCATCGTGCGCGTGGCGCTCGAGCCAGCTTTTCCAGGCGACCTGGAGAAGATGATACACGGTCTGAGACTACTCGAGCAAGCCGACCCGGCTGTCGTGTACGAGCAGCTCGAGAGCGGTGAACATGTGATCCTGACGGCCGGAGAGTTGCACCTTGAACGCTGCTTGAAGGATCTCAGGGAGCGGTTCGCCAAGTGCGACATCCAGGCTGGCGAGGCCATCGTCCCATATCGAGAGGGCATCGTCAGAGCAGAAGAGATGAACCCGCCAAAGGACCCAGCGCTTGGTCGGGGCAAAGTGGAAGGCATAACTTCGAGCAAGCAAATCACTGTGTGCCTGCGCGTGAGGCCGCTGCCGGCGCCGGTAACCGAGTTTCTCGTCAAGCACACCGGTGCTGTGAAGAGACTGTACTCTGAGCGCAAGGCGCAGGAGGAGGAACGTACCACGACCATCGATGGTGAAGGGCGTGCAGATCAGCCGGAGGACGCAGGCGAGCAGGAAATCGAGGCCGAAGATACGTCCGCCGAGGCCGGTCAGAACCTGTCCACGGCTGATTTCAAGAATCGACTGCTCGAGGCCTTCGAGGAGGAGAAGACTGAAAAGGAAGTTTGGAAGGATGTGGTGGAGAAGATTGTTGCGTTTGGCCCACGTCGCGTTGGTCCAAACTTACTGATAGACGCAACCGAAGGCGGCATATGCGGCAGATTGTAAGTTCTGGAAAGTCGAAAGCGTTGTGCAGGAGCGTGCAGCGCTAACGAGCATGTCTTAGTCTCCGCGAAGAGCACGAACACTCAACCGAAAACGACTCCACCGACAAGCATGCCTCTACCCTGGCTGACAAGGCTGCCTACGCCTTTCAGCTCGCCACCTACCACGGACCGCTCTGCAACGAACCCATGCAAGGCGTCGCCGTCTTCCTCGATGACATTAGCATGGCCGACATTTCCGACCTCGAAGCGGGTCAAAACATGGGTCGCTTGACGGGCGAGATCATTCGCACTGTCCGCGAGTCCATTCGCCAAGGCTACTTGGACTGGAGTCCCCGGATCTTGCTGGCGATGTACAGTTGCGAGATCCAAGCGTCCGCCGAGGTGCTTGGGCGCGTCTACAGCGTCATCACGCGGCGCCGAGGGCGCATCGTCTCCGAGTCATTACTGGAACCCTCGACAAACTTCACCATCTTGGCCCTTCTGCCGGTCGCCGAGTCATTTGGCTTTTCGGACGAGATCCGACAGCGCACGTCGGGCTTCGCCGCCCCGCAGCTCGTGTTCGAAGGTTTCGAAATGTTGGATCAGGATCCGTTCTGGGTGCCGACGACGGAGGAGGAGTTGGAGGATCTGGGCGAGAAGGCGGACAAGGAGAATGTGGCGAAGCGGTATGTGGATGCTGTTAGGGAGAGGAAAGGTTTGACGGTCAGGAGGAAAGTGGTCGAGAGTGCGGAAAAGCAGAAAACGTTGAAGAGGTAGGGTGGCCTTTCACTCGAAATCACTCCGAGGACTGGGTGCAACGTAGCCGCGCTTCAACAAGAAGCCGGATACGCTCTTTTCAACCCGCGAGAGCTATTGATCGCAAAGTGAGTCAGCACGTGAATCGAGTGTTGGGAGCATTCGCGAACGTACCAGACCGTGATCACGGATCACGCCGTCCTTGATCCAAATGTCATGCGAACCCATCATGTTCGCCATCATGACATCGGTGAATAGCCGGTCCCCAACCATCACCACCTGAGCCGGAGAAGTGATTTGCACGTCGGGCGCGTTGCGGAGATAATCCATGACCTCTGCGTGACAGCCAGGCTTCTTTGTAGCATGCCGGAGTACTTTGACACCTGTGTTCTGCTCGAGCAGGTCCGCTTCGGCGTGAGCTCGGTCGGAGTTGGTGCCGGCGGAGTTCGAGACGATTAACAGGCGTGAGCCTGGGTACGCTCGGCGCAAGTCGTCAAATTTGGCTTGATATTGGGGGTAGACGTTATTTTGCTTGGGGATGGCGAAGCAGTTGTCTTTGTCGAGCACTACGGCGCGGATGTCGGGTTTCTTCTTTTCGTCATGTCTGCTTGTGAACGCTGCGGATAGCGGGATGGGTATTTGATCGAAAGTCGCTACGGTGTGTTGTGGTAGGCAGAGCGCTGGGTTGGCGAAGAGTCTGAACACATTGAGTGCGCCGGAGATGTTCATTGAGTTTGTTTCTCGTGGTGATGGATTTCCAAGATCACATGCAGGAAGACGTCCTGTGGTTGTCGCGAGGTGGTCCGAGCTCTTGACTTTGCGCGAAAGAGCACAACTTCTTCCTTGAGGTCGACAATCCAGATTTGACTCTCCACGCCACATACGAAGCAACGAAAGAATTGTCACGCGATTGCTCTGTAAAGCTCGTAGACACCATGACGTCCACCATCGGCATCCCGATCAAGTTGCTCAACGAGGCCACCGTAAGTGTTTCCAACCCAGCCTTCTCAAGCATGCCTAATGCTTACACGAAGAACCCACAGCTGACGAGAGCGCTTCACAGGGCCACCAAGTCACGGTCGAAATCGACTCCGGGCAAACCTACCGCGGCAAGCTCATCGAGGCCGAGGACAACATGAACTGCCAGCTCGAGAATATCAACGTCACGCAGCGCGATGGTCGCGTCACCCATCTGGACCGAGTCTACATCCGTGGTTCCCACGTCAGGCTGTTCATCGTGCCGGACATGTTGCGGAACGCGCCAATGTTCCGGTCGAAGGCTACGAGAGGTCGAGGTGTGGGTTTGGCGAGAGGCAGGGCGACGGTGAACCGGGCGAGAGGGCAGAGGGGCGGTAGGGGATGAGAGTTTGATGGGGGTCAAAGAGCCAAAGTCAGCATGAACAGGCCAGAAGGATGGCCTAGGGGCTGCATAAAGCGCGGCGTTGGGCGTTGTCTGGCTGCGCTGATGGAGAGGATCGCGCACGCTCGACCAGAGTCACGCACATGGCGAACGGGCTGCTGAGATGCAAGTTGGACGATGAGAGCACGACATCGTTGTATTGCTGTCAAGCAGACTTGTCGCCTGATCGCGCAACGTTCGCAGGCGGAGCAAGTGAAAATTAGTGCCACATAGTGCTGGCACGTGATCATCAAAAGTGACCTCTCCACAATATATCTTGTTTCATCCCTTCTACCACATCATGTAGCGACGTCCGTGTTACGTCCATCTCTCAGGATGGACATCAAACACTCCAGGCGTATCCTCTTCCTAGGCGCTCCGAACTGCGGAGCGCTGAACGTGATCAAAGGTTCGACACGTCGTCCCACACATCCCGTGCGTGGGATTAAGTCTACAAAGTCTGAGTGAAACCTCGCAGGCCTCACCGGCTCCGCCCCAACGCCGGACAGCGAGACCGGATCGGCCGCCGGCCTGACCCACAAGTGGAATATCCGGACCGCCTACTACAGTGCCAAGGTGCCCATCTGGGTGGACGAAGTGACGGATATCAAAGCATGGGAGACCGAGTTCCTGAAACCCGAAGCGAGAGAAGTGGTGGAGGCGATCGGAGCGTGGATCTATTGCTTCCGCCGACCATGGCATGGAAAAATCGGCGAAGAAGTGGAGGATACGTTGCGGGCGATACAGAGCGTGGCGGAAAAGCACGCGGGCTACGGCGCGGACACGGTCATGCTTGCGGTTAGCATTCCGGATGCACGAGCGGGTGACAATCGTGAGAAGGAGGACGAGGTCGAGGAGTGGAGTGATGTGTGCATGCAGTATGGGTTCGAGTACATCAGCTACGGCGCTCGAGGAAGAAACGAATACGGCGAAAAGCTGGGCTTTGAGCGAGTGAAGGAAGCCCTGGAAGCCAACGAGTGGGCGGCTCCAGATGACGACGACGAGGAGCAACTGGATCTGAACGACCTGGACTTCGACGGTGCGGGCTCTGACGACCTCGACGGTCTGGGTCGCGAACAGGCCGAGATGACCGCCGAGCTGTTCGGTATGAAAGCCGAGCTCGCTGGACTCGAAGGCTTTGAACCGGAGGCGGGGGACTTCCTTCCGCCGGAGCGACAGGCGGCGCAGGTGGATGGCCTGGATCGGATGCTGGGCCGGTTGCTGGCGGTCAAGGAGCAGGGAGCCGAGTTACCGGAGGCGCAGAGGAAGAGGATGGCGGCGCAGGCGGTGCGGGATATCATGGAGCAGGATAAAGGCAGTTGATTCCGTCTGTTCGCGCTGGTCGCTGCGTTGTGAGAAGATGCGATTGTCTCGATGTGCAGCGTGCGAAGAGACGCACCGTCCATCCGCGGTCGAGCAATACTGCCTTGCAATCCGATATATGCTTGTGAAACGTTGGAACGCTGCTCAGGTCTACTTACGGCGAAAACCCCTTTCCAGCTCCATCGATTCACACCATACACACTCCCGATACGGTCATGAATTACCGACGATACTCATCGCCACTCTCATCATCACCAGAGTGGAGTCATCATCAAAGCCACTGTGAACACCCTCCCGAAGCCAGCAGAAAACGACGAAACAGCAAACGATAATACCTCACGACCAATCTTAATTAATACGACTGCAAACGAATCGCTCCCGACGCACACCAAATAGCCAGGCAATTTCAATGTTATAAGCTAAAGAGCACAAGCTTCGTCGCATCTGAGTCAATGATACAGGCCGGGCTCAAACGGTCAAACCCGAGGAGACCCAGAAAACAAAGGCGACTGGGCACTTCTGGAAGATGACATACCTGACGTGCCAGCCAGAGGGGCGCGCATGAGCAATCCATCTGCCGCAGATCGGTGAGATATTCAAGTCAACGTTGCTTCCGTTCATCCACCCGTCAAGTGTAGTCGCGAACACGTACTCTGCACAAAGTAGAGCATAAGCTGGATAAACAGGCGTCGTCCACCGCTCGCCGCCGCAACTGCACGTGTGACTCACAGCACACCGCCAGGAATCTGCTGTTCGGCAAACCGTCAGCACCCCACCCCTCAATCCAATCGCACGAATAACGGCATCAAAAACCAACCTTCTCATTCCC
>Ga0268244_10000435_pt1 | contig 17633 bp, 14 predicted proteins | sample AgamicMgSfe_FD_200258 | JGI IMG/M metagenome (GOLD analysis project Ga0268244, IMG submission 200258) | Agave microbial communities from Guanajuato, Mexico - Mg.Sf.e (v2) (version 2) | ecosystem: Host-associated > Plants > Phyllosphere > Phylloplane/Leaf | place: Guanajuato, Mexico | collected... | reverse complement strand
TCCCTGCCCCCCTTCCTCGCCGCACTCTTCTTCGGCGAACTCTGCCTGCTCCTCCCACCACCCTCATACCTCGGGTTCTCCGTCGCCCGGGGCCGATACTCGTCGTAATAACTCGCCGACCGCGTCCCCTCGGTGCGAGACGAGCCCGTATGCGCCGTGCTCAGGACCTCCGAGCCGACTTTTTGGTACGAGAAGTCGCGTTTCTTGGGCGAGGCGGAGCGGGACTCGCTGCGGCGGTGTTTCTGGGCCGAGGGCTTAGATGCTGGAGTGGGGGTTTTGTGTGTGGGCGGCGGTGGCGGACGCGAGGTGTTCTCCCGCGCGAGCGCGGCGGCGGCGGCTTCCGCGTCGCGCTTCCAGCGGCGTTCCATCCGGGCCGCTTCGTCGCGGGCTTTGCGTTCGGCGCGGTCTTTGTCTTGCGCGTGCGTCGGCTTGGGTTTATGGCTTTTCTTGGGGAGGATCGGCTGCTGCTCGGAGTAGGAGGTCTCCGTCATGGTGTCGGAGCTGGCGACGGTGGAGGGTTCGAAGTGGCTTCCGTCCGCGACGCGGTTGAGGCCGCCCACGCGCGCGGGCTTCTCGCGCTTGTACTGCTGCACGTCGCGGTCGCGGTAGCGCTTGCTGTGGTGGTTGTGGTGGTGGTCCGGTTCCGCGGTGCGCAGCTCGGTCATGTCCGACACCGTCTCCGTGCCGAAGGACTCGGTCATGTAGTCGTCGCTGTAGGTGATGGAGTGCGTGTGGGCCCAGCCGCGTTTGCCGAGGATTCCCTTGCGGCCCTTCTCGTCCCGGCCGACGACCGATCGGGCCGCTTGCTTCTGCCATTTGTAGTGCTGGGTGCCGGCGATGGTGCTGCCGCCGAGCTTGGTGCTCTTGGTGGCGTTGGAGAGGGTCTTGCCGTCCGGGCCCTTGCGGCGGAGGACGGTGGATTTGTAGTCGTCCCAGTCGCCCTCTTGGTATTTGAAGCCGCCGTTCTTGGCCCAGAAGAAGAACCAGAGCGAGGCGACCACCATCCCCGCCCCGATCACGCCGAAGATGGCGAAGTAGAAGTTGTTGTTGAACTCTTGCGGGGACTTGGTGCCTTCGCCGGGAACGTAGGTGGAGGCGGCATCACGGCCGAAGATGGAGACGGTGCGGGTTGCGAGGTCGTGTGCTTCGATCGGGGACAGACTTGATGGCGTTTCATCGATGCTTCGTTTGTCGAGTTGGAGGGAGGAAAGGGCGAGGGTGGTGATCTCGGGGTTCGAGTCGGGAACGACGTTGTAGCGAGCATCGACGAAGCCGAGTATGGGGTTGATGGGAGCCATTGTGCCTGTGAAGGGTGTTGACACAGGCCTTGGTATGCCGTAGGCCGAAGCCCCAGCCGGATTGAGCGGTCGTCAAGCGGGTAGGCTGATGAGTCTCGTTTTCTTCAGTCGTAAAGGTAGTGATCGTAGACGTTCAAGGCTTGTCTGTACAGCTTCAGTACTTTACCAAACAGAGCTGTGTGTGAGGTCGAAGCGACTTGCCGAGAGAAGAATGTGGAATGGTGGATTGGGGTTTTGCGGGTTGTCGATATGTGTGGCTGGGCGTGAAGTTCGAAGGCTGGGTGAAGCTGCAGCTGGACGCACGAGCGTCAGCGTCATCGTAAACAGTGCCCTGGCAACCGTTGCTGCCAGGTTCTGAAGCCTCAGGCAAACACAACAAGACTACAACTTCACCCGTTTGTTTGTACAGCATCCGTCTAAGATTATCTCACCTTCCCATACTTGTGTCACACGGATCGGATCATGTTCAGAGCTATCGATGCGACAACCGAGATCAACGGTCATGTGAAAGAGCTAATCACTCAGATTCATAATTGAGACTGCTACACCAGGGAACGAGTGCACTTCGTCTCTGCATTAATCAACATATACCATACTGCTTTTCGCGCTTTTCATCTGATCTCCCCTGTTCTATATTTTCCCCCAGACTCTCCCAAGAGGCAAATAGCGGACGTGACAGTGACATGGGAAATAACTACGATTGCGAAATTCAGCAGGAAATGTCAAAATCTGACGACATGTTCATTGAATCTGCGGTGGGCAAGCAAACACGTTGATTGCGAAAATGGGCTCAACTCATCCATCAGCGTCCTCTGGCACTGCGCTCGGTCGACTCAAATTCGTCCCCAGCTCATTCCTACCTACAAACCTGTATGCTGGAGCTCCAAGTCCCGCCCACAACAGACTTGGTGACACTTTTGCTGGCTTCGAGGCGCAATAGCTTGATGGCGACGTCTCTGGATCCAAGGTTGGCTTTGTCGCTCTCGGCGTGGAGGGACGACCTTCTCTCAATTCCGAAGAGACTGCGCTGACGCTTGCAGGCTCATCTGTCGTTGACGAACCAACTCTTTCGCAATGCTTGGTATACTCAGCAACAAAAGGACGCATATCTTTGACAGGGTGATCGGTCTTCGCTTCCGTGGCCGCTGGCTCCGTAGCAGGGTCTCCTGCTAAGTCATATCTCTTGCTAGAGGTGTGATTAGGACATCCAGGATGCACGCCCTTTTCAGGCGTTGTCGGAGAACTGGCAAGGTTTTGGGTGTACGGGTTCGAGTCGACTGTGAACAGATTGCCGATGATCTGCATGACGTTGTATTTGCTGCGAGACTGCCTGCTCCTTCTGTTGTGACCGCCTTGATCTCTTTGCCATTATCAACGCAACTAGGATGGACAGTCTTATATGCAACTTCAGGCTACACATTGTGAACAAAGCTGACTGCAATGCCTTCGAGACCTTGACGAGACCTTGACGAAGATGGAACTTCGGGCTTTGTCCGTCTCTTTCAGCGGACAACATGCGGGAGCTGCAGGCATTGTTCTTGTCGTTCACCATGGTCATCTCAGCACGGACCTTGGCTCTCTCGAGCTTTACGACATTTCAGTGACATCGTATCCCTGGATATCATGAGGCGCGGATCTTCAAGGTTGGCACGGCAAGGTACCATCCTCGCGTTGACCAAGATCACTCGAAGTTCAGCTTCGACGAGATCGCACATAATCCGAATGAAGAGTCGAAGAAGACAAGGCAAGTATCACGGTTCCGCCAAGATGCCAGACCAATATTATATGATCCTGCGGCAAGTCTTGCCTTGGTCCGATAGAAGCTCTACTCAATTCAAGCCGACTTCCTGGGACGGACGAGTATGTTGAGTCCTCTGCGTAAAGATCTCCAGTATGCCTAGATGACAGACTTCGCGCCTTCAGTCCCATCCACGACCTGCTTCTCCGCCCTCAGACCCGCATTCGGCACACTCTGCGACGCGGACATGGCCGCATACGCGCCCCACTGCGCTTTAAACGGCTCGGTAAGCAGCATACTCTCGATGTCCTTCTTCCGTCGCATGAGCCCACGCTTGCCTCCGACAAGCTTAAGCGAGTCCCCCAGCCTCTCACTGATCTTTTCCGCCTCGGCATCCATATCCTCAGCTACTTCGAGTTTGCCGCTCTCGTATACGTTCGCCTTCATACCGATGCCGTAGTACTGGTACTTCTTCAAAAAGGCCAGCCAAATCGCCACGGTGTTCGGGTGTCCGCCCCGGATTTGTATCATCCTCCGGAGGGTGATCCGCTCGAAATTCTCCTGGCTCTTCTTGAAGATGAAGTTGGAGCGGGGGACGGTCCATCGCTCGGTGATGCGCGGCAGTGGGACGGGCCCGGAGGCGGAGAGCTGGAGGTAGTATGCCGCTCGCATGGCGAAGTCGGCGAAGACCTCGAGGTTGCGCAGGCTGTAGGAGCGCATTTGGAGATCGCATGTCGGAGCCGCATTGCTGTGTTTGTGCCGTAGTGGCTGGAGGTAGGTCGCTTGGACTGCGCGCGGGAGTCGGATCTTCTGGAGTTCCTGGTGTGCTGTTTCGGCGTCGACGGGGGCGGATGCGGATGTTGGGTGGGCCTCGGTGTTCGTGGATGCGTGCCGTATTTGTGAGGTCTCGGGTGCTGTCGTCAGGGTTGCTTGGACGGGTGGTGGTGATCGCTGGTGGAAACTGCGGCTCTGGCACTGAACGGCAGGACTAGGTGTCGACAGCTGCGACATCGTCAGCGAATGCGTGCCAGCCTAGCACCGATGAACTTACTCGCAGACGTTTGGTCAGATTGGCCAGCGGTCGAGCATATCCTGGAGCGGCCATCGCGATGATCTGTGACGGTGGTGAATATAAAACTACTGCCTCATACTGTATGTGTACAGTGTACTACAGGATGTACCCAGAGCGGAGAAGCCTCGGGGGTGCTCGAGTACTTTGCCGTGGTCCACCGGATCGGCTCCTGCCGAGCTCCCTTCACTGATGTGACAAACAACTTTGAAACCAAAACCACAATCTCACCTGCACGACGATGCTAGAAATCCTCAACCACGCCGCCTCCCTCTACCACAGTATCTCCCACTTGAACCACATCTTCACCGACGCGCACGACGAGATGATGACCGACTCGGCCTTCAACCGCGCGACAGAAACGGTCGAATTCCTCCGCTTGCAGCTGCCCCAGGAACTCGCTCGGCCCAGAGTCGCCATCGTGTGCGGTTCTGGGCTCGGGGGGTTGGCGCAGACGGTGAATGAGGGTATGAGGGAGGAGTGGGCGTATAAGGATGTGCCCAACTTTCCTTTGAGTAACGGTATGTGACGTTTGATGAGTACATATGCAGTGCTACATGATTTCAGGCATCGTATTGATGACACGCGCAGTACCTGGACATGAAGGCAAACTCATCTTCAGCACGATGGGACCACGGCAGACGCCAGTGGTATTGCTGGTTGGCAGAGCACAGTACGTAGAGAATAATAGCTTATGTAGCCATCGTACACCTCCACTTATTCATTCCTTTACTACAGCTTCTACGAAGGTCTAAACATGGAAGTCGTCACCTTCGCCACCCGCGTGTGCAAGGTGCTAGGCGTGGAGACGATTATCCTTACCAACGCGGCCGGCGGTCTGAACCCCGATTATGCAGTTGGCGATATCGTTTGCCTGAACGACCACATCAATCTGGCAGGCCTTGTCGGTTTCCACCCGCTGCGAGGGCCCAATGAGGAAGACTTCGGCACACGCTTCCCACCCTTGAGCGATGCCTACGATGTATCGCTGCGAATGTTGGCTCACCAGTCCTGGAAAGCCCTTCGACAGCAAGCTCCCAGCCAACGAAGAATGCACGAAGGTGTATATGCATTTGTCGCTGGACCATCGTATGAAACTAGGGCGGAATGTGGATTGCTGCGCGGCTTTGGCGCAGACGTCGTGGGGATGTCAACCGTGCCGGAGATCATCGTCGCCAGACACAGTGGCATGAAGGTACTCGCATTCAGCTTGGTGACCAATAACGCTGTGCTCGAGCCGACGGTCCGCGCTGACAACCCGGAACTGCAAAGCATGGATCGGTCGGAACTCGATGCGTACCTCAGCCGCGGCCGAGCCAACCATGCCGAAGTCCTCGAAGCGGGCAAGCAGGCGGCGGAGGATATGCAGGGCTTGGTATTGCGAATCGTATCCGGGTTGTGACGGTTCCTCATGTCACCTGATTTCACAGCATAGCGACGGCCAACATATGCATCTTCGGCGTCATTCATCAGCATCTCATTCATCCAGCCGAGCCTTTCTTCACGCCACTCTTTCTCTGCGCCTTGAGTGCCTTGTAGAATGCCTTCTTGCCACTTGTTTTCTTGTCCTGCAATTCGCCGTACTTTCGCTTGAAGCGTTTTGTCTCCTGCTCGCCAGCCAACACTTCCTCCACAAAAGTTCTCTTGCGATCTTTGTTTTCAAGTCGGCCAGTGAAATACTCAGTGGGACCTTCGACAATGGTGCCGACTTGACTGTACTCTGGTGCTTTCATCTTTCCCCCGTCTTTCCTGTAATGACGGTGGGGGTCGAGAACACTGCGCATCTTGAGAAGTTGTAGGTCGCGTTTGAGTTCGGGTGTCAGGTCGGTGCGCGGAAGACCAAACCACTCCTTCCCGGCCGTCGCCTTCTTCGTCTGCAATATCTGGTCAGCGGACGTCTCTGCGCAGTACGGGATGAACAGATTGCAAGAGGGAGATGGTGTGTCAGAGTAACTATGATTATATAAAGGCTCTCAGTGTGCGGGCAGGCAAACCAAGACGGTGCCCGAGATCCGCTCGAGGGAAAATGGGATAATTTTCCTCATGAAAAGCGATAGGGGAAAAACTAACTTGCCTAACGTACCTCGATCGCAGACTTCTTTGCCGTGACGGGATCCTCAACTTTGCGTGCGACATTTGCCTGCTTTCGTTGCCTCTCCTCCAGCAGCCGGCCCGCATCCACAGATGCAATGTCGCCTTTTGTGGACACGTACGGCCTGTCCAGGGTGCCTGCATCCAGCCTGGGAAATCTGAAGCTGTCGCTGCTGGCTTGATGTTCCTGTTCGGTGGAGTTCGCCTTTGCGTGCAGACGCGCGCTGGCCCTTTCAAGCAGCGCGCTTATCTGTTCGTCCGACAGATCACCATCTGTGGCCATGGCTGACGAATCGTGAGACTGCCACCCTCCGATGACTGGGACATGGAGCTGGAGAAAGCTGGAAGAAGTCGAAGAATCGAAGGAGATAACACGACCGAAGTCTTGGCGGATTGGACGGGAGCGTTCCGCATCACTCACCTTCGGACTTCCCACCAAGGGCACGTACTGTGCTGGCCCAGATCGAACATACACATCAATACTAAAGTCGCACTTTATCTAGATAGTCCACTTGCGCCTCTGTATATCTGCCGACGACATGAGGCTCTTCGAAAGCGCTGGTGTTGGGACATAGTTTCGAAGCATCCTCGTCACCTACAGAGTGCTCTGATGGGCGGACAACGAGGCGGACGAGAGATCTGGTGGCTGTATGCCGACTTTTACCGGGAAGGAAATAAATAGTATATCATCTTTCAGTCACACTTCGATCGTGTGAGGTGTACTGCGCTGGACTCCCTGCATCGCGCACTCAGCGATGCGGTTTCCGCCAGTACAGCAGCCGTCTCAGAATTGCAACGCGAAGTAGATAAGCCTGGTCTTGTCCCAAAACACAGTCCCGAGATACAACTTCTCGCCCACCATCCTCATCTCATCTCGGACCCAGTGCGCCACAATCGACGTTTGGCTGTAGTCCAACACAATGCACTCTCCGCCATCAACCCAGCTCGCCTCCTTGTCCACGCGCGCCAGGATCGCATCGAGCCCGAAGACGGTGATGCGGTTGACCAGGACGCCCTTTTGCGCGTTGAACACCTTGCCCTGCCAGGCGAAGAGATTGATGATTTCGGCGATTTCCGGGGTGAAGGGCGTTCCCGGGGTGATAATTGCAGTACCTTTCGCGACGCCGTCGGGTATTGGTCCCGCGGGACTTTTGGCGAAGAGGTCGTCGAGCTCAGTCTTAGACAGCGAGAGGAGTTTGTGGGCGTTCATCGCGAGGTATCGTGGGTTGCTGAATGATCTGGGTTTTGAAACGTGGTGTTGGATGACCGTCGATGTTTGTTGAGTCAACCGTGCAGCAGCTTTGGGATGAGAAAGAGAACAACTTGGTTCTCATCCATGCTGGATGCATCGGGATGGGACTGCGATGCGCGGGTGAGATGACTCTGTGGCTTCAGCTGAGGCCGCTCAGCTATCTGCAGGCTGACTGAGATTCTGAATCGGTACAGGCATGCGTGTGCGACTGCCTAGCTCACCACTCTCACTCGCTGAGGTATCTACACTGAGAAAGTAAGTAACATTCAAGCTTTTGGCACTGATGTTGATCGTGATAACTTAGGTCTACGACAGCATCGTCCGGCATGGACGTCATGAGGTCGGCTTCATTCCCAGACCAACGGACAACGTTGCACAATGTGGTAGCATGGCGCTGACGTCGGCTGAGTGACAGCCTCGTTGTGGCAATTCTTGCGATCCGACGAATCTGTTGCGGATTCGAGCTGCCGGAATATCGAGACGCAGCTGTAACCGCAGTTGTGGGTGTGGTGAAGTCGACAGCATAAGAGGGAGCCTGATGCAGTTAGACCAGTAAGAGCATTCAAGCCAGCCGGAAGCTGAGTACATTTGTATGCCTTGCATGCCACTGCACGGCAGTTCGGAGGGTTTCGTGGATGGGAGGTTCGTTGACTGCAGATGGCAGGGTACCACGGAAGGTCCTGTTATCAAGACGTCTTAGGCCCTCCTTGTGTTGGCGCGCCCGTGGTGCGTAAGACGCTCAATGCCGGCTTCGTTTTCAAGTACGAAGCCTCCGAGCCAGCCGAGGGTTCATGTAATGAGCCTCTGAACGATTCGAGATCCTGGGAATCCCGCGGCTTCCACGGGTCCTCGACCCAAACGAAGGACTTCGTTATGCGTAGGGTCGAGACAAGGCCATGCAAGGTCGCACCTGATATGCAAAGCGTTTTAACGCTCGCATCGTGAAGGATTATGAGAAGCGTGGCTTGTCACATTCGTCGCCAGGCTCCTCACACTACACCCTGCTCTCGCTTTTTGGCCGCCTCTTTCCTTCTGACCAAGATCTCCGCCTCCCGCACTCTTTCCTCCCAATCTGCCCAGTTCTCGCCCATCTCCAGGACTCCCATTTCGTACCACCTCTCCACTACCATTGCACTTCTCGCCCGAAGCTCAGCTAGCTCTCGTGCCTGCTGATCCTGCCGCACTGCCGCCTTGCCAATGCGTTCGCGAAGATCCACCAGCTTTACTGCGGAGGCCGGATCTGCGACAGGAGTATCTTGTAGCTGCGTCAACTGCGCTGAAACAGATGCGTAAAGCTGAGAGTGAGCCAGCACGAGCGCGACCAGAGATACTGGTGCCAAAGAGCTGGGCGCTCCGGTGGATGTGCCGGCGGAGAAGTATGTCGGATGTGATTTTCGTAGAGCCAGTGTGTCCGCCGCAGCAGATGATCGCGTGACCAAAGAGTTCAGTGTCCGTTCCAGTGTGCGCAGACGCGCGTTTGCGGAGCCGCTGGTGTGGCTGCCTTGGATAGGTTCGCTGTTGTCGCCGTTCACGACATAATCAACCCTGCTCAGTCGCTCGTGAAGCATGGCCAAGGTGTCCACAGCCATTTCCTTCGAGGTCGCCATCTTGACCAACCTCCATGTAGATGAATGGAACGCTGGAAACAATCCGAGCACAAGTACCGGTACCTGCCAAACTGCACCATCGAGAAACGGTCCGGCACGGTGCGAGCCCAACGGCCCGTACAGTCCCCGCTGTCACTCTCCTCCCGCACAGCCGTGCCGTGCTCGACCACGGCGCAAACGAATGCACGTACCTCGATATCATCTCAACCCATATCGATCAACACTGCAGTATACTTGCCACCCCGCCGACATCTTCAGCCTGCTTCCGGCACAGTCGTACCAAGACGTCGTCGAGCGAGTGCTCCGTCACCGGATCGTCCAATGCCACCTTGACAACACACCCTGCTTGGCATCCTTCCGCAAACGGCAACCTGTCGCCTGCTCCACCCTCGACATGGCCTCCTACGCCGCCATCCACACCACGCCTAGCGAACATGACTCCCGCCCGGCCTCGCAAGCCTCATCATCTCGTCGAAGCCGGCCGAAGCAGATCGGTGTTGCCGGTAACGCGTCGTGGGCCTCGTCCGTCATCAACCTCGTGAACACCATCGTGGGCGCCGGCGTGCTTGCGATGCCACACGCACTCAGTAACATGGGAGTAATACTCGGCGTGGTCGTGATACTATGGGCTGGGCTCACGGCAGGCTTCGGGCTGTATCTGCAAACGCGCTGCGCGCGATATCTGGACCGAGGAGCGGCGTCGTTTTTCGCATTGAGTCAAATCACCTACCCAAACGCGGCGGTGGTGTTTGATGCTGCGATTGCGATCAAGTGCTTTGGTGTGGGAGTCAGCTATTTGATTATCATTGGAGATTTGATGCCCGGGGTGGTGAGAGGGTTCACCAAGGATGTGGGCAGCGCGGTATATCTGCTCGACAGGCACTTTTGGGTAACAGCGTTCATGTGAGTATCCCTTCATGTGAGAGGGTGACATGACTGTATAGTCATGTCCCAGGTTTACATATCACCTCGAGCTAACACAGCATGATAGGCTCATCGTGATACCCCTTTCGTTTTTGCGCAGGCTGGACAGCTTGAAGTACACTTCGGTCATTGCATTGGTATCGATCGCGTACTTGGTGGTTCTGGTCGTCTACCACTTCGCCAGCGGAGACACCATGGCCGCACGCGGTGCGGTGCACGTTGTGAGATGGCAAGGCGCCATACTCACGCTCTCGAGCTTTCCCGTCATCGTATTTGCCTACACATGCCATCAGAATGTATGTTCATTGGAATTCATGACCTGTGTGGTCGTACTAACGATCACTAGATGTTCTCGATTCTGAACGAGATTAAGGACAACAGTCCTTTCCGCACGACTTCCGTCGTCACGGCATCCATCGGTTCCGCCGCATCCATCTACATCCTCGTAGCCATCACCGGCTACCTATCCTTCGGCGACAAGATCATCGGCAACATCGTGGCGCAATACACGCCCTCCGTCGCCTCCACCATCGGACGCGCAGCCATAGTGGTGCTCGTCATGTTCTCCTACCCCTTACAAGTCCATCCCTGCCGAGCCAGCGTGGACGCCGTCAGCAAATGGCGGCCGGCCAGCCGGCGCAACAAAGAACAAGAGCTCACCCCGGCCTCTGGTAGTCCCAGTCGCACATCCCTGATCTCCTCGTCGAAAGTCCCCATGCGCCCGAGACCCGAAGACATCGGCGAATTGCGCTTCGCCATCATCACCACCGCCATCATCATCCTCAGCTACATCGTCGCCATGACGGTCAGTAGCCTGGACAAAGTCCTCGCCTACGTCGGCTCCACGGGCTCGACCAGCATCTCGTTCATCCTGCCCGGATTGTTCTACTACAAAATCTCCTCTCCCGACTCGCCACATCATCAACGGCTGCTGAAGGACGAGGACGACGAAGAATACGACGGCTCCGATGACGACGCGACATCGCCGATGCTCGGTCCGGGGAGCTGGCGAGACGCCTGGTCGCCTCGGTCCAGGGGCAGGCAATGGCGGCGCGACGTCATCCGCAGACTAAGTCTGGCGCTGGCCGTGTACGGCTTCTTGGTCATGGTGGTTTGTTTGATCACCAATACTTTCTTTCTCGTCGCGCACTAGAGCGTGGTACATCAGAACTATTTTGTACAAATACAATGACGGTAATGCTCAATTTCACGACAACTTCAACGCTCAAGGGAACCGGTCGTCTGTTCCTGCGAGGGATGGAAATCTCCCTTACTACCTTTGTGCACCCGACAAAGGTATTTGCCGATTCAGCATCGCAGTCACGTTGCTTACGAGCCATCAGGAATCGAGATCGTTCTCACGCACATGACCTTCGGACTGTATGCCGAGTTGTAGTTGATTCGTGATAATACACCCCCTTTGCTACATAGCGTTCCTGCTCGAAAGCGAATACAGCACGACCTTGCTACCACAGCATCAAGGTACATCACTCCCCGCCCACGACCTTCTTTCCTTCCTCAACCAACTGCTTCGTGCCCTCGGAAATCGTAACGGACACATTGCCCGCACGTTCCTTCGCCTCCGCCGCCACAGTTCCCGCGCGCTCCCTCGCTTCGATCGCCACGGACCCAGCTCGCTCCTTCGCCTCCGCCGCCACGGACCCAGCGTCCTGCCGCGCTTGATCCAGATCCGCCGGCCAGCGCCTCACGAAACTCATCAGCAAGTAATAAAGCTGAATGACGCCGACGTGGACTTTCTCCTTCACCACCATCGTCAGGCCGTGGCTTAGAAACCCCTTCAGGACTTCCGCTTCGAGGCCTGAGTACAGTCCGGACAGGCCTTCGGCGCGGTAGATTTTCTGCAGGGAGAGGAAGATGGCGTATTGGGCGGAGAGGAGGCGGAGGGCTTTGTGTGCGGTTTGCAGGATTTGGCGGCGGCGGGAGGACTCTGATGGTGGGTGTTGAAGGGAGGGGACGTCGGTTTTCTCCGTGCCTTCTTCCTCCGTGATGGAAGTGGTGGGGGAGGAGACTTGGGCGCGGGACTTGGCCAGCATGATGGGGTAGGTGACGGTGGTGGCGATGGCTTTGGAGATGGCGGCCAGGAGGAAGGTGAGTTGAGGTGGGGGGTTCAGGCGGCGGGAGCTGGGGAGCAGGCGGCGGAGGAGGTTGTCGATGGCGAAGGTCAGGGCGGGGTTGAGGGTCAGGAGGACGGAGGCGCTGTAGCCCGCCCAGAAGCCTTGGATGCCGCGCTCGGCGCGGATCTGTAGAGCGATGTCTTTGATCGTGAGTTTGCGGCTTTGGCTCGGCGTGGTGGAGGATGTGGGATCCCGAGCGGCGACCAAAGCCGCGGTTTGCTGTCGAGTGACGATGTTTTGGATCGGCGTCGTGAGCAGCTTGGCGAATGCTCCCGCCGCCACGCCGACGCTCAGTTCTTTGGAGACCGACAAGTTCTTCGTGCCATCCCGGGTTAATTGCTGTTGTCGTAAAAAGGTGTAGGCGAGGAAGAAGAGGAAGCCGTCGGCGATGCCCTTCCCAACATCCGGCCCGCACGCGGTGTAGAAAGCCTTCAGGCCGCCTTCATACTTGTAGATCTTCCGTGCCGCGTCCACGAGGTCCTTGTACTCGGCATCGGCATCCTGTGCCGCGCTGGGAGCTTCCTTCGGACCGTGGAATTGCCTTTGCACTTGCAACCTCGTGATGATCAGTTCCAGTGGATACAGCAGCAGCTTCGTCGACGCCGTGGCCATACTCCCCGCCAAGGCATGGCCGAGCGCAGGGAGGGCCGGGCTCGCCGACGACGATCGGGTCGATCGTGGCGATTCTTGCACCTTGTGGTAGAGGGTGAAGGCGTCCTCCATCCCGGGTTCAGCGTGGTGGAACTGATACAAGGCGAAGAGATAACTCACCAGCTGACTGTTGTATGTGAAGCTCGAGCTCGCCATGTTGATGGTGGCGAGTTCAGGCTGTCAGAGTCAGCTTTAGGTTGATGCTTTGGCGCGAGAGGTCTTCGGTGGGTGTGCTCACGTTTTTGTTATCTACTCGATAGGTATAGCTGTCAAGCTGACCAGCCTCATCGCTGCAGTGCCGTAGCACGGATGAGGAGGAGGTGAATACGTACTGAGGAGAAGCTGTCTGTTCTGCATGTTATTGAGGTGGTACAGATGAAGGTCATTGGATGTTGTCATGGCCCGCGTCGGCCGTCGAGCTTCCCCAGGCGGTGGCGTTTGTGCCTCATCCGGGAGAAAGGAGCTACAGTATCAATACCTACATGTTCCTCTTACTACATAAACACTCCTTAAACACGTTCGACATCCGACTACATGAATATATGACCGTTGAGGGGTGATCAGACATTGTTGGGTCAAACCTGCATTTTCACGAGCCTTCAGATAACTCCCTCGTCTCAAGACATCCCCATTGCGAGAGCAGCCACTGTACAATACATGCTCTCTATCAGCGTACCCTGCGCGACCGAAGGTACTCACGATGGAGCGGCAACGTAGAGAGAGAGTTTGAGTGCTGTTCGAGATGTACCCAAAGGCGCGCCTCCTGAGCAGCACAGTCATGCTGTCGTCGAAGGCATCCTTACACGACGCAAAACTTCTGCCCGAGCCATGCAATGAGCTGGCTGGGCTCGAAGATATCTATGTCAGCTCTGGGCGCGTCGATTGTAGTCGCAGCTCAAGTCACTGCAAGATGGAGATATGATGTTGCGTGACATATGGAGGCCAGAATCTACCTCCATATGTAGTAGATGACCGTCCCACGCGTCTTGTGATTTATAGGGGGCACCGATCACAACGTTCGCGCTCAAACGGAGACTGTCATCCCTGGAGGCAGCACATCTGAACCTCCTGACAGTGGACGGGCGAACGTCGACAGTATCAGGTGCGAAGTCCAGACGGATGGCTACGAAGCTTTTGCAACAGTCCCGGGCGTGGCACTCTTCATTAACCGTCTGATGGGGTACACGTATCGGTGACAGAGCACCTTTGACAACTAATAATGCTGAGTTGGTTTTACGAGGAGACACGAGTGAATGCCAATGACAAACGTGCTGCCATGGAGACCTCAGCGAGGGAGTGTTGAACATTTTTGTGTGCGCACGAATATATTCGAAATCGTCGAGTCCTACGCGATACATGTCTCGCTGGTGAGGAAGTACGACTAGCGAGTCCCGTGACTTGCCCGGAAATCCACCGACTTCGCTGCCGGCTTGACCGCCCCAACTTTGAGAGATCGCCGCCCTCATCAGTCCACGTCCGCTGCAGCATTCATACACGATTTCTCCTACATCTACAATCCCTCCTCAACCTACCAACCTCTGCTCAAATATCCTCTCTTCGTTGATCCACTGACCCGAGGAAGCTCGCCAGCAGTTGGTTCGCCCCTATACCACCACGACTGCAAATATCCAACCTTCCGCCACGATCAGATAAGATCTATCATCATCACCACCACCAGGTCAGTAGTCTCAGTACACTCATGTACCTGGTACCACCGGCAGCTCCTCGCACCCAATCTGGCCCCTCCCCTCAGCACGCAGCACTCGTACCATGTCACTACATGCGCGGAACACCGCCTCCCCTTCGTCATTCTTCTTCGGTGCGCGAAGCCACCGGACACGCCATGCCAGCCCGGAAAGCGCATGCCGCTCCGATCACGCACTGCTGAGATGTCACATTGGTAATACAGTACTGCTCTGACAATTACTTACCAAGCCTTCACAGTCCACGAGCGTACACTGTCCCGCGCGCTATCTGGGGCATCCGGTTCTTGCACTCGTGCACATTTCGAGCCATCTACACGGACACTAAGTACATAAGATGAGTGGACCGCAGAACAGACGCCATTCGGTTTCGTCCGTCGGCATGCAGCAGCATCGACATAAGAGCATACCTTCCTGCGCAACCAGCCATCCCGATAACCCCATCCCCACCGAACCTGGCGAAACGCGTCTCTTGACCATATCTCCGCAAATGCAACGAGAATTCAACGCCATGAGCCCGCGGTCCAGTGGGGAGTCGCTGGGCGTCGTGTCGGACGAGACGAGCGACTCCGACGCCCCGTCGATGTCGGAAAGTCAGGATGTAGTGGAGATTACGGACAAAGTGCAAGACCTGCCACTGTCAAGTCCGCAACGGTCGAAGAAACGAAGAGCGAGCACGACATATGCGACCAATTCCGAGGACATTAGAAGGTTACTCGGCACCGGAGGCGGCACCCAGTTCTTGCAGAAATACTGCTGTGGAGATGGATGCTGTATGGTGGAAGCGTTGCCAGCGGCGAGCGGCCAGCCAGAGCACATCTTCATCCAGCAGCCGGACAACGACGCTTACCGCTTCCTCGGCCTCACTATCGGCTCACTCACACTGAATACCGGACTCACCAAGATCGTCGATCTGCCAGAGCGGAAGATCTCCTTTGGCGCCATCCGAAGACAGTCCATCAACGAGAAGTTTCCCGATGAGACCAAGCATGGCCACGACGCGAGTGTGGTCAATGTGCATCCGCCAACCTACATGCAGCCACACCCACCCTACAACATCTTCAGTGCGCCGGTATACGGTGCGAGAGAACTCACTAAACCGGGCGCGGAGAAGAGGACCTTCCACTTCGATCTCGACGTCACCGACTACCCCGAAGAAGGTGGCGTGGATTTCAAAGTCGGTGGCGCGGTAGGTGTTTGCCCGCCCAACGACCCAGACGTGGTGGAGGATATCATGAATCAGCTTGGTATCCCACGATTCCAGCGAGATAAACCGGTGCGACTCTTCACAAGCGGTGGTCGATGGCCCACCATCTGGGGTGACGAAGCCTCTCGCGAGCTCGTCACCACTCGACGGGAGATCCTCACTTGGGCCATCGACGTCTCCTCAGCACCCCCGACGAAGCCGCTGTTCAGACTACTCGCCGAATACGCCGAGGCACCGAACGAGAAGAAGATTTTACTTTTCCTCGCCAGCGCCCAAGGCCAAGCCGCCTTCTGCGATCTTCGAACAGGTCCACACATCACGCTACAGCAACTCCTCCACGCTTTCCCATCATCTAAGCCGCCTCTCGAGGCCCTCTGCCCGGTGCTCAACCAGCTCATGCCGCGCTTCTACTCCCTATCCAACGACCCGCACGTCTCATCAGCACGAGAAGGCCTCGCCGGTCGACGCCTGATCGAGATGGCTGTCACCGTGCACGAGACGCCCTCATTCACCGGGCAAAAGCGCACCGGCGTTGGCTCCGGCTTCCTCGAGCGCATCGCCGCCAAATTCGTCTCAGCCGAGCAGTCAGCCCACCCAGACACCCTCCCAGGCGTCGCCGGCCGTCGCCTCAACCTCCAAATCCCCATGTTCCGCGGCCTCATGGCCAACCCGCTATCCCGCGAATTCGCCAGCGACGGGCCGATGGTGCTGATCGGCGCGGGCGTCGGCATGGCGCCCTTCCGCGGCTTCATCCTCAACCGGCTCAAGAACGCCAACTGCGCCAACAAAATCTGGCTCATCCAGGGCATCCGCGACAGCACCCTCGACGAGATCTACCGCGGCGAGCTGGGCGCGCACGAGAGCGAGATCAAGAAAGTCGTGCAATCCCGCGCGAAAGCCCCGCCGGTTTCGACCGAGGACCCGGACGTCCTGAACCCCTCTTCCTCCTCCTCCTCCGACGATGATGTAGACAAGCCTGCCAAAGTACGAGACGGCACCGACAAAGCGCAGAAAGTCGCCAAGTACGTGCAGGACGAGGTGCGGATGCAGGCGGACATTGTGTGGTTCGCGATCAACGCCGTCGACGGCCGGTTGTTCGTGTGCGGGAGCACGAAGGGGATGGGGGAGGGCGTGGAGGGCGCGTTGATCGATGTCGCCATGGACAAGGGTGGGTTGGATTATGAGACGGCCAAGGCGTTTTGGGAGGGGAAGAGGGGGAATGGGCAGTATATTGCGGAGACTTGGTAGGGTCGTTCTTGTGATGGGTTTGGATTTGAAGGGTGGTGGTGGTGGTTCTTTGGGATTGGGTGTTGGGTGTTTTGGGTCGAACGGGGAGTTTGGGGGGAAATGATGGGAGAATGGGGTGGCGTTGTTATGTTGGGTACATGACATGTACATGCAGGTGTACCTACCTCTATGATCAGAACCTGTACATGTCGGGCGTCTGCACACGACTGAGCGTTCTCGCGGATAGCTGGAGGATAGGTCCTTTCTTTTTGGCGTCGCTAGGAGGTACATACCTATGTACCTACATGTAGGGATGCGAACGAAAGATATGCCAAGCAGCTCGTGCTTCATTGGTGTCCAATGTTGATCTCGGGGCTGCTCTCACTTCACGAACTTCCCATCTTGTATGAACACTGTCGCCAATACTCAACCGCGAAAGCACGACTGTCGAGTCTTTGGTGGGCGTTCGTTCTATTTCTGCGGTCAGTACCTCGTACATAGGTACAAGTACTTGTGTGACATCGGCGCGCACAACGCAACGCTTGATCCGTTTCTCCAGTGTCCTGCTCTTCACACGGAGACAGGAGCCGGGCATACCACAGTAAGATCTCGGCGCGTTCCGGTGAAGCAGACGAGGACAAGAGCTATTCTTCAAGAAAGCCGCGGCCATCGACTGACGGGCGGTGCTTGAGCGACTCTCGCGGACTCGGAGCTTCTCAAGGGCGATTCAC
>Ga0268244_10000434_pt1 | contig 17634 bp, 15 predicted proteins | sample AgamicMgSfe_FD_200258 | JGI IMG/M metagenome (GOLD analysis project Ga0268244, IMG submission 200258) | Agave microbial communities from Guanajuato, Mexico - Mg.Sf.e (v2) (version 2) | ecosystem: Host-associated > Plants > Phyllosphere > Phylloplane/Leaf | place: Guanajuato, Mexico | collected... | reverse complement strand
TATAAGTATCATTACTTAGAGTAAAATAGCTAAAGATGTAGTAAGTAAATAAGCTTCGAAGTATGAGTGACTTAGATAATGATGTATAGCATCTATAGTGACAACATCTCTGTATGTAGATTAGCTTGAGTAAAGTCCGCTCTCGATTTCCTATGCATCATCCTGATCGCGTTGCTCGGCTTGTCCGAGACGCGGTCGGATAGGACGCAACAACCAACCTCCGAAACACAATGATTGAGAGCACTGATTCAGCTATATGGTGTGAGCCCTGTGACTGAGCTGCCCGGACGGCGGCACGAGTGATCTTATGCGCCATCGATAACACAACAACGCCATCGCCATGGCTGCTCCCGGCGCAGGCAACATCAAGGTGGTGGTGAGGGTGCGTCCGTTCAACTTGCGGGAGAAGGATCGCAACGCAAAATGTATCGTTTCCATGCGAGGCACGCAGACGGTCCTTACCCCCGTACCACCCGATACCAATTCGAAGAGCAAGTCCGTCAAGGCCGCGCTCGAGGGTACCAAAACGTTCGCCTTTGACAAGTCCTATTGGTCGTTCAATCACAAAGATGAGCATTTCGCCCGGCAAGAGAACCTGTTCACGGATTTGGGACGGCCACTGCTGGACAATGCGTTTCAAGGATATAACAATTGCATCTTTGCGTACGGGCAAACCGGGTCCGGCAAGAGCTATAGCATGATGGGGTACGGCGAAGAGGAGGGCGTAATTCCACGTATCTGCCGAGACATGTTTCAACGGATCGAGGGCGTGACGCAACAGGACAAAAACATGACTTGCACGGTTGAAGTCTCATACCTGGAAATATATAATGAGCGCGTCCGGGACCTGCTGAATCCGAGCACCAAGGGCAATCTCAGGGTGAGAGAGCACCCGTCCACCGGACCATACGTGGAAGACCTGGCAAAGCTGGTTGTGCGGAGCTTCACGGAAATCGATCATCTTATGGACGAGGGTAACAAGGCTAGGACCGTCGCAGCAACCAACATGAACGAGACTTCTTCGCGCTCACACGCGGTCTTCACCCTCACATTGACCCAGAAACGCCACGACGTGGAAACCAACTTGGATACGGAGAAAGTCGCCAAGATCAGCTTGGTCGATTTGGCAGGTTCTGAGCGTGCGACGTCCACCGGCGCAACGGGTGCACGGCTGAAAGAAGGCGCTGAGATCAATCGCTCCCTCTCTACACTGGGTCGCGTCATCGCCGCGCTCGCAGATATGAGCTCCAGCAAGTCCAAGTCGAAAGCTGCACAAGTACCGTACCGAGATTCCATCTTGACTTGGCTGCTGAAGGACAGCCTCGGCGGCAACAGCCTCACGGCGATGATTGCAGCCATTTCGCCGGCAGACATCAACTTTGAGGAGACGTTAAGCACCTTGAGGTATGCAGACAGCGCGAAGAGGATCAAGAACCATGCTGTGGTCAACGAAGACCCGAACGCCAGGATGATCAGAGAGTTGAAAGAGGAACTGGCGCAACTGCGCTCAAAGCTGAGCACGGGTGGCTCCATTGCAGAGGAACAATACAGTGCTGGTACACCACTGGAGAAGCAGATCGTCAGCATTACCTCGGCAGATGGTACAGTCAAGAAAGTATCCAAAGCGGAGATTGCAGAGCAGCTCTCGCAGTCCGAGAAGCTGTACGATGATCTCAACCAAACATGGGAGGAGAAAATGAAGAAGACGGAGGAGATCCACAAAGAGCGCGAGGCGGCATTAGAGGAGCTCGGCATCAGTATCGAGAAAGGATTTGTGGGTCTGAGTACGCCCAAGAAGATGCCGCATTTGGTAAACCTGAGCGACGATCCACTTTTAGCAGAGTGTCTGGTGTACAATTTGAAACCAGGGACGACGACCGTGGGCAACGTCGAGGTCAAGTCCCCAGCCTCTGACATGAATGGCGAGAGCCAGGTGCAAAGCTCGATCGACATTCGGCTCAATGGGTCCAAGATCATGAACGATCATTGCACGTTTGAAAACGTCGATGGCATCGTGACCGTCGTGCCGAAAGATGGTTCCGCGGTGATGGTCAACGGCCTGCGCATTGAGCAGCCGAAACGCCTTCGTAGTGGATACCGTGTTATTTTGGGGGACTTTCATATCTTCCGGTTCAATCACCCACAAGAGGCGCGGGAAGAGCGGGCAGAACAGGGCAGCTTGCTCAAGTACTCCTTCACGGCGGACCATCTCGACTCGCCGTCACAGAGACCTAAGCACGAACGCAGTTCAAGCAGCGTCAGCCGCGCAATGTCCGATAATGACAATGACGATGACCTTGGTGGTCCCGGCACCGAGTCACCCGCACCGTGGAGAAGTCACGGTCGGGACAGCGACTGGGCTTTCGCTAGGCGCGAGGCTGTGAACGCCGTCCTCGGCCCGGACCAAAAGATGTCGAATCTGACTGATGACGAGCTTGACGTGCTGTTCGACGACTTGCAAAGAGTTCGTGCAGTACGCAAAGCAAGGCCAGAAAGCCGTCTCCTTGATTTCAACCCTGGCAATGGCAACGACACTGACACGGACTCCGTCGCTTCACATCCGTTGCGCGAGAAATACTTCAGTAACGGTACGCTCGACACCTTCAGCTTGGATACGGCTCTGACCGTCCCTTCAACGCCACAGCCGACTGACGAGGAGGACATGCGCCTCAAGCAAGTGCGCGAAGAGATGCAAGAGCAATTGGACAAGCAAAAGGAAGAGTACCAGCAGAAGCTTCAGTCCGCCGAAGAAGGCACCGTCGAAATTGAGGAGATGCGTGCGGAGAAGGCAATCATGCAGGCCAGCTTGCAAGAGACGAAGCAGCAGATGGAGAAGCAGCTTGCCGAGCAGAAGGCGACGTTTGAACAGCAGCTTGCGGAGCTGACCGGGACGTCGAGATCATGTAAAAAGAGCGCTGACGTCGGCAAAGGAGGATCGAGTGAACAAGACATCTACCTTGCTAAACGTGTCCTGAAACAGTGGCGCCGACAAAGATACGTGGCAATGGCTGCCGTGGTACTGAAGAACGCCAGCACGCTCAAAGAAGCACAGGTGATGAGCCAGCAGATGGAGCGCAGTGTCGTCTTTCAGTTCACGGTCGTGGACGCCGGCCATACCTTCGGCTCATCGTATGACCTGATGCTCAACGGACTGACAGCGGAAGAGAACAACGACCCGGATCTCGAAGAGGCGCCGAGGCCATGTGTGGCAGTCCGAGTCATCGACTTCCAAAGCAGCGTGATTCATCTTTGGTCGATCGGGAAGCTACATTCGCGCGTCAAGGTGATGAGGCAGATGTGTCAATACCTTGATCGACCGGAGTATCTGCAGCATTTTCGTCTGGAAAACCCATTCGAGGAGGCTTGTATGCCGGAGTACACGCGTGTCGGCGATGCCGATATACCGCTAGCCGCAGTCTTTGAGTGTAGAGTGCAGGACTTCACGCTAGATGTGTATTCGCCCTTCACACTCGGAAACGTTGTGGGTATCGTGAAGCTCAGTTTGGAGCCATCGAGCGCAGAAGCGCCAAACTCGACGCTGAAATTCAACGTCGTCATGCACGAGATGGTTGGCTTTGCGGAGAGGGAAGGCACCAACGTTCACGCTCAGCTCTTCGTACCTGGCGTCTCGGAAGAAGGTGGTGCGACCACGACGAGCCTGCTGAGCGACTTTGGCGAAGGTCCAATACGATTTGAGAGTGTACACAGTATGAGCCTGCCATTGTCGGCTCCGCGAGACGCCAGTCTGCGGGTCAGCATCTTCGCTAAAGTCAGTACCATGCACCTTGACAAGCTTCTCAGTTGGGATGACATGCGGGATGATTCTCAGTTCGCAGCAAGGCCGAAAATTACGCGCAAGCACTCCAGGCTGTCCGAGCGCGAGTATTCCACCGAAGAGCGTCACGACGTCTTTGTTCGCGCCCAGATACTGGAGATTGGCGAAGACGGCGAGTACCTACCCGTCGAGGTTGTTCAGGCCGGTACGCTCGATCAGGGAGCGTACCAATTGCACCAAGGCCTGCAACGGAGGATTGTCTTGAGCCTGACGCACAGCTCTGGGGATGATTTACGTTGGCAAGATGTGGCTGGTTTTAGGGCTGGACATGTGGCTCTGCTGGATGCGAATGTTAGGGTCTCCGATGTGGACCACGCACAACGAGACGTATCGCTGCCATTGGTATCACCTGCCGTTGTCCGCAACAACCCTGACGGTACGACTCATGTCAAACTGATTGGACAGTGGGACTCAAGCGCCCACGGCTCTCTGCTGCTAGATCGACCGACAATCGAGAAGCACCGTGTCCAGCTATCACTCAAATGGGAAATCAGCTCCTCACGTGTCACGCGGCCGATGAAGTTTGTTTTCGGGATCGCGGTGCAAACTCGTCCGAGGACATGGTTCCGACAAAATTCACTGCTCGCTCAGCTGTGGCACAACCAGCGTGTAGTCCATTCGACTGCTGGCAATTTCTCGGTTACACTCAAGCCCACTGCAGCCAAATGTGCTGGCGACTTGTGGCGAATGGATACCACTGGTGAGTATATCTCTGGTGAGGAAAGGTTGAGCGGCTGGGCGCCCAGGGGCGTCTCGCTCATCCATGACTTCATCAACGTGCAGAAAAAGCAGAGGCGCGTGGCAGAGCTTGAGTCTGCTCGCGGATCGCTAAGCTTGAGTGTGCTATCTCCGCCCGTCAAGCCAGCGGCGGAGGAGAAGGTAGCACCGACTCCGCAACAGCAAGACCTCGCGCGGAAGGTGCTCAGCTTGTGGCAGACCAGGCCTCCAGCTAGCGAACACATGCTTCTTCGCTCGAAGACGGAGTCACCAGCACAAGGCGCGGCGTTCGCAAGTCAGACCTCCGACGGCACAGTAGTACAAACGCCATTGACAGCGACCGTGGAGGCACACTCTAAGACGCCTGCCGTACTCAAAGGCGGCTGGCTGCTCTCTCCTGATCCGTCGGGAACGCGCTGGATCAGACGCTACGTCGAGCTGCGGCGTCCATATCTCCATCTATACAGCAACGAAGGCGACGAGATCAACGCCATCAACCTGACCAACTCCCGCATCGACGCTGAGCCGCAAGTAGCCAAACTCCTGCAGCGCGACAACGTCCGGCTTGAGGTATGGGCGGTCTACGCCACCAACAAGGCTTGGCTGTTTGCGAGTAGGAATGACCGTGAGCGGGGCGAATGGATCTGGGCTGTTGACCGCAGCTACGCTGGCAATGGAACCGATAGTGGTGGTCGTACGCCTTCGGAGACGGACAACGAGCTATGAGTGAAAGGCGTGGTAGGCAGCATGCATTTACTGGCGCTTCTTGTGCTCCTTTTGAGATACCCAATGCGACTGGCAGCAGCGCAGCGTTTGGATTTGATAGCACTTATACGTTTACTAGACATTTCTTAGATCAGGTACTCTTGGGAGTTAATTAGTAGATACTCGTCTACTCGCCTTCCTTTGAATGGTACGATTTTTCGATCTCAAGCCGCAATCTTGTCCCAATGGTTGGCGGTAAATTCGGTGGAGGAGGAAACCTCGGCTAATCTTGGTGACTTCAGCTGTCCAAGACACATCAGTACCATCAACAGTGCTCTTTGATTAAGACTGGGCTTCGTATCGACTGGACATTCGGCAGCATAAATATTCTGCCTTGTGTCGTTATCTATCTCTTCATGACTGCCGTCTCAGCTGCATCGCATTGGCTCGATCAATATGCCAGTAACGAGTACCGTTGGCAGCGCGTGGCGAACAACGTCCAAACAACGACATACTACAGACCGCTCGGTCTAGTGGAACTTGCATTTGACGCAGATGGAAGATACTATGAAGGACGGGCCGATATAACCACCCTACTGGAACTCGCGACAATACCGGACGTAGACCGACGACAACTTCGAGAGAGAATCGGGCTGGCATGGACCGCTTTGCGATATCAACACGCGCTCCTCCAGGCCAGAGCAGTGTCGCTGGCCAGCATCACTGGTGATGGACCAGCGTCGGCCACTAATGTTGGCTTTGCGATAGACGTGCGTAGGACACTCGACGAGGCGCGCGCAGAGGCGACCAAGCACCTGCTTTTCCTCGGCGAATTCTACGACTCGGTCGACGTCTCTGACTTCCGGAGCCACTGCATGAACTCTAGCCGACTTATCGACCCGAGCGAGAACTTGGCCAAATTGTTCGTGTTTCCCTCGCAAACGCCGGAGAACGGTCACGGTATGCTGCGCGTCTTGCTGGTCGCTTCGCACCAGATCCTGGACGGCCTGTCGAGTTATGTCTGGATGCGCGACTTGATACATCTTTTGAACCTGGACGAATCACAATTGCAGCATCGGGTGCTCAGCCTTATGGAGCCGACAGGCTTCCAAGATCGTTTACCGTTACCACAAGAAGCGTTGTATCCGCCCATTGCGGGCTCGGCTGCTCGAAGACGTTGGTTCTGGCTTTTAACGAGGATCCTACGGCATGTACGGAAATCTCTTCCTGCCGGGTTCGAGAACCCATTGAGAAGGAAGGCGCCTCGAGAATCTGTGCCACACTCTCCTATCTACGCCTCGGTGCTGGATTACAGTCGAACACCGCCCCTCAATACCGAATCCGGCCGGGTCAGTATAACTACCCAAAACACGCAACGGCTTCATCGATTGTGCAGAGAAACAAAGGCTAGCATAGGCGCTGGATGCTTTGCTCTTGTTGCGGTCGTGATGATGGAGCTGCACGAACTGCGTTTTCCCGATATTCCCCTCTCTGAGCGAAGGCCATTCATCACTGGCTTCCCATTGAACCCGCGCGCCTTCTTCAACCACCACACTGAGCCCAATAGCCTCATGCTCGCCTTCAGCGACGGCATCGCGCTACCCTTCCTACCGTCCCATCTAGATCTAGACGGGCGGATCAGACTGCTCGCCCGCCAAGCACACCGCCAGCTGGCAGCATATCAGAAACGGGCTCGTCCGGCTGGCGACGACGCGAAGCAGTACATGAGCAGCCGCGGCGCCGGCCGCATCCTCGCCAACCAATACCTCTCCAGCATCGAGCGATCCGACGCGCTCCTGCCACCGCACCTCCGACGCGGCGTCAACCCACAAGGAGCGTACCCGATGCGAGCGAACCATTCCGTCCAGACGAACGGGATCAGCTCGATCGGCCGCGCGGACGCCGTGCTGAAGCAAGGCATGTATGACCTCGACGACGAGAGCAGAGACTTCGTCGCGGATTTTCGATCGATCACGTCCAACGTGCGGGCGAGAGATGGGGAGTTTTTGGTCGGGATAGGGGGGTCGGATGTCGGGCTGTGGGCGAACGCAAGCATTGATACCTGTGCGATGGATCCTCAGCTCGTGGAGCAGTGGAAGATGAGGTTAGAGCATGTTCTTGATTCACCGGGTGCTGAGAAAGCGAGACTGTAAATGTAGACATGAAACGTATTGAACAAAGTCTGTTCGCAGAAGAAACCTGAGCAATGAATGTAGAAAGACGACCAGTCAGAGACCATCCTCCTCACTCTCCGCGTCATAGATACCCTGCCAGACGAGGCACTCTTCAGGTATATCAGCGCCTACCCTTGGCTTTTCCCTCAATTTCCAGGTAAAAGCAGCCCCGACCAACGCCAGCGCGGTAAGGGCAGCCCATAAAGTAGTGTTGACCGCAAGGATGGAGTACTCGTCGGTGAGGTAATAGCTTATCCCGCTGGCGCCCACGGCCAAAGCCTTGAACAGGCCGGAGATGGAGACCACGCCAATGACGGTGCCAGTCGACGAAGCGTCCGGCGCGGCGGAGAGCGCGAGCAGCAGGACGAGGACTTGGGCCGCGCCTGCGAGCGTCGTTTTCGCGAGCATAGCTAGTGTGCTGACGATAGCGGATGTCGTCGCGGCGCCGTCGAGTACGGTGACTGCGAGCCCGACGAGAGGGATGACGGTGTATAGGAGGGGGAAGACGAGGGTGATGCGGCGGTACATTTGGAGCAGGCCGACGCGGCTGACGATCCACGGGACGACTTTCATGACGCGGAAAGCCGCGAGGATCTTGACCGCGGTGGTGATGAGGCCGAGCCAGGAACAGGAGAGGCCCATGCCGCCGTGGTGCGAGGGCGTGTGGCCGAGGTGGGGTAGGAGGATGTCGAAGGTGGAGGAGTGCAGGAAGAGCGCGGAGAAGGAGGCCAGGAGGATGATGACGGAGGGTGCGTGGGCCATCTGGGCAATGCTGATGCGGGACGGCAGAGGCTGGGTGTCGTCGAGTGCTTCGATGACGTCGACGTTCAGAGTTTCCTCCGATTCGTTCACCAGCGATTGGCCGAGGAAGGCGGCTTTCTCGCATTTCGCAGAGTCTTCGCGCTGGTGAGCGCGTTTGGTGATGCGTGACGCGAGTGTCTGTGGCGAGCGGATTAGCTTGTTTGCAGCGATGAAAGGTGTAGTAGTGACCTCTACCTCCTCGAGTAGCAGTGTTTCCGCGAGAGTGATCACAAAGACCAAACCTGCGCAAGCCATTTGGCCACTCAGGCCAGGATACTTGGCGAAGACGCCCAGTCCATTGGCCTCGCTTAGTCGACGGATCGCATTGGACACCAGGGGACCAACGTTGCCGCAGACTGCAATGAAGGGCAATCGGGCGACTGCGGTCGTTCTCGCAGACCTGCCGTGAGTCGCATCGGCCATCATGGCCAGACCAGCTATGCCGACCGCCGAGCTGATCGCACCAGCGATCAAGCGCAACAACGCGATTGCGAAAAAGTCGTTCGCGAATCCCATGAACAGACAGCAAACGCACATGCCCACCAAGCCCAGCAATGCGACAGCCCGCCGTCCCAGCCGGTCCGACGCCCAGCCCCAGCCAAGCCCAGAGGTGCTTCCTAGGAAGTAGGTGCACTCGAAAATGCTGCGCAAGAAGTTGGTGTTGGTTGACGAGCAGCCGCTCGCCGAGGGCACCAGTATAGCGATCTGAGAAGATAGCGAAGAGGCCATGATGGCTTCGGCGAGGAACAGCAGATAGATCATCGTCATCTGACGAGGTTGTCGCGGAGTCTGACCGTCTGCTTCCTCATCCGGCACCACCACCTCCTCTACGTTCGCGTGTTTCTCCAATATCTCCAACTTCTCCAGGTCTCCCACGGGGATCAACGACCGACTTCGCGTATGAAATCCGAACATACTGAATGAAAAGATTGGAAATGCGTTCTCAGTGAGATATAACGATCGCGACAGCCCGCGCCCGGCGCCGGCCTTAAAGACGCGTATGAAAGAGTGAATGAGAAGGGGTTCTAAAAGAGTGTAGAAGGGTCGGACAAAGAGCGAGAAGCAGTAGACGACTTGGTCGAAGGCTGGTCGACGCGCTCGATTGATGTCGGGTCATTGCTACGAGGGAGATGAGATGACCTACCTTGTTCCTTTCTCCCCTCGGTAGCACGATAAGACACCAGGAGGTAATCATCGCCACAGATAGATGAAGCTCGCCAACTCGTCGTTGGTGGCCGCTTGAGACATTGCTAGGAATGCTAGAACGTTTCAAGCCCAATCAGAACTCGGCCGGCAGCGAGTACCGGGCGACGTAAAACAGACTACATGTCCACCAGTTTGGCTCGAAACGCGTGGATCGAAAGGCAGACATTAGGGACTCGTGATCGGTGAACGTGGAAAATGACGCAGAATCCAGGCTGTCCAAATACCTGTGATCGCGCCACAGCAGACACGTCGAAAACGACATGTGATTGCTTCAAAGTACCTGAGGAGGCCCGAAAAGAAAACGTTTCTCCCGGTTTCGAGGAGACAGGACAAAAGGAAGTATCACTCGTCACGTGCGTCGGCCGGGAATCGAACCCGGGGCTAGCCGAAACAGTAAGGTACTGGCAACGGCTAATTTTACCACTAAACCACCAACGCAAGTCTAAGTGAAGATCAACTGAGATCATGTGATTTATATCAATTTGTCGTAATTGTGCCATATATTCTTTAGTCATTATGTAAGCGTGAAAGCTGAGCAAGCGAATGCTAGGCTACCGGACCGAGCCGCAGTATATCTATACGCCGACGTCGCAGAACATTCCGAGTTCCAACATCATCTTCTCTTTTTCCACTTCGTGTGAAGGACTTCACTTCAGTATTTCACTCATGGCATGCGAAAGGATACGAACTGCTCACTCAAGGTAGAGCGAGGTCACTTGTTCCTGGTTAGAGTATGGCTGTATGAGGGTCCTTCATGGACTGCGCACAGCCCCGATCTTCTCGACAAAGCCACGAAGCTACACGGAGACCGAGTATCGTCTGTCAGGCTTCTTGGCCATTGAAACGTGAGCATGTTGCACAGTGTTGATCTCAGCGTGCATGCGTTTGGTATGATTGGACGCCAAAATGCCCGCTTGATGCAGTACCTCAGCTGCGGCTGGGCACAGCCTCGCGTGCGGCACGATGTCGTCCCTTTCGTCGACAGCGGACCGCAAGTGGTCGATAGCAGAAAGCAACCGTCAAGCCCCACGAAATCAACGATCCTAATCACACACCCCACCAGCTCATCAGCTTCCGTTCTTCTGTCAGCTCTCATTAGCACATCCCATCAATGGACCCCCTCTCCATCATCGCTAGCATAATAACGGTGTTAACCGTTACTACTCAAGGTCTTCACAAGCTTATCGATCTTAGAGAGGCGCCAGCCTGGCTCCAAGCTCTGTCGAATGAGCTGGAGGTCTTGAGAGCACTCATCACGACTCTACAGATCAGTATCCAAGATTTCTCAGCAGACTCCCAGGCGATCATTTTCAAGCTCCTGGAGCCCGTCCGAAGTGCTGTCTTGACGCTAGAGCAGTTAATACAGTACCAACTCATCCATCCGGACAAGGTTGACAAACATGGACAACCCAAGATGTCGAAGTCGGGGTGGCTGATGGCGAGCTCAAAGGCTGAAGAGATGCGGCAGCAAATCGCACACGCCCGAGGGAACCTTCAGGTCGGACTCTCGGCATGCAACCTGAAAACAAGCACGTCTGGTTTCAGAGTGGTGTCCGAGCTCCATTCGATCTCGTTGGTCGCTGGCGAGGACATGCGATCGCTGAATGACACCACAAGATCCATGGGTGGTGACGTGCGAGCCTTGCTTGACGAAGTGAGAGATTTGCGCGCGGCGTTGCGCGCGGAGCATCAAATACTCCATGCTTTGCATTTCCAACAAGGTCATACCTCCACGCTCCAGCATGGCATTCAGCGCTTGACCGATCAGATCGAAGAACTTCACATGACGCAGGCGATCCCATCCTTGGCCAGTAAGCAGCCGATCATTCAGCTTCACTCCGCGGCCGTTGCTTCAGATGATCAGTCACAGTCACGGCACGTAGGGCAGCTAGCTCGTCCGGATGAACGGACAGCTCTGGATACTAGCTCTGGCCGTGCTGTAGCGCAAAACGGGAGCTCATCGGTCATGGACGAGGAGTCGGCTCCGGCATCGCAAGGATTCACTACAGCTCGCAATGCCACGAGCGGGATTGAGTCGAACATTCGCGTCGTCACCAGCATCTGCACTGGGCGCTGTCCGAAACTCTGCCCATGTCAGTGTCATTCTCAGCAGACCTTGAAAACTCCGGATCTCCTCCGACCTATCATAGGATCTCTCATGTTTCGCGCCACTCACCTGGTCCGGCCACGGCCTTGCGATTACCGGCATTGCCAAAAGCAAGCGAAGAGGTCTAACTTCACATATTACTTGCCGAGCTGGATGGCTTCCCGAGCAATCATGATCTCTTCAATGACTAACGACTTGTCTGGGATCGGAGCGTCCTGGTCCATCAGGGTGCCAATCGTTGTTCCCAAAAGCGACGAGCGTTGGCATAAAGTAATTTATGGCGATCTAGCAGCTACGCAGCGGTGTCTCGCTCAAGGGGGTAATTATCCACAAGCTGTGAACGAGGATGGGGAGACTCTGCTCCTTGCAGTTTTCCACCTAGTGCAGAGAATCAGCGTTTTAAACGTACGTGGGCAGGTGCCGTTATACTCTTCGCCAGACTTCAGCAATGACAAAAAGCCTTGCGTCCCATACTGACAAGCTCTGTAGCAGATAGACGACCACGACTTCCCAAAAGACAAATATGATTACTTGATACGTATGGGTTGCGATCCACTGGCCGAGGATTGCTACCGAGAAAGCGCAGCTGCATGGATGCTGTGGCTAAAACGAGGAATATCTAACGTGCCGGATGTAGACGACCTAGCAGATCACATGGAATTTACTATCCTGCATGTAGCGGTCGTCATGCCTTCGTCGGAGTGCTGCCTCACGGATCATATGCTTCGGGCGCACTTTCGAGATATCGACGCGCGTGATCGACTGGGCATGACTCCCCTTCACTGGGCTTGTCGAAGAGGTGATGTGCGCTGCACTCGAATTCTGCTGGCATATGGAGCTGCTGTGAATCTGTTAGATCGCCTCGGCGACACAGCATTCCAGCAGTGTATCTCTAGTGGCAATATGGAGTGCTTGAACATGGTGTTGGAGGCTGGCGCTGCAGTGAATGCGGTCAATCATTTGGGCCGAGCAGCGCTTCACGACGCGCTGAGTGCGGAGGTTGCTACAATACTTATAAACCACGGCGCTGATGTCAATCTCAGTGATAAATTCCAGGAGACGCCGCTACTGCAGCACGCTGTCCGTGATGATGTCGCCACGGTGAAGCTATTGCTCGCACGCGGCGCAGATGTCACAATTCCAAACAGTTTGGGTGAGACAATCTGGCATCGTTCAATTGACTATAATCAATTCGAGATTTTAGCGGCTCTCATTGAGCATGCTCCGTTGTCAAAGGTGAGAGCATGTGGAACACATATACCTACCCACTGAAACTTACAGATCATTGGTTAGATCCCGTCAAGTCGGGGCTTCGGAGGAAACAACGTACTTCATGGCGCTGCACGTTTCGGAGGTGTCGAAGTCATGCGATTGTTGAGCCAGGCCAATCTTCGTGGGCTAGGTCCCCTTCGAACGAACTATAAAGGACATACTCCAGACGACGCATTCTACATCACAAGAAAGCAGTACAAAGGGCGAGCTCCATCGGGAGATGAAAAAGCGGCCTGGCGCGCTCTCATGGACTCCGCCCGACGGCAGAACGGCTTCCTGATCGAGTCCGAGGACGAGAGCGAGGCCGGCGACGAAGAAGAGCAGCTCGCGGACGATAACGAAATCGAAAGCGGAAGTACAGAAGCAGAAGACAGCGAGGAAAGCGGTGGCGACGAGGAAAGCGGAACGGAAGAAGAACGGGATTCGTACGCCGACGCTTTGGAGGAGATTGAACCATGAAGTTCTTTCGGGAGGCTGCCTGCTGGGTACACTTGGCTTCCAAGCCGCGTATTTGCGGCGTGGAAGTCTGGTAGACTGACAGGCCAGGAGAGTGCGCCGCTACTGTTTTCAGGAGTCGAGTCGAACCGGCGGGAAGTTGGTGGTATCGTCACGTGATAATTAATTGATCATTCAACCCCATCCAACTTCCGGCGATGCCATGCTTCCGACCAACCGATTACGATGCTGCCGACTCCGCATTGAATGGACTCTAGCTCTCAAGACGATTCAGGTGGGTTCTTGTGAAAGCGTGGTTGTGTCGAGGTGACCAAGTTGTGTGCGAACTTCATTCGAGGTCACGTGATATGGACGGACTGGTACTCCACGAAAACCCGTGCCACTGCGTAAAACACCGCCGTCTTCACGGGCCTGACGTGTATCAAGAAAAGGACTGATTCATTTGACATTACCCCAATCCGACATATTAAGGACCCTCACACAACTATCGACTCTCCACCCCCAGCACCCCAGAACTCTTCCCATGCAAACTCTCCCCAACCCGATCCGCGAAACCCTTCAGTCCCGAACTCGTCGTGCGCTTCCGCAACGGACTCGGCTGCGACTGTTTCAGCTTCCGCTGCGCCTTGACCTCCTCCACAGACTCCTCGGCCAAAACGGCGATCCCACCGCCTTGGCGCTCGCCGCTGTCGAGGACTTGTTGGCGGCTGCCGAGGGCTTGCTTGCTGGCTTTACCGGAAGGGATGCGGGGTTCGGTGACGGTGGGTGCTGTGCGTGCGGTGGAAGTGGCGGAGGATGCGTCGTTGGTGTACGGTGCATCGGTTAGGGATGCGGCGTTTTCAGCAGGTGTAGAGGCGGTGATGGGTCCAGCGTCCGCGTCAACTTTCTTCTGTGCGAGGAGTCGGGCGCGCTCGTACCGGGCGCTGACGTCGCCACCGACCCATTTCGTGCCGAGTAGCGTGTCCCAGAAAGTGAAAAACGGCTGGCTGAAATTGGTCTTGACGCCCCAGCTCTGGTGGTGCACGTCGTGGTAGCCGGCGTTGTTGCTCGTGAGGTGCTGGAGCGGGTCCCAGGGGAACGCGTACCCGCAATGGTCGTCCACGGTTTTGATCGTGCTCATGGTGAAGAACCACATGCTCTGCCGGACCGTCATGCCGGAGACGAGGTAGGCGATGCCCGTGCCGAGGGTGTCGAGGAGGAAGCCTTCGAACGGGTGGTTATACAGGGCGCCGTAGGCGTATGGGACGTAGAGGCGGTGGTGGCGTGAGTGGAAGGTGGTGTAGAGGTACTTGTTCATGTGCATGGCGCGGTGGAGGAAGTACTGCCATGTGTCGACCACGCAGATGGCGAAGAGGAATTGGAGGGCCGGGATACCCGCGTGGTAGATGGCTTTCGCGGCCAGGATTTCCCATTCCGCAAAGGCGGGTGCGGTGGTGGCCTGTCCAGAGTACAGCACCGTCTGTGTGAGCTCTGGGTACACGCCGCCGGACAGCGCACCAGCGAGCATCGCATGTGCACCACCGAAGTTTTTCGCCATCCCTTGTGCGTCAACACCAACCAACCCTAAGAAAGCCGGAATTGCGCGCTCCGCCAGTCTGATCCTTCGCGCCCATACCGCCACATCGTACTCTTCCTTTCCCACCACCTGCTCGGGGTCGAACCACGCCAATCCCAACCCCACAATTGTCTGGATCACCTGCTGTATGACCACATCGCGGAAGACGTCCCATCTGCTCACGTGGTTCCTCTTCAGCACCTCTGCAGGCGTGTGTAGTCTGTACTGCGGGAAGAGGTCCCACTCGTCGATGAAGTGGAAGAGCATTGACACGCCCCAATAGGCGATGATGGGGAGCGCGAGCGAGAGCCATGTGTCGGGGATGCCGGGGATGAGTGGTGTTGCTGGCCGGAGGGCGTATGACGGAAGCGGCGGGAGCTGGTGGTCGAGCGTCGCGTTGTCCATTTTGAAAACCGATATTATGTGTATCTGTTCTATGGAGTAAGGTTGAATGAATGCGCCAAACGGCGCTCCTTTGGTATTATACAGTCGTGCGGACGGAAGGTCGTTGTACACGCGGCAAGAGGCTGAGGAACTTGGCCGCTGTCGGAGAGCGGGCGGGCGTGGTGAGATGCGTTTGTGGCCTCAGGTGTCGAATGTGGTCGTATAGTATTAGGAACGTGGTACAGTTGTGAAGCAATTTGACGTTTGAGAAGGAGCGGATGGTGGTCAGAATGGTCAATGGTATGGTCGAAGAGAAGGTGAAGGAGCAGGATGAAGGAGGAGGAGGAGATTGGAATTCGATCCGAATCCGGGCGAGTCCGTCATCGAATCCCCAGCTTCATCCGCATCGCGAGGGGACACGCGAGTGGCAAAACCGCCATGTGATTGAGCCGCACGTCATGCCTTTCCCTGCGATCGGTCATCCATCTGATCCTCGGTACATGGATCGTACGGAGTAAATGCCATTCTCATAGTCCATCTCATCATATCGTCAGGCAAGACACAACAGATCTCCATTGGTTCCTTGCCACCCTACAGTCTCCTGACAATCACACATCATTCATGACAATGGCAAACGCATGTGCGACCTGCGCATCCACCTACGACAGCGCCCTCGACCCAGCATCCGAGAAACCACTGCTTCCAGGCCGACACCTCGATTGCTGTGACCGCTCGGTCTGCAGTCGCTGTCTGAACCAGAACAAGCGCTACGAAACATACTGTCCATACTGTCAAATCACCACCGAGCCGTCACCTCTACCCCAAGGCCTCCGAGACCCACCCGCATACTCCTCCCTGGACGACCGGATACCGCCACCATCAGAGAAACCCGCCAGCGACGGAGACGACGAACTGCCAGCCTACTCAGAAAACCATCAAGCAATCCAGTCGCCACCCGAAAAGACCGAACAACACGATGCCCCGGCACCAGATGTCCTGCACTTCGTCACGCCCACCGACAGCATGCACTCCCTGGCCTTAGCCTACGGCGTCCCGATCAACGCCCTGCGCAAGGCGAACAACGTCTACTCCGACCATCTAATCCAAGCGCGGCGGACACTACTCATACCCGGCGAGTACTACAAAGGCGGCGTCTCCCTCTCGCCACGCCCGCTCGAAGGCGAGGAGGAAGAGGCCAAGAAGCACAAGGTCAGGCGGTGGATGGTGACATGTAAAGTCGCGGAGTAAGTTCATCTTTCCTTCGGGTCTTGGGAACAGCTTGATGCGTACATGGAGTCGAGCAATGAACTGATAAAGCTGACACCAAGCCTCCCTCCTCGCCTCAGATACGACGTTGCGCTCCTGTACCTTCAGCAAGCGGATTGGGATCTCGATGTTGCCGTTGAGGCGTATATGGAAGACGAGAAGTGGGAGAAAGAGCATCCGATTGAGGCGAAGAAGGGCAAGAAGAATGCGAAGGGGTTGGGTATCAGGAGGTTCGTGGGGTCGGAGAGATGAGGACGATGCAATAATTCGGGACGGGTGTAGGACTGCTGGTCCACACATATGACCGGGCTAACGAAATCTCGCGTCGGATGAGTAAAACGGTGGAGTCGGTACGATGGTGTTCGGCACTGCTCAGCATCTTACCACTCCATAAGACTAGGTCGACTGGCGAGCCTCGTGGTCACGGAACACCTCGAGGCCCACTGCGGTCATACGACGCGCCGGCATCTGATTGCACGGTAATCCGCGGGTGCGAGCGCAGGCCGAGGCTGAAGTTGTCATGTCCGGGAGGTCAGCGAAGCACATGCACTTTACAAGAGATATGATGGCGTTCTATGCTCGGCTCAAACGAGAGGAAATGTCTTTCTGAGCACGGACTTTATCGGGACTGACGAACGTCGTGTCAATACCCATGTAATCCGAAACGATCTATCAGACCAAAGCAACGGACGAATGCAGCACTTGCGTGTCCGTCATCGTGTCTCTTTTGCAACCTGCCTCTAAGACATGCCTCGTCGATCGGCAATCGCGGAACTAGTTTCTTGATGTTCATGCTTATGATCTTGCTGCCACGAGCGTAGGCCTCCTCGAATCCGGCTCTATTTATCTTCCTCATCGCCCGAAGCAGCTAAACCAACCAGCTCCAGCGACCTTTGACCAAAATAGGCAAAACCGCTGCCAAACCGACGAGCTTCCCTATCGATCACCAACCCAACCATATCAACCCATCAATCCTCCTTCTTCTTCACCTCCCCCATCTCGACCCCCATTTCCTCCAACATCTCCCCAACAACCTGCACGACAATCCCATGATCCTGCTCCTGCTTCAACCCAGACACAACCACAACCGCCACCAACCCCTCGACCCCTCTAACCCTAACCGGCCACCCACCCCCATGAATCGCAAAGTCCGCCC
>Ga0268244_10000428_pt1 | contig 17765 bp, 22 predicted proteins | sample AgamicMgSfe_FD_200258 | JGI IMG/M metagenome (GOLD analysis project Ga0268244, IMG submission 200258) | Agave microbial communities from Guanajuato, Mexico - Mg.Sf.e (v2) (version 2) | ecosystem: Host-associated > Plants > Phyllosphere > Phylloplane/Leaf | place: Guanajuato, Mexico | collected... | reverse complement strand
ATCAATCCTGCGGGAGGCGTGTAAAATAACCAAATGAACCGTGTGCGGGCGTCAATCTTCCTGGCCTCCCTCATTCCCTCCCTCCCACCAACCCATCCATCGGTTCCTCAGGAACCGCAAGCGCCTTGCTAAAACGAAAACCACACACTCGCCCCCCTTTTCCCCGTTGTGCGATGAAAGACTGCAAACCACGCCGCCGTTTGGGGCGCTCGCCGGATAACGCCGTGGACACTCGTGAACTCCAGCTGTTTTTGAAACGATGATCGCGAATAATGGATTATCGAAAAAAACCCGAATCCAAGGTGAATGATAAATGGTGCGCGACATTGGCGTGCAGATGGACGGCCCATCATAAGATACCCGAGTCCTTCAGTGCGTTCTGCAAGATAGTTTCCTTGACGGCGGCGAAGACGAGGCGGATGTTGGAAGTGTCGGTGGCTTGTGTGAGGCTGAGAGAGGGAGAATTAGTGAGAAGCGCGCGGGTCAGCAGCACACAGCGCGAATGCACTTACTGGGGATATAGATTCAGATGTGCCCGGTTCACTTGATTGAACCGCCAGAGCAAGTACTTCGCCGCCCGGTTCACGTCGTCGCCGCCCGAGTAATCCTGGAAGTAATCTTGCAAGGGCGACTTTCGCAGCTTCGCACGGAACAAGTCGACCTTGTTCAGGAAGAGGATGATGGAAGTCCGCATGAACCATCGAGAGTTGACCACCGAATCGAAGAGCACCAACGACTCCATCATCCGGTTTTGGCTGCTCTCTTCCAACAGCACCTGGTCGTACTCGCTGAGCGCCACGCAGAAGATAATCGACGTCACGTTCTCGAAACAATGGATCCATTTCTTGCGCTCGCTTCGTTGTCCGCCGACGTCAAACATGCTGCACCGCTGTCAGTGCCCCGTCTCGCCGAAAAGGGCGCGCATCGCCTTACTGTATGCTCAATTGTCCCATCTGAAAGCGCGTCTCGTAAATACCCGTCGTCTTTGTTCTCGCCCGAAGGACGTCCGATTCTGTGGGTATGTAATCCGGCGTGGCTATCCGCTTGACTTCGTCGAAAAAGCTACCACGATATGAGTATGCAGATCAGGTAGTGGACAGTTCTCCTCGAACCTACTATGGCGCCGAGTCCATCAAGTAGAACTCGTTCTGATGGTCGAAGACCTTGGGTATGCACTTGTCTTGCCATAGGCTCGAGATCGCGTCGCCCACTCGGGGGTCCAGCGCTTGTTGCGGATCGGGATCCACGGTGTACTCCAAGATGTACTCGTAGTATTCTTTGTTCTGCGGGTTCTCGACCTCGACCTCGAACTGGCGCATGGCGCCGAGCAGGGCCTTTGCGCAATCGATCAGGTTCTTGTAGATTGTATGTCGATACAGCGCGAGCTCGTCCACGGTGTACCCGTTCTGGTGTATGATTTTCATCTGCTTCACGATCGTGCTCTTGCCGCTCTCGCCGGAACCTGCGTGTCAACCGTCAGCGTCACGAGTCTCGCTCTCTATTTCTTCCCTCCTCTCATCGCCCTTGCACACATGCGTACCGAGCAGTAGGATCTTGCATTCTCGCCGTAGCTTTTTCGAGTCCTCCTCCAGTGTCCGGTCGATCATCTGCGACCGTTTCTTCTGATCGCCATCCTCCGCGGTATTGCTGCTCCCGCAATTGCCCATGGCGTCCTAACAACGGCGCCCGGGGAGGAGGGGAGAAGAGCTTCGAGGGTCTCGGCCTTGCTCGCCTGTCGCCTCAAAGGCGTGCGGAGTCCAAGACCGACCAAAACGGCAGGATAGTGTGTGGCGTCCAATCGCGATGTCGAGTGTGGATGGATGCGCGTGTGTGTGGGCGTTTGGCGGCACGCGGTGCGCACTGTATTGTTGTGGGTATAATGGTATTGGGTTGGGAGATGTGGTCGGGTCGGTCGTTGGGTGCTTTGACGTAGGAATGCTGCGGCAAGCAAGCGGGCACAGGCCGTTATGTTGATTCGGTATGAGCTCCTCGCTGCGATCCGGTAGTGGCTTCCGACCCAACGGGTACGCTAGTCCAAGCGTTATGTCTGTCGTACACGCGAGTCGAGATTCCGTATACTTTACTACCTAGGTAGTAGGCTACTATGTCGAACTGGTGCCGAGGACGGTGATGGGGTGAAAGGGGTCGAGTGTCTACTTTCATACACAAAGCAGGTCGACAGAACCTACAGTCCATCAGAGCGGCGCTTGTATCGAATGGAGTGGGTGTTCCGATCGAAGCCTTCTACCTGCGACGTCCAACCGCTCACACGAAACCCTACTCAAGAGGGATACGCAACGCGCTTCGTTTCGATACAGGTATCGAGCGTGGCTGCGATATGTCTTTTTGACATGACAGATGGTTGACCTGGGCCATATCAATCGCAGGATATCCTCGCCGCGACTGTTCTAGCCCCGCCATCTTTCCTTCGCTGGTAGGTAGGTACATAGGTACCGTTCGCTACCGGCCGATGGTGCGGGCTACGGCGGATACGTACATAATACTATGTAGGTATCTGTGTTCTAGCCCAGCCATGCCAAAGTATAGATGCTTTGATTAGTCTCTACATGTAGTTCCAATAATGTTAAGCATGAAGCGACACGGCCGAGTACAGTATCGGTAAGTGTCGGAGGTACCTAGTATAGCAATCACGCGACCAGCGTAGGAGCAAGAAGCAGTCTTTATTCTCACTCCCAATCTGGCTGCCCAAGGTGGGCGACGTGCCTGCAAACAGTGGCCAGCGGTTTTCGATACTAAGAGGTACGGACATGATGGTAGGGCCGGCTTGTACCCATAAGTTTACTGTTATATCGTCGATTGCAAAGTAAGGTATTGGGGTATCTTGAAAACAGCAGAGCAGTGCGCGTTCCAATGAACGCCCCCATCCTGCCATACCGTTGGCGCAGCTCACGCGCGCCGCTCTCGCCATGTCACTTCCGCTCGCAGATATTGCGCAACCCTGAAAATAACGTCCAATGCATCCGACGAACACTCATCGCCCCAAGACATGCTCAACGCTCACCGTCTGTCCTCCCTACGCCTCCGATCATCGTCATACCTCCTGTCGAACCTCTCCCTGCGGTCGTAGCGCTCCCTCTCCTCGTACCGACCGCGATCGTCATACCTGCGCTCCCTCTCCCTCTCCCGCTGCCTCGCCCTCTCCCGCTCCACTTCGCGATCCCGGTCCCTGACCCGATCCCTTTCGCGCTCAGGCACACGCTCGCGAGGATCGCCCCGCGGCGGGCGCCTGTCATCGAGAGGGTGGCTTCTGTCGTACTCCCGTCCGCCTTTGTCATGACCACGCGGTGGTGGCGGTCCTGGGTGGCGACGCTCGCTGCCGCGGTCACTGCCACGGTCGCTGCGAACATCATCCGGGCGTCTGTCACGCTCATGCTCCTGAGACCGCGGACGTGGGAGCGGAACCTCGATCTCTTCCTCGTATTCCTCCCACTCCTCGACGAAGTATTTGTGGACTGCGGCCTTCTCATCAGCGGCTAGCTGCGGGTTTAGGATAAAGCGCAGCGTGCCCCCACCATCCGGTGCCGGTGGTGGGCCGTTGGTGGTCTGTGGCTGCACGCCTCCTGGTGGCGGCGAAACGGGGGTTGGATGGCCATTCGCAACGCGTAGTGTAGCGCTGCCGGTAGTGAGACGGTCCGCGATCGGTTCTGGTGCAGTGGTGTAGCGCGGGAGGTTGGACTGACTGCACTCCTTGTTCAGAGCCAGGCGGATACGCAAGAAGTCCTCCAGGCTGTACTTTGTCCCGAGAATGGTGGAGGTGGTATGGTGCGTATACAGGTCCAGTGCATCGAGTAAAGTTTCCATAATCTCTTCGCGGGTTGTCGACCAAGTCTGGATATCCAGCGTTTGTACGTTCTCGAGCACCCCGGACACTCCTGATGCTGCGGCCCGAAGGTGCGCCGACAGCTCCAAGCATGCAATGGCAAGTGTAGCGCTGGTCTGCTTGAGAGGCGCAAATGTGCGGTGCAAATCCGTCAGGATGGTCCACGCCACCTTGGCAACCTTCTCATTTTCAGCAGAGGCAGGGAGGCTCTTGCACACTTTCGCCAGGACGATATGCGGATAGCGTGACCTGAAATCGAATCCGCCACTTTCGAGTACCAACCGCTCAAGTCCGATGACCGCCCTACTCGGTGCCTCGAACATGGGATCGTCCGCGCCCAATTGTTCGTGCCCGCTTGCCTTGAGATTCCACGCTGCAGCCAATACATCTTTACTCTTCTTTAACGTGTCCTCCACCTTGCAGCTCTGCAGGAGACTCGCGGCTGCCGCATCGGCCCAGACATAGTCGACACCCGGGTGCGCGAGACGGAATTTGTGATAGTAGACGCATGCGGTCGTAAACGTGCGAATTGGCAGCTGAAGAGCACGACGAGTGTTGTCTAACCAGCTGACGCCTTGGAGGCGAAGGCTGTCCTCTCGCGCCTCGGCCTGTGACTTTTCTTGCACGTCGGTGGTAGGTAGCGAGAGCTTCTTCTCGATCGCGGCCTGCGAGATGTACGGCTGGGAAACTCTGATGGTAGATGGATGTGGTCCGATAGGCAGCTTGGCCTCGCCGTTTGACATTCTCTTGGTTGCGCCCATGCTGGCCGCGTCCGGTATAAGAGCCTCCTGTACGATCTTCGGTGGAAGCATCTCACTCTCGCGGCTGATGTTCGGCATTGATGCCTGAGGCTGCACATCCGACTTCACGGCACTTCCTGACGACGCCGCTCCCTTGAATCGCCAATACAATCCCGACCTCACGGGAGCTTGTTGCTCCTGCTTACCGGGTTCGTCTTTCGATGCGTGCTCAAGCCCGGAATCTGAGCGTTTCCATACCGTACGGGCAGCGACAGTCGGAACATCAACCCCAAGACCGGAATTCACACTGGCGTTTGCGCGGTGCAGTAACCTGTTCGGGCGACCCAGAGGCTCGCTGTTGACCGTGCTCGCCGCTGACTGGGCGCTGGCATCAGCGCTCGCAAGGTTTTCCGTACCTCTGGACACACGTGTGCCGCCGTCGCCGCGGACGTCAGGGCTCGGGAAAGGTCGCGCGTCCATTGCAGAAGCTGCATCAGACGTAGGAATGAAAGATTGTCTTTCTCCACCGAAACCTTCCGACGTATTGACGTGTGCTGCATGGGCAATGTGCTCGGCGCGAGTGCTGGTGGGGGTTGTGGGTAATGGAAGCTCACCATCACGCGTTTGCAGTGTTGCTGCGCTAGGCTCTGCGCTAGGCGCCGATGGCTCCTGACGTGTCCATAGGACTTCGGCGTCACTTGGCGTTCTTCCGCTCGCGCTGCTCACGGAACGTTCATCGCCGCTACTTGGGCCACTGCTAGACTTGTGGCGTTGATTGCTGGTATGCTCTTCCCACAGCCGCTTGCGCTCCTGTTCCGCTGGGTGCTCCCATTTGCATCTGCAGGGTGCAATATCATTAGTTCAGCATACCCTGGAGACGTACGTAGAGGGTTCTACCCAAAAGATACGCACCTGGGCCCTTGATAACAGCGATCTGTTCTCAGCATCCAGAACCTGCAGATTCCGTATTCTTGCCATGGCACGAAGACCATCATGGGCGGCAAGCGTTAGAGTTGATCTGCGATGAAGTGCTCTATGGGTTCGAGCGCATTACAGGAGTTCACGGATGGCTGGGTGATGAATGAAATGTTGCCGGAAGCTGAAGCTCACATCACCTCGCCAGCAGGTGCTAGCTCGGCCCGGCCTGGAAGGTAACGCAATCATGGAACATGCCGTTTACGTGCAATTCGGTGGTTCCGCTGTCGATGCGCAGGCAACCGTTCGCTTGGTATGCTGCGACGTAAACCCATGTCGAAAAGGGGAGGGAAGGGAAGCCGAAGAAGATACAATGCCCGCTGAGAGACAACGTCCTTGTATTCAGGCTCTCATTCGACAGTCATGTTACCCTGCAATCGAGCGCGCAACGAACATACCACGTGGAATGGCTTTGCTGATTCAATGGAGCTAGTATACAAGCGCCACGCTGAGCCACATGGCAATGCTGGAAAGTGCAACGGGCTTCTCAAGCAACGAATGCCTGAAACGGAGGATACATTGGGCGCAAAGGCAAGCAAGCAGCCTGCACTGCTGGTCTCAACCGTAGCATCTCTGCGCGTCTTCCGTGTGGCCCCTCTGTTAACCCAAGGTAGCTTTGCTCACTCAAAATCGCTTAGGTGCAGCTGTACTTTCGTCATCACTCCTCATCACTCCTCATCACTGCCCAAGTCCTTATCCTTGACGCCGGCTGGTGGGCCTGCCTGCGCAGCCACCATGAGCTTCTTGTACTGGCGCTGAAGGACGTCGGCCTAGCTCATAGTCAGCTGATGCAAAAATCACAGTAGCGACTGGAAACGCCTACCTTGTACGCCTCGCCACCACGTTGTGCGACATTCTGAGCGATCATGGACCACTTGTCCTTCTCGAACGTCGCCTCGACCTCCTGTTTCGCCTCCAGAAGCTTCTGGTTGTCTTCCTCCTTGATGATGGTGAGGTTGGACTTCAACCGGCTGTAGCGGTTCGGCAGAGTCGAGTTGCCGGTACGCTCGCCGGTCATCTTCTCCCACTCAACGCGGATCTCAGTCCAGCCTTTGCCCGCGTCACGCAACGCGATGAGCATCTTGTCCGCTTCGCTACACTCGTCGATCGAGCGGGGAATGGCGCGCGCGCCAGCGACAGGGTTGGTTGGGGTCTAGATGATCGCTGCTGAGTAGCTTTCCTTTACCTAAACACAATGGGAACGGCTTACCTTGCGCTGTTTTGGAGTTCCGGACTTCGGAGTGGTCTTGGCCTTCTTCTTCGGAGTCGCGTCCTCTTCATCATCGCCAACCTCATCGTCGTCCGCGTCCCCGTGGACCTTCGCACCGCGTTTCTTCGGGGTTACTTTTGCGGAGGTTGAGGAGGTTGTCTTACGTGGGTCGTTTGTGGCTGCTCCAAGTGGCGGTGGTGAGGGTGGGAGCGCAGTTTGCATCGCGTTGAACATCAGTTCACCCCCGAAGTCCTCCATGGCCGACGTGCTTGCAGTTATGAGGGTTTGTTGATGTTGATGGGTCGATCGGGAGGTGCGTGGGTGAGTGACTGACGGTCGATTGTGTCTTGCGAGCGGGGTGAAGCTGTGTGAAGTTGCCGGAAGAAGCGCAACACATGAAGCGGGAAGCTGAAGCTGTCATGTGAAGAAGATTCACACTGTCACGTGCACGTTCACCAGACAACCCGTACAACCGCATCGTAACGGTATGGCATGACGCCATAAGTCTGCGGCCTACGTCGAGCTCAGCTCCCGCCTGTGAAGCTGGTCATATCGAAGGCAGATACATTCCCAGTCACGATAAGTGGCCGCCCAGCGATTCCATGAAGGTATTTCCGTTCACTGGACCAACATTTCAAAGTAGCGCTCGCGACCTACCGAACTGCTTCGGAGATAGCATCATCGTGGATGCGATGAAGTCCACGTGCTTCTACGACTTCTACCTCGATGCTTTCTGGATGGATACACCTTCATACTGACACTGGCCGCCAAACACGGTATCGGGTAACACGTGCACCTTCTCACGACCGCTGCAACTCGATTGAAGCTCTCAAGATGTTAAACCAGGATAGGTGAGCTGTCAAGAACGTGCGGCGTACAGCAGTGGTTGTTTTTTGTGTTGAGGTCGCATAACAAGGAGAATGAAGTGAAGTCGATAGACGCTCGGATGTTTCCGATGTACTGTATACGCACAGACCGCATCAAGAATGCATCCTTTTGTCTGGCCTTGTTTTAACCAGCCCTATGGCAACGAGAACATCAGGTTTACACTGGGCTCTCTTTGCAGCAAGACTGTTCAACTCCCGATGATGTGGACAGCGTACACTCCTGAGCCTGGGCATCAAGTCAAACCACAGGTAGCACCAGCAAAACATTGTCATCAATGCGCGAAGTTGGCAAGTATTTGCCGCCTGCTTGCTCGTTAATCCAGCGGAAGCCGCTTTCGATGGAACGGAAAAGTGTGTGCGGTTGGGCATCGAGCTCATGTTATCACACGTCGAGTGATCTGACATGACAATGGGCACCACGACGATCGCTGAACGCATGACCGCATGGTTGCTGCAAGTAGCCGTACGCCCAGCCCAGGTCGACGCAAATCAGTGGATGGATTGACTTGCGGGAACTTGTATCCGTGTACTTGTGCGACGAATAGTGCCCAAAGCACCGAGTCCGCAAACATGAAGGATGGCATGAATGCTTTTCGAGGTTTGCTCGCCTGTGTTCCACAAATCAATCAGCACTTAAATACTTATCCAAATCACCCCTCCATCTCTTTGTCTCCGTATGCTGACACTCCCGCAGCCTTCCGTCTGAACATCGCTGAAAGCTCATGATATGGATCTTCTTCCTCTTCACCGAAGTCGCAGCATGAGCTTCCAGCCGGTGCCATGGCGTCGTCAAGATTGGGTCATGGTTGTGCAACAGCAGGCTCTGCAGGTCTACCTGCCCGGTCTCTACAAGCAAGCGCTGGTCTCGGGCCTGGACATGGGCACAGTCATCGAGGGATGCGTCGCTGACAGTCCCGAGACCGAACCGACGACGCTCTGGAACGCTATCGATCCGGAGAGACTCTACCTCTGCTACCAGTGGATCTTGAATCAGGTCGCTCAAGTTTCCTCCTGTGAGGTCGAGATCGACGTTTCGATGACGATCAGGGACGTCCTCCGCGGCAACCTCGCGAAGGACGGGTTCGAAGGACGCCTGCCGACCGCCTCTGGACAGGTCTCCATTCACTCACAGAGGATGTTTCGCGCTTTTGCCGACGTTTCCTGCGCGGCTCATAGCCATCAGATGGGAAGGGTCCTGCACGGTTTCTTCGTCGAAAACGTGGCGTACATCGCATCCCACAATAGCTCCACCTCATTGGCCCAGTGGTGCTACGCGATTCGCCAAGCGGAGATGTCGCTCGAGATGCACGCCGATTGTCTCCGAAAGCTCCTCCGCCTCAGGCCAGACCTGCCAGAGAAGGTGCGGTCGCTGCCCGGTCCAAAGGCGCAAAGCGTGTTCCAAGATCTGACTTGGGTGGGCGCTTCTTTGGACACGGATGATCTTGCGCCGCTTCGACGAGACCGGCTTGACCTTGACGACCTCGCATACCGCCGCCGCGTGCGCAGTCCCTCTCACGGTGTACGTGAGGATGAGGTTCTTCGTCAAGCGAAGCGCATGATCCAAGCGAACGAGGAAGCCGCTGATCACGGCAAGCGCATGCTACAGCTGGCGATGGGAAGGAGGTACGAGCGCGATCTTGATAAGCAGCTGCTTTTGGGGTACGATGGCTCTGGGGACGACATCGCGTCGACGGTGTCGGAGGATGGCATGTTCAATGTGTTCAGGAGGCAAGAGCAGAAGCAGAAGATAAGACAGCTGCCACCGTGATGAGTGGCTCCAGCATGCGTACCACACGAAATAGGGAGTCAGACTTGCTGTTTGCAGCAAGGTGTATCTCGCTTGGATGTTGGTCGAGTCTGTCCAAGTGAGAGAAGGGGTACAATCGATCTCGACCTAGCGGACGGCCGATAGCAGATATGAGAGTGGGACTATGACAAAACGCCTCGTTTTCTCACTCAACTTAGCTGTTGCAGATGAGGGATTGATCTTCGCGGGTACCTACCATGCAACGAGCCTGTGCTGCTTGGTTCCGATAGTCATCCTGGGTAGACGCATGTGCATAGTCAAAGAGCATCTGGATTGTCTCTGCCTTGGTGCTTTGCAGTCCCACCAGCGCGTACTACATGTTGTCACCTAGTAGGCAGAGCGCGCGCCGGAATGTTCCCATACATGTAGTTCACATGTTAATTCCATTCGCCTCTCGTTCTTTACCCCCCAGCGAGCGGTGGATGTCGGCATCGATAGTCGTGAATACAGGTCTTCTGGGGGCAGAGTCCGTGTTCAGGAGGGTAAGTATGAAGCCCGGAAGAAAGCTGAGCGATCGCAGACGTATGAGAAGGCCTCTACTACTTATCACGCTCTATACCCTTGTACAGACGGTACAGTGCCGATGCAGCGTCATGTCCCAGGTTTCAGTAAGCTAGGTTCGGCCGATGTCAAGTCCATACGGAATGGTCGGGGTTGCGATGGTCAGCGGCACCACTGGGCCGCGCCATGCCCTCCCTCTTCCTACTAGACGACTCCCGTCCACTAGCTATAGTCGTCGGTCTCATCGTAAGTATCCATATCTCGCAGCGCCTCGTCATCCTGGCGTGCAGCGGGATGTGGCTGGGCGAGCTCCGTCTTGATATCGATGTCGGAGCTGCTGTCGTCGTCGTCGGAAGCAGCGACAGTTCTGCTGTGTGGTGCATACCACGCCAGCTCTACCTTACCGATGTGTGGCACTACCGAGCGCGCAACAGCAGCTATCAAATTCTCACCTTCGTACCTTTGTGGAAAGGCGACGAGCGCAGCGTCATCGCGACCGGGATGCTTCGAGAGCGTAGCAGTGTCCATGCTGCTGAGCATCAAATACTGGCGCAAGGCTTCGTCATGGTCATCGTAGTGTCCGTCCTTGAAAGCGATACAGACAGTCTTGGGGCGGTTGTCCAGGCGCATGACGGCACCAGCATGGCCTCCTGCGCCCACCCATCCGCCGCGAGAGTACCGTCCTCCTCCGCGTCCTCTACCACGATGGCCGCCTCTTCCACGGTAAGAAGCAAGGCCTTGATAGCCTCTCACGGCGTCTTCCGGATCGATACCGAGACTCTTCGCCTCCGCCTCAAGCTTTGCCAGTTGCACCTTGAGCGCTTTCGTCTGCTCGCTTTCCTGCGCTTGCTCTTCGACAGGCTTGCCCGTTTTCTTCGCTAGCAAAGCTATCACTTTCTGACGTTCCTCTTCCATCGTCTTAAGTCTGTCCTCGAGCTCTGTTCTAAGCTTCTCGATGTCTTCCCTCCGCTTCTTCGCCTCCACGTGCTTGCGTTGCGCCTGTTCTTGACGCCTCATGAACGCGTCTGAGTCGTATCCTGACTCCTGCTCTTGCATCTCGATATTCTGGGAGCTGGTGTATGCTTCCGGGATTTCAACGTATCCGTTCGTGGCTCTCGATGTTGTTGAAGGCCTGTGCCAGTAGACTTTCACGAACCGATTGTCAAACACAGCCATGGGACTGTCGTACGCGGCTCTGGCCGCGTCGTAGCTATCGTACGTGATAATGGCGAGGCGCTTGTAAGGCTGCATCTTGACATCAGCAATCGCGCCGAATTCGCCAAAGAAGTCGCAGATAGTCTGCTCGTCAAAGGACTCTTCGGGGATCTGTTCCACCACGATAGACGTGATCGCCCGATCGTGGTTTACACCACTGTGAGAGAACGATACGGATTGCTTGCCTGCGCGAGACCTTCCAGCTCCACGCCCACGACCCTTGCCACTGCCCCTACCGTTTGCAGTCTTATCAAGCTGACCTGTCCGACTTGGCCTAATATCAAACATCCTTGCATTTTGTGGATCGTACTCGTTGTTCAATTGTGGCACCACGTACGGGTTCTCGCCGTGTTCGTAAGGGCAACTTGCGCCCCTCGAGCAGAAACCCTTGAGATCGTAGTCCCTGCAACGCTGAGTGGGCCGGCGATTTCGGGATTCGCTGGTGAGTGGCGCGGTGTTGTTGCTGGCAAAACCTGGCAAGATTCCCATGGCTTGTTGCATTGCCAAAAGCGCCGCCAGTGAGTTGTTCGGATCGAACGTAGGCATGCCAGGTGGTGGAATCGGCATCTGCCCCTGTAGTAGAGGATGCTGCGCCTGATACAACGGCTGTAATGTAGTCTGCGCAGAACGTCCACCACGCTGAGTGAAGCCTCCTCTGCCACCACCACGCCTCGGCTGCTTCGAGGGCCTGTCATCGCCAGCGAAGGTCCGATGGCGTCCGCCCTGCTGTGGCTCATCTCGGTCCCAGTCATGATACGATCGCTTCCGCGACTCGTTGGGCAGACTCGGTGCGTCAAAGCTGCTTCGTTTGAAGGGCTCGAAAACAGGAGCGGTAGGCTTGAGAGGCAGCGACGACGGATCGTAGGCTTTGGTCGCTATGGCGACAAAGACATCATTGACGAAGCTCTCCACGTTGTTCGGCAGGAAGTCCCGGAGGTTCTCGATGCTGTTGGCCTTCGCGACTGGTTCCGAATCGTCGTTACGGATGAGGGCCAACACGTAATCGGCGAGCACATCGGAATCGGCATCGCTAATGTCCTCGAGTTTGTGGATGATCCATTTCCGCAGCAGCGCCGACTCGTCGTCGTCGAAATGCATGTCGTGGAGGTGATTACACACTACACCATCGCTGGTGGAGTATGGACTGTGAAGGTGAAAGACCAACCGCAGATGAAATGGCACCGCGTTGCCGGCAGACGTGTCGTGCCCACGCTACTGTAAAGGAAAGTTAGCCGCAGATTGCCTCTAACTACATGTAGACATTGCTTACGGCGTAGCCCCTTTTCTGCCTGCTCCAGGCTAGCGAGGACGGGATATTCCACAATGACCTATATGTACTACATTATGTACCTTACGCACGACAGGCACTGTGACTTCACATCATTACCAACATACACCTACCCACAAAGATGGTGACATTCTACGCAATCCATATTCGTCCTTGACAAAGTCGTCTTTGGCTCACTGTTCCGCGTTGCCCACACTACCTTCTCACCAACAAGTAGAAGACTACCATGGGATTGCATCGCGCTTTGAGATGGCTGCAACTGGGCGGCCGACAGCGGCGATTTGCATTGAGTATCGCTTTAGGATCCACCGCAGCCTTCACCCTCAGCGTTGCTGGTAGTCGTCATGCTATACGAGCGGATAGCGAGGAGGATGACCAGAGCTGGATTTCGAGGCCAACGACGGTCTCCCACAACGTGTCCCTTGCGAATCGAAGGAGAGCCGCTGCAGAGAGGAGGGAGGGAGCACCAGATAAAGTTCCTACCGCGCAACCTCCGCCTCCAGTCACCATGGGTCACTCTGTGTTCGATGCAGAAGGCGACTCTCCAGACGACCCGCTCACGGCATGGCAAACAGCTACAGACCGGCTCTCCGCAATGTATGATTCATTCGCTAGCGTTACATCCGTGGACTTCCGCGAAAAAGTCGCTGGAATGTTGCTACCGTCATGGACTCGCATGTTGCCCGGCTGGTTCGACAAGCTGCGAAACGAACTGTCGATGGCCCCGTGGAGTCTGAGCTGGGAAATCTGGGAAGAAGCGCACGATCCCCAGATCAACCCAGAGATCCTATGGGACGCTCGGGTGAGGATCTCGAATGACCTTTGCCCAGACGAGCAGGTGTTCCTCCGTAACCGGCGATTGCGCACCGCACGGGCTCTGTCACGCTACCTTGGAGTCCCGGAGTCGGACGTTCGCCCTGAAGACGTCCCTATTATCGGCATGTGCGGTTCAGGCGGCGGGCTGCGCGCAATGGTGGCGGGGGTTTCGTCGTACCTCTCCGCCGCCGAAGACGGCTTGTTCGACTGCGCCACGTACTCCGCTGGCGTTAGTGGTAGCTGTTGGCTGCAGGCGTTGTATTACTCGTCAGTTGGACGGCAGAGCCATGCCCACATCATCGATCATCTCAAGCAGCGTATCGGGGTACACATCGCCTACCCCCCTGCTCTGCTGAGTTTACTCAGTCAAGCGCCCACAAACAAGCATTTACTCAGCGGGTTTGTCGAAAAGCTTCGTGGCGTCCCTGACGCGGACTTTGGTCTTGTCGACGTTTATGGGCTTGCTCTCGCCGCAAGGCTATTGGTACCCAAGGATGGCCTGCGCATGAGCGATCTCGATCTGAAGATCTCCAACCAACACACCTACACTGATGACGGCAGCCAACCGTTACCGATCTACACGGCCGTTCGCCATGAAATCCCTTACCCGTTGGGAGATATCGCAGACCTTGCGAAGGGAGCTCGATTCACTGCGAAACATTACGATTACTTCCAATGGTTCGAATGGTCTCCCTACGAGTTCTTCTGTGAGGAGCTCGGCGCCGGAATCCCCACTTGGGCTGTGGGGCGTAAATGGGATGCCGGCTACAGTGTGTGGAGGGAGAATGGCTTAGCATTACCGGAGTTACGGGTGCCGCTGATGCTAGGCATCTGGGGGAGTGCATTTTGTGCCACTCTCTCGCACTACTACAAAGAAATCCGACCGATCATCGTCGCCGGCGGCTTGAGCGTGCTGGACACCATGCTCGCCGGGAAGAGTGAAGAGCTGGTCAAGGTTCACCCCATTGACCCTGCACTGATCCCCAACTTTGCACTTGGCCTGCGCGACAGCCTGCCTCTGGCGTGCCCACAAAGTATACATGACTCGTCGCATCTGCAGTTGATGGATGCAGGCATGGCGAACAATCTCCCAATCTACCCGTTGCTCCGGCCGGGCCGCAACGTAGACGTCATCATCGCTTTCGACGCCTCAGCAGACGTGAGGGGTGACAACTGGATCAAAGTGGTGGATGGCTATGCCCGACAGCGCGGCATCAAGGGTTGGCCCATGGGCGCCGGCTGGCCATCTCCGACGAACAGCGACGTGAAGATCAGCAGCGAGCTCGACGAAGCGCAACTGTCCGCCATGGAAGAGGTTATGGCAGAGAGCAAATACCTCCCCCGCGAGGAAGCCGATTTGGGATTCTGCACCGTGTGGGCCGGCGTCAAGGAAGAGACCCAAGAATACATGGATGAGCCCGTGCCGCACCGCGTCGAATCAGCAGACGACCATCACCTGCTTACATCGCCCAACGCCGGCATCGCCGTAATCTACCTCCCCTTCGTCGCCAACGCGAAAGTCGCCGGCGTCGATCCGATGAAAGATGACTTCATGTCGACGTGGAACTTCGTGTACACGCCGGACGAGATCGACAAGGTGGTCGCGCTCGCTCGGGCAAACTACGACGAAGGGAGGGAGCAGACGAGGCGCACCATTCGGGCCGTATGGGAGAGGAAGAAGGCGCAGAGATTGCTGAAGGAACGGCAGGAGCGGGAGTTGGCGAGGAGTCGGAGGGTACGAGGGGGGGTGGCTGCTATGCGTAGGAATGGTGATGTTGGGCAAGGCGATCATTTCAGTTGAGGGTTCGTAGCCGTCCGTTATACTTGGCTTTCCGGCGATGCTCGTCTTGGACAAATCGTTTCCGGATTTTCTGCTCGTGGCGAACGCGCGAAAGCAATGGCGCGAGGCCGAAATCCCAGCAGTGCACGCCAGGCATGCTCGCCCGCGCTACCAACGACATATAAGAGGTAAGAGTTAATAGTCCTTCGCAATCGTGTGTACAAGGGAGATCGCCGTAGATGAGATGCCGTAGTACCTCGGTACCTCATTGCACCCCGGTTATTCTATTTAGCGCCGAGCGTCACCCGCCTTTTCCGCCGTGTCGGGACAACCTGGAACCGCTTGCGAGTTGTTGCACCCAAATATTCCATCCCTCTACATATAGCAGCAGTTCGACGACAGATTGCTGTGGCAGGCCGACAGCGTCCTATCTTTACCAGGAATCTCACTCACCATGCCAGAGATGCAACAACGCCGACGCGCCTCCCTCGCCAACAATCTCAAACCCGATCCGCACACGCCGGCTTCCATTCCACCCTGGGTGCACGTTAACGATGGCACAGCCACCGAAGAAGGCACGCGACTCCTGCCCCCAGCCAACGCGATCCCGAACACGCGACATTACAAACCCCCTCAGCCAACCCACCACCACAAATTGGGTCGAAAATGGGACCACCTGCGCTCTGCCGAACCCCCCTTCCTCTCGATCCCCGTCGCCGACCACCAGACCCGATGGCGACCGTTCATGGACTCCGGCCCGAACCCTTCGACCCCCTATGCCCGGCGACGAGAAGACTGGAACGCAGGAGGTGGTGGAGGCGCGAGGGTCGTGGACCAAGCCTGGCTGGACGAGCACATGCCCTCTCTAAGCCAAGGCTGGGATCCCGCCGACGAGCTCCCCGTCGACGCGCACGCGGCGAGCGCCATGGGCTTCTCCGGTCTGATGTACAAGGGCCAGTGGCTGATCAGCCCGGAGAGGCAGGAGCGGACGGTGCGCCTGTTCTGGCGGCTCCTGCTCAAGAACCCCTTTGTGCCGCTGGCGTTTCGCATCGTCGTCCTGGCCCTCTCCGCCGCGGCGCTCGGCATCGCGGCGACGATTTACGTCTCGGTCCGCCGCGTCAACAGCGATGCGGAACAGAATAACCCTTGCTCGTCGCGCGCGTCGACGTTCATGGCGATTGTGGTCGGCACGGTGGCGATTCCGTATCTGGGCTATATCACGTGGGATGAATACATGTCGAAACCGTACGTTTCAGTTATCCCTTGATCCCCATCACCCACTCGAGGGGGACAAAGAGGCGAAAAAACAACAACGAAGTACTGACTCCAAACTCAGCCTCGGTCTCCGCTCCGTCGCCGCCAAAACCCTCCTCCTCCTCCTCGACCTCTTCTTCATCGTCTTCGCCGCCTCCAACCTCTCCCTCGCCTTCGACGCCCTCTTCGACCACCGCTGGGCCTGCTACGACGAGCACTACGCCGTCGTCGCCGCCGGCGGCCCCAACAACGACGCGCCCGTCCAGCAAGTCCCCGCCACCTGTCCCGATAACCCGGGCATCTGTTCCCACCAGAAGGCCCTGTCCGGCGTGCTGTTCGTGGGCGTGTGCGCGTGGATGCTGACGTTTAGTATCAGTGTGATGAGGGTGGTGGAGAAGTTGAGGCCTGATTGAGTCAAGGGATCGGGAGGGCCCGATTTCACCTGTTTCTACTTTCTTTCTCTTCTCTTCCTCCACCTTTGGTTCTCTTCTGTTCTTCTGTTTGTGCATAGCGCGGGATGGGAGTTTTGTCACGAGATTTCACGAAATGCACGAGATACCCGGTTTCGATGGGATGAGCGCCATTTTGTACCCTACAGCAGCGTAATGTCAAATTACAGATTCCGGAGGCTGGTGTTCGAAAGGGGCGTTTAGAGCATCTTCAGATGCGATCAGATAGGACAGCAGTGCCATCAGAAACGCCAGTCCGAACGAGCTTTCTCTCCTTGACAAGGTTGCAAGCATAATGTTGCTCACCAACCAAATCCTTGACTGTATTGTCGAAAACACCGAGTCGTGAGAGTATTGGCATTGTCGAGCGTGGCAAACCCGCAATGATTTCCATGAAAAGGAACGCTCAAAGATCCACCAACGCCTCGCCAAAGTAGCTCATCAGGTAAGCAAACCTCCATCACAGTCTCTTCTTCAATCCGCCTTTGCGCCCACTTCATTCGGGGCAACGGTAGGCGGTGGCGCAGATTCGCCGTCAAACGTCGCAGGCGGGCTGATGAGCGACGAGGCCTGCGCAGGGCTGTGCGCTTCACCACCCGCACTGCTTGGGCCCGGTTGTGCGGAGTTGGGGTTGCTCATCTCCGAAATCTGTCTCTCTGGTGATTAAACCGACGTTAGCAACTTTTTGGGAGACTGGGGAGGATATCCTCGCTCGCATACCAAGCTCCCGGATTCTCAGGTTGAGCATCTGGTTTTCCCGCGTCATCGTCTGCGTCTCGGCTTGGTAGAAAGCACACTCGTCTCGCGTGCCGCCGAGGAGCAAGTCTTCTGTCAGCGGACCCAGGCTGCCGGATACGCGCCGTAAGGCTGGTGAAGGGCCGCGACTGGTAGGGGGACCGGTGACGGAGTGTCGAGCGGAAGATTGGCGGGAAAACGAATGTGACCTGTTGAAGTGGCCATGTGTAGGGGACGGGGCGCCAAAGCCGGTTGTGGGGAGAGGGG
>Ga0268244_10000427_pt1 | contig 17866 bp, 13 predicted proteins | sample AgamicMgSfe_FD_200258 | JGI IMG/M metagenome (GOLD analysis project Ga0268244, IMG submission 200258) | Agave microbial communities from Guanajuato, Mexico - Mg.Sf.e (v2) (version 2) | ecosystem: Host-associated > Plants > Phyllosphere > Phylloplane/Leaf | place: Guanajuato, Mexico | collected... | reverse complement strand
TGCAAGACGCCACATACCTACAGTACCCCTTGCTCTAACCTTGATCTTCAACGTATTCAGAACAGCGGGTCACGCGGTACCTGCTTCGGTAGGTTTCATACCAGCGGCGCCAAAGCACGTCCTCGTAACTTTACATGCCGAGGACGGATCGCAGGCCGCATGCGATCAGGTGCGGGCTGATCCGCATACAATGCACAGGGACATAGACCACGAGGACACGAGTGACAGCCTACCCGTATGCGCTCACTCTGTCTAGATGCCGTCGGCGCCGATCATACCCAATGCAATGTAATGAGAATTTGCGAGAGAAGCACACCGATAGCATTGAAGCACCTTAACGCACAGGCCGGTTGATGTGGCAAAAGGTACCGTGAATTACCTATGCAACACGATTGAAAAATCGTAGAAAGCCGTCTCCCGTAAAGCATGTGCAAACGCAGTGCCAATGCTCGCTCACCGCTGACTAGGCCTTTGCACGGGGTCATGATGTAGACCCTGCCGTCTCTCCAGCCATCGCTTGCTGCCCAGCGTTGTCTTCACGCCCCAGCGCCTCTCCTCACTCTGTTTGGCCCACTCTAGATCGCGTACTTCCTGGTCCACTCTCGTGCCGTGGCCTCGTACCGAGAGCGGTCGGTCTTGTAGACGTGGGCGATCTCCGGCACCAGCGGGTCGTCCGGGTTCGGGTCTGTGAGCATCGAGCAGATTGACAGGAGGACTGTAGCACAGAAATGTCAGTGATCTTTGCCCTGAGAGGAAACACAGTATGACCTGGCCCAAGCCAGACATGTGCCGCAGATCTGCCCATCGCCCGCCTGGTGCTCGCAAAGCGTACCTTTGGAGATTGTGAGCGCAGGGCTCCACTGGTCCCTCAAGATGTCCAAGCAGATGCTTCCGTTGCTGTTGATGTTCGGGTGGTAGATGCGAGTCGTGAAGTTGACCTTCGGCGGCTTGAACGGGTAGTCTGTGGGGAAGTGGATCGCGAGGAAGAAGACACCGCCGGAGTAGGGTGAGTCCCCGGGACCCATGATCGTCGCCTGCCAGTGGAACTAGGAAGAGCCCGCTGTGTGAGTACATCGCGTTGAAGCTGTGGTTTGGCGAAAGACTCACGAGGTCATCGCCTATTGGGCCGGCGCTGCATGAGGAAGGTGGGTCGCTAAGCGGCTGTCAGTATGAGTGCGCTCGCAGATGCTCTGATGAGTCTACATACCGGCCGAGGTCTGTCAGCTCCTCTGAAGATGGTGTCAGTAACGTCGGGAACAGCGTATGCGACGGAGGCGGAACATACTGTTGATACCTAGAATGTCGGATCAGAGTCAGCACGTGGCACACGGTCTGTCGTCCCTAGCGGGATACATACGCTTCAAAGCCATGGTGTGGAAGAGTGTGAGATGGTTGTGGTGTATGAGGTGTCGAGATCTGCTGCTTTGGTGAGAAGGTGGTGGTGGTGTGCGAGAGTGGTGTTCAAAGCCGATGTGTGTGCAAAGACGTTCAGGTTGCCCTTGGCCGGCAGGAAGAGGGTGAGGTCACCGGGTGCGGGAATAGCCGCTGAGTCGATGTGGGCGCTTGGCGTGTGCCTGAGTTCGGCAAGCACAGGCTTGGTGATGATTGGGGTGGCGAATTCACTGCGAACCGAAGTTTGGATGACTATTTCGAGATGGTGAACTTGGGAGGTAAAGGAAGACCAGAGAAGTGTTGGGTATCATGCTGTGTCTGCTTTCATGGCGACCATGCAGCTGCAGGGACTTCTTGCCGCTGTGAGAAAAAGGTGCCGCGAATAGCATCGCCGTCTTCACTTGCAGCCCAGCCAGCGCGGGAGTTGCAGTCGGGCGCTCACGTCGCGTCAACCCAAGCGTACACATATATTCATTCGTGCAAACGGATGATTTGACCTCCTTGCCTTCCCCGAGCAACGCGCTGAAACTCTACGGCGCTTCGATTACTTTCACCGCTCATGACAAAGACATGCCGTAGCAGTCGTAGTATTTACCCCCCCTTTGCACAGCTCCAAAACAACGCCATCATGGTGAACGCCAGCAGCACCGTCGCTCATAGGGAAAAAGCACAAACCATCCTCACGAACTGAGCTTCGGCTTAGCTTTCGCATCTTTCTTCGCCTTGGCCTGCTCCTTCTTCTGCTTCTTCTGCACCTCGAGCTTCTCCTCGTTCTTCCTCTTCAGCGACGCCTTCTCTTCGTCCGTCTTCTCCTTGACCTTGAAAAAGCCCTCCAGCCTCGACTGTTGAGACGACTTCAGGTTTTTCGATAGCCGAGCGGCACCGCTCCTGACCCGATCCTCGCTGAAGCCCTTCTCCTCGACGAGATACTTCACGAGACCGTCGACGTCGGGAGCATCCCATTTGAAGTCGCACTCGGGGTCTTCTGCCTTGCGCACGTCGGGCTCGAGGAAGAGAAGTCGTGCGTCTTGATATGGCCAGTCGTCTGGGAACGTGAATTTGCCGGATTTTTCCACGTGCTCGACGACGGCTTCAAGAGTCTTGTGTTCACGGATGAGACTGAGCGCTACCCTGGGACCGATGCCTTTGACGGGGTCGACGTAGTCACAGCCCAGCAGGATGCAGAGATCGATGAATTGGTTCAAGTCCATTTGCAGCCCTTCTAGCACACGGTCGAGGTGGATCTCTTGGATGGGCTCTTTGCGCTGTTCCGAGAACGTCAACTTGCGGAGTAGGACGGGCGAGTTGAAGGTGAGCGTGTCCATGTCTTCGGAGGCTGCCGCGAAGACCTTGCCCGCCCGGGCCAGGACAGCACACTGCGCTTCAGCTTCGGTCGGTGCGATGATGTACGGAATGCCCATGAGCTTGAGCAACCGTTGTGCCTCCGCGTTGTGCTCCCTCGTCACCCTGACCGTCCTACGACTGAACTTCTCGACATCCTCTGCCGTACCAGTCTCTTTGGCCTCCTCATGCGACTCCTGCGCCTCGCTCTTGCGCTGGAACCGCTTCGCGAGCTCACCCGATTTGAGCTTGGGAGGCGCACCGTCGAAAACGTAGAGAGGCTTGATCCCGTTATCGACGATGCGCAGGGTGCGGTAGAAGAGACCCATCAGGTGGGATGTCGTTTCGCCAGTGTCGGACATGAGTTGCTGGCCGTCGCTGCGCACAGCAACGAGGAAGGAGTAGAGGGACATGGAGGCATCGATGGCCACTTTGCGACCGAATTGGTTCTTGATCTCGCCTTCTTTGACTGCATCTGGGCAATTCTCCTTGATCACCTATAGCCACCATCAGTCCCTAACACAGATGGTCGTAGAACACGTCTGCCCCCTTACCTGGTACAAGTTCTTGATACCCATCTTGGCGGTGATTCAGGTGGACGTGCTCCCACGGAGGGTGATTCAGAATGAGCGACTGCCACTGTCAGAAGCAAAGCAGAAGAGATGCGGATGCACATTGGATTAGTAGGGAAACGCGAGAAGGAAGCGCGTTTGAGACGCGGAGGCATGACGTCGGCGCCAAAGCACGTGCAGATGCCTACACGACATCAATCTCTACCGCCTGCACTTTCGCCTTCTGGCGGTCTCGATTACCTACACCGATACATTCATACCTACGTAGGCATATTCGCGATGTCTTGCTAAAGAGCATATATTGACATTATGCCTCATTGACTGATTGGCATTCATACGGTCGTAACCGCGCAGAAGAGCTTGTAAAAGAAGCCCGACCTCGGCGCCGATACGTAACCGATCACCGACGTGCCTCGGTTCGGATTCTTCAGGTCTTCATGATGAACAAGATTCAAGACATGCCTTCTGTCTAATATACCCTTTCGGATTTCCCTTCTGACCTTTCGCCTTACAACCTCGTACAAGATGTTCAAATCGATCACCTCCCGTGCCGCGAGACAGTTCATCCAGCCCTCTCAGACAGCATGCATCGGTCGTCGTTATGCGCACGCTCCCGTACCGTTCGACTGGAAGGACCCACTGGGCAGCAACAACCTGTACACCGAAGAAGAGATGGCCATAGCAGAGACCGCCGAGTCATATTGTCAAGAAAGGATGCTACCTCGAGTACTTGGTGTGCGAACTTCAGCCCCAACAATTGATGCGTGGCGTGCCTTGACTGACGGCGTATGACAGATGCTTACCGGAATGAGGAGTACGACAGACAGATCTTGCAGGAGATGGGTGAACTGGGGCTTCTCGGCGCGACAATCAAGGGCTACGACTGTGCCGGCGTCTCGTCGGTCGCATCCGGGTTGATCACGCGAGCAGTGGAGCGAGTGGACTCCGGCTATCGATCAGGCATGTCGGTGCAGTCCTCGCTCGCCATGGGCGGGATCGAGGAGTTTGGCACCGAGGAGCAGAAAGAGAAGTTCCTGCCAGGCATGGCCCGCGGCAAGATTCTGGGCTGCTTCGGTCTGACAGAACCGAACCACGGCTCGGACCCCGGCTCGTTGGAGAGCGTGGCAAAGCCGCATCCTAGCAAGGAAGGCTACTACAGCCTGTCTGGATCGAAGACTTGGATTACCAACAGTCCTATTGCGGACGTGATGCTGGTCTGGGCCAAGCTCCAAGAAACCGGCAAGATCCGTGGCTTCCTCGTCGAGCGCGAGAAGTGTCCGCCCGGCACGCTCGAGACGCCGAAGCTGTCGCACAAGAACGGCCTGCGAGCGTCGATCACCGGGATGATCCAAATGGACGAGGTGCCCGTCGCCAGAGAGATGATGCTCCCGAATGTGGAAGGCCTGCGCGGACCGTTCTCTTGCCTGAACAGCGCCCGGTACGGCATCGCGTGGGGCACCATCGGCGCGCTGGAAGACTGCATCGCCCGATCCCGCCAGTACGCGCTCGAGCGGAAACAGTTCAAGAACAACCCGATCGCCAAGTACCAGCTCGTGCAGAAGAAGCTTTCCGACGCCACCACCGACGCCGCCTACGGTATCCTCGCGGCGTATCAAGTCGGCCGACTCAAGGACGAGGGCAAGGCGGCGCCGGAGATGATCAGCATGATCAAGCGGCAGAACTGCGACCGGGCGCTGGTCAACGCGAGGCACTTGCAGGAGATCTTTGGTGGCAATGCGGTCAGCGACGAGTATCACATCGGACGACATGTGGCGAATTTGTTCGTGACGCAGACGTACGAAGGACAGAGCGATATCCATGGTAAGTGTGACTTCATCCCAAGATGATCTCATAGTGGTGTTCCGCTGACCTGTGACTGTCAGCTTTGATCCTCGGACGCGCCATCACCGGCATTCAGGCATTTGTATGAGTCAACCGTAAGTTCGGTGACCGCTCTTTGCTGTAACAATTGGATTTGCATCTGCTTGGCTTGCTGCGCTTAGCCTGTATGTATATGGATAGGTTTGCACATGGCTTATGGGACATGAATGACAAAGGCCATCCTCCTCGCTCGTCTGTTGATGGAACGAGGCCAGCGTCACTTGTCTTTTGATTGTGTCATAAGCCTCCCTTCTCGTTTCCAGAATAAGGTAACGTTCCCGTTTTCCAGAGGGATCGTGCGATCAGTGGAGAGCAGCGTGGTGTTGCAATTCAGTCCATCCCAGTGCTATTCCGACAACAGCTCCCAAGAGACCAGAGCATGAACCCACTCCCTCTGCGCAGTGCGGTCCCAGCTGTGCCAGTACACACGATGCCTAGACTCCCTCCTTCCCATCTCCCGCCCTACTCCGTCTCGCGAAATCCCTAGCATTCGCGACCTCAAACTCAAACTCCTTCAGCGCTCTCAGTTCCCCTTTCACGAACAACCATCCCATCAGCCCATCCAGCACCCCCGCGCTCAAGCCCACCGTGCTCACCAGCATGAGGATGAACGCGACAAAGTTCCGCGGCGACCACCAGACGGCGACCAAGCAGCCGATGGCGACGCCGATCTGCGCGAGAAAATGGTACGTCCGGAGGCGCCGTTGCTTGCGTTCGCGCAGACTGTACGTTGCGATCATCGCGAGGATCTGGTCGTACGTTTCTAGAGGTAGGTAGGAGACCATCGGCGGCTCGGCGGGAGTGGTGGTGGTGGCATCTGCGGCGGCACTCTGCCGTACCAGTGTCGTCTCGACGGAAAAGTGATCGCTCAGCGAGCATCCGAGCGTCGGATGCCGCATCGTCATCCCCACCTCCACGCTCTCGGCCTTCCACCGCGGCCCGGACAAAAAAATGTAATCCAGCCGTCTGGCGCGGGGATCCGGCTGCTTCGGATCCACGACCCCGTCCTTCCCCAGATCCTTCCGCATCTGCTCGCTCCAACGCCACGTGTTGAAGCACGAATCGCACGTCGCGCCATGCTCGAGCAAACACCGTTCCGCCGTCGGCACGGGCTCGCCCCGCGCCCGCTCCGCCGCATTTTGCCACGCGCCCACCGCCGACCCCGGCCGCACCACGCGCCAGAGGTCCCTCGCGGGCGAGTGCGCCTCGACCAGCACGTGCTCGAAGCCCGCGGGCTCCATGTTGAAGTCCCCGAGGCCCAGCACCGTGTGCCCGCGCTCCGCGGCGTGGCGCATGAGGCGCGCGATCTCCCAGGCCTGCGCGACGCGGTGGCAGATGTACGAGTCGTTGGGCTCCTGCTCGTACGGGGCGTGCAGGTGCGTGCAGAAGACCTCGACGACGTCCTCCTTGCGGGTGCCGGGGGCGACGCGGATGCGGGCGCACGCGACGCCTTTGCCCACGAACCAGTCGCCGCGGTAGAAGGCGGCGGGGCGGCCGTTCAGGGGGTAGCGGTACATGCGGCTCTCTTCGATCGGCCATTTGGAGAGGATGGCGAGGCCGCCGCCGAAGAAGCCGCTCCAGTAGAATTTGCCGTGCGGGAGGATGGCCTTGGTCTGGGCGCGGATCGCGAGGTAGTCTTCTTGTGTCCAGCATTCCTGGAGGCCGACGATGGTTGGGGCGGGAGAGGCGGTGGCCAGCTGACGTCCGATTTCCACGAGGCGCTCGTGGCGGTGCTTGGAGATGAATTTCAGGCCCCAGCAGTTCAGGGAGATGATGCGGAGAGAGCTCGGCAGCTCGAGTAGATCTGAACTTTGGGTCATGACTGCGTCGGTTGGTAACGTGGGTTTTGTCTTGCTTTGGACTTGGGTGTGATGTGGGAGGTACATGTAGTTGTGAACTGGCGACTTGGAGCGGAAAGCGGAGACTGCCGGCCGTTCGATCTCTAATCATGGAAATGACACGAGACTCAATTCACAACATCACGATAGTACCAGCACGGCACAGGAACGGTCAACCAAGTCATTGCCTGAGAGAATCGCCAATAGCAGCGCTATCCTAGTTCTCACTACCCAGACTCACACACCCAAGGAAGAGGAAATAAGCCCCAAGCAATCCCAACACAACTCCACCGCTTCGTTATACTCATCAATACTTCCCATCCTGTCGTCACGGAACATTTCCCCAGGGTAAATACAACCAAACGCCGCAAAAGTCCTCGATGAAAGGGTATGTGTGTCTCCTCTGAAAGGACTCCAGACAATGTCCGAGGAAAGAGATCACATTCGAAAGAAGAGTCGATCCGATCCCATGCACAAAGCGTCACGCCAGTCAATGTAGATGGCCAGAGAGAGATCGACCGAGGTTGGAGAGCCAGAGGCTCAGATGGTATTCGCAATTCGAAAGGCGCGCGGAGTGTGACGGTGAAAAGATCCCAGTAACTTTCAAAGCGACAGCAAGTGCCCAGCCCGATAGTTTCAAACGCCGTCGTGGTATCGTAGATGATTCAGAAGAGATTCGTGCGCGCGATGCATGTCCTGCGGCTGTGTCGCCTGTTCTCCACTCATGCGCGAACAGCGATCACTTCACGTAATGAAGCAACCAAATCCGCAGTGGAATATAGCCTTATGCGATGTCACCCGCCAAGATCCGTGACACCATGACACAATCACGTCGATCCGTTCGCAGCGGCCGAAGCCTGCAGCTCCCGAAGGCGCTGTTGGAACGGCTGCGGGTTGGAAGCGGACGGGACGTAGGCGCGCGGGAAAGTGTTGAACTGACGGTTGGGAGCCTCGGTGAAGGGCGAGCCGAGACGCGGGACGGGTTCGGCCAAACGGCGTGGAGCCGAGCGGCTACCCGGTGGATCCAGATGAGATAGGTCCGGCATTGGCGTGACGGCGGGGACCTCGGCCATTTCGTGGTCGGCCGTCGGCATCGGGGGTGTGAAGAGCTTGCTGAGATTGTCCGTGGCACGTACGGCGCCGACCGTAAAGCCGCGATTGCGCCCAGCGTCAGTCTCGTCGTTGCTGCTGGGTCCAAACACATCTTGAACCGCGGGACGCTTGGGCTTCTCTTCGTCCGATCGGAAGCGGCGCTTGAGTGAACGCGGAAGAGTCGGGGCACCCGAGAGCTCGACAGGAGAGTCAAGTGCTGGGACTTTGGAGGGTTTGAACTCGGTGCGACCGAGCGACTTCGTGGCCGCCATGCTCTGCAAGACATGGAAGCGGTGGGAGTTGTCGTCGAACGGTGATGCCAAGAACGCAGGACCGGCCTCCTTCGTAGTGGTGTCGAGACTCAGACCGGACTGGAGTGAGAGGCTCTTCTGATGGGCCTGAGACCGGGGGATGCGTGCGAACCAATCGGTTGGACGCGTGCCACGCTTGGGCTGCGTCTGTGGCTCATCGTCGCTAGCAAGTTGAGCGAGCGGGGCTCCTAGCTGCATCGACGGTGCTGTAGCAGTCGCAAGAGACACGTTCATGTCGCGGCTCGAGAAGGCGTTCGAGGGCGGCTCAGAGGATCGCTTAGCAGACACCAAGCCGGAGGACTGGAAAGGCGAAGGGCTGCGCGTGCGTAGCAGACGTTGGTAGTGGGCGGAGAGAGACGGCTTGCGCTTGCACAGGAAGCGTAGGCGATTGCGTGTGGCACTCTCCGAACGTGGCCATTGCGGCTGCTTGATCTCTTTGGCGTCCGGGCGAATGGTGTCTGGCGAGCCTTCGCGCATGCGATCCGATGCCATCGTAGCGTCCATCATGGCGGGGGTGCTAGCCCTGTGTGAACTCCACGTGCGCCTGGCCTTGCGCGACACACGGGAGCAAACGCCGAGTGGCGGGTTAGTACCTGGCAGCATCTTGAAGGGAGTGACTCGCGGATCGGTCAGGTACTGGAGGTAGGTCATCCAGAGGTGGTCGTCCATGGCTTGAGTCCATTTGACGCGTCGATGCACCTTAATCCGTTTAGCGGTGGGCGAGATGTCTTGGTCTGGCGAGTGGATGACCTGGTTGGTCGCTTTCACGGGCGAGTCGTCCTCTACAAACGGATCGGTGGTCTCGCTATCTGGACTGGCGCAGCTGCCTCCGTTGAGAGCGGAGAAGGCAGAACTGCCGCAAGACGAAACCGAAGAGTCAGAGAAGGACGAGCATATCGAGCCTGACCGCTGATACGCCAATTGTGGTTTGCGTCGGCTGTTGTTGATGAGGGCCCACTCGTTCGCCGGAGACTCGACGGGACAGTGGTAGCCGTGATTATCACGCGGAGCTGGCGTTTTCGGTGGGCTGATGAATCGCGGCATGCTCGGCAGGGGCGCAAGGAAGCCATAGTCAGGGGATGCGTTGTGCGATCCCGGGCTCGACGTTTCCGACGTGGCCTCGGGCATCTCCAGTTCGATGCTGGGTATGGCCGCATCCGCCGACTCCGACATGGGCCCGCTCTCGGATGGAAGCTCTAGTATGGTGGCGCGCTTGCGTCTGATTTTGAAATGCGGGCGCGGCGGTTCTGGCGGCTCCGTCGCGATCTGCATCATCTTGCACGCCTCGGGTGTCTTGGGCAGGTGGTTGTTGTTGTCATTGTGGCGGTATTCAAAGTTCGACGGCAGGGTCAATGAGAGGGATGGGCGATGTGGTGCCATGTTGCGAGGTGGTGGTGATGCGCGGGCATGTATCGTGGTGTAGACGCGACGGACGAACGCGCGGCGCAAACGGATTGCGCGCGAACGTCACCGTCAGCGCTTGTGGCGGTTCGGACTTGTATCACGAGGAGGTCGACATGACAGTGATGAAGCGATATGTGATGCGCAGCGTATAGGGACGGTATCGTGGTATTGGGGAAGTGTAGCGGTGAAGGCGTTGGAGGAGAGGAGGAGGAGGAGGAGGAGAGGAAGAGAGGATAATGCGACGCGGGAAAGAACGAACGGGTGGGTCGGCGCGGGCACGGGCCCGTCGCAGTCAGAAAGGTATCTCCATCCTTTTCATTAGCATCGCTGATCCTCTCCATCCCGCCCTCTTGCGCGTTTTGAGGATTACGTTCTCGATGTGCCTGAAGTCACGCTACATATGCATGCATGCATGCATGCATGCACATGTTCCACTTTATTGGCATCTGCGTATCCTATCAACCCCGTGCTCGCGCCTCTCACCCGGACGGGGCCTGGTCCACAAGGGGGAAGATGGGGTGTGGAGTTGAGAGTATACAGGTAGGTAGGTACTGACTGAAGTCTACAAACATGTACGTTGCACATATGTAGTTCACCCACGACGATGGTGGCGGACTTTCCACTGCTCTGCCAGTATCTCGACATGCTGCAGGCACAACGCTTCACAACACGATCAATATCGACGGCTACGTGTAATAAAGTGCTTGGTAGCCCGGAGACACCTCATCGCTGCCGCTGCTGGTGAGGTGAGGTGAACCCCCCTCCAAGCCCCCCAAAAGCTACATCTTTGCCGTGTAGCGCCGTGTACTATGCACCCTATACGTGATGATGGGTGCGCTGCTCCATCTCCGCGACTCCTTCCTTCATTGGCTGGTGATATAGGCCAAACGACCTGCATGTGTTCGCGAGTCGTACAATTCGCGACGGTCGCGGTAGCCAAAGCTCCACCTCGGCCCATCATCTTCCACCATTCGACGCGGTGGATGCACGTGTCACGACACCAGGGTCTCGTATGATCGATCTTGTCGCCATCTCGCGAGTGCAGGGCAAGAACATAAGGTATCGGGCCAGCAATGGACAAGCGGACGACGCGCTCGTCAGTGATTGGACCTCACTCCCCTTTCACCGTACCTCTCGACCCAATATTCCCGCTACAGAATGTCGAAGCCTCTGTCAACGCTTGCGAGACCCTGCCGGCCGAGGTGTGCAGGGTTTACGGGCCTACAGTACCTATATTGCATTGACCTTCCGAGTCTCACTGTCACATCACCGACGTACATCTTCATATGCGGATTCATGGATGCTGCGTACGCCGTGCTCCACACCCATGCATCCGATATACTTACTCCCTACATCAAAGGTATGCACGTGTGGGCCTCACAAACCACCTCCCATCTTGCTCGTGGTGATGAGTCGCGACTCGAGTCTCGGAGTGAGGCTGATGAAGTTGTTGAACACGACGTCGACTCGGATAGTCGAGTGGCTGAACCCGGCCTACGCAGCAAATATGATTCATATGCGCTGCCTCGGACCAACCTGGTCGCCTTGTCGAAAAGGCCCTTTCACAATGGATCTTGACCGTGACAGAAGACTCATTGCCTGCCCAGAGGTCCCGTCACCACCGTACATCGCGCCTTGTCCAACATTCCCTGCGTAACATCGAGAATTCGAGATGGGCTGCGAACGGTAAACCCAAGGCTTTGGTAAAGGAGCCCTGCTGTTAGTACAGGTACGATATTGCATCCGAAGAGAGCACGGCAGCAAGCAAGGTCGGGCGGCAATCTGGCAGGTCCGCCGTCCGCCCACGCACACACCACCAAATCGTGGCGACGATCTGTTAGATTTGACATGTCTCGTCCGCCTCAACGTTTGGTGTCAAGATTCTTGCCACAGTAGATGTTGCTGAAGTTGGGTTCGAAGGCTTTTCAGGCTAACTTCGACCAAAAGAAGGCAGCACAGGAGGTTTCGCGATGGGACCTCGGAGCCGGAGTTTGGACCGTCGGCAGGGTCGAACACATGTATAATAAATGGCCAAAGATATACTTACAGGTGAGAGTCGCATTCTGTAATTGCCACTTTCGTCAACCGTCGTCCTCTTCACACCCAACCAAAAGGAACGGAAGATCATGCTCGCCGAGCGGGTTGCAGCCTCGAGTCACACATCGAGAACGGGTGGTAGGATCCTGCTGTGCACCATCTATCGCTAATCTGACAGTCTTATTGACCCGTCCCATGCTCGCCGTCTAGTATGTCCCAGCATGGTTCGCTAAGAAACCGCCGTCGATGACCGCGATATTGCCATTGCAGTACCCGCCCGCCCTAGACGTGAGGTAGAGGATGGTCCCCGCCATCTCGTCCTCGTGGCCCATCCGCTGGCGCGGCACCAGATCCCGCGGCATCACGCCGCCCGTGCTCTCCCACTGCTTCGACACGGCCGTCGTCATATCCGAGGGAAACCCTGGTGCGCACACGGTCAGTCAAAATCGCCGAACATCTCGTCGCTCTCATGCAAGCCGCGAAAACCACTTACACCCGGGCGCGATGACGTTCGTCCTGATATCGAACGGGACGAAGAAGGTGCCCAGATTCTTCATCAAATGGTGCACGGCCGCTTTGCTCGCGTTGTAGATGAACGAGTTCGTGAAGCGCGTCAGACCGCCGACACTCCCGATCGAAATGACCTGGCTCGTGGGCGCGTCTTTGGCCCGGCGTTTGTTCCCCGCGTCGAGGAGCTCGAGGAAGGCCATGGAGGTGGTGAAGACGGCGGCGACGTTCGTCTCCAGCGTCTCCCGCCACACCTCCGCCGGCCGGTAGTTGAAGAAGTAGTCCCGGACCTCCGCGACGGACGATTGCGCCGTCGGCAAGGGGCGCGCGTCCGGACTGCCGTCGAAGGTCGTCATGCCGGCGTTGTTGATGAGGACGTCGATGTAGCCGGTTTCCTGCGTGATCTGGTCCACGACGCGCTGGAGGTCGTCGTGGGAGGTCGTCGATCCTTGCAGGGGGATGAGGTTGCCGTGTTCCTGGAGACAGCATTCTGGTGAGCTCGAGTACGGGCTGACCTGACTTGCCCATACTCACGGCCAGTTTCGCGGCTTCCTGCAGCTTCTCCAGTCGTCGGCCGGTGATGTAGACTTTCGCACCATTGCTCTCGAGTGTCCGAGCGAGCATCAGGCCTACGCCGGTACCGCCTGGATTGGCGTTAGCACATGGCTTCTTTGAACTCGGTTTGAAAGTTGGGTTCACCTCCAGTGACGACTACCACCAATCCGGTCACATCATTGAGGCTTTCTCTGCTGTATTTGGAGGCCATGGTACGACGGAAGGGTGGGAGCCGGGTTAACTTATAACGACAATGTCGAACAGTGATTGAGAATGGAAATTTAGAGTCTGGCCTTTGCTGGGTGGTAGGTTCGTGCAACAGGAAACCAGAAGTGTCAAACCAAGACGTGTGGTCGGTGGACTTCGGCGGACATTTCCTTGGAGACCCGAGGAACAGAACAATACCTCATGAAGCGCAACATCATTGAAATCTCGATAGATCGTCCGCCTAATATCAAAGGATTTCGGGGCATACGAGGGTAGTCGCATGGTGAAGCTCTTCCGAAGTGAGATCACTAAGCGAGGTACATATGAGAAATATGTACATGTAGCTTCTCTCGAAGTTAGGGGGCAATTATTGTCCTTTCAACAAGTAGCTACGGTACGTAGACTCTCTCGCCCATAGCACCGCGAATGAGCTCGCCAAATTCCCTGTCCGCACAGGAACTCTTGCGTGACATGAACCAAGAGATTCGATACTGCAAGAACAGCCTGCTTCATCACCAGCCACTCTTCCCAATGTTTTCGTATTCCTCGAATCCTCCAAAGCGGACACCTAGCGGTCCCCTATCCAAGCACCGGTTTCCCTCTCGTCACCTTACTTCAATTGGGCCCCGCTCTGTTGCAATCTGCCTTGACTGTTCACCACGGCCATCGATGTGTCCGGCCAGGCCACTGAACTTCAGCCAACGCGTTCAGACGGTTAGAGTCACAAGCGTTCCAGTGGCTCTCAGGACGATGGACCTTGACGCACGCCGCTCTTTTATACGTGTATGGGGCCATGATGAGATCAACATCGTCCTGCGTGATGTTCTTACGGCGGCCTTCGCTGTGGAATGGCGCACATGCCTGGACACCTTCCACCTAGTATCCGTCTGGAGGAATGTAGAGACTGCGGAGGCCATCGCGGATACGCTCTTCGTACCGCCTTATGTAGGGGATCTGCTTACCGTACCATTAGCACAAGGTTGAAAAGATGGCTTCAGGTCTATATCTCAAGGCCAGGCAGATCCACGCTGCGATCGTAGGGACGAGCATCGGTTCATGATACCGCCCGTAAGTACGGAGACATGGCCAGAGAGCAGCAATACTGCTACCAGCCTGCCGCGCTCGAGCTCTCTATATTGTCGATGCCCCTCCCTTGTCTACCGCTTCGCCACCATGAGCACAGTGCCGCACCGGGCGGATCTTGTCGGTAAGTCAATCGTTGGCCGTTAGGTGATCATGACAACATCTGTGCTGTGCCAACAGTGCTGCACACTATGGGTTGTCGAAGCATGTTGTGTTGTGTTGTGTTCTGTTGGTCCAACATTGAGTGGGATAGTAGAATCTGACTGTGACCAAATGCATTCGGCCTTCGGGTGAATTTCCAATCGAAATTGAACGGTGACGTCGAACGACTTGTCCATCACTCTTGAGCAAATGTACGACCAACATACACACGTGCACATCTAACACACCCACCAACTCCTTTCCGGCAACTCGACCATGAAGCAGCGATTCTCGTCCTTGGACGTCAAAGTCATCACCCATGAGCTGTCACATCAACTGGTTTCCCTACGATTGGCCAATGTCTACGATCTCTCTTCTCGCATCTTCCTGTTGAAATTCGCCAAACCGGACCACCGCGAACAACTGCTCATAGACTCCGGGTTTCGCTGCCATCTCACCTCCTTTTCGCGCGCCACAGCCGCCGCCCCAAGTCCGTTCATCGCCCGTCTCCGGAAGTTCTTGCGGACAAGAAGATGCACGGCCGTACAACAGGTGGGCACAGACCGCGTGATCGAGTTGCAGTTCAGCGATGGAGCGTATAGGCTGTTTCTGGAGTTTTACGCTGGCGGGAACATTGTGCTCACGGACAATGAGCTGACCATCTTGGCGCTTCTGCGAAACGTCAGTGAGGGTGCTGAGCATGAGCAATATCGGCTAGGCCTGAAGTACGATCTCTCCTTAAGGCAGAATTACGGTGGTGTGCCGCCATTGACGAAGGAGCGCCTGCGAGACGGCCTGCAGAAAGCCGTCGACAGACAAGCGGAGGAGGCGAGCAAACCAGGCAAGAAGATCAAGAAGAAGGCCGGCGATGCGCTCAGGAGGGCGCTGGCTGTCACCACAACCGAGTTCCCCCCGGTGCTCATCGATCATGCATTACACGTGACTGGCTACGACAGAACCGTCCTTCCTGAACAAGTGGTCGCGAGCGACGAGCTATTAGACAAGCTACTGGCTAGCTTGGAGGAGGCGCAGAAGGTGGTGACAGCTATCACGAGTGCCGAGTCTGCCCGAGGGTACATTCTCGCCAAGAGCAATCGAAGCCAGGTGGAGCACGCAGAACCCAAGACCGGCGAAGAGGCTGCTGCAGGTATACTGTACGACGATTTTCACCCCTTCAAGCCGCAGTACATCGCCGTCGATCCGTCCATCACCTTTATTGAACACGATGGTTTCAACAAAACCGTGGATGAATTCTTCTCCTCGCTCGAGGGTCAGAAGCTTGAGTCTCGGCTGCAGGAGAGGGAGGACAGCGCGAAGCGGAAGATTGAGCAAGCCCGGCAGGAGCAGGCCAAGCGCATCGACGGGCTGCAGCAGGTTCAAGAGCTGAATGTGCGTAAAGCTCAGGCCATCGAAGCCAATACCGAACGCGTTGAAGAGGCGGTGGCGGCAGTGAACGGCTTGATTGCGCAAGGTATGGATTGGGTAGACATCGGACGCTTGATCGAAAACGAGCAGAGTCGGCATAACCCGGTTGCCGAAACGATTAAGCTTCCCCTGAAGTTACACGAGAACACGGTGACGCTGCTACTCTCGGAGCACGACAACATCGACGATGAGGAGATGGTCGACGAAACGGAAAGTGAAGCTTCTGATAGCGAGGACGAGCACCCGGCATCCGCCAAGCGACCTGCAAAAGGTGAAGACAAGCGTTTGACTGTCGATATTGACCTCGCTGCCTCCTCATGGTCTAATGCGAGGCAATACTACGACCAGAGGCGCACGGCGGCCGTCAAGCAGGAAAAGACTGCGCAAGCTTCGCAAAAGGCATTGAAGTCGACTGAGCACAAAGTGATGGCCGACCTCAAGAAGGGCCTGAAACAAGAAAAGGATATCCTGCGACCCGTCAGGAAGCAGATGTGGTTCGAGAAGTTCTTTTACTTTATTTCTTCCGACGGGTATCTTGTCCTCGCAGGCAGAGATGCGCAGCAGAACGAGATACTGTATCGTCGCTACTTGAAGAAGGGCGATGTATACGTGCATGCCGACCTCCACGGCGCCGCTTCCGTCATCATCAAAAACAACCCAACGACGCCAGAAGCGCCCATCCCACCCTCGACGCTCAGTCAGGCTGGGAACCTGGCAGTGTGCACCAGCAGTGCTTGGGACAGCAAAGCGGGCATGGGCGCGTGGTGGGTCAATTCCGAGCAGGTCTCAAAGACTGCGCCAACCGGCGAATACTTGGCGGCGGGCGGGTTCATGATCAGAGGCAAGAAAAACTTCCTACCACCTGCCCAGCTGCTTCTGGGTTTCGGAGTGCTGTTCCAGATCAGCGAAGAGAGTAAGGCGAGACATGTCAAGCATCAGCTGAAGGAGGAGCCGCCGTCTGTCCCTGGTTCGAATGGTGTTCAGGGTGCTCCTCAGAAGGCGATGACTGGCGATAGTGAGGACGACGATGACGACTTTCCAGACGCTCATGCGAATGACGACGAAGATGATGATTTTCCCGACGCTACCACCTCGCAAACACAACAGATGGACGAGGAAGAAGATATTGCCGATGCGCCACCGCATGATGGCGAGTCTTCGGCAGACGAAGAGGATCGCCTCAGCCAATGTAGCAATCCTTTGCAAATGAGTGGCGCGCCATCGCAATCCACTGCGCAGTCTGATGAGCCAGATGATGGGGAACACGATGAGCAGACGGATGACGACGCACAGGAAGAGGACCAGGTAGCAGCCGGTGAAGCTTCCACAGCTAGCGACGCCAACGCCATGCACTCGGCCGAGTCAGGCGTGCGAAGTAATGGTGTCCCCACAACTTCGCAACAACCACCTGTGAAGCCGAAGACTGCACCTCAAGTGCGTGGGAAGCGCGGCAAGGCCAAGAAAGCTGCGCAAAAGTACGTGAACCAAGACGACGAAGACCGCGAGATGGCCATGCGCCTTCTCGGCTCCCGAGCCGCGGCGGAGAAACGCGAGGCCGAAACCGCCGCGAAAGCGTCAAAGGCCGAATCCGCCGAAGACGCTCGGGCGCGAAGGCGCGCACAACACGAGAAGGCTCAGAAGGAAGGCCTGGAAGCGGAGGAGATCCGTCGTCTGAATCTCGAAGAAGGAGTCGATGCTCTGGACGAGGACGAGTCCTCGGCGGTGCCGACCCGGCTCGATTCCCTAGTCGGCACCCCTCTCCCCGGCGATGAGATCCTCGAAGCGATCCCCATCTGTGCGCCGTGGATGGCTTTGGGCAAGTACAAGTACAAAGCGAAGCTCCAACCCGGGCAACAGAAAAAGGGAAAAGCCACGCGGGAGATTCTCGGCCGCTGGGTGAAGGATGCTAGTGATATGAAGAAAATCGATCCACAAGCGCAGGATAAGGAGAGGATTTGGCCGAGGGAGGCGGAGTTGATCAAAGGGATGAAGGAGGCGGAGGTCGTGGGTGTCATTCCGGTGAAGCAGGTTCGGGTTATGATGTCCGGTGGAGCGGAGAAGGGTAAGGGTGGTGGGGGAC
>Ga0268244_10000422_pt1 | contig 17959 bp, 19 predicted proteins | sample AgamicMgSfe_FD_200258 | JGI IMG/M metagenome (GOLD analysis project Ga0268244, IMG submission 200258) | Agave microbial communities from Guanajuato, Mexico - Mg.Sf.e (v2) (version 2) | ecosystem: Host-associated > Plants > Phyllosphere > Phylloplane/Leaf | place: Guanajuato, Mexico | collected... | reverse complement strand
ATATGTAAGCTCAAGAGCTTACTCCGCATGCCTTGGGACTTTGCGTCGACAACCTCTTCGGGCCGAAGTGTTTTGGTCGAAAGCTTGCACATGGCTCTGAATACCAGAAAAGCATCCTTGACGTAGATCTCGTCTTCTTCCTCGTCTTCGGACAGAATTTCGGTGCCTTCGCCCTGTACAGTGATGGACGGTACATCGTGACCAGACGCTCTACGGGAGAGGGCTGCAGTTTGCGACTTTCGCTTCGCTCGACTGACCGTCGTGGGCGCTGTGTCAGTGATCCTGGCGTCGTCAAACGACTTCCGGGTCTCAAAAGTCGCCAAGGTCATCTTCGGTTGTGCATCATTGTCTGCAGGGGTCTCGGGCTCGGCGACGGTAGGCGTGTCGTCGTTGGCAATCGGTGGCGTATCCGACCCGTTGATTTGGCCGTCCACGGCTCCGGTCGCGTTTTCTAAGCTTGTTTTCGAAGAATTAGACCTCGCCGTCTTCGCCGCTAACCGTACCTTGACTCGTTCGAACACGGTATTCACCATCTGTGTGAGCGTGCCTTGAGCGATTTGCTGGTTCGCACTGCTCTTGCTGAGCAAGAAAATATTATAGGTTTGTCTGACGCTCTTGAGCAGTCCAGCGCCGTGCACAACGATCTTGTCGTTGAGAATGGCCGCCAACAAGCTTTTGATGATCTGCATTTGCACCTCGGCCGGTGTCGCTTCGCCCTGAAAGCAATCGCATATCGTATCAATGGCCCTCTCGATGAGTGGCGGCCGCTGCCGACCATCGGCCTGTTGTTCTGCGTGCACAGGTGGTGAGAAGTAGGAGTAGCTGATGAGTTTGCCGATGCAGTCGAGGGCGGTCGTGACTACGGATACGGTGGATGCCTCCGTGGCGAGATTCAGTGGCTCAAACATGACCTCCGGGCTGATCTGCGAGGCATCCCCTTGTGCACTACGGATTGCCGACAAGGCGCGTCCCGTCGAGTCCTGTAAGGGTTTCCGCTTCCGAGCATCCTTCGAAGCGGCGATGCTCTCCAATGCCGTCACCACGAAAACCATGCTCGAGCGCGTGCTCCTCGCCGTTGATCTAGTTGCATTGGTGGCGGTGGTAGCGGTGGTCGACTGCGAGTCTGTCCGCTGACGTGACGTTTCGAGAGCATGCGACAAAGGGAATTCCGGCGTAGAGATCGCGGGAGTAGGCTGAGGAGTTTCGACGGGCGTACTGTCTCTGCCGCTGGTGTCTGGAGGTGGCCGGGATGTATCTGACTCGGTCTGTCTCTCATCGTCTTGAGCTGCCTCTTGCTGCTGTGCGTTCGCGACCTCTATTGCTGGTGCGTCGTCTTCGCCATCCTTCTCCGCCCCGTCTACCTGCCCTTCCGCACCGGCTGTTTGACTCTCGTCTATCGCTTCCTCCGTACCGATTGGCTGTGCGTGCTCCTCCCCCATCTCCTCCTGGTGCGTAGGTGCCTGCGGCTCGTCGTCGGCCATTCCAGCACTTGGTAGGCCTAGCGCATGTGGACAAAGACTGTACCCAACTGCAACCTGTCGCGTGGCATACTACGCCCAACTCATCTCTTCGCGTGTTGGACGACCCGGGCAACGTAACGTCCGTTTCGCTGGTAGCTCCTTGTACTGTCCGAACACCAAAATGCGCAGGATGCATGGGTGAGTTGGCCGAGCAGCATGACTTACTAGCGCCAAACGTTTACTACGGCGGACGATAAGGTCGCGCCCGCCGTCCGTCAAGATGTCGAGGATCTGATGCCTTAGGCACGACATCCGCCGTTGCTTTCGCCGGCCCGCGCGGGCTTCGGAGTATCAAAGCTTCTCAACACGAGAATAGTCCGCTGCCGACCTGATGAAGCCGTTCCGGCGCGACTGCTGAGAAGTGAACAGAACTTGCTACTCCTCCACCCACAGTCTTACCCAGCTTTCCCACTCCGTCCCTCCCATCCACCGCCATCGTTCATTCTCGCTGCTGCGTGTTTTGGGAAGAGAGGAGTGTTGCTTGAGCTCAATACATACAGCAAGCAGCAGCCCGAGAAGGACAATGTCGGCTGCAGTGGTGATCGCGCGAGCTTCACGGGGCGTGGGAATCTGCACCAGGGGCGCATTGAGCGGCCTCAGGACACAGGATGCCGTCGCGTGAGTGCTCACTATCGCAAGACGATGTCTTGCAGCTCCAATGGTTGCATTAGCTGGCTACCCGGTTGTCGCTGACATTTGACCGCGTTACAGGAGACGGATACCCGCACTCTCAGCTCTCGCCCGATACTATGCCTCGAAATGTGTGTTCTGCTCGCTACAACAATGTCGAGAATACATCTAACGAGTAGACACAGCCTTCCCAGCACACACCGTCATCTCCATGCCCGCCCTCTCACCCACCATGACTGCTGGCAACATTGGCACGTGGCAGAAGAACCCCGGTGACGAGCTTGCTCCCGGTGATGTGCTCGTCGAGATCGAGACCGACAAGGCGCAGATGGACTTCGAGTTTCAAGAGGAGGGCGTTCTGGCAAAGATCCTGAAAGAGTCCGGCGAGAAGGATGTCGCCGTTGGTAACGTGAGTTCCGCAGGCACATGGAGTGTGGAATCGGATGATAGATGCTAAGCTAGTTTGACAGCCCATTGCCGTCATGGTAGAGTCAGCCGGCGACGTTGAGGCTTTCGCGGACTTCTCCATCGAGGATGCCGGCGGCAACAAGTCGAAGCCACAGGAGGACAAGAAGGGTGGTCAGGAGGCTGCGGAGGCCACCGAGCCCCCATCGTCGAACTCTGGTACTGCACCGCCAGAGTCGAAAAAGACTGATGCCCCAGCTGCTCAGGAGTCCGAGTCGTCGGGTGAGAAGCTGCAGACCTCTCTCGACCGCTGGTCGAAGAAGAAGTCGCAGAAGCCAGTCGCACCCGCGGCCACCGCTGCTCCCGCTGCCGCAGCTGCCACTGGCGGCGCGCCAACGTACGAAGATCTCCCGGCCTCCTCCATGCGCAAGACCATTGCTGCCCGCCTCACCCAGTCCATGAACCAGAACCCGCACTACTTTGTCGCGTCTACGGTCTCCGTCTCCAAGTTGCTCAAACTCCGCCAAGCGCTCAACGCTTCGGCGGACGGCAAATACAAGCTCTCCGTCAACGATTTCCTGATCAAGGCCATTGCCGTCGCCGCCCGCAAGGTCCCCGCCGCCAACTCGAGCTGGAGGGAAGAGCAAGGCGGCAACGTCTTCATCCGACAACACAACACAGTCGATGTTTCCGTCGCCGTCGCTACACCTGTCGGTCTCATGACACCGATTGTCAAGAACGTCAACGGCCAAGGCCTCGAATCGATCTCATCCTCAATCAAGGACCTCGGCAAGCGTGCGCGAGATGGTAAGCTCAAGCCGGAAGAGTACCAAGGCGGCACCATCACCATCTCGAACATGGGCATGAACGACGCCATTGACCGCTTCACGGCTGTCATCAACCCGCCGCAAGCGACCATCGTCGCCGTTGGTGCGGTCAAAAAGGTGGCCGTCCCGAAAGACACGGAAGAAGGCAGCGAAGCTTTCGAGTGGGATGAGCAGATTGTCTTGACGGGCAGCTTTGACCACAAGGTCGTAGACGGCGCCGTGGGTGGCGAGTTCATGCGCGAGGTGAAGAAGGTGATCGAGAACCCGCTTAACTTGGTGCTCTAAGCGTAATGGACTAAGGTCGACGTTCTGAATGGGGTGGCGTATGTGGTGGACGGGAAGGTTGTGGACGCATTACGAGCGTCCTGCAATCCCTTCAGTGTACAGTGAGCTCCAGACGGATTCTCGATACGTTGCGTCACGTGTTAGGTTTATAGCGTGTCTGCTAAGGTGTTCCTCTAGGGAGCTCGAGCAGGAGTCGAGCGGTTGATAGTTTTGGTACACCTTGTGTGAGTATGGAAGAATCTCGCTCTCCTCTTCTCCCCTTTTTCTCTGGCGCAAACCGAATCTTTGGGAATCACGTGAATACGTGAACAACACCCGCGTCTGGTGTTGCTGCCTTGACAAGTCTTGGCGCGGCCGTGACTTCCTTTCGTTCTCTCAACTCAACTCACACCTCTTCTTCCTTCACGATTGCATCAAGTCTGGTGAGCATGGCGCGTGCCAAACGAACCGTCACAAAGGCGCCAGCCAAATCGACTGCAAAGACGAAATCCGGAACAATGGCCAATGCTACCGACACCACTGAGACCACGGGCCGCGGCCGCCTGCAGAGAGCGGCCAAGACCAAGGCGCAGTCAGCGCTCGACAGTTACTTGGAGAGCGACGTGTCAGATGGAAAAGACAAGGACGAGAACGAAGTATCGAAGCAGCGGCAAGCCACGGACGAGAAATCTGACGTTACCGCTGATGAAGTCGGCAACACTCAGGCATCGAACGCGCCAGGCTTCCGTGTGTGGAAGACGGGCACTAAGCTCGTCTCGGGCAATGGCCTGACGGAAGTGTCGCAGGTGTGTGGATTGTGCGTTCGGTCTGTTGATTTAGCGAGATGCTGACAGGTGCAGTTCGACGTATCGGTGTCCAAGTTCACGCAATCCGTCAAGGTGCAATATGGAGAGATGTTCACGCTCAAACCGGTAGGTCTGCATGTCAATGTACGCAAGGAGAAGGGTCCTGACCACCGCCGCAGCTCATTGTTAGCGAAGGACCGATGAAGGGCCGTCGGGTCCTAATGCTCGAGCCGTTCACCATCACGGAGTACTTCCCATTCTTCGACCTACCGCCAGAGCTGCGTAAGATGATCTACGATTTGGTTCTACTTGAGCCGAAGAACATCGCGATGTGCACACATAAGCCCGTCGGCCAGCCGCGTCGCCCTGTCGGCATGGACTTCCGCATCAACAGGAAGCACAAGGGGTTGTCGTGGGATAGGACGAAAGGTAAATGGTCTGGTCAGACACCAAGCAGCTTTGCGCTCCTGTTCGTCAGCCAGCGAATGCTGCAAGAGACTGCCCCGGTTGCCTACGGCGACAACACCTTCGACTTTGCCGACATGCGATGGGCTAAGGTCTTCCTGACGACCATCGGCAACATGCGCAAGTATCTGAAGCATATCCGTTTCGGTCCCACCTCATACCGTTACAGCGAAGCCAGCTCGGTATTCAACCTGCTGAAGAGTGCCGACTCTTTACGCACAATCACCATCAACCATAAAGTGAGCTGCGCGCGTGTCACCACAAGCCAACACTACATATGGTGCAGATGGCACGCTCGTGTTGAAGATCTTGTGGCGCAAGCCTTGCCGATGTTGAAGACTCTTCACAAAGCCAGGGAGGGTCAAGTCGCTGCAGCCAGTGTTCTCGACCTTTTTGTGGTCAGTAACGATGACTTCGCTTGTTCAGTCATTTGCACCATGCCAGGTACTGAGCAGTCCGGTGCGACGAACAAGGCCTGTCAAGAGGCCATTATTGCAAGGCTGAGGACTGCAATCGCAAAGGAGCTAAAGATCGAGTCTTGAGTGGCGGAACATAGTGGGCGACGCTTTCTCTGCTTTCGCCGCTGTGTGCAAACTTTTCATGATTTCCAGCGACGCTCACAACCTTGAGGAATTGCCATGACTTAACTGTGCGCTCATTGCAGAGAATGCTGTTCAGCTGGCGGGGTTTCACAATGGGCAATTGAGCCCTCTTCGAAGACGCTTGGAATGCTCTGAGTGACGATAATGCTGCAGTTCTGATGCCGACATCAGTTTTAGTCATAGTAATACGAGCTTTTTCCTCTGTCCACAATTCAAACAAGACTTCAATGCGGTCATGCTTCATTGGTGCGATGCTTCTCTGTCTCGGACGTACGTACACACGCAGTGTGGGCGGCGTGACGACAGTCGATGTCGACGGCGATTTGCGATGCTCGTAGAAAGACTTCACTTGATGGTTTGCCATCGACCAGAAAGCCATCAGCACAAGTAGGCATATTGTGCCGTAAGGACGAACGTAAGGAAGCAGGATGTAACTGACTTCCAATCGGCGAACGAGGTTATTGATCACTACAATCCATCACGTAGATTTTGTCGCTGAAGACAATCCTCTCTATAATCTGTCGTGATCTCTTAGCCGTGTCGTTGTCTAATATGTCTGCCTGAGGCAACAGCTCTCCACCACCAAGCGCACCCCATTTCTATATTCCGTGCCTCAGCGAGACGAGGATTGCTTTGCGACGGACATGGACATCACTCAATTCGTAGCAAGTCGCCGACAGGCGCTTCTAATCGGCGACTACAATGCCTACCGCTCCCAGCTCTCACGGCAACTCCTGGCAACCCGCAAACGCCTTGGTCGAGCAACACCCAAAAGAGAGAAGTTTGCGAAGAGAAAAGTGACGGCGGAAGACATTGGAAGCAACCATGGATTTGTGCACCTCTTGATGCTCACCAGCGAACGAGCGTGGGCGCATGCTATGTACATCAAGACGTCGCACATTGATGACAACACTGGACGAGGCGTCACTGGAAGTACAAGAAGCCATATCATCTCCAGGCTGGATAAGGCGGCGAAGAACGGGCGGGAGCTTGTGGCCCTTTTGAAGCAGAGTGTCTCGAATGCTAGTGAACAGGATATTCTGGAGGCGCGAGCATATCAGTCTTCTCTGGCGGGCGCAGAGGAGTTCGAGAAACAATCCGAGGGCCAGCGGTCAAGCGACAGCCAGGCAAGCGAGAAGCGTTGGCAGGCATGCTTGCGCCAATACTCCGAGGCACGAGTGATTTACGCTGCGCTCTATGAGAAGGAGAGAAAGGAAGTCTACAGGGAAATCCTAGCCAATACCGTTGATCCTACCATTCGATACGCAGCCTACCAAGCGCACCTCTCTCGGACAATAGCGATTGCGACAGTCGCGAAACGTTATTTCCCGAGAGAAGACAGCGAACTTACAACGCAAGTTGAGAGGCTCGATCAGTACGCGTTCAAGGACAAACCTACACCGAAGACGGACGCCGAGAAACAAGCTGCGCCACAAGAGATACCCGACAACGTTACGTGGCGAGGACGGAAAGCCAATATCGTGGACGCATCAATCGGGCAAGCACTAGCCAGCGTGACAGCAGCAGAGGCTCGGTTACGCTCTTACCTGTCTTCCAATACCACAGCGTCGACCAGGGATAAAGCTGCTGCCTACGACGATGTCCTCATCGCCTCTCAAGATGCCGCCGACGCCGCGAAGCGCGCGACCGACGAGCTCGAAAAGGAGCGTGTAGACGAAGGTGACCCAAGGATGCAAGATCTCCGTGTCACTAGTCTAGCGGTCAACTACGGTTTAGTCAGCTGGCGCGTCGGCCGTAATCGGATTCTCATCGGCAACGATGACGGATTGACTTTCGAGCCACACCAGCAGAAGAAGCCGAAGCGTTTATGTAAAGACGGCTCCGAGTACCCCGACAAAGAGGAAGCCCGCGGTCGCAAGCTCGCCCGCTTACGAGAGAGGGTGGTCCTGTACGACGCGACGATCCAAAGCGTCAACTCTGTCAAGGACCTTCGAGGCGCGATGAGGGACGCCACGTTCGTGGAAGAACTCGACGGCAAAGCCAGCTACTTCCGCGCGCTGAAATGTCTGAACATTTCGCACTCCCACACGCTGCTCGGGAACCATCTGAATGCCCTAGCCCTGCTCCAACGCGCGCACGACTTCGCGTCACAGTCTTCGACCGCGGCATCTGAGCGGAGCAGTCCGGATGCACTACCGACCCTCGAAATCTCCCGCCCCGCGATCGAGGCACTGCAACAGCATGTCACGGCCTCGCTGTCCCGCGCCCACGCGTTGGTGGAGATGCACAAGCTGAAAGAGAACGCTTCCATCGCCGCCGCGAAGAACATGACTTCGGCCACGCCGCTGATCCAGAACCTACGCTCCTACCCAACGCCCGGAACGCAGGTCGACCTGACAAACTTGGTGCAATACCCTCCCAAAATCCAACCAGTGCCCGTCAAGCCGCTCTTCCTGGACGTGGCTTGGAACTACATCGATTACCCCGGTCGGCAGGCGGAGACGGTGGTCGGGAAGGTGGCGAAAACCGTGGAGACGGTCGTCAACGGAGACCACGAGGAGAGACAGCCGGAACAGAAGAAAAGGGGATGGTTTGGCTTTGGACGATAGTTCACGGTTTCATGTGGACAGACCAGCGTCTCGCGATCGTGCATGCAGATCAAACATGAAGAACAGATATCTTGTGTCTGTACGTTTGCGCGTGCTTATTGTTTCGTGTCCTTAAATATTCCACCGACATATCCACCCTCACACCCGCCCATATCCCTGATGTGCATCGACCCACTTTGCAGACTTCATATTAGGCCGCGCACAATGCGCCTAGGCCAACCATGCCAACTTGTGTCAACTTTGACCTCTTCCGCGAGCTCTTTCAGCTCCTCGATGTTATGACGCAAGCCGGTCGTAACATCCATGTCCTTGGCCGAGATATACAATTTCCAATCACGCGTGTAGATCTTCCAGCCGAGATACAGCGCGAGAATGACGGGCGCGGCGAGGTACGACTCGAAGAAATCGTACACATCCGGCGGGTCACCGGCGGCGTCGAACAGGGCGTTGTAAAAGGCGGCGATGATGCAGAGGATGTTGAGGAGGAGACCGATCCAGGAGCCGACGACGCCGAAGGAAGCCTTGTACGCCAGCTCGTCGAGGCTGTGGCCCTGCGCCTTCCAGCCCGCGCGGAAGCGGATGTGCGAGAGGCAGATGGAGCCCCAGATGAAGAAGTTGGCGAGGCCGGAGAGGGCGAGGAGCCAGTTGAAGAAGGTGGGCCCGCCGTCGGTGGCTTCGTTGGCGAAGGCCAGCAGGCCGAAGGCGAGCTGGATGACGACGCACCAGAGCGGACGGCCGGTCTTGTCGACGTAGGCGAGGAACTTAGGCGCCATGCCCTGCGCCGCGAGAGCTTGCATGGTGCGCGTGCTGGCGAAGGCGGAGCTGTTGGCGACGGAGAGCACGGAGATGGTGATGACGACGTTCATCACGGACGGGAGACCCTTGATGCCGGCCAGAGTGAGAGCCAGTACGAAAGGGGAGGCCTTGGTGTTGGCGCCATGGGAATTGAGCAGAACGTTGGAGTCCGACGGGACGATCAGCCCGATGAGGAACAGGCCTAGGACGTAGAAGAAGGTGATACGCCAGAAGACCTGCCTGGTTGCTTGCGGGATGGACTTGACCGGGTTTGCCGCTTCGGCAGCAGCGAGACCGGTAAGTTCGGTCCCACCGAATGCGAAAGACGCAACGACGAAAACTGAGCAAAATCCCTTGAAGCCGTTTCTGAACGCGCCCGGTTCGTGCCTTAAGTTGTGTTAGCAGTGTGTAAGAGTAAGCAGACTGCTCGACACCAACCAATATTGAGCCCCGATATAGCCCCTGTTGTCGGTTGGGACACCACCGCAGTCGATGATGATGGCGAGGATGATGAATCCGACGCACGCGACAATCTTGATGATGGACAGCACGAACTCGACTTCACCATAACCGCGAACGCCAAAGATCTGGATGATGGAGAGTGCGACGAGGAAGACGGTAACCCAAACGCCAATATTGACACTGGCGCCTGTCTTCCAGAATGCGATGGTGAGCCCCGCGGCGGTGATCTCGAAGGGTAGGATGGTGAGCCACTGGATCGCGTAGTCCCAGCCGCAAGCGAAACCCCACGAGCGGTCGATGAACCGGATGGCGTACTGGTAGAAGGCACCGTTCACCGGGAACATGACGGCCATCTCAGCGAGAGCTTGCATGGTGAACAGCAGCATCGCGCCGATAATAATGTAGCAGATGACGATTGAACCCGGGCCGCCGTTGTGAAGAGCCGATCCGGTACCTATCCCTCCGTTAGCTAGATGAAACGAGACTTAGAATGGCCTTCTGAACTTCATGACTTGCCCACGAAATAGCCTGCTCCTATCGCGCCACCTAGGGCAATATCAGCGGTCGCCTTGCCGGTCTCGGTAATGTGTTCGCCACCCACCAATTGCAATCATCTGCATGTGTCTGCCCTTGAGGCTGCGGTTGAGAGCGCGTTGTCCCCCCTCCTGAATTTCATACTGAGGACCATCATGGCTCGAAGATGATAGGACCTTTTCGTCGTACGCGCTAGCCTTCTCTGCGTAGTCCGGAGATCTATCGTCACTGTGGTAAGCCGCTGGCGGCGGCTCAGGGTAGCTCGACATGATGGCGAAAGTGCACGTGTGGGAGTAAGGGAGGGAGAGTGAGGAAGGACGCCAGGAGAGGGGCAGCGCGCGTTTATGTGACAAGAAGTACTCTCGAGCTCAGGTCGGCGGTACTCGTCCATACATCATGGCTTGTTGGCAGATAAGCCTGGTGTGCATTCGCTCATTCCATGCGATATCAATGCTACCTTCGCAAACGCTTGGCCCGGGCGGTGTGTGACCCGACTGGCTATTGCTTGCACCAGAGCCCAGGCAAGAGTCCAGGCTGGGTGCGCACTCCGGTGTGATACGCGCGAGCATCCTGGTGATCATTACCGCGCAGCCCTGAGATGATAAGTGCACTGGGGTTGGTCAGACGACCAACATCTCTCTCCGGAGATTGCATAGATACGCCAGCATCTAGACTCCTGCAGGATAGGTTACAGCCAAGGGTTTCGACACAACTTCTAGAAAAGGCGTGCTCGGCTTGGGATATCAGTAAGGATCAGCATCATCTTGCCACCCTATCGCCGTTACCAGCCTCGCGCTGTGGGACGACCAGAACGCCAGTATAACAAGAAGATCCCGTGCAGGCCATCGCTGGAGTCGAACTTGACAGCAAAGTGTCAGAATACTTGTAGACGCACGCCTTCGCTTGTGAAGCTTGTGTAGGTATGCGAGCAAAGCTTTAGCTACACAGCTATCCGCCACCTTGAATGTCATGCGGCGAGGTGAGCGGGCATGCATATCGGCCAAGGGTTTGTTGGTTCGCATCGCTTGCAATCAACGTCGGACACTTCGACCAACGGCGCCATCAATCCTTTGGCGCCTCCGAAGGGTTCGGGTAATACTGGTGAAATCTCGATCCCAGATAGTGTTTCCTCCGTGCGAGCGTGAGACTGTCGCTGGTCTCTTGTGTGATCTGTCTTGACGAGCCGCGCTCGCGATACCTCCTGCTGTTTCCGGTATAGCTTGGGAATTCTTGACGCCTTCCCGATTGCGGCAGTCGCCCGACGGTCACACAGATCCAGACGTTGGCCCGGTGAGTCTTTTCGGCGCGAAAGGATGTTTGTATCGTGCGCAGACAGCGCGATGATGAGGGTAGGAAGGCCGAGTGTAGACGAGACAGTCGAGTCGATTGAGAAGTGCAGGTGGGTTGAGCGATGTATGTGTAACACGCGTGGTAAAGCTTCTATTTCCGAATGCAGCACCAGTAGGGCGTGCCAAGACATATCGAGAACAGCCACATAAACTCTACAACCTGCCCAAAGATCTGACGAGTGCATCTTTCTCAACTACAGCATTCCGATCGACCATTCTTTGCGAATGCCATCCCTCAAGGTCCGGTGACCTCGAAGTCGAAACGCCAGTCTCTTTTCTCATCCCAAAGAAGCTGCCATCGCTCAAGGAGGAAGTTGATAACTATAACGTAGGTCAATGTCACTCAGGTATCGATCGCTAAGTGCCAACTCCTATCTCCTCACTGATCCGTAAACGAGTAACCAAGAACATTTCACCATTGGCCGAGCGTGCGACCGCGTGTACAAGGACCAACCCATCACACTATACCTTCTCAATAGCGTCTTCATCAGAGCCGTTGCGGTGGACAGGCGCATGAACAATCGTCTCGAAAGCTTCATGACCGGCCGCCTCTTGGAGATCCTCATCTTCTTTCGCCGACATCGACCGGCCCTTGTTCTCCGGGCCCAAGAACGTCAGCACGATGACGTACGCGAAAACACAGCCCATGACTGTGTGCAGAGTCAGTATCGGGTCAAGCTCGGAGTGTGGGATCGGGGACAATCTTGTTATCGACTTACAGATTGAGATGACGATGCCGTATCGGTATCTCGGGATGGTCTTGCCGTCTGTGTGCTTGGGCGGGAGTGGGAAACGCTCGCCGATCGTGGCTTCGATGGTCGAGCTGGCGGACGATACGAGATTCCCGAGCTGGTAGCTGGTCCCCACCACGAAAGTCCTGAAACTGCCTGGTGACAATTCCATGAGATGGATCCTATGGCCGGTCAGTGCGCGCCTTGGAGTAAGAGCGAGCGGTTCAACTTACGGGATCACACCCCAGGCGCCTTGGACACAGAACTGCTCGAAAAATGCTGCAGCGATGATCTTCTCGTTCGGCACGAAGCCGTAAGGATAGAGCAATGCGCCGCCAATGATCGAGATGAAGATAATGCTGAACCGACGACCGAACATCTGGCTCAAGTAGCCAATGACAGTGCCGCCAGTCTGGGTATGGACGGTCAGCAGATGTCGATACGGAAAGTACAAATGAGGGCTGTGCCAGAAAGTGTACGTACCATAGCTCCCAGATTTGCAACAATCTGCGTGACCGTGACGTCGTTAGCACTGAAGTTGTACTGGTTCGAGAGCATTGTCGGGTAAAGATCCTGAGATCCATGGGACATGAAGTTGAAGCCTGCCATGAGCAGGACGAGGTAGATCAAGATCAGCCAGTGCCGCTTGAGCGCAACCTTGCCCTCGTTCACGAACGTGCTCCCCGCGTTGCCGACGGCCCTCACTCGCTGGCGCTCCATGTACGCATCGGTCTCAGGAAGACAGAGACGGAAGGCAATGATGAGGATAGGTGGGCAGGCTCCGAACCAGAACAGCGGACGCCAGCCGTGTGGTGTGGTCCCAACCAGTGCTCTGGCGAACGCGGTGGCGAGAAGGTAGCCGAATGCATACCCTTGTTGCAACATCCCGGAGACGAGGCCCCTGGCTCGTTCTGGCACGTCTTCAAGGGCCGTCGCCGCGGCATTGCCGTATAGCCCACCCATCGCAATGCCGAAGAGCGCACGCACGGCTAAAAACCTATTGGGAAAGAACACGAGGTCAGCTGATCTGTCTGCCGTGCGCTTGGGGCATCCACCGTAAGATGCTTACTGCTGGTATGTTTGACAGAACCCCGTACCGAGTTCCAACGCAATGAAGAGTAGGTTGTTGACAACAAAAGGCCATTTGCGTCCTCCAACCGTGTCAGCTCATTCTACGCAACGAGTGGACGTGTGCCCGACTTACCGTATCGGTCAGCTGCGAGACCGAAGGCGACCGCTCCGACAGACCTAAACATGAGGACCAGGGTGATTCCCCACGTAACTTGTTTCGTTGTGGTATCGAACTCCACCGCGAGGTCGGAAACGGTAAGCGAGACCGTGAAGAAGTCGAACGCGTCCCAGGTCCACGCGATGAACGCACAGGAGAAGGCCAGCCATTGCTTCGTGTTCAACATCGCGAGGAGTTTGAATGGGTTCTCCACGCGATCCATCGGCGGTTTCAACGAGGGCAGGCGTGTGGCGAGATATCGCCCCACGGACATCTTCTCGGCTCCATTGTCGTGGGCTGGCGGAATGCCAACATGGTCTCTATCTTCAGCGTACTCTGACGAGTCCTTGTCGTGCTTGTCGGCCGACATTTCCACTCTACGCGCCATTAATCCATGCTTTGGAAGTTTTCGCTAAGCTTGTCTTTCCCAAAGCTTCAGTTGCTTACCTGCGGAACGGTGCTCGCTGCCGGGGTGTTTCGGTGTGGTCAGCGAGGCTGGTGGTTTCGCGGGTGATACCTAATGTAAAATGAGTCGCGGTGAGCAGACACACCAAAGTGGTGTTTATAAGTATTCTCGGTATGAAGAAGGGTGAAAAAATCTCACTGATGAATTCATTGCCGAAAGCCGTCGGGCTCTGCTTGATGTCGTCCAACGTCTCACGCGGTCCACGCCAAGCTCAAACGTCCCGCTGTGGAGACCCCAACCGTGCTGGGCCCATGTGTGAATGGCGGAGAAACTGAACGTGCTGAGAGCCGCATTGCCTGATCGGGAATGAGGCGGGTTTTACGGCTTCCTTTCGGATTATTATCCGCTGGTGAGACCACCCCGGACCCCAAGAGATTCAAAACGCCACCCATCGGTCACGAGGATGAGTTATGTGTACCGCGCTACCAGGTGGCGGCATATCCGCATATCCTCAACGTTAACCTCGATAGCCCATTCGAGCGCAACAACTTTGATACGACCAAATGGCCTCAGACCACGTGAAGTCAGGCTCGTGCCTGAGAGATCATTATCGAGTGTCAAGCAATTCAGTGCTATGGCTAGATGACGAACGCACGATCATTGATCTCTTTTCGTCCTGACCAGCACCAAGGCAACTCAATGAACCCTAGAGACCGTGACGAAGACCTCAGATGCGCCTTCGTTGAGCGATTCGATCAGACCCTATTGCGCCAGGTTATCTCGCTCATCTAAGTCAGGGCTGTCGCGCGTGCTTTCGGCTCGTGGCGACCAGATGATTCCGCACGGCTCGCGTTGTCCGCCGGCAGGGGCGGCAGCGTGACGGACTTTAGATACCGATGCATGCTCTCACACAGCCGATCCAGTACGAAGTCCGCCTCACTCCCCTTCGACACCATAGGGCTGTCTTCGCCGATCCAGTCCCATTCGATCAGGCCCCCTTCGGGATTCTCAGTCTCTCGGCCTTCCTCTTTCACGGCGCTGAACCGGATCAGTCGCGTGAAGTCCACCCACTCCTCGTAGGTGTATCCCTTCTTCGGATCCGTTCGCATGTCGTCCGCTACTCTCCGAAGCGCGCTTGGCAACCTCCTGGCCAGTTGAGCGTTCGACGGTTCGTCCATGGCGAGCTCATCGATTGTTGGCGTCGGTAGCTCTGGCTCAGGCTCGGGACCTGCTGGAAAACCTTCTCCGAGACGTTTGCGCGCGGCCCGTCGCTCCTTGCGTCCCTGCAGCCAAGCCAACAACCATGGTCGTGTCTCGATGAACTCACGCCACACGCCGGTCTTCGGAAGTACTGTAAAATCTGCAAGTCGGAACGTGCCGTGCTTGAACTTGTTGATGACGGTGTCGCCGAGGTCACTGACCAGAATAGTCATGGTTGGTACGGCAATCAGCGACCAGAAAACAAAGAAGGGCCGACCGGAGTTGCTGATGGGCGCCAAGTCCCCATAACCTGTAGAGATATGTTAGCACGATGGCTGCATCAATCGGACTTTATCGGTACATCAATGTAGAGGCAGCTTCTTCATGCTTTCGTCATCAACATGATCGCTGTGGACCGACCGTCGCGATTTGTTCCGCCCCTCTCACGACGGTCAAGCCCTTGACAACAGGTTTCAAAGCACTGGGAGGATTTACCTATAGTAAGCAGAGAAACATAGCAGAAATACAAGGCCTTGAAGTATGTCATGTCCTGCGTGTATCGCTCGCAGCGCCAAAAGACGACGGCGCCGACGCACCACAAAAGGCCAAAAGCCGTCACGGAAGCAAAGAGAGCGTACCAGCGTTTGAACTTCGCGGTACTGCGTTGGATTTTGCGCATCGCGTCGAAGCGATCCTTCTCTTCACGGAGTAGTAGGAGCTTTGGTTGACGAGTCCGGCGCTGCGGTGGCTTGGCTGCAAAGGAAGCAACGTGACGGAGTGTGTCTAGTCCAGTTCTTGTCCGTTGCTCGTGCTCAGACTGCTGCTCTCGGTCGGCGATGCTGACTGTCGCATACGGCCTGGATTCGCCGACTGGATTGAATGGTTCCGCTTGCCTCGAGGTCCTCCGCTGTGCGAGTTCCATCGATGTAGTCACCGTTCGTCCAACGGTCCTTGCTCTGCTGCGCTCCACGTGTCGACGGACCACCTTCTCGGAGCCCAGCTCGGCCGCAAAGCTCGTGATGCCTGCAATGGAAGGGTGCGCATGGTCAGCTTGCATCCTATACTCGCTCGAACTTTTATAGCTTGCTTACTGGACACCATCAGACCAAGCATGATAATGCCACCGACAGAGTAGGGGAAGACGAGTCCTCTTCCGATGTCGCTCGTTGGATACAGGTCTCCAAATCCGACCGTGAGGATGGTAACATCAGAAAAGTATAGAGCGTTGACATAGTTCCAAGGCTGAGTTCCTTGCCCGTATAACGTCTCGACGCGGGAGAACAGGATGCCGCCACCGGCAAGCCAGAAGAAGAAGAGCATAGTCTGCAAAATCAACGTTCGCTGAGACTCTGTGAGCGTGAAGTGCTGAGGATAGTGGCCAAGAAAGTACCCGAGCATGTTGATCATGAGCAACATGGAACAGATCATGTACATGCATGCTGAAATGACCGCATACCAGAAACCTTGCGTGTATATCTGCTGCGGGCGTGCGGGAGGCACGTAGACTTCCATGCCAATGGTGATTGCGATCAAGATGCCAGTAGCGATGTACCACAACACAATCGTGGCTGGTAGCGCGATGATGTACCGGATACGCTTTGTGAAGTTACACAGAAGAAAGCCGTTCCCTCCAAAGCCTGCGATGAGCGACGCAACGTTGAGCCAATAACACCACGTGGGGTCTTTGAACGGTCGTCCCGTGAGATCTTGGCCGAGCTGGCTCCCGTCAGTGTAAAGACACTGCTGTGCATCCTTAGCACTGACGTCCTCGACCAAGCACATTCGCCAATAGGTGACGAGCGCAGCGATGGATGTCACATTCGCCAGCGGTCCAAGGGTAGCTGCAAGTAGCGGGATGGCGGTGGAAGCAAACCACCAGTCCTCATCTTCTTGATCATCCCAGTCTCTCAACGTGAACATCCACCAGCGCCGACCTGTCTGACGACGCTGTAGCACGAGCGACGGTCGTCGTTGAGAGATAGGCGAGGACCGCCTCCTCTCAACCCATTGATGTGATGATCGCCGGTCGTGCGGCACACTTTCGACAGCGGATCGTCCATCATGGGCCGAGATGTAGTCTTCCATGGCAGAGTCTGTAGCAGGAACCCTATCGCCACCCAATTGAATCTCTGTTGGGAGCTTCGTTACACCTCTGGTTTCCGACATGTCATCCAGAGCCAGTCGGCGCTTCACACATGTTCTGGCGTGAGTGCCTTCAGTCCAACAGGCGGTTCGGTCGAGACGCGCCGAATGACGACCTCATTGAGATACGAGAACCGGAGCTGTTGCAGCTAACATGGCGCGACGCCGCAGCAGATCGACGCCAAGGGTATTTCGTCGCGGCAGTGGCCTTGTATCGCGAGCGAGAGATGGGGCGGTAACCTCTTCATCGTTGATGGGCGGAACGATGTTAAGAATGACTACCGAACAAAAAAGCAGAACGGGAATATTGATATTGAATGGGACGGGAATGAGGTGAGGTGGACGGGAAGCCACATCATCACCTTCCGTCCCGTCACAACTAGATTTACTAAGCAGGGTCACGTGGACTACGGCCAGCCATGTGCGCTCCACTCACTTTACCACAACACCTCACCGTGCAACCGGTGTCAACTTGTTCGGTCCCATCCAATCTACACTCAACACTAAACGCCCCTACTGCAAACACGATGATCAGTGCTTTCCTCTGCCGTCGAGGAGAGGACGAGATGGTTGATCAGAGAAGCGAGAAAACGACAACGTAGCAAGCGGTCGCACGGGAGGTTAACATTTTCGGAGACGCCGAAGAGAACGCGCCTTCGGGCCGAATGTTGCATGAACAGTCGGCGGTCCAACAGGGTGACTCTGTGAATGTCAGTGAGTGGGAGAGAATGCGGGGGTCGGGGGTCGGGGTCGGCAACCTGGATCAGATTCCTTCACATCACCAACGAAGACTACCTACCTACATGTACCTACTATATACGATAACCCCAGGAATTACGAAGTCTTTACGAAGTCCACGCCGCGCTCGGCAGTACTACTTGACATGTATCGGCTCATCAGACACAGACTTACGAGACGTCCAAAGTTTGGATTGGCCATTCGCTTGAGATCAAGTGCGGCATCAGAGTCATCCCAACTGCAGTGCGGTGTCTGCATCGAGCGAAGCGTGGTAGCAGTCAATTC
>Ga0268244_10000419_pt1 | contig 18030 bp, 16 predicted proteins | sample AgamicMgSfe_FD_200258 | JGI IMG/M metagenome (GOLD analysis project Ga0268244, IMG submission 200258) | Agave microbial communities from Guanajuato, Mexico - Mg.Sf.e (v2) (version 2) | ecosystem: Host-associated > Plants > Phyllosphere > Phylloplane/Leaf | place: Guanajuato, Mexico | collected... | reverse complement strand
AGGCGTTGGGGTTGGTGAAGGAGGTTATGGAGGGGAGGGCGGAGACGAAGCTTTGAGGGTGGAAGTGCGGGTTGAAAAGAAACTACGACGGGCTACTAGGAGTGAGAAGGCAAGCGGTGGGGGGTGTGTTGTTTGGCCTGTGTCGCCGACGACGGCAGACTTGTAAACATAACTCATTCTTCGCAGCGTATCATATCATCGCCTCATAGCACCGAGAAGTCATTATCGACCACATTAGTCTCTTGTGCTTGACGAGCCTGTTCTTCCCCAACGATCACGCGCACAATCACTGCGCAACCTCCATCAGCTCGCAGACAGCATGAAACACCGCCCTAGCCCGTTCATCGCGCTGCAGCATCTCGTTCGGACCCGAACTCCCGCCGTTCCTCCTCCCCAATCTGTCCGAATGCCAGCGCACCTTCTCCTTCTTAAGCAAGTCAACCAGCTGCTGGACCTGCGCGGGCGAAGCTCGGCTCTTGTCGAACCCCATTTGGATCTTGCTCGTGCCCGGCGCTTCCGTGTACTGCGGTACCAAGTCGATTGCGCCTAGGAAGAATGCTTGCGCGTTGGCTTGCATGACGGTCTCTTCCGACCATGTGGATGCGTGTGCTGTGACCAGTGGCGCCCACAAGGAGTCGCGATCGGTTAACGCTGATGCTTGGAGTCCGCGTGCGGGATAAGGCACGTTGGGGTCTGTTGGTAATAGCGCAAGGAAGCGATTGTTGTACGTCTCGTACAGTTTCTTAGCCTCTCTATGGGTGAGCAAAGTAGGTGGCGGCTTGGGTGGTGATGGTGTAGAAGTGTCATAGTATGGGGCCTGATGCGGAAAGTGAGCGCTACTATCGCTGGTAGAAAAGCGCGGCCGCTTCCTCTGCGCATTGGTGAACCTGGCGCTCGGCATCGCGAAGATGTGGTCGAAGTCATCGTAGAAAGACGTTGTGTGGACAAAGTGGTGGAAAGGATGTCCGAAAGCACCGAAGACGTTGCCTGGGCCGAAATCGAAGTCCGCAGCTTCCGTAAACATAGGATGCGACGCTGTTGAATGCGCTGAGAACGCAAAAGGAACGCCGGAGGCGTACCCGTACTCTCCTTGCGCGGTCCTCGACGGATTACGTCTCCGTCGCGAAGTATCTGGCTGTGGTTGGCGCGGCGCCTGCCTAGGAGGCTGTGTGCTCTTGACGTTGTCTTCAGCGAGGTCCAGATCGTGCAGTGCATGGGCGTATGCGGATTCGTGCCGTTTCAACGCCTCTACAAGACCTTGCAGGTAATCAGAGGAGACTCTCTGTTCTCGCGACGCCGCGTGAAGCTCGTTCTTGCATCTTTTGATTTCTCGCTGGTGGTATTTCACGGCACGCTCCAACGCCTGTACTAGATTGACCTCATTGGAAGTACGACGGCTCGGCCTCGCCCTCTGCGCCCGGTCATTGAATCGCGCGAACTCTCCGTTTCCGCTGTTCACGTGTTGAAAGCTGTTTGGCTGCGCCCACGACGGTTCGCGTACCTCTGCCCTATACGAACTCTGTCGCCTGCTCCTCCTCGGCTCCTGGCTTGGTGACGCATCCCGGTTATACGAAGCTTCCGTATCCCGCTGTCGATTGTCGAAGAGCTTATTCTTGAAGCGCGTAAAGATCGAGCGCGATCTTCCAGAGTGGTCGTAATCCCCAAACGCAAGATCCTCCTGGTCGTCATCATTGGCATCATAATCATCATCATCGTTATCATCCCGACTCGAGACTTCATCAACGTAGATCTGATGCGGTTGGCGCCTCGACGGGACGGACGACATAAGCTCGTCCAGCAGACCGAAAGCCGTGCCGAGTAAACCACTGCCGCCCACACCAGACCGGTCACGATGCGGAGCGGAGTCGAAGAAATCATCCAGAGAACCATGCGCACTGCCGCCCCCGACGTCGAACGAAAAGCCCGGGCCCAGGAAACTAGCCGTCTCCATCGAATAGTGCACTCCATTGCTGTCGGTCCAGGATCTCCTCGAATGGTTGATGGGCGGAGGAGCTCGTTGTGTCGACGGCCTCCACGAGGCATGATCACGCGCAGTGTTGTGAGGGTGGTGTGGGCGGGCCATGGCTGTTCAGCACTCCAGGTGGTTTGCTTGCTGATGGGTCGCTGTCTGGCATGCACGTTGGTAGCGGAAGTCAGTGATGTACAATCCGTACGGCTTTCGTGTTGAATGAGCGCCCTTCGAGCAGCCTGCCTGTCGGTGATGGTGTCAGTGACCTACGAGAGTCAGAGGTAAGTTACTTCACCTCAACGAAACGCAAATGAGAGACACGGTGGAGCTCTGTGCAAACGAGGCTTGTGCCCGCTCACCGTTCAGCCCGAAGTTGCACGAGCCCGGCTATGCACGCTGCCGTGGTCGTACGAAGCACGTCGAGCCAACCGATGGGTGTCTGTTTGAGTGGATGAGTGACAGCGGTGCACGACTTGTTGAGAGGCGAACCAAGACAGTTGAAGAGACGCAAAACACGAGGTGAAGTGCACATGGTGAGGTGAACTTCCAAAGTTCCAAGGTTGTGAAGGATGGAGGTCAAGTAAAGTACGCTAGCGCCGAATCACGTGCACGTACTCGAAAGCTCGTTCACGTGGTATTAGAGCTTTGCCTGAGGTTTGCTTCCTCGAGCGTGGAGTATATCCAGCAAAGTCAAGTGATCATCAAGTCATCGGAAATCACACTCGCATTGCCGTCAGCCATATCGCTGCGTGGATATCATACAACCAAAACCCGTCCTTTCTCCCAGTACCCAAGGAGAAGGAACCCACCCTTTGCGCCACAATCGTCCTTTCTCCCGCTACTCAAAACGCCCCCAAATCGACTAGAAACGCGCAAACCCCCAATCACGATTAGATCGTAGGCTTATTCGCCATGTTGACCGCCGGCGGCGGACCCTGTACGTCCGGGTACGGCAAGCGCCTGCCGAGCTCACCCATATTCATGAATGTCCTTGGCCCACCGCCGCCGCCATTGGGTGGGAACTGTGGCGACTGCGGCGATAAGGGGAGTTGCTGGTCCGCCGGATACGGGAGCGGCGTTTTCGGCGGCAGGGGCGGTGGGGAGGGGCGTTGGTATGTTTCTTGGCTTTGCCGTGGTGACGGGCCGCCGGAGCGGGTGTGCTGATGCCGGGGGGAGAGGGGGCCGATGTAAGGTTGTTGGAGTTGCGAGTATCCCCGCTGAGGCGGCGTGCCCGAGTGCGCGGAGTCTACCGCTTGCGAGTAGCCATCGTCCGGAAGGACGGTAAACTTCTGGTCGGTGACGCTGGGTCTGCGTTGATGTGGCTCCGCGTCTGGGATGACGGTGTACTTCTGATCTGCGACGCTGGGCCGATGCTCGTATTGCGATCCTTGGGAGTGTGCGTGCCCTTGCGCATGCGCGTCGTCGCCGGGAAGCTCGACCGCCATAGTGTGCGAGGGATCGGAGGATACCGGTCCTTCCCATGAGTTCTGCCAGCTAGTCCGCGCCAGCTGGCCGCCATCCTGCCGACGGCTCTCCGCGCGGTCGTGTCTGATCTTGGCGAAGTGGATCTTGGCCATCTTCGCCGCGGCGTTCTGGTTCAGCATCTCGACGTCGCGCTTCGCCAGGTACATGCGCGTGTTGGTGCTGATCTCCGACAGCCGCGCCCACTCGTTCATCCCGAACTCGCCGACGCCGACTTCGACGTTCAGGCGGTAGTAGTTTTCCACGTTAACTTGACGAGCCGTCAGGTGCTCGCGAAGCATGCATTGGTGCGTTTCCTCGCAACCTTCGAGCTTCGCGATGAGTCTCCGCCGCGCTTCCGCGAAATCGCCCATACTGCCTCCAAGAAAGCCCTCCCACCATTCGGATTGTTGATTGTTCGTGCCCGCCGGTCGCTTTCCGGTGCCGATGCTGACGAAAACGCCGACTTCACGGCCCGGCCACTCGTTCTGTGCCGCTTCGTCTAGCACTATTGGCGCCGGATTGTACTTGCCGCCACCCTCATCCAGGTAGACCGACTGACCCACTCTGATCGGCTTGAACGCCATCGCAGTCGCAGCCGTCGCGCGCCCAGCTTGCCATATCGTGCAGTCGCGATCGGCTGCCGTCTCTTTGCGCGAGTCGTACGACCGCAGCAAGGCCGTGACCGGCGCGCCTTTGAGCACAGCAGTGACGGCCGTCTTCGTGCGATTCTCCCGCGTGTCATAGAGTAAGGTATTTGGGTTCCCCCACTTCAGCGTGCCGTAGCCCAATCTGCTCTGCATGACGGGACTCATGCCCACTTGGCTGTATCTGCTGCTTTGACTCGTACTTCTTTGCGGAATGCTCGAACCCGTCGGGCTGGCGGCAGCGATGGGCGAGTCGACCGACATGGGCTGCGCATTCGCCAGCGCATCGTTCCCTTCGTCCTCGAAGACGGTGTGTTCGCGCACGCATTCCCGAATGGCCTCTTCGAGCTTGCTCGCCTTAAACATGGTGCTCTTGTAGGGTATGCCGACGATGGTCTTGTCCGTCTCAAACACCCGCCTGGTCATACGCACGTAGACGTCTTTGCAGGTGTCCAAATCCAGTCGCAGCCGACCCAGCATGATTGCGATCAACCCGCCGGTGCCGGTGCCGGCGATCAGGTCGAAGTGGTCGCACGGTTTCGGGATCTCGTGTCGCTTCGGCGCTCGACCCTCGATCTCCACGAACGTTCTGTGCATGAGCTCTTGGAGGATTATGAGCATGGAAAAGCCTCGGACTCCTCCGCCATCGAGGGACAGGATGCGCAAGGGTGGCCCTTTCGTAGTATCTTTGCGCCGAAGCCTTGATGAATCCTCCATGTTTTACGGTCGGCGGCGCAAGGCCGCGGAGGTGTCTGACTTCAGGGTAGTAGAAGGTCGACGCTTTAAAAGTGCGGAGGAGAGTATGTGTCGCGCTAGAAGACAACGTCGTATATGGTACGGTTTCTCTCACCCTCTGCTCACTTCTCGCCGCGGTCGTCGGGCGTCGCGTGGTGGCTGAGCTTGGCTGACGTGGGGCTTTTAAGAGTGATCGTGTACTCTCAATGCCTCGCGGAGCGGCGACTGTCGCTATCATATACGATGGAAGGGCGCGGTTGTGGAGGGAGCCGGATCCAAACTGCCAACACAAAGGCACATCATGCAGGTGGTTATGCGATCGTCTTAGACATATGCAACGCGAACTGCCTGACACCGCCGCACCCATGGACCCTACATAATAAACCCCACCACAAGAACCGTTTCGCTGGACGGCACGTGATTGGACCAAGGGCCATGTCATCCGCCCATTCTCGCTTCCCGTGACTGGAACAGAACCAAGCCGAACGCATACATAATAAACACCTGGATTGCACAGCCACCGCTTTCCATCTCACCCTTGACATCAATGCTGATGATGATGCTGTCCTCGTACGATCACAACAGCGATACGGCATGAGCGCACCCACTACAGCAAGCTTGTTTTCAACTCTGATCCCGCGACTCCGCCTCGACAGGCATGGGGGTATCGAGATCGATTGAAAACGATCGTGTATGCCACGACGCGGCTACGTCGCACCGGAAGCGAACGGTTCCTGCTTTTGCCAGGTCCGGCTGGTGACTTGACCGCAGCCGGGAAGTACACGCCGGGATCCAATACTTACAGAGACAGATAGGCGATTATAGGTAACTAGGTATGTAGGGCATGAATGTATGTACTCAATTACGGGACGGAACAAACACGGATAGGTGAAAATCATACCGGTAGGTAGTCCGCTGGAACTTCAAAAAGGGGTATCATAGATCGCGAAGGCAATGCCGAGAATACAAGTCTCCCTACCTCCCGAATGTGAATGTAGTGTCCACGCACGGCCACACTCATTACTCCTGGCCACCATCCTCAACTTCCGCCTTCGAAATCATGATGCCGTAAGGATCTCGGTCGAGGTCGGAAACGTGTACGTCGAAGTGGTCGTCATCGAGCGCCTCCCGGAATTCGTCCGAGATGCCATCTTTCTGCCGCTCTTCGTTTCGTATCCGCTCCCACTATAACCCTGACAGTCAGCGCTGAGGTATTAGCACAGAGCTGTGATGTAAAAAAAAGCATACCTCTTCATGAATCGTCGTCTCGAGTTGTCCCTGCAGCACGCTGTGCAGGAAGCCGCGCTCGGTGTTGCTGTGGAACAGACAGATCACGCACTTGCCCTTCTCGATCGCGGCCAACGCTTCATGATGCGAGAGCTCGCCGGTGAACAAGAGGTCGACCTCCTCCCCGTTCTTCTCCATCTCCGAGAACAGATGGCCGCCGCTGCCGGCGCAGATGCCGACACTACGGATCATCATATCGCTCGCTTGCTTGCCCTGAGGTACGGCGATCGGGAAGCCCCTCGGATTGCCCAAGCCAAGGCCGATACGGTCGATAATGTCGGTCAGAGGGACCGGCTCCGCTAAGCGCACAATGCGGCCCATGCCGGCTCCCGGGTAGCCTTCTACCTTGGCCTTCTGGATGGGATACCGTTTGTGCTGCCGATTGCCGAGCTGCAGCGCCTTCTCCTTCAACGACAGTTGCGAGGGATGGTGCTGTAACATGTATGATGGACGCTTCGTGTTCGGGAAGGGGTACTCGCCATCCGCCGAGGGTTGCGCCGGAGCATGTTTCGTTGGTGACAGCTTCCCTGGCGAGCCGTTCACCTCCGCCGTTTTGCCTTCCTCTGCATCTTGAGCTTCGGCTGGTGTGCCGGTGATGATGTCGGCAAGCCAGTCACCGAGACCACCGCGCGCGCAGTCGACTGCTGTATGCGGGCTGTAGACCTGACCACTCGTTTCAACTTTCCCGTACCGGCGCAAAAGCGTAGAGGACCACGTACACTGATGCCCTCTGCTGCCAGTCTGAGCAGACTCTGTTGTTGAGTGTCTCGTAAGGTCAAACTCTTGAGTCCTCTGAAGATGATCGGATCTACGCTTCTCGTCACCTCAGATGGGGTTCTCTTCCTGTAGTGTTACATAGACCAGCACGTACGGTAGGCTATGATGATAGAGTCATTGCGCTCGATGGCCTCATCCGCGACAGCTTTCGTCAAGTCGATCGTGAGCAGGACCGAGTTCATCTGGCGTCGCAGCGGATCGAACGGTGCTTCGAGTAGCACTATTGCATGTAAGCACGAGCGGATATTGCCTAATCCAAGCACGACGCTCTTACGGCCAGTATTATCGAAGCTCTTGTCCGCCAGCGACTCCGGATACCTTCCTGAATGTCAACCATCGATGACGTTCCAGCAGAAGCTCTCAACGCGCTTCTTTGTAAGGGGTGAACATTCACCTACAGCTTCCGCATCGCACTGACGACGGCCCTCGTGTAGGGCGCCGTGACGGCTGGAGAGGTCATCCTACCATATGCACGTCTCGCTGTGACCCCAAACATGCAGATGTCAGCTCCAGACGACTCGGCGCAAACGAGGAGAAAAACGACGCGACGACCGACAGACGATAACAAACAAAAAAGACGGGGTTGGTTTGGCGACTTGGAGCAAGCTACGGCAGGAAACTAGCCCGTCGATCGGCGGGCTACATACCTAGCACGCCTAGGTACTGTGGCTTTGCGCGCGTTGCATCATTGGCCGGACATTTTATCGTCTCTTGGTCAACTTCAAGTATACCGATAATCTTTCGAGAACGTACCTCGTTCGCCCGAAAGACTCGCCATCACAATCCCGCGACCATGAGCGCCAGAACCGACGTCGAAGCCGCACAGAACCAGGCCTCGAGTGGGATCACCCCCGACACTCTCGGCGCGACGCTAAAGGACAAGCTCGAGGCGTCCCACGTCGATATCGCTGATCTATCCGGTATGCAACATCAGGAAAACAATCACAGACGATGATGGCGACCGTAGTAGACACAGGAACAAGGGGCTGATTGTTGTTGGGGTGAAAAGGCGGCTGCGGTCAGATGTTCGAAGCGATCATCGTCTCGCCCCAGTTCGCCAAGAAGACGACTTTGGCCCGGCACCGGCTCGTCAACGGGGCGTTGAAGGAAGAGGTTGCGCTCATACATGCGTGGACGCCCAAGTGCTATACTCCGGAGGAGTGGGAGAAGAAGAAGACGGGGAGCTGAGTGAGGTCCGGTAGGACTGGGGTTACGCTATACAATGCCATGTTTGCTGCATGACAGGCGGTTCCGAATGTGGAAAAGGAGGAGGGAGTCCAGGCAGCTACAGTCGCGGCTAGAATGGTACAATCGAGCCAACCGCGCAAGATTAGAGAGGTCGGTCGTGGAGAGGGCCACGTTTGTCTTCTGTTCTATGGTCTGTTGTAAAAGAGAGGACCACTAGCTCAGCAAAACCCGAATCTCGTCACCCGTCCTGGGGAAGACGTCACGCAAGAAGCTCTCCTCCTCCGTGTCGCCGTTGACCTGAGCCGCCCTCACTTCGTCGGCCTGCACGATCAAACCTTCGATCCTCTCAAAGTCCTCGCAAAAGCGTTCGGCAGCCTGTTCGATGACCCGCCGTGCCATCACCTTGTCTTCGAGCTGGCCAATGAAAGTTCTAGCATCGTCCGTCGCGGAAGGCAGGAAGGCGTCCAGCTGCTGTGCAATAGAAGCCAGCTGTTTGTGATCCTTGTACGATGAGGCCAAGTCATCTATAGTATTCACGTGATCGACGAGGGTTCTCACTCCAGACTCCCGCAAGAACCACGAGTGCGTTGCATCTGTGAGTGCCCTCTCGTGTTCGTCGGCCCGAGGCTGCAAGTCTGCTGTGCGGTCGGCGAAAGCGTACAGTCTCAGCGTCTCTTGAGTGGCCAGTAGGCAGTTGAGTGCAAATATGTGACTGTTGGGCGTTTTCAGACGGTTTGTGATATCCTGACATCCTGCCAAGAAGGGATCGAGGGCTTCCTGCAATATTGGCTGAAAACCTTCAATGCGTTGCGTGCGGTCTGTCGTGACAATGGAGGTGTCATAACTTTTCATGAGTATCTGCAGTGTTTCTAGAGCGTCCGTGAGGAACTCAGGCGGCGATAGGTCGTCGGGAGAGACGACGAGATCAGCTTGCAGGTTCGCCACATGGTCGCGCGTCGTCAGTCTGAAACTGCGCATTGCGGTCTCCGCCAACGGCCGGAGCGCCTCTAGCAGCGCAGATGACTCGCCTAATAGATTCGTGAAGATGCTGCCGTAGAAATTTACCAGATTCGAGATTCTGTATGCCAGCGTTGCATCTTCGTGACTTTGAATGACTTGCTCTATCCTTTGCCGAAGCTGCCGGAAGACGCCTGCCAAGTCTCTGTCGACGAGCTGGTTCAGTGCCTGGCGGCCATCGAATGCAGGAGCGCTGTCTGCTCCATCCGCTCGAGACCATGGCTCACTTTCGATCCCAGCTCTGATCGTCTTCGCCATCTCGTCATCTCCCGAGATGAAGAGCACTTCGAGCGCCTCTCTTTCGGAGACAGTCGCTGAATGAGCCCAGGCAAGCATATCGCTAACGTAGCGCAGAGGATCATGGGCCGACAGTTCGATGGCTTTACCCATGATGGGGTGATCAGGGTCTACCGGCGCGCCAGTCAATGCGGCGTAGAAGTTGTTGGATAAGCTGTGCTCTCTCGCCTCGGCGAAGAAGTCCAGGCAAATTTGGAACAGCGTCGGTCGCTCTGCGAGTACACGCAACGCTCGTCTGATGGCAGCCGAGATCTGAGGGTTTTCAAGATCGAGGGACTTAAACTCGCGCTGTACCCAACGATACAGCTTCTGAAAGGCAGCATTGAGATGCTTCGAGCTCTGCTCTAGAATTTCCAATCCAAGGCGTTGGTTTTCAGACCCGAGCAAGACTTGGCTATCCTCATGGATCTTCTTAGCTCGTGCCAAGACTGGGAAGAATTGATCATTGACTGGCTCAGCGACTGACGTTAGAGCCGCCAGGTCTGCTTCGGACACCACGAAATGCGTCTTGAACGCGGCCAAAAGCTGCTGCTTGGTCTCCACATCCCGATTATCGGACAAGATCGCCTTCGCCTCACCCAGCATCGGTCCAGTCTCGCGGTTTGCAGCCCCTATATGCCTTCGCATCTCAGCGCAACTGGCATTGAGATTCTGAATTGCTGCCCCGATGCGTTTGAGCTGGTCGGCGACCTTGCCAAATCCTTGCACAATCTCGCCATTACACTCGATGAGCTCCTGTTGCACGTCGAGACGCAGGTTCCGACGGGAGTCTGCTGTGTTCTGGAGACCTCGTTGATCCAGGATAAACAGTGCATCGCGGATCTCCAGGTCAGCGTATGAAGCCGACAAGACGCTGGTAATTCTGTTCTGTAGTGCATTGCTTCGTGGAGCGACAGCGCCTACGGAAGATGATGGTGAGAAGACACCTGTGTCTCCCTTTGGAACAGACGACGCCTCCCTTTCGTCGAAGTACGAGGCGGCCATCGTACAAAGATGTCCTTCGTTTGATATTTTTGATCCTCCGTGAAGTCGAGAGGTTCGAGGTCACGTGGCGGTCAGTCTTCGGATCAACGGGCCGGCGGCCTTTGTTCGTTTGATTGGCTCGGGGTGTTGTCGCCTCCCGCTTCCGCTGCCAAGGCCGTGAGGTCCCTCCGTCATAACGGCTCAAGCATCTGCCCACTGCATGTGGATAGTCCTACTAACCCTCGCCCCATCCTCTACTCCATCGACCATCTTTGCGACATCAAACGAAAGACAAGCATCTCCAATCTGCCACTCTTGCACACCATCACAATGTTCAGAAGAGTCCTCGCCACCGCGCCTGCGCAAGTCAGCAGAGCGATCCAGAGCTCTTCCCGCCCCACGACTGCATCCTTCGCCAGGGCCATCACCCCAGCCGTACAGACCAGCCGGAGAAGCTATCATGAGAAGGTGCTTGACCATTACAACAACCCACGCAATGTCGGCAGCATGGGCAAGAACGAGCAAGACGTTGGAACCGGTTTGGTGGGTGCGCCGGCATGTGGCGATGTCATGAAGATCCAGATCAAGGTCGACCCCAATAACGAGACGATCACCGATGTGAAATTCAAGACTTTTGGGTGTGGTTCCGCCATCGCTTCGAGCTCATATCTGACGGAGCTGGTGAAGGGCATGACATTGGAGCAGGCAGGCAGGATCAGGAACACGGAGATTGCCAAGGAGCTTTGCTTGCCACCTGTCAAGCGTAAGTTCTTCATGCTCTATCGGTGCAACTATCTTGACCGTGGCTAACTCAAAAGACAGTCCACTGCTCTATGCTTGCGGAAGACGGCATCAAGTCCGCGATCAGCAATTACTACAAGAAGAACCCGAAGGCGAAGGCGACTGACCTTGGTGGCACTGGTGCATCGATGCCGAAGATTGAGATCGAGAAGCTACCGGCTGATGCGCCTACCTCCGTGACTGCGTAAAGTAGTATGAAGGCGTGCAAGTCGGTTTTTGATGGCTTCCTTTGGTGCTTTTAGCGATCTTGTGAGGACAACTTCTGGCGTTTATCTGGGAGCTAGTCAATAGCAGAATGCACACATGCTTGACGAACAGCTTCTACAGTGGGTCCCAATTTTCATGACTGTCCTACCCCTGTGCACTGAACTCACATGCATGGTTTGCTGCTGTATGTGACCGCAGAGAGCGTGTAGAGCCGAAGCCTGGGGCGATAGACAGTACAGAACGGAATCGCCGTCGTATCCGATGGCACTATCCGATGGCACCCGAGTAGCGATACGGTTGTCAAGAACAGGCAACGAGCGATACTGTAATGTACGATTGGGGTAGTAAATTGAAAGCGTGATCATGTGATGGGGCTGAACAGGGCGAGGTGCCAAGCCTGCCGCTAGAAGCTGTTCGCATGGGGCATGTTCCTGCCCTGCATCTCTCATACACATTGAACTCCTCGACTTCGACCTCGAACTTCTTCCATTGAACTTGCACGTCCTCCGTGCAACAACCTCTCTTCACCACACCATCCTCCCTCGCACACACACACCACCGAGATCATGTCTCGCGGCGGCGGCACCACCCTCTACGTGAGCGGCTTCGGCCAAGGCACGCGCGCACGCGATCTTGCCTACGAGTTCGAACGGTACGTCACCTAGCGATCCACGAGTCCACACCACCTGCGGCGATGCGATCGTCCTCCCCTTCTACCCTCGAACCGTCGCCTGCCTTCTACCCACATACTTGCCCCCGTCGAGCGCCATGCATAGCACACGAGCGAGTCGCCGGCGACGAAAGTTACAAACCGACCTTACCCCCTGAACGCAGCCCCGGCGCCATATCCTTCGAGACGCCCCTCGGGTGTTCCTCGAGAAATGGACGATAAAACAGCGATATTATACATTGAGCGAATGATATACTGAGAGTCACGCAGCTATGGACGTCTCGTCCGCTGCGATATCCCGGCCCCGCGTACTGCGAGCAGCAGATTGTGAGTACAAGCCCAAAGATCATTCCGCGTGTCCTTAGAAAACAAGGGAACCCTAATACCTCGACAGATTCGCGTTCGTGGAGTACGAGAGCCGCCGCGACGCTGACGACGCTTATCACGAGATGCACAATCAGCGCATCGGTCGTGACGACCTGCTCAAGATCGAGGTAAGCCAAGCGTGATACATATGGCATGACGATGGCGCGAATGTGGTATGAAGGCATGGGTGCCTGACAAACAGTTCACAGTGGGCCCGTACCCCTCCATCCGCCAGCTGGCGCTTCGACGCGGGGCGCCCGCCGCGTCGTGACCGATCACCACGTCGTCGGTCAGCAACTCCGCCTCGGCGCGAGCGTGGCCGTTATGACGACGACCGCGAGCGCGACCGTGGCGACCGTGCGGACCGTCCAGACCGTGATCGTGACTACGATCGCCGTGACCGTCGCGACAGAGACCGCACTCGGAGCCCCGACGACCGTGACCGCGACATGAAGGACAGGGACCGCGAGGAGGACCGTGACCGTGACCGCGAACGGGACCGTGACTTTGAACGCGAAAATGGTGCCAATGGCGATGACCGCAAGGGTACAGTCCACGTTCTTGCACTCACAACAGAAAAGCAAGCTGACCTTCGAGTAGCGCGCGACGAACCACCGCCAGCGCATGATGATCTCGACACTGCTGAATAGAGTGCAGCACCTAGAAAGACACTCCCCGTGGACAACGGAAACTTCGTGCCACTGGAAGGTGGTTGAAAGAGTGATTATGCTTCGCGAGGGTGCTCAACACGAGGTACTGGGAACGGAATTGCATGGTCCTGGGAGCTTTCAGATTGTTGTGGTGGGCTATTGACGCGCTTGCTTCACAGCATCTGGCGACCGAATACGAGCGAATCGAGTCGATCGATCGAAACGATGACCTCCCTCGATTATACCATTCGCATTCAGTGCATCCGCCTCCCATCGAGCGGCCGTCGTCCTCGCCGTCCTCGCCGTCCTTATCGTCCTCTCCGCCCTCATCGTCCTCTCCGCCCTCATCGTCCTCGCCATCCCCGTCGTCCGCACCCTCCTCGTCCTCGTCGTCCTCGTCGTTCTTCGAAGCATCCTCGCCAACAATGCCGTCGCCGCCGACTCGACGTCGCTTCACTAACCTACATTTCCCCTTCAGCTCTCACCGAAGGTAGGTACAAATAGTCGACGAGTGATCCAGTGTTCGTAACGCCACTAGTGGAGGTCATTGTAGGCCTATGGCCTGGACCTCTACATCCTCCTTAGTGACGGTATAGTATATAGATCATTGTTCTACTACACGCATGACCACGTACAAATTTCAGAAGGTGGTAGTGTACTCATACAAATGTTGGAATTACTCTAAATCCTCCAGTCTCTTGACCGGACTACTGATGACACCGTTCTCCCGAACACCGTTCGGTAAGTGCTTTGCTGCACCACCATCTATACCTGTCCCTAAGGTCAGGCTATCGCGTATCAAAGCGCTCGTGCTTTCCCGGCCACCCCTGTCATCCTCCCGAATACCAGTGCTATCCGGTTGCTCGGACGAATACCGCAGTGGCACGGCTTCTGCGCTCTCGTCAAGTATTTCCTTCGCCTCTTCGCGCGCTTGTTGCTTCATTTTCGAGTACTTCACGTAATTGTAGCCTGCAATCGACGCAATGGTCACCACCAGGCCGGACACATTAATGGGTGACAGCTCGTCGCCGAAGATCAACCCGGCTGCGCTGATCGTGAGCACTTCCTTGAAAATGCCGCACACCGACAGGGTGACGACGGATGTGCGCTTGAGCAGCGCAAACTCGGCCGCCACCATGAGAAAGGCCAAGCAGCCCGGGAAGAGGATGATGGCCGTGCCGACGAAAGCTCCTTTCGCTGCTGCCAGAGCGCGGAAGCCGTCGATCAGAGCGGCGGGACCCTCGATGGGAAATGCTAGGACGATGAGCGCGGCGAACATGACGGGCGTCAGAAAGAAAATGCTGCTGAAGGGATTGCTCGTGGCGGCGTTGCGCAGGAGCAGGATCTGCGTGAGCGACCAGCGAAAACCGGAGCAGAAGCTGGCGCTCATGACGAGGGCGAAGCCGAGAGGATTGAAAGCGGCTTCGCCTGCGACCATCATGATGACGCCGGCGGTCATGACGAGAATGATGGCGCAGAGCTTCCACGTCGGCTTTTCCAGGCGGAAGAGGAAGGCGAAGAGCAGCACCATGCCGAGCGTCGAGGACTTGCACATGGTGAAGAAGGTGAGACTGATGAAGCGTAGGCTGAAGTTGCCGAGGCCGATGTCCAGCGCTGTCGCGGTACCGCAGGGTCCTATGCGGGTCAGGTAGAACCAGCGAGTCATCAGAGGCCGGGAAGGTGGTTTGCTCGGCTGCTCGGCGTCGGCGGCGCCGTCCAGCTGAGTGTATTCGGCCTGCTCCGTCATGCGTGATCGGAAATGCGGTATGAAGTAGAGGACCGCAGATGCTAGCATGAACTGGACCAGCATGTGGATGCTAGTCGTGAAGAGGGGAAAATGAAAGTCCAAGTTGTCGCGTGAGAACATCCATTTGTTGTACACCGAGATCGATATCGAGAATGTGTACCATAGCCCGATGAGTAGCACGTTGATGATCGTATCTCGAAACATGCTCGCAGCAGCCAATCTCTCTTCTGGTGACCTGCCGTCTCCATCCCCAACGATCCGCTCATCCAACCGTTGTTGCTTCTTCTGTTTCCGTCGTCTTCGCTTCTTGCGCTCGGTATGTGTAAGCCCAGTCTCCTCGTCATCCTCCACGCCCTCGTCGTCGGATCTGGAATCCTCCATCTCCCTGTCGGAACCTGACGGCCACGCGTCCGGCTCTTCGGATATCCCGTCTTGACCTTCGTCCCTCGTATAATAAGGCATCTGACGACCCTTTCCATCCCGGCTGCCTGCAACCTGCATCATCATGGAGCCGCTTCTGCGCCTGTGTGCGGGCGTTTGCGACTCGTCCTCGGTCATGATCATCCGCGGCCTCAACTCCGGTCCATCAGCATGTGGGCTTGTCGAGGGTGATTTCTCAGAGGAGTAGCATCGCTCGGGTAATGTGATGCTGGTCGCTCGTTCGATTGCTCTTGAGAAGCAGCTGAGTACTTTACGCTGTCGTTTGGGTTGACTCCTTGTCGTGTCAGAGAACTCAGGACGCTCGTTGTTCGATAATCTGCCTGGTTTCGGCGCGGGAAGTCACGCGTAGATAATCACATCATGTATGTAATAATTATGTAATCATGTATCGATCATGATTGGAGCCACCCCCTTGGACGCTATACCGCTTTTTGCCGAACGTGGTCCTTGGAGCCAGATGACACACATCTGTCATTGACATACTGTTCGTTGTATATATTCTCTATAAACAACCCATGAGTGTAGATGGAGGCTCTACAAAAGCTCCCGTAAGTCTGCTGGCCATTGTCTGACAACGACGACATCTATCTGGTCTAATTGAAGTTGAAAGCATTCCGACACAGCGGACAGGTGCTCGCGTTGCTCGTCTTGAACCACTTCAACAAACAACTCGAGTGGAACAAGTGCTTGCAAGTTGGGCAGCGCTTAGTGGGCAGCGACTTTTGCGAGTCGAGGATGGAATAGCAAATTGCACAGTCTTGCTGCCCCTGAAGCGCGCCAGTCACGTTCCGGCGCCATGTCGAAAGTCCGTCGGTGATTGATCCAATCTGCATGCCAATGTCAGCGCAGAATGGGGATGGCAGGGAACGAGGATGGGGACACAACTTACAGAGTTCACCTGAAAGCTGCAGTTTCTCAGCCAATTCTGCCATTTGTCCTCCTTGACCGCGACTCGATTAACCCCGACAACCTGAGCGGAGGCAAGTGGGTAGGCATCTGGCAAGATCACCCTGATAGCCATCGTCTGCTCGTCGACCACATAACCGACGTTGATCTCCCTGCTTCTCATGCCGACCTTGACGCTCATCTTTTCATACTCAGGGTCTTCCTTGACGCTCTTCTCCGACCATTCGGCCACCGCCTGCAAGCTGGCATTGACGATCAGCGGACTGATGTACTTTGCCGTCCAGCTCTCCAGCGCAAGCGAAGTCTGGCGCGACCGAATCTCGAGGTAGAAGCTCTTCACCAGACCCGGGAGATGGGTCAGCGCGAGGTAGTACAGATGCGTGAGTAACCACTGGACGTCTCGCTCAGGGCTCGGCGCTGCATCGGCGGTGTACGCCTGAATGTCGAATTTAGACGCATCCACCGGTTTGCCACGAGTGTGGCCAAGGAAGTCAAAGGCGAAGCCGAGTAGACCTGCAAGGTACATGCCGTCTTTGAGTTGCTCGATGTAGTCGCTCTTCACACGAAAGCTGGAGCCTTCGAAATGATCGAACAGCAGCCGCCAGCTGAACAGGTAGCCTTGTAGTTGCAGCGGCATTGCACCCTCGAAAGAGGCTTCGATCAGAGAGTCGAGCGTCGGTGCTTCCAAGATGAGCGACAGAAGCTCGTCCGGCAAGTGGGCGGTTTTGTTCTCCAATGCAACATCCAATGAGATCTGCTCCTGAGAGGCCGGAATTTGACGATGCAGCAGGTCAAATGCGGCTTGATGTACTGGCCGAGACGGTGTATATAAGAGCGAGTACAACTCTTCTGCATCCGCAAGGTTTCGGTACGGTAATTGACCAGTGTACCGAGCGAGCATGTCGTGTGTGATCATGAGAGGTTGATGAGCTGCATCAGACACACCGTTGGCTGCTTTGAGCAGCCGCACAAGGCTGTCACTGATCTGATCGTGGTTGTCCTTCATGGCGTCTACGAGGTCATCGTTGGGCTCATTATCCTCTGCAAGCTTTCGTAAGGTACCGTACAACCGGAGAGACGCGTGCGTCAGAAGAACTTGGCCCTCTACGGGTGTCGGTCTATCCGGCTGGAACTCTACAGACGTCCAGAAGCTGATAATGTATGACAGCGCTTGGGCCCAGTGCTCCCCGTACATGTCGGACATACCAGGAAGCAGCACAGAAAGTACCTTGCATATCTCAGCAGTGACGGCAAGCGTAGTGCCGGTACTCAATGCCGGTATCAGGCGCTTGACGAGGAAGATCAGCCGCTGCTTAGCGATGGTTCCAACAGCTTCCTCTTGGGTTTTCAGTATTGTGTTGAGAAAGACTAGTCTCTCCATGGCTTGCATCTCTCGCTCCGCAGAAGACATGTCGAGGTCTGTGAGGTCTGCCACCAGCTCATTACAGAATCTGGTCATGGTTTGCGTACCGCTCAGTGGTTGCTGGAGACCTACAATAGATGATGCTGTTGCCAGGGCATTCTTGTCTGATCGATGCGTCCGGACAATGCCTTCGCTAGCTTTAGCTTGTTCTGCATTGTAACCATGCATTTCGAAGAGGTTTGCGTTGAGGTTTGCGAATGCCAGTGCAACGTAGTACGACATTGCCGATCTCGAGGCTTGACCATCTGACAGATGTCGCAGTGACGAGTACAAGCAACTATACCGTGATGAAGTTCCGTTTTCCGAGCTTTGCTCGACATTTAGGGTAGGCACGATGCTGGACCAATGCTGGCGTAAGACTGCGTTCGCTTCTGTGACAAACTCGAGTACTTGAGCCTCGAGGTCAGCACCCCCTTGAGGATCCCATAATGCATTGGCCCCTGAGATACTCATGTTGTCTTCGGCAAGCAGCACCGTC